>TARA_B100001057_G_scaffold94168_1_pt1 | contig 120943 bp, 121 predicted proteins | sample TARA_B100001057 | Tara Oceans TARA_B100001057 (sample SAMEA2621839) | marine metagenome | biome: marine biome (ENVO:00000447); feature: surface water layer (ENVO:00002042); material: "saline water (ENVO:00002010), including plankton (ENVO:xxxxxxxx)" | depth 5 m | reverse complement strand
TTATAATACATCAGATTTTTAAAAAACTGCTACAAATTTTTTTTCCTATATTTTTCAACTATTTATATAAATATACTACAATTTTGGCACGCTTTTTGCACTAATAAAGTTATAAAGAAAATTTACTAAGGAGAAATTCAATGAAGTTAATTACAGCAATTATTAAGCCATTTAAGCTTGATGATGTAAGAAAAGCCCTCGTTGATCTCGGTATTGAAGGTATGACTGTTACTGAAGTAAAAGGTTTTGGTCGCCAAAAAGGTCATACAGAGGTCTATCGTGGTGCTGAATATGAAGTAAATTTCATTCCAAAAATTCAAATAGATATTGTTATTAAGGATGAAATTCTTGATTCAGCAACAAGCGCGATCGTTGAGGCAGCAAAAACAGATAAAGTTGGTGACGGTAAAATATTTGTCTTTGATGTAACAAGCGCAATAAGAATAAGGACCGGCGAAGTAGACGCTGAAGCCCTTTAAATTAATATTAGGAGAAAAAAATGTTAAAAAAATTACTTTTTTTGGTCATAGGGTTTAGTTCAGTAACTTACGCCATGACCGAGCCAGCAAATGCTGCTGCTGAAGATACAGTATATGTATTTAATACACTGTTATTTTTGATTGGCGGTTTTCTTGTCATGTGGATGGCAGCTGGATTCGCAATGTTGGAAGCCGGTATGGTAAGATCCAAAAGTGTAGCTATGCAATGTACAAAGAATATTAGTCTTTATGCAATTGCAGGTATAGCTTTTTGGGTCCTAGGCTACAATTTAATGTATGATGGTGTTGATGGAGGTTTCTTTGGAAGCTTCACAGCGTTTAGTGTACCTGATCCATCAGCTGATGCTGGTGACTATTCAGCAGCATCTGATTGGTTCTTTCAAATGGTTTTCTGTGCAACAACAGCTTCAATAGTGTCCGGAACATTAGCTGAAAGAATAAAATTAATTCCATTCTTAATTTTTGTTGTACTACTCTGTGGTGTTATTTATCCTATTCAAGGCGCCTGGCAGTGGGGCGGTGGATTCCTATCAGAATTAGGTTTTAGTGATTTTGCAGGATCTACGATCGTTCACTCAACAGGAGGTTGGGCCGCTCTAATGGGTGCATTAATATTGGGTGCAAGAGCTGGTAGATATGTTGATGGTAAAGTTACTGCAATGCCAGGGTCTTCTATGCCACTGGCTACACTTGGTACATTCATTTTATGGCTTGGTTGGTTTGGCTTCAATGGTGGTTCGCAATTAGCGTTAGGATCACTAGAAGATGCATCTTCTGTATCAAAGATATTCATGAATACTAATCTAGCTGCAGCTGGAGGTGTTGTTACTGCTATAATATTAACACAAATCCTGTACAAGAAAGTAGACTTAACAATGTGCCTTAATGGTGCTCTTGCAGGATTAGTATCTATCACAGCAGAACCGCTAATGCCATCCCCATTATCCGCAATAATTATAGGTGGTATTGGTGGAGTTATTGTAGTATTTGCAGTACCAATGCTAGATAAGTTAAAAATCGATGATGTTGTTGGTGCAATACCAGTACATCTATTAGCAGGTATTTGGGGAACTTTAGTAGTTCCGTGGTCAAATCCTGACACAAGTTTAATAACACAATTCATAGGTGTTATATCAATTGGACTATTTGTTAGCGCAATAAGTGCCATTGTTTGGTTTGTATTAAAATCAACAATTGGTATACGCGTAAGCGAAGAAGCCGAACAAGTTGGAATAGATAAAGCAGAGCTTGGTATGGAAGCATACCCTGACTTTACAAAATAATTTATTCTGATTATATTCTCCCTAGAAAGAGGTGGCTTAATTGCCACCTTTTTTTTTGATAATTAAGATAGGTTTAACCTGATTGACTTATAGTAAAAGTAATGAATTTTTATTATGAGGCTTAATGCAACCTATATCACCATTCCAGAGAACAAGAAATCTACTAAAAGATTATCCTGAGCCCGCGGATTTGATTGATTTATCAATAGGATCACCTCGTCATGCTACCCCTTTATCTATTAAAAAAATAATAAATGATAACTTTGATAAATATGCTTCATATCCTCCAGCAAAAGCTAGTACTTATTTTGGAGAAAATATTTCGCATTGGCTAAAACAAAGGTATGAAATTAATAAAATTGAGCCAAGAGATAATATCTTACCAGTTTCTGGTTCCCGTGAAGGATTATTTTATGCAAGTCTTTTAGCAACAAAAATAAAAGAAGATAGATCTATATTTATATTACCTGATCCTTTTTACCCCGTTTATTCAACGGTTGCTAATTATACTGGGAAAGAGATATACTCGATCAATGTGAATAAGGAAGATAATTATCTACCAAATCTTAATGAGATACCAAGATCAGTACTTGAAAAAACTATCGCCTTCTTTTTTTGTTCACCCACAAATCCACAGGGATCGGTTGCTGATGAAGATTATTTATTAAAACTGTATTCGCTGGCAGTAGAATATAATTTCCTAATTATTTCAGATGAGTGTTATTCCGAAATTTATAGAAGTAGTGCACCAAAAAGTATTTTACAAATATCTGAAAAAAATAACTTCGAAAATGTTCTATCCCTCAACTCACTTTCAAAAAGATCTAATGCACCCGGACTCAGATCTGGTTTCGTTGCAGGAAATGAGAATTTGATTAATGAATTATTTAATTTAAGAAATATTGCAGCCCCAACAGTGCCTATTCCGATCCAGATTGCTTCTGAATATTTATGGGGTGATGAAATGCATGTGATAGAAAACAGAAAATTATATAATGATAAATTTGATATATTTTATAAAAATATAGATATTGGATTTGATTTCAAAATTCCCGAGGGCGGTTTTTTTGTCTGGCTGGATATTTCGAAATATGGAAATGATGAAGAAATTACAATAAAACTTTGGAAATCTGGAATGAAAGTGATACCAGGCTCATATCTATCGATAGAGAGTGCAAACTTATCGAACTCAAGTAATTATATCCGTATTGCTCTTGTTGGAAATACCGAAGATATTAATCAAGCTACAATGAAATTAAATAGATTGGCCTTTTGATATGAAATTATCTAGCTTAAATTTTATTGAATCTATAGCACCAATTAGCTTGAGACAATTAATCAAAAGACAGGCAAAAAGAATATTTGGAATTTTTATTTTTCTGTTAGCTATTTACCTAATAATTTCACTAATTTCTTGGCACCCAAATGATCCAAGCTTTAATAATCATAATAATGGACTGATTCAGAATTTCTTGGGTACTTCTGGTGCCGTTATATCTGACTTAATGCTGCAGGCTATTGGTTTGGGTTCATTTGCTTTAATATCAATGCTGATTTTTATAAGTGCAGATTTAATCTTACAGAAAAGAAAAATATTTGGATTACCAAAGTATATTAAATATCCTTTATCATTTATTTTAATAACAATCCTCTTATCTAGTATAGATATTACAAACAGTGGATTATTTAAGAATGTAATTAACTGGCCATATTTGATAGGTGGTGGTGGATTATTTGGTGATATACTCGTTCAATTTATTAAAAGTATATTTATTGGTCATGTTGATTTTATACCTATCAATCACCAAAATAAATTTATATTCTTCCTTACGTCCTTATTACTTGCACTAATTTATTTTCTTAATAAAACTATTCTTCGTTTCAAAAAGAAAAAAGATACAAAATTACTACAGTCTGATCATGAGAGCCAGAGTCTAGTTAAGCAGAAATGGAATTTTTTCCAGATATTTTTTAACTATTTGATAAGACTAATTGAGAATCTAAGAAGGAAGATCACCGGATTAATATCAAGAGATAAGATGGAAGACTTGAGTTTTGAAGAAATTCGAGATTCCATAAGTGATAAAGAGCCTAAAGATAGTATTATAATTGGAGAGAGTATTGACACAAAACCAACTACAGACAACTTCGAGCTAAACCGTAAAGTCCCAAGAAAAAGAAAAGTGGTAAGAGAATCAGCCCCAGAAAACCTTGATTTATTCAAAAAAAATAGCTATTCGCTTCCGTCCATAGATTTATTAAAGGATAATAACGAAATTAATTATGCTAATAAAATAAGTCCAGAAGAGCTCGAGCAAAAGGCATCAGAGCTTATGGAAATACTATTAAAATATAAAGTTACGGGCGAAATAGTAAGTATTAGTCCAGGTCCAGTCGTATCACTTTTTGAATTACAGCCCTCTATTGGAACGAAATCTTCACGAGTTGTAAGTTTAGCTGATGATATAGCGATGTCTATGAAAGCTGTATCCGCTAGAGTCGCTGTTATCCCTGGAAGAAATATAATTGGGATAGAACTTCCACTTGAAGATAGAAGTACTGTTTATCTCAGTGAAATCATAAAATCGGATGAGTTTTTAAATTCAAAGCATAAGTTAGCTATTGCTCTTGGAAAAAATATAGGTGGGAGACCGGTTGTCGTTGACCTTGCAAATATGCCACACCTTTTAATAGCGGGTACTACAGGATCTGGTAAATCTGTAGGAATAAATACCATGATTTTATCTCTACTATACAAATATACACCCGAGGACTGTAAAATGATTATGATTGATCCCAAAATGCTTGAGCTTTCAATATATGAGGGCATACCTCATCTTTTAACACCCGTCGTAACAGAGCCAAAAAAAGCTATCGTTGCCCTTAAATGGATTTTAAAGGAAATGGAAAAAAGATATAAGAATATGTCTAAAATTGGTGTTAGGAACCTTGATGGATATAATAGTAAAGTTGAAAAGGATGGGGGTATTTTTAAGCATAGGATACAAGTTGGATATGATGAGGAAACAGGTCAGCCAAATTATCATAACGAAGAAATAGTTCTTAAAAAAATGCCCTTTATTGTAGTAGTAGTTGATGAAATGGCAGACTTAATGGCTGTTGCTGGAAAAGATATTGAAACTTCTGTAGCAAGACTTGCTGCTATGGCAAGAGCGGCTGGTATTCATATCATTATGGCTACTCAAAGACCTTCGGCTGATGTTATCACTGGGGTTATAAGGGCTAATTTCCCCACGCGCATAAGTTTTCAAGTAAGCTCTAAAATAGATAGCCGAGTAATTTTAAATGAATCTGGAGCCGAGCAACTATTAGGTAAAGGGGATATGCTTCATATGTCTGATGGGGCTAGAATTAACCGTGTACATGGAGCTTACGTCGATGAAAATGAAGTTTCAAGTATTGTAAACTTTCTCAAATCCCAAGGTTCACCGGAGTATTTAGAAGAGATAACCAAAGATCCTGATGAAGATACTTCTAATTATATTCTTGGAGATGATAATATAGACCCTCAATTATATAAAAATGCTATAAAACTTATATTGTCTGATCAAAAGGTATCCACAAGCTATATACAAAGAAGACTGAGACTTGGCTATAACAGGGCTGCTGATATCGTTGATAAGATGGAAAGAGATGGGATTATTTCTGCAGAAAATTCAGGTAAGAGAGAAATATTGTTGAATGGTCAAGATTTTGACAATATATAGATATATATAATATATTATCTAAAATTAACTTATGTAAGTCTTCATGCTCAGAAAATTATTACTACTATTTATATTATTTCAATTTGATGTAACAACTTCGAGTGCAAGCTTCTTAGATCCCCTTCAATTAGAGGCAGTTAATTCAGTTAGCCAATACCTAAATAATATTGAACATATGGAGGGTGATTTTATCCAGATTAACCCTAATAATTCTATATCTGAAGGTAAATTCTATATAAGAAAACCAGGTAGATTTCGCTTTGACTACACAAAACCGGAATCATTACTTGTTGTTTCAGATGGCATTTGGTTGGGAATCATAGACCGAGACCTTGATACACTTGATCGCTACCCGATAAGATCTGCTCCACATTATGTTATATTTAAGAATAACGTTAACTTATTAGAGGATGCAAGAATACTTGGTATAGATTTCTATGATAAATTTCTGATTTTATCAATAGAGGGTCTTACAGACGAAGAGATTGGTGAAATAACCCTTCATTTTCATATCAGAGATGAAATAAACGAATCTTACACAAATCTCGAATTATATGAGTGGTATACTGTCGATGCACAAGGTTATGAAACTAATGTAAAACTATCTAATGTGAGTCAGGGTATCGTAGCTGAAAATAATCTTTTTGTAGTAAAAAAAGATAAATGATAGATAAGCGGAAGTATTTTTGAAAGTTATAACCTGGAACATTAATAGTATTCGTATAAGATTGAATCAATTAAGTGAAATTATTAATGAATTAGATCCAGATGTTATATGTTTACAAGAGATAAAATGTGACAATGATCATTTCCCATTAAAAGACATCCAGTCCCTTGGGTATAAATATATAGCTATCAAAGGACAGCCCTCCTATAATGGTGTAGCAATTATATCGCGACTCAAATTTATAGAGGTATTAAATAGAAATTTTTGTAAAAAAGATGATAGCCGGTATATTGGTGCAAGAATAAAGCATTCTAACTTAAAAAGTGACCTATTAATACATAATTTTTATGTTCCTGCGGGCGGAGATGAACCTGATATTACGATAAACTCAAAATTCTTACATAAAATGGAATTTCTTGATGAAATGTATTCTTATATTAAAGAACAACTATATCATAATCAAAGTCACATAATAGTTGGTGATATGAATATCGCTCCTCATATTAATGATGTTTGGTCTCATAAACAGCTAATAAATGTCGTTAGTCACACAGATATAGAAAGACAAAAACTTACAAATATAATACAAGACAACCATTTGATTGACGTCATGCGGCATAATATCCCTCCAGATGATAAGGTCTATTCTTGGTGGAGCTATCGGAATCGTGATTGGAAAAAATCTAATCGTGGCCGTAGATTGGATCATATATGGATTACAAATAATTTAGAAATTCATTATAAGGACCATTCTATCTATAAAAAATCTCGAGATTTTGAGCGCCCATCTGATCATGTCCCTATCTTAATAGAAATATAGAAACTTTAAATAAAAGTGGTTTAATCTCATAAAATTATAGATAAATAAAATATGCAATGTAAATAGCCCTAGAATGATTTGGCATTTACTTCCTGAAGATAAATCACTACAATTTAAATAATTATCAACTCTGCATTTATGATAAGGTGCAAAAATGACAATTCTAGTGACTGGTGGAGCCGGTTTTATTGGCTCAAATTTTATTATAGATTGGCTATCAAACTCGGATGAGAAAGTGATCAATATTGATAAGTTAACCTATGCCGGAAATCTAAATAACTTGGCAACACTTCGTGAAAATAAAAAACATATTTTTTTTAGAGTTGATATTGGCGACAGTAAAGTCTGTAGAGAACTCATAACTAAATTTAAGCCACGCGCTATTATAAACTTTGCAGCAGAGTCTCATGTTGATCGCTCTATTGATTCACCGGAAGAGTTTATACAAACAAATATAATTGGAGTCTTGCGCTTACTGGACTCTGCTAATGAATATTGGCAATCTCTGGATGGTAAACAAAAAAAAATATTTCGTTTTCTTCATGTATCAACCGATGAAGTCTATGGTTCATTAAACGCCGATGAACCTGCATTTACTGAAACTAATCGATATAAACCAAATAGTCCTTATAGTGCGAGCAAGGCCTCTTCTGACCACCTTGTTAGAGCTTATAACCAGACATATGGGCTTCCAGTTCTGACAACAAACTGTTCTAACAACTATGGACCATACCAGTTTCCAGAGAAACTGATCCCTTTATTTATAAATAATGCACTTACGCACAAACCTTTACCAATCTATGGTGATGGGTTACAAGTTCGTGACTGGCTATACGTTAATGATCATTGTAGTGCTATAAATGTTGTCCTGGAAAGAGGACAAATTGGTGAAGTATATAATATTGGTGGTATGAACGAGAAAACAAATTTACAGACCATTGATACGCTGTGCTCCCTTCTTGATGAACTCTGTCCCTTAAAGGGAGAGGTTAAAATTAAGAGTTATCGTGAACTTATAACCTATATTAGGGACCGTCCAGGGCATGATAGACGCTATGCTATTGATTGCACAAAAATAAAAAAAGAACTTAGTTGGGAACCAATAGAGAATTTCGAAAGTGGACTACGGAAAACTATTGAGTGGTACATTAGTAATACAAAATGGGTTGAAGAAGTCACAAATGGGCAGTACCGAAAATGGATGGAAAGACAATACGCATGAAAAGGAAAGGTATAATTCTTGCTGGTGGGTCCGGATCACGGCTTTTCCCTGCAACTAAAGTTGTTTCTAAACAACTTCTACCTGTCTTTGATAAACCAATGATCTACTATCCTCTATCAACTCTAATGCTATCAGATATACGAGAAATACTTATTATTAGTTCACCTCAACATATATCTGGTTTTAAGGAATTATTAGGTGATGGAACTCAATGGGGTCTAAATATCTGTTATGAAATACAAAAATCTCCAGATGGTTTGGCAGAGGCTCTGATTATTGGAGAGGATTTTCTGGGAGGTTCGCCATCGGTGCTTATACTAGGTGATAATATTTTTTATGGTAACTTGTTACAAGAACAATTACTTACCGGAAATCAGAGGGAACAAGGCGCAACAGTTTTTGCATATCATGTCCATGACCCAGAAAATTATGGTGTTGTCGAGTTTGATAAGAATGGAAAAGTTATGAGCCTTGACGAAAAACCCATTAGCCCAAAATCAAACTTTGCAGTTACAGGACTTTATTTTTATGATGAGCATGCTCCACATTACGCTAAAAGTCTTAAACCTTCAAAGAGAGGTGAGCTTGAGATTACTGATCTAAATAAGATATATCTCACTAAGGGCCAACTATATGTTGAGCAAATGAATAGAGGCTATGCGTGGCTAGATACTGGAACTCATAAAAGTCTTGTAGAGGCGCATCAATTTGTTCAAATTGTAGAACAGCGCCAAGGATTAAAAATTGGATGCCCTGAGGAGATTGCTTTTCGCAAGAAATGGATTGACAAGAAATTACTTGAGGATCTTGCAAAGCCACTAATGAATAGTGGTTATGGTGAGTATCTAATGCAAATAATTAGAGAGTCCTCTGACAAAAATAACAAATAATAGTACTTATTAGCTTATAAGCTCACTTAAATTTTTATCTTTCTCTGACATGATAAATTTTAATTTTGGGAATTCCTTATTAAGATACTTAGTTATATTAAATCCTTTATAGTTTTCTTCAGAAAATACATTGTCTAGAAAATATTGAAGAAGTGTTTCATCTGTTAGTGATATGAAGCCATGGGCATAATTTTCAGGTATTAAAATTGCATCTCCAGCTGACATATCAAATCGAAGAACCTCACTATTATCAATATTACCTATATCGACGGCAAAGTCTATTATGGAGCCTCGGTGAACTACCATAAGTTTTTTTTGTGAAAATGGTCTCGTCTGGTAATGCATACCTCTAAAAGTGTGTTTTTTATCGCTGTATGAAATTAATTGGTATTTGAAATTAAACTCTTCGTTTGGTAGGTATTTATATAATTCTTCTGTGTCGATTGTACTTAAGTAACCCCTCTGGTCTTCGAATATATTGAATACACTTTTAAAAACTATAGGTTTTTCTAATCTCATTATATCTCTCCTGTATTTGCTCCTGAAAATCTAATTTTAAACTATTGATGTAAATATTTTCCGGAAAGTGATCAATTTTATCTATCAGATTTTCACTTTTGAAAGTGGGTAGAATTTTGGATGATGATTTGGCCTGAGTAATCACAGTTTCTGCTAATTTTTTGATAGAAATCTGATTATCAGATTTTATCATATATTCAATTGGTTTTAGACCTAATGAATTAACTATTGAGCCTGATACTTCAAATGCGTGTGTTAAGTTTATATTGATATTATTTGAGGGTACGCAGATATCCTTATTCAAAATAGCGTTTTTAATAAAAGTATCTAAAACTTTATTCCGTTTGTCATTTTGTCCAAATGTGTCGAATAGAAAGATTTCTGTTAGATCGAATCTGGGTCTGGCCCAACTAATGAAATCGCTTTTTGTTTTAGTATACAAGTTTGTGTAATTTTCACCTAGTAATTGCATATAAGAGGATGTTGCGACGATGTGTTTTAGTCCTGATTTTTTTAGGGAAGTACATAGTGATACTGGAAAATCGAAATTTGACTGTTTTAGCTGCAGTTCTTCTTGAGAATTCTTTGGTTTGGGATTGTAATAGGTTGCGAGATGTACCAGTTTTTCTGATTGATAATCATCCAACAATTTAATATCAAAATCTGTATTTACGGGATCTTTTTTGGATTGATATATTGTAATATTTTTATTTCGGCCAAAATTCAAAACAGTATCATAGTCTTTAAATATTTTTTTTAAGAAATATTGACCAATAAACCCTGTTACACCAGTTGCATAAATTACTTTAGACATTTCTCTATTTCAAAAATTTTTCCTAGCATGTAATCCATTTTTTCTTTTGTTTGCCTATTGTGGCAACCCAGTAGAATACCTGACTCCATTATATTATCACTAATTTCAAAACCTCCAAAAGACTCCCACTTAAACTTTTTAGCCACTGGTTGCCTCAGAATATTACCTGTAAAAATAGTTCTTGTTTGAATACCATTATTTTCTAAAAATATTTGGACCTCTTTGCGCTTATATACTAATTTATTTTGTAAAATTAATGGGAATGCGAGCCAACCCGTCTCAACATTTTCATATGACGTAGGAACAAAAAAATTATTTGAAACTGATAGTTTATCTTTGATATAGTTATAATTATTGATCCTATTTTGTATATTAGATTCTAAGTTTTTTAGTTGCACGAGGGCAAAAGCTGCTGAAATCTCTGATGGTAAGAAATTATATCCCATATCGTCAAAAATATATTTATCATCATAATTAATACCATCAACTTTAGCACTAAGTCTTCTTTCAATATCTTCTGTTTCGCCATAAAGAGAGGAACGCCGCCCCCATCCCCTCAGTGATAATGCATTTTGATAATATTGTTTATCTGAGAAGCATGTCATTCCGCCAAAACCTGCTCCGGTAACAACATGAGAGGCATAAAAGCTTGTTGTAGTTACATCTGACCAGTTTTTAATATCTGTAGAATATTTATAACCAATAGTGTCAGCAGAATCCTCAATAATTTTTAAATTATTTTCTTTTGCAAAGTGGTATATTTCTCCCCAATTCGCAATGTTCCCAATTAAATTTGGAACACATATTGCAGAGACTCCATCAAGTGGAATTTTTTTTAAAAGTGAGACATCTATTTGCATAGTTTGTCGTTCTACATCTATAAAAAGAGGAATAAGTCCACTTTGTACAAGTGGAGCTACTGTAGTTGAAAAGGTTAGACTCGGAGTTATAACCTTTGAGCCTTTTTTAAGATTTAACGCTTGCACAGCCATGAGGTTGGAGGATGAACCACTATTGGTCATTAAACCAAATTCTTTATTAAAAATTTGGGCAACTTTTTGCTCTAATTCTTTTACATTTTTTCCACCCATCAATGCCAAACGGTTATCTCTTAATACATCTAAAACCGCTTCAATTTCTTGGTCTGAATAATTTGCTTCAGCATAATAAACTTTTTTCATAATTAATTCTTTGACCTTTCTAGGGGAGTCTTACTATAACTAATATTATTTATGATAGTATGTAACAATTGATGTAAATATTGAAGTATTTTTTAAAAAGTATCGTAAATAGTATTTAAACATTTCTTTCTTTAGAAATAATTTCTTTCATTAGCTTCTCAAAATTTTTTGCAAATTGAGGACCATTACATAAATTTGATTTCAATATTTTCTCACGTCTATTTAATCGATCCTCATTTAATTTATTTACATCTTGAGCTAATTTGACTGCAATATCGATATATTCAGAATCGTTTGTAGCACATAAGTCTGAATGACCCGAGTTCACAGCTAATGTATATCCTAAATTTGATAATGCATTTTTCCCTCTCATTGTTACGATTGGAACACCCATCCAAAGAGCATCGCAACCTCCAGTTAAACCTGGGTATGGAAATGTATCCAATACGATGTCCACGTTTTGATAACTCTCATAATACTTTTGATTAAGGCTATAATCTAAAAAAATAACCCTATCCGCCTCAATCCCATTCTCAGAGAGATCATCAATAATTGTATTTTTAATATCAATAATCTCTCTTGGAACTTTAAATATTATTTTTGAGCCTGCTACCTGACTTAAGATTTTTGACCAGATAATTGTTGCTTCGGTTGTTACTTTTTCTAAACGTTGAAAGCAGCCAAATGTTATATATTTATTTTTAATTGCTGGGGTCTGGATAACAGGAATATCAAATTTTGGAGGTCCAAAACATACCCAACAATCTTCTAATAAAACCACTTCCTCTGTATAGTTTTCGTGTATTTCCTTTGGAAATAGGTATGGGTCGCCAATAACATAATCCATCTCATTTAAGCCCGTTGTATCCCAATATCCAAGCCAAGTTGCTTGCACAGGGGCTGGTTTGTAAGAAAAAAGTGATACACGGTTTAGCACTGTATGTCCTGATAGATCAATCAATACATCAATTGATTTCTCGTGAATTAAATGAGCTGCCTGCCCATCATCCAGATCATAAATATAATGCCATCCTGTTGTAAACGATTTTAGTGTATCTGAATATTCGTCATCGGGCTTATTACTAAAGGCAACTAATTCAAAAGTGTTTTTATCAATGTGCTCAAATAGTTGTTTCAAAAAATAACCGACAGGATGTCTTCCTAAATCCCCTGAAACAAAACCAATCCGTATTTTTTTTGATGAGGGGTTAGTATTATAATTTGACAAAGTAAATTCTCGTATTCTAGATAGCTGCTCATTATATATTTGGAATAATTCATTCTGTACGACATCTAACTTAGACTGCTTTATTACTTCCATTACTCTAATGTAAGATAGGCAACCAAATGTAGGCAGATAATTATCGATGCACTCTGGTTGAAGCCTAATCCCTTTTTTAAACAAGTCGAGCGCTTCATTATACAGCTTTAAATAAAAATATACATTCCCTAAATGGATATATGGAGGAGAGTGCTCAGGATCAAATTTAATTGATTTTAATAAACTATCAGCTGCTTTTTTAAAAAGACCCTTCTTATATAATACCAATCCTAAAGTTTCAAGAATTATAGGGTCATCTTTTTTTATATTGATTGCAGACTCTAATATAACTAGTGCTTTGTCATATTGCATCGCTCTAAAATAGGTTTCACCGCAAGCTTTATGAGCATTTAAATTATGAGGTTCTAATTTAATTACCTCTTCGAAAATTTTTGTTGCTTCAGGATAGCAAAACTTTTCAACATACATATATCCTAAATCAATTTTAGCGCCGGTATTATCTTTATCTATGTTCAACCCCTTCATAAAACTTCCAATTGCAGCATCATATTTTTTAAGTCTACCGAGAGCCTCACCAAGTTTAAAGGAGGCTAAAGCATTATCTGGTTGTAGCTTTATGGCTTTTACATAACAAACTACTGCATCTTCGTAACGACGTAAAACCATGAGGGTATCAGCAAGATTTTCATGAACATGGTAAAAATTTGGACTGAGTTCAATTGATTTTTCATAACTTAGTATGGCTTCATCGAATTTTTCCGTAGCATGGAGACTGACGCCCATATTTGCATAAGCTGCAAGATAATCCGGTTTTAGTTTAATTGCTTTCTTATTTGCATCTATCGCTTCTTGATGTCTATCTGAGTCTTTAAGAGATATACCCATATTATAGTAGGCCTGATAAAAATCTGGCTTCAATTTAATTGCTTGCTTAAAAGAGATTATTGCAGCTTCTCCTTTACCTGACGCCTGGTACAAAGTTCCAACTAAATTTGGAACAATAGGATCCAAAGGAAATTGCCTCATTAATAAGTTACCCTTAAGAAGTGCTTGTTGATAGTCACCTTGTTGTGCGAATGACATTACTACGTCAAGCTGTTCTTTATTGGCTGTTGTAACAATATTCATTGTATTTGTATTTCCTAATAAGTTTTATAATACCAAGCTTTGGCATAATAATATGAAAGAACTTTACAAAAATCAATCTCATAAAGAGGCTGAAAAATTGTTTAGGTTTGTCCCTAAAAATCAATTTCTGATAAGTTATTTATTTTTTTTTGAAGTTCGGCTGTTATTTTACCTTTGAGAGTTATTATAAAATCTGGGAAATCTCTGACTAATTGATTGAATAAGGGCCTATCAATAATTAACACCTGCCCCTTAGTTGATCCACCTATCACAGCGTGCCTTATCGCCTTATCATTAATAAGCGCTAAATTCCCAACTACATCACCAACAGTAATTTCGATGGAGGTTTCTTTTTTTTGAATAAAAGCTCGACCTTTAAGCATTACCAGACACTTGGCTGTCTTATCATCTGATTTTATAATTAAATCCCCAGTTGAGAATTCTAATTTCTGTGCACTGAAAGCTAATACATTTAGAAGTGCCTTAGATTGCCCGCCAAAATTATAGGTCTTATCTAAAATAGATGTAATTTCATCAATTTTCATTACTTAAACTCTTTTCCCAAATATCTCGCTCCCTACTCTCACATGTGTTGCGCCAAATTCTATCGCCTTGGTATAATCTGAGCTCATGCCCATTGATAATTTATTTACTTTATAGTCAAGTGCAATTTTTTTTAATAGTGCAAAATAGAGAGCTGGTTCTTCATTATATGGAGGAATACACATGTAGCCGTCACAATTGAAAGATACTCCATTTTCGAATTTAAGCATTATTTCTTTAAGATCATTTACAATGATGCCATCTTTCTGAGGCTCATTTCCTAGGTTAATTTCAAGGAAAAATTCTTTGGCTTTAGTTTTTTCATGGCTAATATGTTTTTGCACTTCGTTTATTAGTTTTATAGAATCAACCGTATGTATACTATCAAATATTTGGAGTGCGATCTTTGTTTTATTTGTTTGTAGATGACCTATAAGATGAAGCTTAGTATCGGGATAAGAGGTAAGTAATTTGGCCCATTTGTCTCCAGCTTCTTGTACTCTGTTCTCACCAAAGTTCTTATGCCCAATATCTAATAGCGGAAGTATCGACTCCTCATCGTATGTTTTTGTTACAACAATGAGATTTATTGTGAGAGGATCACGACCAACTTTCTCAGAAACAGCTGAAATTTTCTCCAGAACTGAATAATAATTACTAATTATCTGGGACGTTTCGAAAGATGATCTTTTATACATATGTTAATTATAATATATTTTGTAATTTATCCATAAAAAAAAGAGCGGCAAAACCACTCTTATTTTGAAATAATGTTACCGGGATATTTCTATCCCGGTAAACAATATTCATTAAGCTATTAGCTTTATAATACTAGGTATTAGAAGCCAACAGTCATAGATGCTTCTGCAAAGTAGTCTGATGTAGAATCATTACCACCGAATGCAGTTGCTTGTGAAGCTAGGTCAACATCGTTTTGTGAAAATTGTAATTTCATGTCAACGCCGTCACCTAGTGCTGTTCCAAGAGAAACACCAATGATGCTTTGCTCATCTTCAAAACCACCGACAAGATATTCTTTAACAGTGTTTCTGTAGTTGATGTCAAGATCATAACCGCCTACAGATGTTGATAGGCCAAGACCCATACCTGTAGTATCTGCTTCATCTGTATCTAGTAGGTTGTAACCTGCTTTAATGGTCATGTCTGCAACACCCATCTCTGCACCAACATATGTTAGTGTTTGGTCACCACATGATTCACCACCATAAACAGCATCCATCAGAGCAGCAGCTCCAATTGCAGCATCAAGTCCTGCAGCAGCAACACCTGCACAATTAGCAGCAGCATTTGCTGAAGCTGATTCAATACCAGCAGCAACTGTTATGTCACCGTTGTATACCATACCAAAACCAAATGTGTCTGTGTAGCTAGCAGTATCGTATCCTGAGTCATCTGAGTTAGGAGCGTATGAAACATAAATGTCCATTGCACCCATTGATGGCACACCATACAGAAGACCAGTACCGTCTGTACCAGCTGTTTCTGTTTTGAATTTACCAAGATTGTCACCAGCAACATCAATGTCGAACTTGTCTAGAAGAACTGCATCAACACCACCTGAAGCGCCGTCTTTGATTTTCAATGAACCAAAAGCACCAGATAAATCTAATTCGAATGCACCTTGTTCACCAGCAACATCAGTTAGATCAATCTTATCAGCGAAAGTAACAGATAGACCGTTTGCTAATGTACCACCAGCTTCAATTGTGATTTCTTTTTTGAAACCAAGAACTGGGTTATCAGGATCTGCGCCTGAACATGGGTCAGCAGCAAAAGAAACTGCATTAGAGTTACGTGCAACATCAGCTACTGCAGCTCTTACATTGTAAGTTCTGTCTGAACTTGAAGTCGCAGCTGTAACCAATTCGTTAGTTGCAGCAACTGGATCAATCCAAACAGCAGTAACGGCTTCATCTGCAGCTGTCACAGCAGCAGCATTATGAGACATTGCTGTTAGTGTAGCTAAGTATGTGTTAATACCAGCTTCTGTATCAGTAACGGCTGTTGAATCAGCAGCTTCCAAGAAAGCTTCTAGATCTGTATCACTTGCAGCTGTAAAACAAGTATCTGACATTGAAGCCATCACTTGCGCTTCACCGCCAAGAGATAGTTCGATGCTTGCAGAAGCAGGAGTAGCATATACGCCACCAGCCATAATAACAGCCGCTGCACCACCGAGTAGTATTTTCTTATCCATGATATATCCTTTCATCGTAAATAAGTAAGTTAATAAAAAAGTTATCTTATATAAAATAACGTACACAATGCACACGCATCGTGTACATGAATTCAATTTAACAAAAAATCATGTGGTATCAAGAAAGAAATTCTAGATTTTATCACTTTAATTTTTGGTGTGGTATAAATACAACATCAATTAATTACTTATTAATATTTGGAGAGTTTTTAAGGTAGAAATAGACGGAAAACTAGCTAAATATAGTCCTAAGCTTTGAGTATAGTTTATTTCAATATTTGGTTTTTTAAAAATCGATAGCGACAGAAACACCAGCACGCCAGGCCTCTTCAGCACCATTGCCAAGTTGTTGTGAAGCTTTATCGATTTCAGTAGTTGAAAAATTAAGACCTAAGTCAATTCTCTCATTCAAAGGTCTGGATGCTTCCAGCATAATAATTTTGGAGCTATCTTCAACTGACTCTCCTGATACTTTTTTTCGAGCATAGTCGAGAGATTCTTGTGTGTAACCGATCGTATAGTCGACATCGTTAAAACTTCGACCTATACCGACTGACCAAGTGGATGAGTCGCTATTTGAGGAATCGAGAGAGGAAAATGCTGTAGATATCGTGTAGTTTCCATACCCGAGTTCAGCACCAATGGCTGATAATGTTTCCGATCCGCATCTTTTACTACCATATAATCCATCATAAAGGCTATCAGAGGATGTAGCACTCTCGGCTATAGCTAAATCATCTGTTAAACAAGAAGCTGCAGTGTCTATGTCATTTGTAGCCTTTTCAATCCCACCACCTAATGAGATCACCATATCTCCTACATATGTTTCGTACCCAAAACCGACAGAGTATGTTTCAAATTCTGAGGATGCAGATCCCAAATTACTATCATTAATATTCAATCCAAGGGCAACATCTAAACCAGAAAATGATGGCGTGAAGTAAACAGCATTTAATCCATCATCTCCACCAGATGTATTTGTAATATGACCATCCAGGATTGGAGTAATCGCTGTTTTAGCTCCTGATCCAGCAGTGCCAACAAGCATATTATCTACTGCTGATGTACGTTGCTTAAGCAAAAGTGATCCGTATTCACTCTCTAAAAGAGCTTCTGGTGTGTGTTGTTCTTTCTGGATATCAAATGTATCTTTTAGACTGATATGTAACCCATTTGAAAATTCTCCACTACTTTCAAAGGATAATTCTGTGAATTCAAAGTTAAAAATTTTTTCAGTGCCAGTAGCTGTATCACATTGGTTATGTCTTGTATCAAGATCAAATGTCATAGAGTTTTCATATCCTAGCGTTGAGCCTGTTGCAAAACCAAGAGTTTCCAAGTCCGATGTTATTGATGATGCATTGGTTTCGTTGAGCTCTTCAGCAAATACATCCATAGGGCTTGCGTTTTCATAGCATACACTACCGGTATAGAACCCGTCCATAATGGCATTCCCTCCAAATGAGAAGGGATTACTTTCTGAGTTTTCTGGAGCGTTTCCAGCAAAGGCAGTTCCGCATATAAAGATGCTTGCCAAGTAAAGACTAATTCTTTTCATAGTTGGATTATTTTACAGTTTAACATAATTATAATTAATATTTATATACTACAAACGAGAACCTTGAAGTCAATAAAATTCCTATGTTAACTTATCTGTAAGAGGCGATTATTTTAGTTTGTGTTGTAGTTAGGATACAGTTATTAAGTAATTGTTAATCTTTTAATTGTTGACATATGGTATGCTTTATTTTTAACTTCAATAAAAAAATGCTATAAGTGTAAAAAATGCTTCAACATAAAAAATATTTTCTATCTGGGGTTTTTAGAAAATCTCCAAAAGATTTATTGTCTCTTTTCCTATTAATTATACTTCTTAGTGGTTGCTCTACTGGTATGAATATGCCTGGTTTTATGGATGCAGAGACTGGGAAAGATCGATACAAAGAGAGGATGCAAAATAGAGATGGGGGACCAACAGGAAAAGTACAAGATGGTCTAAAAATATTTGGTAGCGACGTAGAGGATAAGGGGGCACTAATTGGTGTGAACTCACTTCTTTGGCGAGCTTCACTTGATACAATATCTTTTATGCCGCTAGCTGAGGCTGATCCTTTTGGAGGGCTTATCATGACAGAATGGTATATTAGTCCAAATAATCCGGAGCAGAGAACAAAAATCACCATCTATATATTGGATACTAGGTTGAGAGCCGATGCATTAAGAGTTTCATTGTTTGTCCAAAATATGATAAACGGTGAGTGGGTTAACCTCGATATAGGTAATGACTCTAGGTTAAAGCTAGAGGATACTATTTTAACTAAAGCCAGACAAATGAAACAAAAATAGATCGAAGATTATGGAAAGATATAATCATAGGGATATTGAAAAACACTGGCAAGCTACATGGGAAAACCGGGAGACTTTTAGAGCTAGTGATGACTTCAGCAAAGATAAATATTATGTTTTAGAGATGTTTCCATACCCATCTGGTAAAATACACATGGGTCACGTTAGAAACTATACAATGGGTGACGTTGTAGCAAGATACAAAAGGGCATTAGGCTATAATGTTCTTCATCCTATGGGGTGGGATGCTTTTGGTATGCCTGCCGAGAATGCGGCAATTCAAAATAATGTTCATCCAGCAAAATGGACATACCATAATATCTCAAATATGAGAGATCAGCTAAAGCTACTCGGCCTGTCAATTGACTGGACAAAAGAAATTGCAACTTGTGATCCAGAATATTACGCACATGAACAAAAACTTTTTCTGGATTTCTATAAAAAAGGCCTCGTTAGTAGAAAAAAATCAAAGGTTAATTGGGATCCTGTAGACCATACTGTATTAGCAAATGAGCAAGTAATTGAGGGTAAAGGCTGGCGGTCAGGCGCCACTGTTGAAATTAGAGAGTTAACCCAATGGTTCTTTAATATTACAAATTATGCTGAAGATTTGATAGAGAAGCTTCAGACACTTGATAATTGGCCTGAAAAAGTAAAAATTATGCAGAATCACTGGATTGGAAAATCAACAGGACTGCAATTTAAATTTGAAATAGAAAATTCACCTTTCCCAGAATTTGACACACTTGAAGTTTTTACAACAAGACCCGACACGCTCTTTGGGGCTAGCTTTGTTGCTATAGCCGCTGACCACCCTATAGCAAAAGAGCTCGAGAAGATTGGTAATGAGGCAGAAAAATTTATCAAGGAATGTAGGTCTAAAGGTACCACTTTAGCAGAAATTGAAAAAGCTGAAAAAATGGGTTTTAATACGGGCATCCAAGTAAAACATCCATTTATGGAAAATACAAAGCTCGATATATTTATTGCAAATTTTGTACTAATGGAGTACGGTACTGGAGCAATATTTGGGTGTCCAGCCCATGATCAGAGAGACTTAGACTTTGCAAGAAAGTATGATTTGGGTGTAACACCTGTCGTAATTCCAGATAATGAGACAGAAGAAAATTTTACTATTAATGAAGTAGCTTACACCGGAGATGGTAAAATTTTTAACTCTCAGTTTCTAAATGGTCTATCTATTCAAGAAGCAAAAGATACAGTCATAAATAGAATGCTAGAAAATCAAATTAATAAATTACCCCAAGGTACTCCAAAGATTACCTATAGGTTAAGAGATTGGGGAATTTCGCGGCAAAGATATTGGGGCTGCCCAATTCCGGTCGTGCACTGCAAGAAATGTGGCATAGTTGAAGTGCACATTGAAAATCTGCCAGTTAGATTACCAGATGATGTAGACTTCAATAATCCAGGAAACCCTCTTGAGAGGCATCCAACTTGGAAACATACCGAGTGTCCATCTTGTAAAGGAGATGCAATAAGAGAAACCGATACCTTTGATACTTTTGTTGACTCATCATGGTACTTTGCCAGATTTTGTAGCCCAAAATCGGGTGATCCAGTTGATACCGATGCCGTTAACTATTGGCTACCTGTGGATCAGTACATTGGTGGCGTTGAACATGCTATTCTTCATTTGCTATATTCAAGGTTTTTTACGAGAGCGATGAAAGAATCTAATTATGTAAAATTAGAAGAGCCATTTGCAGGTTTATTTACACAAGGAATGGTAACTCATGAAACATACAAAGATCATGATGGAAAATGGATATTTCCAGAAGAGGTCATCTATGAAGATGGGAAGCCTATCCATGTAGAAACCGGCAAGCCGGTTACTGTTGGGCAAATAGAGTCTATGTCCAAATCAAAAAAGAATATTATAGATCCACAAAACATTGTTGAAACATATGGTGCAGATACAGCCAGGTGGTTTATTTTATCAGATACACCACCAGAGAGAGACATTCAATGGACAGATAAGGGAGTAGAAGCCTCTTCTAAATTTATTCAAAAAGCATGGAAGTTGATAAATGATGGTAAGAGTAAATTACCTAAAAATAATCAGAACATACCTCAAAAATTCAGTTCTGAAGCTATTGAAATTAGAAAAGTTACTCATAGAGCGATTAGCGACGTGACTGATGCATTAGATAATTTAAGATTTAATAGAGCGATTGCACATGTATATGAATTATCTAATCAGATACAAATAATATTTTCTGAAAATAATAAATATAATGATATCAGTGCTTTATATGCTAAAAGAGAGTGTCTTGAAACCTATTGTCAGCTTTTTTCCCCTATGGCACCCCACCTTGCAGAGGAATGTTGGAAAATTCTAGAATGTAGTGATATAATTGCAGAGAAAGCTTGGCCAAAGTTGATTAAAGAATATCTGGAAGAGGAGGAGGTTCTAATAATTGTACAGGTTAATGGAAAGAAAAGAGGAGTAATAATGATACCTAAAGATACAAATAGGAGTACAATAGAAGATGAAGCACTTGCACTGGACAATGTTAAGAAAATTATAACCAGCGAGATAAAAAAAATTATATATGTACCCAACAGGATAATTAATGTCGTTATATAAAATAAAATATATTCTTCTAAGCTTGATTATTCTTTCAACGATATCAGCTTGCTCTTTTAATCCTATGTATGGAGATAATAGCAACTCTAAATATGTAATGGACAATATATATATTGATGAACCTGTTGATAGAAACCATCAAATAGTTCGAAATGAATTAATAAAATACTTTGGTAATGTAGAAAATAAAAATAATCCACTACAACTCATTTTTGAGACATCGATAAATAAAAAATCCTTGTTACTAGACTCATCTGGTGAAGCCAGAAGAATGCAAATCGAATTTGAGGTAAACTATTCAATATTTAAGATTGGGGAATATAAAGAGTTAGCCTATTCAAATACCGTAAATGTTTTCAATACATATACCCTCTCTGCATCAGAGTATAATAACTCAAGAGCTGAGATCAAAACATACGATTTGATTGCTAGAGAAATTGGTAGTATTATCGTAAATCAAATCTCTATGAATTATTTACAGTTGATGGACTAAAATCCTGGGTGGAATGTAAAGTTGGTTATCTTAAGAAATAAGCAAGCAGATAATTTTGTAAAAAACCCCTCCGCAAATGTCAAAGGTGTCTTAATCTATGGCCAAGATTTAGGATTAATTTCACACAGATCCTCCTTATTAATAGACCAATTGGTCACAGACAAGAATGATCCCTTCCAACTCTCAAAATTAAGCACAGAAATTTTAAATGAGAGTCCTGATCAACTAGTGAATGAACTAGATACTTACAGTCTTCTTAGTACGAGAAAAGTAATACACTTAAAGTTATCTCAAGATCTTGTAAAAGATCAAATTGAAGCTATTTTTGAGAAGAACAGCCCAAATCTATTAATAATTACAGCAAGTGAGCTGAAGCCCACATCGAATCTTCGGAGAGGATTTGAGACTAATACTACAGATTATATTTCTATACCCTGTTATACTAGTAGCAATATAGATATTATGAATATTTTGAATGAAAAATTGATTGAAAAAAAATTGAATATGGAACAAGACGCAAAGGAATTACTAGTTAATTCTCTCGGTGATAATTACCAGAATACTCTATCTGAAATTGATAAGATCTTATCTATGAATAATTTACAAGGATCATCCATCACAAAACAATATGTTGAAAATTTAGTAGTTGACTCGTCGAATATAATGATAACAGATTTAGTTGATTTAATATTCGAAAAAAAAACAAAAAGTATAAGTGCTTGTTACCAGAAATCACTTGAAGAATTCCAACCTCAACAGATTTTACAAATAGTTTCAAACCATGCTATTAAACTTCTGGACATGAAAGCAGTCAAAGATACAGAGAATATTCCCGTTAAACGAATAGTAGAGTCATATAAACCAACCTTCTTTTTCAAAAGACATAGTTCTATTCAGAAACAATTAGGCTTATGGACTTTAAGTACTTTATCGGAAATATTGGAGATCATTTCTGATACAATAATGGATACAAGATCATACAACGAAATTACGAAAGAGATTACAGAAAGATCCCTCTTAAAAATATCTAGTTTAAGAAATTAGCTTATTAAACGCTTTTTAATATTTTCTAATTGATCATTATCGAGATAGTTTATCAATACTTTTCCAGCTACGTTATCTTTAGTCTGTATTTCTACTTTTAAACCGAGACTGTCAGTTATAAGTTCTTCAAGATTTTTTATATTTGGATCTTTTAAGCTCTTAGCTGTTTTTTTAGAGGAAGGTAAGCCAGTGCTTTTTATCAAATTCTCTGTTTGTCTAACACTTAAGCCCCTTGAGATAACTATGCTTGCAAGATTTTCAGGGTTATTACTTGATATTAGTGCCCTGGCATGACCTATTGTTAATTTTCCAGAAGATAAGAGTTCTTGTACTTTTGTGGGTAGATTTGACAGCCTTAATATATTAGCCACATAACTCCTACTTTTTCCAATAACACGAGATAAATCATCTTGCGTATAGTTATAGATATCCAATAGCCTCTTATAACCGGATGCTTCATCAATAGGATTAAGATTACTTCTTTGTACATTTTCAATAATTGCAATTTCTAATGCATCATCGTCAGTAAGATTTTTAATAATTACAGGCACATTATCCAACTGGGCAATTTGTGCTGCCCTCCATCGTCTTTCACCTGCAATTACCTCATAAGACTCATTATTATCTCTTTGTCTAACAATGATCGGTTGGAGAATACCTTTTTCTTTAATTGAATTCGCTAGATCAACTAACTCATCCTCTGAAAAGATGCTTCTTGGATTTTGCTTATTGGCTTGAATTTGCTCTATCGGTAATGTCCCAATATTCACAGGATTATCATCTAGATCAGATCCTATATCCTTCGGTGCGTCACCAATAAGAGATGCAAGACCCCTACCTAATCTTGATTTAGTTATATTCGGTTGTTCATCTGACACAGTATTACCTTCCTTTATCATCTATTATTTAAAATTAGTTTATCTTTTCTTAAAAATTCTGTCGCCAAATTGATATATGCTTTTGAACCTTGGCATTTATTATCATAAATTATAACAGGCTTCCCATATGATGGTGCCTCAGAAACTCTTACGTTTCGAGGGATAACCGTATCATAAACCTTATTCCCCATGAATTCTCTAACATCTTTTGCAACTTGACTAGATAGATTATTCCTTTCGTCAAACATTGTAAGAAGAACACCATGAATGAGAAGGCCCTTATTTAAGGTTTCTCTCACATGGTCCACAGTCTCCAAAAGCTGACCTAACCCCTCCAAGGCGTAGAACTCACATTGTAATGGTACAATAATAGCGTCTGATGCAGCAAGAGCATTTATGGTTAATAAATTTAATGATGGTGGGCAATCAATAAGTATATAATCAAAATAGCTATCACTTGAGCTATCGAGTGATTGTATAGCTTTTTTGAGCTTATAAGATTTATCTGAGTCATTGACGAGCGTTGACTCAAGACCTAGTAGATCGAGTGTCGAGGGAACTATTTCGAGATTACCGACAGGGGTATCTAATTTTATATCGTCTATATTTTTTTCTTGAGATAATACGTCATATATTGAAAAATCTCTATCTTCTTTGTTAATACCAAGTCCGGTGGAGGCATTACCTTGTGGGTCTAAATCAATAATAAGTACCTTTTGACCAGACTCAGCCATAGCACTCCCGAGGTTAATAGTTGTAGTTGTCTTACCAACCCCTCCTTTTTGGTTTGCAAAGGCAAGTACTTTGGTTCTCTTTCTATCTTTTTTAACTCCAAATCCAAACATTAATTACACTCAAAATCTAAAATATATGATTCCTCATCGAGGATACTTTTATGATAGACCATATTCACTATTGATGAAATATTTAATTTGCTCAACTCATCTTTAGCTGTGGCTCCTCTCTGTAATAAATACTTAGTTTGACGCTTCGTATATGGTTTAGAGAGGTTTATTATATTTTCAATACTCGAAAAGGCTCGAGCAGTGATGATATCAGCTCTAACTTTATCTTTTATACTCAGACTCTCGATGCGTTCGGGTAGCACAACAACTGGAACATCACATTTCACAGATACGTAATCTAAAAAAGAACATTTTTTTTTGTTAGAATCTACTAAATATACCTCTTTGCTCTGGTCTGCAAAATAAATAGCTAGCACAAACCCAGGCAAACCAGCTCCCGTTCCGATATCTATTAAGGCCTTAAAGTCCCTTGGGATATGTGTAACTAACTGAAGAGAGTCTAGTATGTGCCTACTCCAGATACTTGCAATAGTTGAATTTCCTATTAAATTTAATCTAGTTTGCCATTCAAGCAAATGATTAACATAGCATTCGATTTTTTCCATTGTTTCACGTGAAACATTATATTTTTTTTGTATACTAGATGCTGTCCAATCTATTCCACTCACGTCTTATGCTGACCTTGTGGAGCTTTTGTCTAATAGCTTAATATAAGATAAGACTTTTAAAACTGTAGATGGATCTATTCCCTCCATTCTAGATAGATGCCCTATAGTTGTGGGTTCAATTTTCATAATTCTATCTCGTGCCTCGTTTGAAAGGCCTTTTATATCAGGGTATTTTATATTCTTTGGGATGGGGATGGCTTCATCTCTCTTGAAGGAAATTATTTCTAATTTCTGCCTTTCCAGGTACTTAGAATATATGGCATCTGACTCTATCTGAGATATTATTGATTTATCTATACCTTTTAGCTGGGGCCATATTTTATATAGATCTATAATCTTAATATCAACATAAGATAGCAAATCAAGGACAGATCTTTTCTTCCCGTCTTTATTAATCTTTAGTCCATATTTATGAGCTTCATTAGGGGATATGGATAAATTGTTTATTATCTCATTAGCATTTTTCAATAACTTAGACTTCTCGTTAAAAGAGCTTGACCTCTTATGTCCTACAAATCCCATATCTATACCGCTTTGAGTAAGCCTTTGATCTGCGTTATCTATTCGAAGTGTAAGCCTATACTCAGCTCTGGAAGTAAACATCCTATATGGCTCTGTTACGCCCTTTGTAATTAAATCGTCTATCATCACCCCAATATATGCATCAGACCTATCCAAAACATACTCATTTGTTGTTGTTACTCTCATTGCTGCATTTATTCCTGCAATCAATCCTTGAGCTGCCGCTTCCTCATAACCTGTGGTGCCATTTATTTGCCCAGCCAAATAAAGATTATTTATTTTTTTTGTTTCTAGCGTGTTTAATAGCTCCCTTGGGTCGATATAATCATATTCAATGGCATATCCTGGTCTTTCGATGATTGTATTTTCAAGACCTTTGATAGAATTAACTATTTTACGCTGCACATCTTCTTCGATGGATGTAGATATTCCATTTGGATAAATTGTATCCGTGTTGAGACCTTCTGGTTCAAGGAATATCTGGTGACCATTTCTTTCTCCAAACCTGACAACCTTATCTTCTATTGAGGGACAATATCTTGGCCCCGTTGATTCGATCTGTCCTGAATATAGGGGTGCCTCGTCAATATTTTCCAGAATAATTTGATGTGTTTTTTTATTAGTTCGTGTCATGAAACATGAGCGTTGCTCCTGCTGAACTTCATTTGTTAAATAGGACATAAAAGCGGGTTGCTCATCAGGTTTTTGTTCTTCAAGGATTCCCCAATTAATAGTTTTCCCATTTAATCTTGGGGGGGTGCCTGTTTTAAGTCGACCTAGTTGAAAATTAAATTCTTTAAAAGTTTTTGATAGATGCATCGAAGCCTCGTCACCAGCCCTCCCAGCAGGATAAATTTTCTTTCCAACATGAATTAAACCATTTAAAAAAGTACCTGTAGTTATAACAACTGACTTTGCGTTTATGTCGTCCTTACCATTCAATTTCACACCGATACATTTGCCATTTTTAATTAAAAGGCCAATGCACTCCCGATCTAGTATTGTCAAATTTGGATGTGACCCCAATGCCCCCTGCATTGTTCTCTTATATATCTCTCTATCTGCTTGAACACGAGGTGCCCTAACTGCAGGACCCTTACTTTTATTTAATACTCTATATTGTATTGCAGATTTATCTGCAATCTCACCAATTAGGCCATCTAATGCATCAATCTCTCTTACTAAATGGCTTTTGCCGAGGCCACCTATTGCTGGGTTGCACGACATTTCACCGATAGTTGATAGTTTATGTGTAATAAGTAATGATTTTGCTCCAAACCTAGCAGCAACAGATGCAGCTTCACAACCTGCATGACCTCCACCTATAATAATAACATCATATTTATATTTCATAATAAGATTCCTAGATACTATATATTATATTCTGCGTTATTTACCAATACAAAAGTCTGAAAATATTACTTCTAGTAAGTCTTCAACATCAACATTCCCAGTTATTCGCCCGAGTGAGTTAACGGCGCTCCTGAGTTCTTCTGCTAAAAGCTCTAACTCGATTTCAGAAATCTTAATAGAATTATCTAAATGGTTTTTTGTCTTTTCAAGAGCATCCCTGTGCCTTGATCTAGTTATAAATGCACCTTCAGTTCTACAGCCTTCTTTTACATATTGTCCAATAATATCAATGAGTTCTGTTATTCCTTGATTCATTTTTGTCGATATATTTATATCTTTTTTGTTTATTATAGAGATATCCGACTTTGTCCAAACTTCTATAGATTTGTTAATTATACTTTTCGGAACTTGTATATTATTTTTTTTACTTGAGTCCATTAGCCATAATACAAGGTCGGCATCCATTATTTTACTTTCTGCTCTTTTAATGCCGATTTGCTCAATATTTGTACGAGCTTTTCTTATTCCAGCAGTATCGGTAATTATGACAGGAAAACCTTTAATATCTAGGTATGTATCCAGACTATCTCTTGTGGTTCCAGCAATAGGTGAAACTATAGCAATGTCCCTATTTGATAAATAATTAAGAAGACTTGATTTACCTGTGTTGGGTGCACCAGCTATTATAATTCTGAAGCCATCCCTTAATCTTTCTCCTTTATTTGCGTCATTAAGGTGAGCTTCAATTTCTCGATAAATATTCATAATTTCTTGCTTTTGTTCAGATATAAGATTTAATGGTAACTCTTCCTCGATAAAGTCAATGGTAGCTTCGATATATGATAGATTTTTTATAAGCTGGCTTGTCCACTTATTATAAAGTGATGATAACTTTCCTTCCATTTGATCAAAAGCCTGCTTCCTTTGAAATTCTGTTTCAGAGTTAACCAAGTCATTTAATCCTTCAATCGCAAGAAGATCTAATTTACCATTTAAGAATGCTCTTTTTGTAAATTCACCCGCTTCTGCATATATAAAATCTTCTTGCGTTGATAAAACTTTGAAAATAATGTTTTGTATTGCTTTTCCGCCATGTATTGAAATTTCTATAACATCCTCACCTGTATAACTTTTGGGCGACTTAAAGTATGTTATTAGGGGATTATCTATAATTTCCTTAGTTTCTGGATGGATTAATTTGCATAACTTTACATGTCGAGGGTGTGGAAGATTTATACTAAATATTGAGGCTATATTTACCACACTTGGACCAGATAGTCTTATAACGGACATTCCTGCTTTACCTGGGGCCGTTGAAAGTGCAAAAATGTTTTTAGGGTTAGATCTTAACATAGCCATTTCTAATATTTATTATCTGCATATTAATACATCAATAAATAGTTATAATGAAACATAAAATTATTTCACAAAAACATTCTCTTCTGATTTATTCTAATATAAAATTGATATTTAGGAGGTACATAGATGAGAAAAATAATATTGAATGAAACTGGTGATGCTGAACAAATGGAGCTTACCGAAGTAGAAATACCATCGGCAAGTACTGATCAGGTTTTAGTTAAACATGCGGCTATTGGTATAAACTTCATCGATATCTACCAAAGAAGTGGATTATATCCTCTTAATCTTCCGTCAGGTCTAGGCCTCGAGGCTTCTGGTGTAGTGGAGTCTGTAGGAGAATTGGTAAAAAATTTTAAGGTTGGCGATCGTGTTTGTTATTGTAATGGTCCTGTTGGTGCATACGCAGAATTTAATTTAGTTCCAGAGAGTTTGCTAGTACATCTTCCTAATGAAATAGACTTTGATGTGATCGCCGGTGGATTTTTAAAAGGCCTAACCGCTTATTTCTTGCTTCACGATGTATACGAGGTAGCTAAAGGACAAAAAATTCTGTTTCATGCTGCAGCTGGTGGAGTTGGTTCAATAGCTACATCCTGGGCTAAATCGATGGGAGCACTTGTAATTGGTACTGTGGGGTCTGAAAAAAAACTTGATTATGCGAAGTCTAACGGATGTGACTTCGTGATAAATTATAATACTACTTCTTTTAAAGACAAAGTGGATGAAATTACAAATAGTGAAGGCGTTACAGTTGTTTATGACTCTATTGGGAAAAATACAATAGAAGACTCCATGGATGTTTTAGAAAAGAGGGGTTTATTGGTCTCCTTTGGAAACGCATCTGGTGTCCCCGAACCGATCAATATCTTGGATTTAATGAAAAAAGGATCGATATATGTTACTAGGCCAACTCTGTTTGATTATGTAAAGACTAGAGACCAGCTTGAAAAAGCATCTAGTTCTTTCTTTGATGCACTAATCAACAAAAAAGTTTCCATTGATATTCAACAAGAATTTAGTTTAGAGAACATAGCCGATGCACATAATTCTCTGACTAGAAGGGAAACAATGGGTGCGACCATTATTAAACCCTAAAAATTAAGTATTCATCGAGTCAAAAAACTCACTATTGTCTTTAGTTTGAGCAATTTTATCTAGCAAGAACTCCATTGCATCTACAGTTCCCATAGGATTAAGTATTCTGCGCAGCACAAACATCTTTTTTAAAGTAGCATCGCTTATAAGTAGTTCCTCTTTTCTCGTACCAGAACGAAGTATATCCATAGATGGGAACACTCTCTTATCTGAGACTTTTCTGTCTAAAATAATTTCAGAATTTCCAGTTCCTTTAAATTCTTCAAAGATTACCTCATCCATCCGGCTTCCTGTGTCTATTAATGCAGTAGATATGATAGTCAAAGACCCACCCTCTTCGATGTTTCTAGCCGCCCCAAAGAACCTCTTGGGTCTTTGAAGTGCGTTGGCATCAACGCCCCCTGTTAAAACTTTACCTGATGAGGGTACAACTGTGTTATATGCACGACCTAGGCGTGTAATCGAATCTAATAGTATTATTACGTCTCGACCATGCTCTACCAGTCTCTTTGCTTTCTCAATAACCATCTCTGCGACTTGGACATGCCTAGATGCTGGTTCATCAAACGTTGATGAGACTACTTCTCCTTTTACTGATCTTTGCATATCTGTAACTTCTTCAGGTCTTTCGTCAATGAGTAAAACTATAAGATAACATTCTGGATGATTTGATGTAATTGAATGAGCAATGTTTTGCAGAAGAACTGTCTTCCCTGTTCTAGGTGGAGCAACAATTAATCCTCGCTGCCCTTTACCAAGAGGTGCAACGATATCTATTATCCTTCCGCTTTTGTCTTTCAATGAGGGGTCTAGTATTTCCATACTAAGAGACTCATCTGGATATAAAGGTGTCAAATTATCGAAGTTAATTTTGTGCCTACTTTTTTCTGGATCTTCAAAATTAATAGCATTTACCTTTAGTAACGCAAAATATCTCTCACCCTCTTTAGGACTTCTAATTTCACCCTCGATACTGTCTCCTGTTCGAAGGGTAAATCTTCTTATTTGACTCGGACTTACGTATATGTCGTCTGGACCTGGCAAATAATTTGCATCTGGAGATCGAATAAAGCCAAAGCCGTCTTGTAATACCTCGACTACACCATCTCCGATTATGATTATATCTTTTTCCGCGAGTCTTTTCAAAATTGCAAAGAGTAACTCTTGCTTTCTTAAGGTGCTTGCATTTTCAATTTCATGCTCCTCAGCCAATGATAATAATTCGGCTGGTTTTTTCTCTTTGAGATTCTTGAGGCGAACTTTATTCGAGATTATATCTTTTGAAGTTTCTGTCATGATTGATGAGATTTTGTATGAAAGTATACTGAGTAATAATAATTATTAATCCTGATTATATCATAAACTATTATTGATATCAAAGAAAAACTTGATACGACTTTATATCAGTCTTCAATATCTTTTATGATGTTCAGTGCATAGTTGTTAACTTGATCCCAATTGGTGAACTCGTGCGATGTATTTATGTTAGTTGGTCCACTTGTTAAAAACATTATAAATCTTATTATAAATTTATCATAAAATCGATAATTTGGATAATCAATCTTACCCGCAAATACCTGGGACCTTGTTGGTTTCCAGGATGTGGCCTCAAGAAATTTTACTACATATGGATTCTTTTCTGGAGTATTTTTCCCGGTCTTACGGGCTGTTGCGTTGACAGAAAAAAAACTCGTATATTGTTCATCAAAGAGCTTACTATTATTTCTAATAAAGTTGATAATTTTTTTACTGTGCCCACCATACCTTACGCTGGCACCAATTATAAGACTATTATATGAGGTAATATCAACCTCAGAAATATTATCAATTGAGATAACGTCAACATCTTTTTTTTTAACCAGTATTGACCTAATGTAATTTGATATTTTTTTTGTATGACCATCTGTTGAGGAATATATTATTAAAATATCTCTCATATAAAACCTAGTTTTGCTCTCTAATTATTTTAATAAAATTTTCTACATTTGTTATTGGTGTATCTTTTATTATACCGTGACCTAGATTTATAATAAAAGGTTCTTTGCCAAACTTTTCCATGGTATCAATTACCTCATCTTCGAGCTGCTGGCCACCAGATCGTAATAATTCCGGAGATACATTGCCTTGTAATATTGCTTTTTTCTGCAGAGTATCCCTACAAAAGTCTCTATTAAGATCATGACCTAATGCTATTATATCAACACCTGTCTCATCTATGTAGATTTCATAAAAATCTTTTGCACCTTTCGGGAAACCGATAACTGGAACTGCCTTGTATTTATTTTTTATAGCTGAAACTATATTTTTCGTTGGTTGAACAACCCAGTTTAGAAAGTCTTCTCTTTCTAAAACTCCAGACCAGGTGTCAAAAATCTTAACTACGTCAGCGCCTGCTTCAATTTGTAAGCTTAGATAATCTATGGAAAGTACTGTTAGTATGTCTAATAATTCTGCCGCCAAGGTTTTATTGTTATGCATCCAGCTAATAGTATCCTGAAAATCTCTCGTAGAAGTACCATTAATTAAATACGTTAATACTGTCCAGGGAGCCCCACAGAAGCCAATTAAACTCTTTTCTTTTTCCAATGAGTTACGGCATAGATCTATAGAGTCCATAACTTTCATAAGCCTTGAGTTTTTGACTTGTATAACCTTATCTAAATTAAAACTATTTGTAATAGTTGGTGTGATAACTGGCCCAACGCTGTCCTTGAACTCAAGTTTAAGATTGAGATTTTCTGCTATTAATAATATATCTGCAAATATAATTGCAGCGTCAAGATTAAATCTCCTAATAGGCTGCAACGTAACTTCTGACGAATATTTTGGATTATAACATAAATCTAAAAAAGAACCTGCTTTTTTTCTGAGTATATTATATTCTGGTAAATACCTCCCAGCTTGCCTCATTATCCATATTGGTGGTGGCCATATTTTTTTGCCATCATTAATTTCACACAATATTGTCATAACTACTATTCTTAAGAAAGTTGTTGTTGTTGTTAAGTCTGTGATTTTCGGGAATTATTTTTTTTACACATCTTATAAACATATATAATTATACACATTCAAATAACGATAAGTTTACTAAAAAACAAACTAATAACTAATATTTAATATTATATAGCATAAAAATCAATGGCATATATAATATATTTACTGCGTAAGACCTGTTAAGAAATTGTGGATAATAGATGTATAATTATACTTATATACAGGTCATAATAAGTTATATTTATTAACTCACAGCGTTATTATTGTTAATTAATTTTTAATTAAATGTATAATAATGATTATTATTATTGGTTAATTAGAGTAATACACAATCTGAGGGGTAATTATCAACAATGGCTGCTAAGAATCGTCTAAGTCACAATATTCATATGGTCAGCGACTCTACAGGGGAAACATTAAGTACTATTGCAAAGGCAGTCTTGGTTCAATATAAAGATCTACCATTTAAACAGTTCATGCATTCGTTGGTCCGCAATAAAAGGCAAATTGATATGGTATTTGATTCTATAAAACAAGATCCAGGAATTGTACTATGTACATTTTCAAATTCGAAATTGAAAAATGATTTACAGATTTTATGTGATAGTTTAAGCATCCCACTCATTGACCCACTTGAAATAGTACACAAATCTTTATCGAATATATATAAAATAAAAGCAGACACTATAATTGGCGGCCAACATGAATTAAACACAGAATATTTCGAAAGAATTGATGCTATGAATTATACCCTTGCTAATGATGATGGTGCCATTTCAGAAGATTTAAATATAGCAGATATTATTTTAGTAGGTGTCAGTCGTACGTCCAAAACACCAACAAGTATTTATCTTGCAAATAGAGGTATAAAAACAGCAAACATACCTTTTATTGATGGAATTGCACTTCCGGATGAAATATATAATGTTAGAACCCCTTTAATAATAGGACTTATAGCAACACCCGAAAGAATTGTACAAATAAGGAAGAATAGATTAATGGCCTTGAATGAAAGTGGTGATACAAATTATATTGATAAAAGATCAGTTAGTGATGAAATTATAAAAGCAAAAAAAATATTTGAGAAGAATAATTGGCCGGTTATAGATGTGACTAGAAGATCAATTGAAGAGACAGCTGCAGAAATCATGTCACTACTAAGACAAAGAAAATTAAAGCATAATGAAAACGAAAATCATCCTAGCATCTAAGAGCAATATAAGAACCAATCTCTTAAAAAATACAGGTGTCCCTTTCACTAGTATTGGCTCTAATTATAACGAGAGTATTATCCAAACTGAGTATACGAAGGTAAAACAGAATATTGAAACTGTAAAAACACTGGTTTTCAAGCTTGCATTAGAAAAGGCTAAAAATGTATCAAAAGACTATCAAGGAGATATAGTAATAGGCTGTGACCAGGCCTTATTATTTGATGAGAAAATTTTTCTAAAACCTAAAAGTATAAAAGAGTCGGTGAGCCAACTTAAGCAGTTAAGTGGTAATATTCATTATTTAGTTACGGGAACACTATGTATCAAAAATGAGAGAGAAGTATGGCATCATATTTCTGTACAAGAGATGAAAATGAGGAAGTTGAGTGATGAATACATAGGTAACTATATAAAATCTATGAATGACAAGATATTTTCTGTACTAGGCGGTTATGAAATTGAAACTATAGGTATAAACCTATTCGAAAAAATAGGCAAAGACCTATTTTCTATCCAAGGTATCTCGATTTTGGAATTATTAGTATTTTTAAGATCTGAGGGCTATATTGAATGATCAAAGTGGCATTAACAGGTGGAATTGGCGTTGGTAAATCCTTTGTTCTAAATATATTAAAAGATAAATATAATTTTCCAATATTCAGTTCAGACGATTGTGTACGAAGTTTGTATTTAAATGAGCCTTCACTAATATCCTTTGTCAAGAGTGAGATAATGAGTAATGAAGATAAATTCAGCAAATCTCGTATTGCAGAAATAGTTTTTAACGATCAGAAAAAATTGCGAAAGCTGGAGTCTTTTATTCACCCATTAGTAAAAATAGAGAGAGAAAAATTTATCGATCAAGAAAGAAGGAAAGAAGCTAAAACTATAATAGTTGAAATACCATTACTATTTGAAAAAAATCTTACTGACCAGGTAGATATTGTTATTTTAGTTAGGGCGAGTGACGAATTGCAAAAAAAGAGAGTACTTAAAAGACCAAATATGAATGAAGTATTATTTAATAAAATAATTAAGAATCAGATGGATGTATATAAAAAAGAAAAAAAATCAGATTACATAATTGATAGCAATGATTATGCTAGTACCGTATTACAAATTGAGAATATTGTTGTAAATATGGAAAAAAAATAAATGCGTGAGATTGTTGTCGATATTGAAACTACAGGACTTGACCCGAAAAAAGGTGATAAAATTATTGAGATTGCTTGTCTTGAATTAATTAATCACATACCAACAGAAAAATATTTTCATACTTATTTGAATCCACAAGAACAAGATATCTCGCCTGGTGCATTTAAGGTGCATGGTATAAAGAAGGACTTTTTGTCTGATAAGCCAATCTTTAAAGAGATAGCAGCAGATTTCTTAAAATTTATAAATGAAGCATCAGTCCTTGCACATAATGCTAGTTTTGATATTGGTTTCTTAAACCACGAACTTGCTAACGAGAAGATGAAAATAATAGATGATGCGAAAGTAATTGATACCCTCAAAATGGCCCGTAACAAACATCCGGGTATGCCAAATAATTTAGATGCATTATGCAAAAGATATAATGTAGCAGAGCAGAAAAGAGGACTTCACGATGCAAAATCAGATTGTGATCTTCTAGCTCAGGTATATATAGAGTTAATAGGTGGGAGACAACGTAACTTCAAGCTAACTGGGGAAAATACACATGAAGACGAAGCAGAATTCAAATCAAAAAAGATTATCAGAGAGAAAAGAGCATCTCTTAGCTTGACGCAGAAGGAAATTAATGAGCACAGGGAATTTATAAAGACTCTTGGTGGAAAAGTATTATGGAACGGTAAAGAGGATAATTAGTTTTTTCTGATATTATTCTCATAAAGCTTCAAAAAATCGATAGGTTCAATATATAAAGGAGGGAAACCTCCATCTCGAATTGTATCGGCAATAATTCTCCTTACGAATGGAAATAGCATTCTTGGAATTTCTACTAATATTACAAAAGATTTATTTTCCTCATCAATTTTATTCAATTGAACTACTGAAGCGTAAGTTAGTTCTGCTAAGAAGGATAAATCTCCATCTTTCGTAGCCTCAACTTTGGTATTAATTTCAACCTCAAAAATATTTGACTCTTTGTCAATTGTTATGCCATTTACATTTACACCAACATTGATCTCAGGTTTTCCAATCATGTGAGGAAGTTTTTGAGGTACTGTTGGATTATCAAAAGATAAATTTTTAATATACTGGCTTAGAAATTTGAAACCACTTTTCAGATCTTCATTCATATATTAATTCAATCTATATTAAATTCGTATATTGTTATTATATCATATTTACTTGTCAAATATTGTAAAAATATTTAAAAAAATATATTATTAATTTATGTCAAATTTAACAAAGAATAGATTGGAAAAATGATAGATATTATAAATATAGTACTACTAATTGCTGTTATTTTTATTTTTATTGCTCTACATTCAGTTCTTGGTAAGAGAACTGGCTTAGAAAAACCAGTTATATTTAATATAGAAGAAGTTGCAGAATCTGCTACAGAGTATGATAAAAAAACAGATATTGTTGATAGTATAGAAACAACTGATCTTCAGAATAAATTTGATAAAGAACTAAAAAGTCTAGTGAAGAACGATAAACAGTTCACGGTGAATTATTTTTCTGAGGGAGTAAAAAAAGCGTACGAGTTGATCTTGATAGCATATGCAGAAGAGAACTTAAAATTACTTGATTCCCTCCTAACTCAAAATATTTATGAAGAATTTAATCACTCAATAAAAGTAAGAAAAGATAAACAACAAACTTTAGAATATATTTTAATTAAAGTTGAGAATTTAGAGATACAGGATATTTCAATAACAAAAAATATTGCCAGAATTAAGGTTTCAATTCATACAATGAATAACACTATTGTGTCCGAGATTATTAATAATGAAAAAGTTAATAAACACAATACGGCTAATATAAAAGAGATATGGACTTTTGATAAAAATCTGAAGTCATCAGACCCAAATTGGAAAGTTTCTGAAATAAATCGACCTAACTAATTAATAATATACATAATTTTATGTTTGAAAATTTAAATTCATCTATAACTAAAAAAATTTCCTTTGAGGACATACCAAAGTGGTCAGAAGACGATCATCTCGCTGCTTTTAAAGCTTTATTGAAAGGAGAAAAGAAAGATTATAGTAGTCAAAATATAAAAACTATTGCACAAGCAAAGGTGTTTTTTGAGCAAAACTATAAACCATATAAAATAAAAAATCCAGAGTGCGATAACAGCCTATATACAGGTTATTTTGAACCAAAATTAAAAGCGTCTAGGACAAAGACAGATATATTTAGATACCCTCTTTATGGAGTTCCTGTAAATAACGATCAATGTAAGCAATATTATAATTTAACAAGAGAAAGCCTTACGAAGAAGATACATAAAAAGCTACCAACTCTGGCATGGCTAGATGATAGAATTGATTTATACTTTATGCATATACAAGGATCAGGCCTACTAGAGTTTGCTGATGGAACACATAAAAGGTTCGTATATGCCGGAAAAAATAATTTTCAATATAACTCAATTGGAAAGTATCTGACAGATAATGGTATAATCAGTAAAACTGACATATCAATGTTAAAAATAAAAGACTGGTTGAAAGAAAAAGAGAAAAATTTTGAGATCATATACTTGAATAAATCTTTCATTTTTTTTAAAGAAGACAAGTATGACAATGATAAAAAACATCCAATTGGGCAATTGGGTATAAGGTTATCACCATATCGTTCTTTGGCAGTTGATATGAGCGTCTATGATCTGAACACTCTTGTATGGTTAAATACAAAAGTCCCTACGAAAAGTAATAAATCCATTAAAGAATTTAATAAATTAATGGTAGCACAAGATCAGGGCTCGGCCATTAAAGGTCTATTTAGAGGTGATATATATTTTGGGAGTGGGTTAGAAGCGGGAAAATTAGCAGGGTATATGAAATATAGTGGGGATATTATAATACTAAAAAAACTGCGAGAGTTAAAATGGTAAAGAAGTTATCAGGTCAGGACAAGAGCTTATGGGATCAAATTAGAAGTGAAATAGAGCCCTTAAATAAAGTTAAGTCTCATGCGAGAAATGAAATTTCCGAAGGTAATAGTAATGACGAAAATATAAAAACTAATATTAGTCACTCTTCAAATATAAAAAATTTAGAAAGAAAATTCAATGCTGAAAAAATACATAGTCAAGATAATAACCTATTACTGAATAAGATAAAAAAAGTAGATGAAGAAGGGGTATCATTTAGTGGAATACATCGTAAACTTGAGCAAAGAATGAAAAGAGGGAATATAAAAATTGATGATACTCTTGACTTGCATGGTATGACGCAAGAAGAGGCTAGAGGGAACTTGACATCATTTCTCGGAAACTCAAAAAAGCAGAGATATAAAATTGTTTTAGTAATAACTGGAAAAGGTTTAACTTCAAAAAACGATAATGAGGCTCTTTTTAGTCAAGAAAAGGGTGTATTGAATAAAAGTTTACCAATTTGGTTAAAACAGGAACCACTTAAAGCTATTGTAAATGGTTTCAGATACGCCAATCAAAGGCATGGCGGCAGGGGCGCATATTATATATTACTAAAAAGTAATTTATAGAATAAACTTGGATAAATCTGAATCTTTTGCTAAATCTTCTATGCGTTCAGTTACATATTTCTCATCAATCAATATATTTTTTTCATCAAGATCGGGTGCAGAGAAACTAATTTCATCAAGAACTCGCTCAAGTACTGTATGGAGTCTCCTTGCTCCAATATTCTCAACATTAGAGTTAACTTCAACAGCAATAGCTGCAATTTTTTCAATAGCACTTTTTTTAAAATCTAGAACCAGTCCCTCTGTATCCATAAGAGCAACATATTGTTTAATTAAGCTTGCCTCTGTATCTGTAAGAATACTTACGAAATCATCTTTAGATAGTGTAGTTAATTCAACTCTAATAGGTAAACGACCTTGTAACTCTGGAAGTAAATCGGATGGTTTTGCCAAATGAAATGCTCCAGACGTAATAAATAGAATATGATCAGTTTTTACGATACCATGTTTTGTCGATACTGAAGTTCCTTCAATTAACGGCAACAGATCTCTTTGGACACCCTCACGGCTTACATCGGCACCTTGTCTATTTTGACGAGCACAAATTTTATCAATTTCATCAATAAAAACTATCCCATGATTCTGTACACTTTTCAGGGCTTCTTGAACTATCGTATCATTATCAAGTAAATTGTCAGCTTCCTCCTGAATAAGAATATCATAGCTCTCTTTTACGACCAATTTCTTCGTTTTATATCTATCACCTCCGGCTTTTCCAAGCATATCACCAATATTTAACATACCCATTTGTGCTCCTGGCATACCCGGTATTTCAAAAGAGGTCATATTTGAGCTAGTTTCTTTTATCTTCAAATCTATTTCTTTTTCGTCAAGCTCTCCATTTCTTAATTTTTTCCTGAATGTATCTTTTGTAGATGCAGAAGCGTTTTCTCCAACAAGGGCTTCAACAACTCTCTCTTCAGCCAATATATGAGCTTTCGCTTCAACTTCTTTTCGTTTTTTCTCTCTTATCATTGCTATACTTGTTTCTACTAAATCTCTTATAATTTGTTCAACATCACGTCCAACATATCCAACTTCAGTAAATTTAGTAGCTTCAACTTTTATAAATGGTGCGTCAGCTAATTTGGCGAGCCTTCGTGAAATTTCAGTTTTTCCAACACCTGTAGGTCCGATCATAAGTATATTTTTAGGTAATATTTCGTCTTTAAGTGGACCTGTTAATTGTTGCCGCCTCCATTGGTTTCGGAGCGCTATAGCACAGGCTCGTTTAGCCTCATTTTGACCAATGATAAAACGATCCAATTCAGAAACAATCTCTCTTGGCGAAAAGTCAGACATCAAACCTCCTTTTATTTAATTTCTATGGTTTCTACTACTAAATTGTTATTTGTATAAACACAAATCTCAGATGCAATTTTCATCGATTTTTCTGCAATTTGCTTTGCATCAAGCTCTGATTTGAACAATGCCTTTGCAGCTGCTAGTGCATAGTTACCTCCTGAACCAATCGCAACTACACCTTCCTCTGGCTCTAAAACATCTCCATTACCTGTAAGAACAAAGCTACAATCCTTATCTCCAACTAACATCATTGCTTCTAATCTTCTTAAATACCTGTCTAACCGCCAATCTTTAGCTAGCTCAACAGCAGCTCGGGTTAGTTGTGTTGGGAACTGTTCTATTTTGGCTTCTAATCTGTCAAACAAGGTTAACGCATCAGCTGTAGCTCCTGCAAAACCCGCTATCACATCTTGTGACGGACCAAGTCTTCTGACTTTCTTTGCATTATTTTTTATTATGGTTTGTCCCAAACTAACTTGACCATCACCTGCAATAACAACTTGGTTATTCTTTCTGATCATTATGATTGTAGTCCCAATCATAGTTTTATCATTGTGTTCCATAATTAAATCCCTAGTGTTTATATGAATGGCATATGTTTATATTAAATTTATCATATATTAATTATATTAATTATAATATTATATATGACGTTTATATTATAAATATTCAAGATTTTAGGTAATGGAAAATTATAATGGGTAAGATTTCATCTCGGCAATCCAAGGTCGAAAGAAAAACAAAAGAGACTTCAATATCTTGTCAACTAACATTAGATGGTAGTGGAAAATCTGATATACAGACTGGTATAGGATTTCTAGATCATATGCTCGAGCAGATAGCTAGGCATAGTCTGATTGATATCGAATTAAAGGCTAAGGGTGATCTTCACATTGACATGCATCATACGACGGAAGACATTGGAATAGTAATGGGTGAAGCGTTCAGAAAAGCACTTGGTAATAAAGCTGGTATAAAGAGATTTTCATGTATAATAATACCGATGGATGAAGCATTAACGCAAATCTCGTTAGATATATCAGGTAGACCCTATTTAAGATGGGCAGTTCATCTCTCACCACCAAAGATAGGTGAAATGGACTCAGAATTATTTAAAGAATGGTTTTATGCATTTGTTCAAAACAGTGCAATAACACTTCACGTGGAAAGTCTTCACGGATCGAATGCTCATCATATTATTGAGTCATGTTATAAGGGTTTGGCAAGGTGTATCCGTGAGGCAATATCCATTGACTCAAGAATTTCTAACTCTATTCCAACCACAAAAGGGATTTTATAAAGTAATGAGTAGATATGGCCTTGTTCGAGATATATAAAAGGATTGGTAAGTCTGGAAGGCACGACGGTAATATTCTAATACTTAAAGATAAAATATCCATACTTGCTCTAATATTCCCGCCCTTATGGCTGATAATTAATAGAAATTTTTTCCTTATACCTATTTATTTTCTAGCAATTTTTTTTATTATATTTCTTACAAATAAAACTGGACAAGGAATAATTATATTTAGCATAATATTTTGTCATTTTTTCTTTGCTATTCAGGCTAATATATTGAGGGAGTGGATTTTAAAGTTCAAAAATTATCAATTAGATAGTATCATTAGGGCAGAAAATAAAATGAGTGCTTATAATATTTATAATCAAGATATTAAAACAAAATCGTCTGAATCTATGCAGAGTCCAAATGCTTCTAAAAATAATAAGAATGACGATGAAACAATACTAAATATTTTCTAAATATAAGAGTAATTTCAAATGGAAATAATTGGTATAATTGATTATGGTTCTGGAAATCTTCATTCAGTAACAAAAGCATTTGAAACAGTAGCAAATCAGATTAAAAAAGAAATAAAAGTAATGAGAATAAGTGACTCGAAGCATGTAAGTAAGTGCGATAGGGTTATACTTCCGGGTGTGGGTACATTTAATGACTGTAAAATTGGAATAGAGAAGGTAGATGGCTTAACTTTTGAGTTAGAGAAAAAAATAATTAAAGAAGCGAATCCATATCTTGGTATATGTGTAGGGATGCAATTATTGGCGGATAAGGGCTTTGAGGGAAGAGAGACAACAGGTTTTGGTTGGATATCAGGTCATGTTGAAAAGATACCCATCAAAAAAAATATTAAAATCCCACATATGGGTTGGAATACCGTTGATTTTCATAAAGAACATGAAATTTTGAAAAATATACAAAAAGATAAACGTGAAATGATTGTATACTTTGTCCATTCCTACCAATTTGAGCTTACTAGTGATACAAATTTATTGGGGTCATGTGACTATGGCTCAAGGATAACAGCTTTGATAGAAAAAGATAATATTATCGGATGTCAGTTTCACCCAGAAAAAAGCCAGAAAGCTGGACTGGAATTCATTAATAATTTTATAAATTGGTACCCTTAAATGATATTATTTCCTGCAATTGATATAAAGAACGGTGAGTGTGTCAGGCTAAAACTTGGGAACTTAAATGAATCAACCACTTATAATAGTAGCCCCCTTTCTCAAGCAAAAATTTTTGAAGAGATTGGCTTTAGTTGGATACACATTGTAGATTTAGATGCTGCAGTAAACGGAAAAAGTAAAAATTTCGAGATAATTAAAAATATCGTAAAAAATACCAATTTATCAATTCAATTAGGTGGTGGTATTCGAAGTATGGAGCAAATTGACTTTTGGTCAAATTTGGGAGTTAAAAGAATAGTCTTAGGAACTGTCAGTGTAACGGATATTGAACTTGTTAAGGAGGCAGCACTTAAATATAAAAATAAAATTGTAATAGCATTAGATACTAAGGAAGAGCTTGTTTGGATTGAAGGTTGGAAGAAAAATACGAAAATAAATGTATATGATCTTGTGTCAAAATATCAAAATCTAAATATAGAAGCAATTTTACATACGGATATTAATCGTGACGGTATGCTGGAGGGTTTAAACTTTGATGCATCAAGAAGCCTTGCTAATAGGACTAAAATTCCAATTATTTTAAGCGGAGGACTCAGTTCAATTCAAGACATAAAGGAATTAACTTTGAAGAAAAATAAAATCTTTTCAGGAGCAATAATTGGTAAGGCTATTTATGAAAAGAAAATAGACCCAAAACAAGCACTTGATCTTATAAAAAAAGGATATTTTTAAATTGCTTAAGTCCAGAATTATTCCATGTCTAGACGTAAATAATGGGAGAGTTGTAAAGGGTACGAACTTTATTAACTTACAAGATGCTGGTGATCCAGTTGAAATTGCTAAGTTATATGACGCGCAAGGGGCCGACGAGCTTTGTTTTTTGGATATAACAGCTAGTCATGAAAATAGAGATACAATATTTGAAATTGTACAAAAGACTGCAGAAGTTTGCTTTATGCCTCTAACTGTCGGTGGAGGTATCAATAAGGTTGAACATATAAGAAAACTATTACTTTCTGGGGCGGATAAAGTATCAATCAATTCTGCTGCAGTGAGAGATCGCAATTTAGTTAGAGAAGCTGCTGAAAAATTTGGTTCTCAGTGCATCGTAGTTGCAATAGACGTAAAAAAAAATGATGCAGAGGATGTATGGGAAGTATACACCCATGGTGGCAGAGTAAATACAGGGCTCGATGTTATGAAGTATGCTAAAAATATTGAAGCATTGGGTGCAGGGGAACTACTAGTGACCTCAATGGATAGAGACGGAACTAAAAAAGGTTTTGATAATAAATTAATGAAACAAATAACCGACTTAGTCAGTGTCCCAGTAATTGCAAGTGGTGGAGTAGGTAATTTACAACATTTAGTTGATGGTGTTAAAATAGGAAAAGCGGATGCAGTTTTAGCTGCCTCAATATTTCACTTTGGAGATTTTACTGTTGGTGAGGCAAAAATTTTTATGAAAGATCAGGGTATCGAAGTTAGAATAACTTAAATACATTAGTTAATGGGAAGCTCACATGAAAAATATAGAATACCTAATTACATTATCAGATATAATTAAAAGAAGAAGATCTGAAAAATCAGAGAAATCCTATACGGCGACACTTATGGAAAATAATGAATTATTAACCAAAAAAATTGGTGAAGAGGCCATTGAGCTAATTATATCTACTTTATCCAATAACAAAGAAAATATTAAAAAGGAGGCTGCTGATTTGATTTATCATTTGATGGTTTTACTTGAAAAAAATGATTTAAATCTAGATGATATATGCGCAGAATTAATTAATAGAGATGGTGTTTCAGGACATGATGAAAAAAAATCTAGAAAATAGTATATCAAATGGCCAAAAAAGAAAATCAGTACTCCCCATATATTATATTTTCAAAAGATGAATGGTCTAGTCTTGGGTTTGGTACAAAATTATCACTTACAGAGAAAGAGGTGAAAAAATTAAGAGGCTTAAATGAGCCCATGTCAATAGAAGAAGTAAAAGATGTTTACTTACCCATATCACGCCTCTTGAATTTATATATTGCGGGCACTCAAAAGATTTTTGATGCAACCCATACATTTCTAGATAAAAAAAATATTAAAGTACCATTTATAATAGGTATTGCGGGTTCAGTTGCTGTTGGCAAAAGCACTACATCAAGAATAATGCAGGCGTTATTATCTAAATGGTCAGCTAATTTAAATGTCTCATTAGTCAATACAGATGGTTTTTTGATGAGTAATAATGAGCTCGAAGAGAAGGGGCTAATGAATAAAAAAGGATTTCCTGAAAGCTATAATACATCTTTACTTTTAGATTTTTTAAATAACATCAAATCTGGAAAAAAGAGTGTCAAAGCACCTATATATTCTCATCTCTTGTATGATAACGTGATTGGCGAGTATACAGAAATAAATGACCCGGATATTGTTATTATAGAGGGACTAAACGTTCTTCAGCCAGCTCCACTTCCAAAAAATGGAAATGCGATACCCTATGTATCTGATTTCTTTGATTTTTCTATTTTTGTAGACGCGCAGGAAAAGGATATAAAAAAATGGTACATAGAGAGATTTCTCAAATTAAAAGAAACGGCATTCAAGGAGGATGGTGCATATTTCAATAAATATGCCAATTTATCAAAAAAAAGAGCAACCGAAACAGCAAGTGATCTTTGGGAAAAAATAAACTACAAAAATTTAGTAGAAAATATATTACCCACAAGACAGAGGGCAAATCTAATTATCAGAAAATCATCAAACCATTCCGTAGACCAGATATCTCTGAGGAAATTATAATCAAAATTTTAAAAGGTTCTCTTTTATCTTACTTATACTATCTTTATTCACTTTTCCTCCAATAGTTTGTATTATTTCAGATGCATAATAGTTCCCCATTTCTGAACACTTTATAATATTTCTTCCATTTATATATCCTTTTAAAAAACCTGACACAAATAAGTCACCTGCTCCTGTCGTATCTATAATATTTTTTATTTTTTTCGCTGGTATGATTTTAATCTCATTTTTTTGTGCAATTACACAGCCATATTTGCCATTTGTCATAATAAAAGTAACGTATTTAGTAGAATTTTTCTTTAGTTGAAAATTTAAGCTCTTCTCATCATCTACCCTAAAGAGATGCATCATTTCTTTTTTGTTTCCAAATAAAAGGTCTATTTTATTTTCGTCTATCAAATTTAGAAACTCATTCCTAAAATTTTGAACACAATTAATATCAGATAGAGAGATAGCGTTAAAACCACCAATTTTCTTAGTTTCCGTAAATAGTTTTGATATAATCTGTGCTCCATATCTGGAGTAATATATATAACCCTCTACGAAAGAGCCTTTAACATCTTCCAAAGCCTTTCTAGTGATATTATCTGGCACTAAGTTTACGGAGGCACCCAAATGGGTATTCATAGTGCGTTCTGCATCAGGGGTTATATATATTATAGAAATACCTGTGCTATGATTAATATCCCAAACCATATATTCGGTGTTTACGAAGTACTCTCTTAAATTTTCTAGATATAGCTCAGAGAATTGATCTTTTCCAACACTACCAATAAACCTTACATTTTCGTCGAGCAAGGAGAGACCACACGCACTATTATTTGAGCTTCCACCGGCAATGATTGATTTATTTTTTAAATTATTTATCAGCTCTTTGGCTTTTTCAGAAGAAATAATTTCCATTTCGCCTTTTGTACCATGGGCAATATTTTCTTCATTCTCCACATGACTTATAAAATCGATAATTGAATTTCCTATAAAACATATAGCCATATTATTATGCTAAAAAATCAATAACGTTTTACAAATAATTCTGTTTTCTTAATCATCTTTTTATCATCATATTCATAAACAATTGGTATTCCAGTATTTATTTCAACATTAACTATCTCTTGCTCGTCTAATCCTTCAACTAGCATAATGATTGACCTCAGTGAATTACCGTGAGCTGTAATTATTACATTCTCTTTATTGTATAACTTCGGTAATATTTGTTCTTTAAAGTAAGGAATAGTTCTGTCTGACGTATCTTTCAGGCTTTCACCATTTTCTGGAGCAATATCATAAGATCTTCTCCATATTTTTATTTGCTCATCACCCCACTTTTCGCGTGCCTCATCCTTGTTTAGACCGGTTAGATCTCCATAATTCCTTTCATTTAAAGCTGCATCTGAAATAATGGTAGTTTGATTTTTTAATATGTATAAAACAATATCAAGTGTATCTTTTGCTCTCTTTAAGGCACTTGAATAAGCGTGATCAATTTCAACCTTAAGATTTTGAATTGCAAATGCGGCAAGCTTGGCTTCAATTTTACCTTGGTCTGTTAAATCAACATCTTTCCAACCTGTAAATAAATTTAACTTGTTCCACTCACTTTCTCCATGCCTAAGCAATATTAGTTTTGACATATTTATTTCCTCTATTTTTTGAGACTTAGGACATCATCCATGGTATAGAAACCCGGTTTTTTCCCAATAGACCATTTAGCAGCGTGCATTGCACCACTCACGAATATTCGCCTACTTAATGCTGAATGTGATAATTTGATAATTTCACTATCGCCAGCAAATATTACAGTATGTTCTCCTACAACATCACCACCTCTTAATGAAGAGAAACCGATTGAATTTTTTTGTCTAACACCCGTATTACCATATCTCTGGTATGTTGCATTTGAGTCTAGTTTGATATTTCTTCCATCTGCTGCCGCATTACCAAGGAGTAGGGCTGTGCCTGATGGTGCATCTATTTTTTTATTATGATGCATTTCAAGAATCTCAATATCAAAGTCTGTTAGTATTTTGGAGACTTGTTTCGTGATCTGAGACATCAAGTTGATACCAAGGCTCATGTTTCCAGATTGAACAATAACGGCATGTCGAGATGCATTCATTATTTTTTCTTGATCTACAGGAGCTAAACCAGTTGTTCCAATAATATGCGAAATACGAGCTTGGGCAGCTAGAATACTGTTTTCTACGGTAGTTTTTGCACTAGTAAAATCAATAATTACGTCTGCTGATTTTACAAAATCAATTGGATCAGCCACGATTTTAATATTTTTTTTATCTCCAGAGATTAGTTCACCAACATCCTTCCCAATCCAAGGTGATTTGGCATATTCACTAGCTCCAATTAATTCGATTTCATTGTCCTGATAGGCATATTTTATTAACTCTTTGCCCATTCTGCCTGCAGCACCTGCAATAATTACTTTCATTAGATCTTTACCGTCTGATATTTTTCTTTTTATAATAATATTACGATGAATTTAATATTATTGCCACAAATCTCTTATTTTTTTGAAGAAACTATGGCTTTCAGGGTTTGTTTTATCATTTGACATTACTTCAAATTCTTTCAGGAGTTCTTTTTGTTTCTTTGTTAAATTTATTGGGGTCTCAACAGTAATTTTTAGATATAGGTCACCCTGCCTTTTTTGTCGCAATATCGGCATACCCTTGGACCTTAATCTGAACTGTTTATTATTTTGTGAGCCTTCTGGAATTACCACCCTTGTTTTACCACCATCGACAGTTGGTATATCTATTTGTCCCCCAAGTGCGGCTGTAGCCATAGAAACTGGAACATTACAAAAGAGATCGGAACCGTCGCGCTCAAAGAAAATATGAGGTTTGATAGATATGAATATATATAAGTCCCCAGGTCCTCCACCTCTAATACCGGCTTCACCCTGCCCACTTAGTCTAATTCTATTCCCATCTTCAACACCTGCTGGAATATCAATATTGAGTTTTTTCGGTTTTTTCTGACGACCCTGCCCTGCACAGGATTTGCATGGATTAACAACTATTTTACCATTTCCATGGCATGAACTGCAAGTTCTCTCTATTGTAAAAAACCCTTGGCTTGCAAGTGTTTTTCCTGAGCCCTGGCAGTTGGGGCATATGATGGGGGCCTCTCCTTTTTCACCTCCACTTCCTGAACAAGTAGAACAGGTTGTATTCATGGGAACGTTGATAGTATCGGACTTGCCATTAAATGCTTCTTCAAGTGAGATTTCTAAGTTGTATCTTAAATCTGAACCTCTATTTGCTGATGCGTTTGTTCTTGATGTTGATCCAAAATCCCCAAAAAAATCGTTAAATATATCAGAGAAAGAGGATGAAAAATTCCCATCAAAACCTGTACCACCTTGTCCCCTTCCAGCAGATCCGTCAAAGGCTGCATGCCCATATCTATCGTAGGCAGCTCGAGATTCTGGATTTTTTAGTCTCTCATATGCTTCTGATACCTCCTTAAATTGCGCTTCCGCATCAGGATTTCCAGAATTATGATCTGGATGATATTGCTTTGCTAATTTTCTGAATGCAGTCTTTAGTGATTTTTCATCACAGTTTTTATCAACACCTAATATATTGTAGTAATCCTTTTTAGCCATATTAGTTGATCTCCACTATGAGAAAATTACGATCTAGGACTTATTTTCTTCGTCTACTTCTTCAAAGTCTGCATCTACAATTGTACCATCTTCGGGGTCTTGCGGTTCACCTTGGCCCTCTTCTTGGCTAGTCTGCTGAGCTTTATATATCGCCTCACCAAGCTTCATGGCTTCTTGAGTTAGAGCTTCTAAATCTTCTGCAATTTTCGTTGTATCATCGCCCTCTATTGAAGATTTTAATCTTTCTATTGCATCTTCAATTGATTTTTTTTCTTCTTCACCAATTTTATCACTATTTTCAGTTAAACTCTTTTCCGTTCCATGTATTAATGATTCTGCTTGGTTTTTAGTCTCAATCATTTCTTTTTTCGCTTTATCTTCTTCAGCATGTGTTTCTGCATCTTTGACCATATTCTCAATATCTTCATCTGATAAACCACCTGATGCTTGAATTTTTATGGACTGTTCCTTATTTGTTGCTTTGTCAACCGCTTTAACATTTACGATACCGTTGGCATCAATATCAAACGTTACCTCAATTTGTGGAATACCTCTTGGAGCTGGTGTAATTCCAACAAGATCAAAATTACCAAGCAATTTATTATCAGCTGCCATTTCTCTTTCACCTTGAAAAACTCTAATGGTCACAGCTGACTGATTATCATCCGCTGTTGAAAAGGTTTGACTTTTCTTAGTAGGAATTGTTGTATTTCTTTCAATTAATCTTGTAAACACACCTCCAAGTGTTTCTATGCCAAGGGATAGTGGTGTCACGTCTAGTAGAAGAACATCTTTCACATCTCCTTGAAGAACACCAGCCTGAATAGCGGCACCTATGGCCACAACTTCGTCTGGGTTTACACCTCTATGAGGCTCTTTACCAAAAAAATTCTGAACTTTTTCTAGTACTTTTGGCATTCGAGACATCCCTCCTACCATAACGACTTCGTCTATCTCTCCAGCCTTTAGACCTGCATCTTTTAATGCTTTTTCACATGGTGTGATAGTTTTATCAACTAAATCAGCAACTAAAGTCTCAAATTTAGCTCTAGTTAATTTGATATTTAAATGCTTAGGTCCAGCCTGATCAGCTGTTATGTATGGTAAATTAATCTCTGTTTGCGTTGTTGAGGATAACTCTATTTTAGCCTTCTCAGCTGCTTCTTTTAGTCTTTGCAAAGCTAATTTATCCTTCAAAATATCAACGCCCTGATCTTTTTTGAATTCTTCTGCTAAGTAGTTAACAAGACGTGCATCGAAATCCTCTCCACCAAGAAATGTGTCACCATTTGTTGACTTCACTTCAAAAACACCGTCCCCTATTTCAAGGATGGAAATATCAAACGTCCCTCCACCAAGGTCATAAACAGCAATTGTTTGACCATCTTTCCGATCTAGACCATAGGCAAGTGCGGCAGCAGTAGGCTCATTTATAATTCTAAGAACTTCTAAGCCAGCAATCTTACCGGCGTCTTTCGTTGCTTGTCTTTGTGCATCATTGAAGTAGGCAGGAACTGTAATTACAGCCTGAGTGATAGTTTCACTTAAGAAACTTTCAGCAGTTTCTTTCATCTTTTGAAGAATAAAAGCTGATATTTGTGATGGTGAATACTTTTCAGATCTAGCTTGGACCCAAGCATCACCATTTTCTGCTTTTGCAATTGTATATGGTACTATATTTTTATCTTTTTTTACCAAAGGATCGTCAAATCTACGTCCCATTAAACGCTTTACAGCAAAAAGTGTATTCTCAGGATTCGTAACTGCTTGACGCTTAGCAGGTAATCCTGTAGTTCTTTCAGAGTCCTCGCCAAATGCCACAATTGATGGAGTTGTTCTTGCTCCTTCTGAATTTTCAATTACCTTTGGATCTTTTCCATCCATTACTGCAACACATGAGTTAGTAGTCCCTAAATCAATACCAATTATTTTTGCCATCCTCATTACTCCTTAAAATAGCTCTAAAATGTATTTATAATTAATTAATCCCTTACACTTCTATATAAGAGCAAAAATTATTCCTACAAGATATTATTCTATTTTTTTATTTATTTTTTAATCGTCAGAGCTAAAAAAAATATTAAACCCTCATTGGCATTAGAACATACAGGGTTGCCTCATCATCTGGATCTAGTATAAGACACGGCGAGCTTGGCTCTGAAAAAAGGAATTTCACTGATTTTCCACTTAACTGAGATGTGATATCTAATAAGTACTTGGAATTAAAACCTATTTCGAAATCCTCATCACTAAAACTAACAGATATCTCTTCTATTGCAGTCCCAGCTTCCGGGCTTGTAACCGATAATGTCAGATTATTTTTACTCAAGGATAATTTTACAGCTCGACCGCGCTCGCTTGATAAAGTAGCAACTCTGTCAACGGCATTAGTTAGTAGATCGGTGTCCACAACCATAGGCTTCTCATTTTTAAACGGAATAACTCTATTATAATCAGGGAAAGTCCCATCAATCACCTTGGTTGTAATTTCTATATTATTAAATATAAATTTCAATTTACTTTCAGATACTCTTACTTCTATATCACCATCTAGTTCCTGAGTAAGTTTTAGAACTTCAGAAATTGCCTTTCGAGGGATAATCACTCCAGGCATACCTTCAGACCCTTCTGGTAAGGGCAACTCGGCTTGTGCTAATCTGTGACCGTCTGTTGACACAGTCCTGAGAGTTGGAAGTGGACTACTTTTGTCTATGGCTTCTGATTCATGTAAATATATTCCATTTAAATAGTACCTTGTTTCTTCATTTGATATTGCAAATCTCGTTTTCTCAATTAATCTGTTCAATTCTCCGCTCACAATCGTAAATGTATGAGTATACTGATCATTAGAAATTTCTGGAAAATCTGATCTGGGTAATGTTTGCAATTTAAAGTTCGATTTACCCGAGCTAATGGTTAAATGATCTTGATCTTCTTGCTTGGATATTAATATTTTAGAACTATCTGGAAGTTTTCTTATTATGTCATAAAGAAGGTGTGCTGGAGCTGTTAAGCTTCCTCCTTCCTCGATTTTCGCCTCTATTTCTTCAATTACTTCTATATCAAGATCAGTTGATATTAATTTTAACCCAACACCTTCAGCAACAATGAGTATATTTGCAAGAATTGGTATTGTGTTTCTTTTTTCAACCACATTTTGAACATGGTTAAGAGCTTTTAAAAGCTGATTTTTTTCTAAAATTGCTTGCATATTGATAGTTTTTTGTTTCCTATATCAAATAGCTTATTGAAAAAACATTTTTATATCAATGTTAATCAGCATAATTGACAGGAAATATAGCAATTTACTCCTTCAGAGAGTTTTCAAGACTTGCAATTGAATTCTTAATACTATCATCACTTGCGATCAACCTCTCAATTTTTCTGACGGCATGTAGAACAGTTGTATGATCTCTCCCACCAAATTTTCTTCCAATTTCGGGTAGGGATCTCGATGTCAGTATTTTTGCTAAATACATTCCAATTTGTCTCGGGTAAACTATTGTCTTATGTCTTCGGGAAGATAAGATATCTTGCCTTGTTACATTAAAGTGACCACTTATGGTTCTAAGCACATCTTCAATCATAATTTGCCTATTTTGCTCTTCACTTATTAAATCTTGGATAGATACTGCTGCCTCTTCAACAGTTATAGGTCGTTTATTAAGGCTATGTGCGGCTATAATTCTATTCATAGCGCCTTCCAATTCTCTACCTGAGCTCTGTATTCTTCTTGCAAGAAAATCTAAAACAGCAGATGAAATTTCAATTCTAGTATTTCCTCTTAATGTCTGCGCCAATTTTTTTTCTAGAATACCTCGCCTAATATCAAAATCAGTTGGACCGATTTGAGCAACAAGACCACCTGACAATCTTGATTTCATTCTATCATCTAACATTTCAAGTTTTGATGGCGGGGAGTCGCCTGCAATAACTATTTGATGTTTTGATGTATCTAGAGCATTGAAGATATGACAAAATTCTTGCTGAACTGCTTTCCCCTGGAGAAATTGCATATCGTCAATTAGAAGTAAATCAACATCAGCAAATATTTTTTTAAAACTAATTGTATCTTTGGATTTTACCGCCTCAACAAAAGAGCTCATAAATCTAACAGCGGATAGAAATAAAATATTTCTATCAGGGTTTCTCGCTTTAGTTTCCCAAGCAATAGCATTTAATAAATGAGTTTTACCAGTTCCAACTGGCCCATGAATGTATAGTGGATTAAATTCAATTGGAGTATTTCTTTGTGGTTGTGCAACTCTCATTGCAGCGGCATGTGCTAATGCATTAGATCTTCCAACAACATAATTAATGAAAGTATATCTCCTATCGAGAGGGGTGCCATTATTTGCAGAAGTATTATCATCTGTAAATTGAATATTTTGAGATGAATTATTATTTGTTGATGCATATCCATCAGAATTGGCATTTTCAGATTTCTTCTCACCGTGATTTCTCACACGCAGCTCTACATGATTTATTTCAGGTATCTCAGCTTTCCAAATTTCAAGAAGTTTATCGCTGTATCTTGATTTTATCCAGCTTTTTAGAAATAGAGTTGGAAGGGATAGGGTTAAAACTCCATTTTCTATTTTATGAGGCTCCAATCTGGTAAACCAGCTATTATATAGGTCTTCACCCACCTGAATACGCAAGCTTTTATTGACTATTTTCCAGCTATCTTGGACATTGTATTTTTTATTAACACTATCTACAGCTGAATCCATGGTAACCCCTCTTTTTTCCAACCATTGATACAGGAGCGATGATGATACTCATTTGGATCACCCTCGAATCCAAATGCAATATTATAGCAATTTTTCCAACCCCTTAGAGCCATTAAAGATGCTGATTGGGCGCTTCGAGCTCCTGAACGGCACAGAAATAAGATAGGGTCCTCCCTCTCTATATGCTCATTCTCTAACTCAATTTCTGCTTGTTTAGTAAATTCTGAATTCAATTTTCCGCTTGGGAACATTTGCAACTCAATATTTTTTATTGATTTATTAATAGATGATAAATCTGGTTGACCAACAAAGTTCAATTCCGCATATGTTCTTACATCAAGTAAGGTTGATTTTTTAAATTCTTTAAGAACTTGCCATGCTGTAGCCGGGGATATATCGCCTGCATAATTTGTTTCATTTTTGAATGTTTCAATATGCATTTTGTTTATATATCCGATTTAAAAAAATATTTATAAGAAGTTATTTACACATTTAGAGTGGCTGTAAAACTAATTTATTATGTTATTACTATATTGAAATTATATTTTTTTTAAAAGTGTAATTTTATATAATCAGTATACTGATTATTAAATATATATATGATTAACTTACCAATAAACTTTTATAAATTATGACAACTGACTGAAGAATAATAATAAATTTATATTTATAAAATGACGCTATTTTTAAATTTATTAGCGCATAATTTTTTTTTTTTGATGAATGATTTGGCAAGCATTTTAATACTTTTTTAATGTTTGTGACACTTTGTTAGTAACTTATTGTATTTATTGCATTTTTTCTACTAAGAAAAAAGCGTTTGTATTCAGATATAAAATATCCGAACAAAAAAATGATTTATTAATATTACAACACTGACATTATGGCATATAGTTGGGGGGGATTGATTATAATTCTGTAAGGGATTATGAATTTATCAGTTTTTTTGTAAGCCGAGAGATCTTTCTTGAGGCCATTTTCTTGCTAAAAGCACCTTTTTGGGCGCCACGCATTAACTGTTTTTCAGCGTTAACTAGTGCTTCTTTTGCGTTTTCTTTTTCACCAGCATCAATCAAGACTTCTGCTTTTTTTACAGAAGTTCTAACCATGCTGCGACGCATTCTATTAACGATGGTACGTTTTTCAATTTTACGAACCATTTTTTTTGCAGATTTAGTATTTGCCATTTTTTACTATCTATAAATGATTTATAATGAATATATAGAGATTCATTAATATAACGTCAACTCAATAATTTACTAATCGTAAAATTTCGGTTTTCTTTTTTCTCTAAAAGCCGCAATCCCTTCGACTCCATTTTTACCTTTCATTATTTTATAAAAGTTTATCTTTTCTTTTTTTATTCCATCTTCAATTTTTTTATCATAACTTTGTTTAATAAGTTTTTTTATAGTTATGATCGACTCCATAGATTTAGATGCTATCTTCTCTGCAATTTTTTCAGCCAGTGGCATTAAATCACCTTCTTTACAAACTTGATTTATGATACCCATTTCTTTTGCTTCTTGTGCAGATATAGTATCGCCTGTCAAACATATTTCCATACTCCTATTTTTACCTATTAATCTAGGTAGGCGCTGCGTGGCTCCACCACCTGGAATCAATCCCAAATTAATTTCAGGTTGCCCAAACTCAGAATTCTTTGCCGCTAAAATAATATCAAACATTAATAAGATTTCTAAACCTCCTCCTAGTGCAAGTCCGCTGACAGCAGCAATTATTGGCTTCTTGACCCCATCTATATATTCCCAGATTTCAATAAAATGTGGGTCTCTGTATAATTCTGAAATATCAGCACCCACACAAAAATTATTTATGCCTGATACAATAATACATTTTACAGTTTTACAATCATCTGCATACCTGAGAGCCTTAATCAACTCCTCAGATAGGACTTTATTTAACGCATTATAATGACTTGGTCTTTTTAAAATAATATGGAATATATTTTTATTTTTTGTTCTAGTCTGGATAAATTTAAATTCTACCATATTATTCTTTCTGGCAACTATCACAGTAAAACGTAGACCGCCCTGATTGTCTTATTTTTTTTATATGTGAAGAGCAATTTTTATTATTACATTCTAAATTCTCTCTATTGTATACATTAAACTTATACTGGAAATAACCACTTTCCCCATCCATATTTTTATAATCGCTTATTGTTGATCCACCTACTTTAATTGCGTCTTTGAGTATAAACTTTATAGAGCTTATTAGATTATCAACTTTTTTAGTACTTTTTGCAATATCTTCACTTCTTTCAAAGGGTGATATGCCCGCTCTATATAGCGCTTCTGATGCATATATATTACCTACTCCACCAACAATTTTTTGATCAAGTAATGCATTCTTGATATCAATTTTTTTATTTTTTAATTTATTTATCAAATAGTCGCTATTAAATTTACTACTAATAGCATCAGCTCCTAGCCTTTTATCAAAAAAACTAGCAACATCTTTGCCTGATCTAAAAATTATTATAAAACCAAATCTCCTTATATCAATATATCTAATTACTCTAAAATTGGACATTAAAAATTTTATATGAGTATGCTTAATAGGAATTATCTTATCATCTGGATGGTTGACTAGAAAATTCCCAGTCATACCAAGATGAATAACCAAGATGTTATTATTATCCAGAGTAACAAAAATATATTTTGCAATTCTTTCAATTTTTACAACTTTTTTATTTTTTATAGTTTCTATAAAATTTTGTGGTATTTTATAACGAAGTTTATCACAATAGACTTCAACTGATAGAAAAGTCTTGTTGAGCAAACTTTCCGTGAGGTTTCTTTTTATAATTTCAACTTCAGGTAGTTCTGGCATAGCTTTTCAAATGTTATTATTATTAAACTACATGAAATAAACAATAGATAAAATATTAATTATGAAAAAAATAAACAAATTTTACTTTGGAGAGGATGAGGTGTCAAAAGATCAGAAGGTTAGACTAGTCAATGACGTGTTTGACTCAGTATCAAAAAAATATGATTTAATGAATGATATTTTATCTTTTGGAACCCATAGAATTTGGAAAGACATACTAATTAATATGATAATTAGTATGAAATCTTCCAATAAAAATTTTTCTTATTTAGATCTTGCATGTGGAACAGGTGATATTGCATATAAGCTATTGAAAAAAAATTCTAAAAAGATTGATGTCTTTATGATGGATATAAACGAACAAATGATCTTACAGGCCAAGCAAAGAAAAGAACATAAGAAATATATGGGAAATTTATGTTTAGCTGTGTCAGATGCTGAAAATATTCCCCTCGTTTCTAAGTCCATGGATTGCATCACAATTGCATTTGGAATTCGAAACGTAGCTTCAGTTGACGTTGCACTGAAAGAAATATATCGTGTATTGAAGTATGGAGGAAAATTTTTATGTTTAGAATTTTCACAAATTGAACTGTCTGGAATGGATAGATTTTACGAATTTTATTCAAAAAATATTATACCAGAATTAGGAAATATCATTGCCGATGATAGAAGTTCATATAAATATTTGATAGAAAGTATAAAAAATTTTCCAAAACAGGACGAATTTAGCGACATGATAAATGATGCAGGTTTCACGAATACAAAGTATAAAAACTTATCGGGCGGAATTGCCGCAATACACTCAGCATGGAAGATATGAGATAAGAAAATGAATTATCTTCCAAATTTATATCGCTTAGTAAAGCTATATTATTTATTTACTGATTGTGAACTACCTGAAAATTTTTTGCCTCAGAATAAAAGTTCATTAATTGGCAGAGTTTTAAGGTTAAAGAAGAATAAAAATAAAAGCTTTTCCGAAGTTTTGATTCAGCTTGGTCCATCATATATAAAGCTTGGGCAGTTCCTTGCAACCAGACCGGATATTATAGGTGGACACTTTGCAATTGAATTATCTACATTACAGGATAATTTGCCAACTTTTCCCATTGATATCTCAAAAAAAATCATAGAAGAGGATTTTAATAGTGATATTTCAGACGTTTTTGTTGAATTTAATGAACCTATTGCAGCAGCATCTATAGCCCAAGTTCATACGGGATTAACCCCTGATAATCAAAAAGTTGCAATAAAAGTTTTGAGGCCAAACATTGAAAAAAAATTTTACGATGACTTCAAGTTTTTTTATTTTTTATCTAATTTATTAGAAAAATTAAATTCAAACCTGAGGCGTTTAAAATTTACAGAGTCCATTCAAACCATGGAAAGATCAGTTCAAATGGAAATGGATTTGAGACTAGAGGCTGCAGCTATATCTGAGATAAATAGTAATATGACTGACGAGGATGAATACATCATTCCAAAAATATTTTGGGAGAAGACCTCAAAAAATATTCTAACAATTGAATGGATCGATGGGATATCAATTCGTGATACCAAGTATCTGGAAAAAAAAGGTTACGATCTAAAGGATCTAGCTCGGATAATAATTCAATCATTCTTAACTCAAGCATTAAGGAATGGTTTCTTTCATGCTGATATGCACCAAGGTAACTTATTGATAAATGAGCAAGGTAAATTAGTGATACTCGATTTTGGGATAATGGGTAGATTGGGTGAGAAGGAGCAGGTCTTTCTAGCTGAAATTCTATGGGGTTTGATAACAAAAAACTATAAGAGAACAGCAGAGGTTCACTTTGAAGCTGGCTATATCCCAAAGGATCAAAAGTTAGATGAATTCAGCCAGGCACTCAGAGCAATTGGTGAACCACTTTCAGGAAAAAATGCAAATGATATTTCAATGGCAAATGTTCTGACGCAACTTTTTGAAGTAACAGAGCAATTTCACATGGAAACTAGACCGGAATTATTACTTTTACAGAAAACTATGGTTGTTACAGAAGGTGTAGCGCGAGAATTGGATCCAAAGCTTAATATGTGGGATATAGCAAAGCCTATAGTATCAAAATGGATGGAAGAGAAAATTTCTCCTGAGAGAAAGGTAAAGAGAAGTTTTGAAAACCTTGTAAATTTTGGCTCAGTAATAAATGAATTTCCTGAGTTAATAAATCAGGCAAAACAGACTACTGAAAACTTTAATAAACTAATTGAACACAATCAATCAAAAAATAAAATGAGTAGAAATAGTTTTTTTCAAGATAAATTCTGGATTATAACAATTATACTATGTCTCGTTCTAGTATTTGCTATTTTGGTCTAATTTGAATGAATAATTTAAAAAATAAAAAAATATTGCTTATAATCTCTGGTGGAATTGCAGCTTATAAAAGTTTAGAATTACTTAGACTTCTAAAAAAATTAGAAGCTAAATTAGAGGTGATTTTAACAGACTCTGCAAAAAAATTTATAACAGAATTAAGCGTATCCCAATTAGCTCAGAGCGATGTACATTCGGATCTTTTTGATTATAAAAAAGAGCTAAATATGGGTCATATCAACCTATCAAGAAACGCAGATATTGTCATTGTTGCGCCAGCTACTGCAAATATTATTGCAAAAATGGCAAATGGTATTTCAGATAACCTTGCTTCTGCAACATTGCTAGCTTCTAACAAACCTATAATAATTGTTCCTGCAATGAATCCCCAAATGTGGAAGAATCCCACTACACAGGAAAATTTAAATAAGATACAAAGACATGGTACTCATATATGTGGGCCCGGAGTCGGAGACACGGCATGCGGAGAAAATGGTTTAGGTAGAATGGAGGAACCTACTTATATTTCAGAATATATTTTAAATTTTTTTGCAAGATATTCTAAGTTGTCTGGTAAATCAGCTATAGTTACAGCAGGTCCAACTATCGAGCCAATAGATCCTGTAAGATATATAAGTAATAATTCTTCAGGTAAGCAAGGTTATGCAATTGCATCTTCTTTAGCGAAACATGGAGTAAAAACAACGCTCATAAGCGGCCCTTCTTCTGAAAAAGTTCCAGATGGTGTTAAAATCATACGGGTAAAAACTGCTGAAGATATGTTAAGTGCTGTTAAAAAGGAGTCTCCCGCAGATATCGGGGTGTTTGTAGCAGCAGTTGCTGATTGGAAAGTAAAAAAGTATAATAAACAAAAAATAAAAAAAACTACTACAGGAGACACCTCCATCGAATTAGTTGAAAATATAAATATAGTTGATGAAATCTCAAAAAATAAAAAACTCAAACCCAAATTATTGATAGCATTTGCCGCAGAAACTGAAAATATCATTGATAATGCCAAAAAGAAAATGTCAAAAAATATAATAGACTGGCTAATTATAAACGATGTTACTGAAAATAAAAAAGTCTTTGATGGAGATTATAATACTGTAATAATGATGACCAAAGAGTCTACAAAAAAATGGAAAAAGATGACTAAGATTGATGTAGCTCATCAAATATCAGAAAAAATTATAGAACATATTCAATAATTTAGAATGGAAAAAGAAAAACAAATATCGATCAATATAATCCGCCTTGCAATAAAAAATATATCTAACATTCCGAAGTATCAGACGTTCGGATCTTCAGGTATTGACTTATCAGCCAGTCCTGATATTTCAGATAAAGGAATGATTATAAAACCAGGTTGTAGAGAAATTATCCCAACTGGGATTGCAATCGAGATACCTGAGAATTTGGAAGCCCAAATTAGACCTAGATCTGGTTTAGCTTATAAATATGGTATTACAGTATTAAACTCACCTGGGACGATTGATAGTGACTATAGGGGGGAAATAAAAATTATTCTAATTAATCATGGACAGAAAGATTTTTTGATATTACCAGGAAATAGAGTTGCGCAAATGGTTTTCTCTAAGGTAGAAAAGGTTAAATTAATTGATAAAAAAGAATTATCTACGACAACACGGGGTAGTAGAGGTTTTGGTTCAACTGGAATATAAAATCAATGCAAAAAAGAATAAATAGTATATCTCTGAGTAGAGAGGAGGTTGAAAGATATTCAAAACAAATTTTAATAAAGAATATTGGTGGTCCAGGACAGAAAATCATAAAATCGTCAAATATACTCGTGATTGGTGCTGGGGGATTGGGATCCCCAGTTATTACTCATTTGTCAAGTGCGGGAATTGGACAAATTGGCCTAATTGATAATGATACAGTTGAGCTATCGAATCTTCAGAGGCAATATATTCATGGAACGAGCCGTCTGGGCAAATATAAAACAGATAGTGCTAAATACTTTATTAATGAGTTAAACCCAAACGTTATTGTAAATTTATTTACAATAGATGTAATGGATAATGCTATTGATAACATAATATCTAAATACGATGTCATAATAGATTGTACTGATAACTTTAAAACTAGATACAGAATTGCTGACTCTTGTGAATTGCACAATAAACCGTATATCATGGGAGTTGTAAGAGGATATGAAGGTCAACTTACAACAATACTACCTAATAACCTATCATATAATAATCCTAAAATTCGTGATATATATGACGAATTAAGCATTCAGGACATAAACGAGTCCTGTGCTGATGAAGGTGTATTATCTATTACAACAGGTTTAGTTGGAACATTAATGGCCTCTGAAGCAATAAAAATAATTCTTGATATTAATCATCTCCTGATTGGAAAGCTTTTATTAGTAGATTTGTTGAATATAAAGTTCGAAATAATAAATTATACTTCAAATGAATAGATTGATAAAACATAAGAGGTTATTATTTACCATTTTCGGGATATTTTTTATCCTTTTCATATCATATCGAATATTTATAAATATTTTTCAAGAATATGAGGATTTGAGCCAATCTACAACAATTAATGTTTTAAGTGATGAAACTTATAAATTCAAAAGTCTTAAATCTAATAAAACCAATGTTAGGCAGGGTCCATCACTTGGACATGATATACTATGGACATACCAAAAACGAAATTTACCAGTTGAAGTTTTAGAAGATATTCAGGGTTGGAGTAGAATAAGGGACTACGAAGCTAAAACAGGTTGGATAAAAAATACACTTATATCGTCAAATAGAACAGCAATAGTTACACCCTGGAATATCCCAGACAAAAATTCACACTTTAGTGAAATTTACCAAAATAATGATAAAAAACAATTAGAAATGAGACTACAAAGTGGGGTGATTATCAAAATAATAGAATGTGATGGGGCACTATGTAAATTGAAAGTTAGCGATAGAGAGGGATGGATTAATCAAGATCTGATTTTTGGTGTTTATCAAGGAGAAATTATATCTAAAAGCGACTAGAGACGCTATCTATTCATCACGAAGATTTATTACAATATCAATAGATGCAACTTTCTTACCCTCTGGTACACTTTTTGGATTATATTTAATCTCTAAATCACTAATGCGGATATCTTGAAGTTTGTCTTTATATTTATAGTGATAGTGATGGTCTGTATTTGTATCAAAAAAAGTTTTTTGATTATCTACTTGCAGCGTTTTAATCAGACCGTTATCGGCAAAATGATTAAGGGTATTATAAACTGTTGCTAGGGATATTTTAAGTTCATTTCTTTTTGTTTCATCATGAAGCTCCTCAGCTGTGACATGGCCACTTGGAAGATTGAATAATAAACTTGCCAGTGCAACTCTTTGCTTTGTTAATTTAATATCTTTACGGCGTAGCATCCCCATAATACAAATTCTGTTTATTCTGGGCTCATTATTAATTTGAATGTTTTGCATATTGTTTATTCATGATATATATATGTATACATTAAACTTAATATATATTTTAATTAATGTAAATTGTTGAATTAGCAAAAATGACGATATCAGATAAAACAGCGTTTAAATATGAAGATTTAATCTCTTGTGCAGAGGGTAAACTTTTTGGACCTGGTAATGCACAGCTACCTATGCCGCCTATGCTAATGTTTGATAAAATATCACTCATAAATAAGGATGGGGGTAGCTTTTCCAAAGGGCAAATAATAGCAGAAATGACAATGAATAAGGATGAGTGGTTTTTTGATTGTCATTTTCAAAATGATCCCATTATGCCTGGTTGTCTGGGGCTAGATGCACTTTGGCAAATGGTAGGATTTTATCTTGGTTGGCTTGGTAGACCTGGAAGGGGGAGAGCCCTCGGAGTTGGAGAAGTTAAATTCTTTGGAATGATCGTACCCACTGTTAAAAAATTAGAATATATAGTAAATATCAAGAAATTGATTACAAGAAATCTCACCCTTGGTATAGCAGATGGTGAGTTATTAGCTGATGGAGAAAGAGTATATTCAGCTGAGAGTCTTAAAGTTGGTTTATTTCAATAATTTTCTATAGGATTTTAAATGCGCCGTGTTGTAGTTACAGGAATAGGAATTGTTTCAAGTATTGGAAATAATCCAGAAGAAGTAAGATCCTCGCTGCATAATTGTACCCCCGGGATTACAAAGGCTGTGGGTTATGAAGATTTTGGATTTAAATCTCAGGTATATGGTTGTCCAAATATTGAATTAGAGCAAAATATAGACAGAAGAAAATTAAGATTTTTAGCAGATGGTTCCGCTTGGGCCTATATTGCTGCTGAGCAAGCTATAGCAGATTCAAATCTTGAAAATAATGAAATTTCACATGAAAAAACAGGATTAATTGTTGGAACTGGTGGCCCATCTACAAAAGCTATCATCAAAGCCGCAGATCAGACAAGAGATCGTGGTGCGAAGCATGTTGGCCCATTTGCAGTCCCAAAAGCTATGTGCTCTATGGCCTCTGCTACTCTTTCAACATACTTAGGTATAAAGGGCGTTAATTATTCTATTTCATCGGCATGTGCAACTTCCAATAACTGTATCGGTAGTGCTTATGAATTAATTAAATGGGGTAGCCAGGATATTATGATAGCAGGAGGTGCTGAAGAGCTTGATTGGGGCCTTTCAGTTCTATTTGACGCAATGGGTGCAATGTCATCTAATTTCAATGATAACCCGTCTCAAGCAAGCAGAGCTTATGATATTAATAGAGATGGTTTTGTGATAGCAGGTGGTGCTGGAATACTAATATTAGAGGAGTATGATAGAGCCATCAACAGAGGTGCAAAAATTTATGCAGAACTATCAGGTTATGGATCTACATCAGATGGGAGCGATATGGTTCTGCTATCAGGTGAGGGTGCAGAAAGGGCAATGAAGAATGCCATGAAAGGACTTGAAACGAAAATAGATTATATAAACCCGCATGCAACATCGACTCCTCAAGGAGATATAATAGAAGCAAAAGCGATGAAAGCCGTTTTTGGAGATGACATGCCGATAATATCTGCTACGAAATCTTTAACGGGTCATTCACTCGGAGCAGCAGGTGCCCAGGAAGCTATTTATTCTCTCATAATGTTGAATAATAATTTTGTTTGTAAATCTGCAAATATAGATTCATTAGACCCTAATTTCGACGACCTTCCAATTGCATTGGAAAGACATGATAATATTGAGCTTAATACAGTCATGTCAAATACTTTTGGTTTTGGTGGCACAAATGCATGTCTTGTATTTCGTAAGGTTAATTAATGGAAAAAATCGATAACCAGGATATAGATCTCTCACTTCTAAAAGGAAAGCGAGGAGTTATTATGGGGGTTGCGAATGATCATTCTATTGCATGGGGTATTGCAAAAGCCTTAAATAATGCCGGGGCAGAATTAGCATTTTCTTACCAATCTGATACTTTAAAAAAACGTGTTGATCCACTAGCAAATCAGCTTAATTCTAAAATTGTACTACCATGTGATGTCGAATCATCTGAGAACATAACTGATTTTTTCTCAAAAATTGCAAGTAGTTGGGGATCGATAGATTTTGTTGTGCATGCAATAGCATTCTCAGATAAAAGCCAACTTAAAGGTAATTATTATCATACAACAAAAGATAATTTTATAAAAACAATGCTGGTATCCTGTTATTCTTTTACAGAAATTGCAAGAGAGTCTCAGAAGTTTATGCCTAATGGAGGCTCTCTGTTAACACTAACATTTGGTGGCTCAAATAGAGTCATGCCTAATTATAATGCAATGGGTATTGCAAAAGCGGGCTTAGAAGCATCTGTAAAATACCTAGCCTCTGATTTTGGTGAAAAAAATATAAGAGTAAATGCTATCTCTGCTGGTCCAATGAGGACTTTGGCCGGAGGCGGGATCGCAGATGCGAGGGCAATGTATAATTTTCAAAAAAGACATTCTCCACTTAGAAGGACTGTAACGTTGGGGGAGATTGGAGGTGCTTCAATATACTTATTATCCGATCTCTCATCTGGAGTAACAGGTGAAATCCATTATGTAGACTCGGGTTTCAACACAATTTCAACACCAAAGCCAGAAATGCTTATGGACGATAGTATTTATGAGAATTAAATAATTAGCTATATTATTTAATTATTTCTTTTTACCTCTACTTTTTTCCTTTTTAGGGGCTTGATGATCTTCATCAATTGATTTTGCGTCTTCTTTCCCTGTTTTCTGATTAATATTTTTCATTGATAATCTTGCTTTACCACGATCATCAAAACCAATTAATTTAACATATGCTTCTTCATTCTCATTAACAACATCTGTAACATTAGATGTTCTTTCATTACTGAGTTGAGATATATGGACAAGTCCATCTTTTGGACCAAAGAAATTAACAAAAGCACCAAAATCAACTACTTTGACAACCTTACCTTTATATATTTGCCCTACTTCTGGGTCATCAACAATTAAATGAATTCTCTCTTGAGCAGATTCAATTGCATTTTTATCTGCAGATGCAATTGTAATTATACCAGAATCCTCCACACTAATTTTAGCCCCTGTTTGTTCGACCATCTCTTTGATTACCTTACCACCTGAGCCGATTACATCTTTAATTTTATCTGTAGAAATTTGCATTGTAACGATGCGTGGTGCATGGTCTGCAACATCAATCCTTGACTTTTTGATAGCATTCTCCATTTCAGATAAAATATGTTTTCTTCCATTTTTTGCTTGATCAAGTGCTTTTTTCATAATTTCTTTTGTTATACCGGATATTTTAATATCCATTTGTAGAGTAGTAATACCCTTACTAGTACCAGCAACTTTGAAATCCATATCTCCAAGATGATCCTCATCTCCAATAATATCTGACAGGATAGCAAATTCGCCATCTTCTAAGATTAATCCCATAGCTATACCGGCAATTGGTTCTCTAATTGGAACTCCCGCATCCATTAATGCCATAGAGGAACCACAAACAGAGGCCATAGAAGATGAACCATTTGACTCAGTAATCTCAGATACTATTCTAATTGTATATGGCCAGTCTTCCTTACTTGGAAGAAGGGGGTGAATGGCACGCCAAGCTAATTTTCCGTGTCCAATCTCTCTTCTTGAAGTTCCACCCATTCTTCCAACTTCACCAACAGAGTATGGGGGGAAATTATAATGCAGCATGAAATTGGCTTTCTTTGTGCCGTCCAGTGAGTCAACGTACTGTTCATCTTCAGCTGTACCAAGAGTTGTAACAACAAGAGCCTGAGTTTCACCCCTTGTAAAGAGTGATGAACCATGTGTTTGTGGAAGAGTGCCAACTTCTACAGAAATTGGTCTGATATCAGATAAACCTCTTCCATCAATTCTTTTTGAAGTTTTTAGGATAGAGGACCTTACGATATCGCTTTCAACATCTTTAAATATACTTGACGCAGTTATTTCGTCAAAACCATCTTCATATTGTTTTCCAAGTTCTTCTATCATGAAATCTTTAATCATAGATATTTCAGACGATCTCTTTTGTTTATCAGTAATCTTGAAAGCCTTTTCTATTTTGGTATTAATTAGTTTATTAATAAATTTAGCTATTTCAGAATTATCAGGTTTTTCTATTTGCATAGGATCTTTTGCACATTTCTTAGCAAGATGTATTATCATTTGTATAACGTCTTGCATAGATTTATGAGCATACATTACTGCATCAAGCATTGATTTTTCACTTAATTCTGATGCTTCAGATTCGATCATTAGTATTGCATTTTTTGTTCCTGCAACAACCAGTTCTAATTGTGAGTCTTGCATTTGTTCGGTAGTCGGATTGAGTACTAACTCATCATCAATATATCCTATTTTAGCCGCAGCAATTGGACCTTTGAATGGGATCCCAGAAATTGTCAATGCTGCAGAGCAAGCAATCAAAGCAACAATATCGGGATCATTTTCTTGGTCGTAAGTTAAGACTGTTGCCACAACTTGAGTTTCATTTTTGAATTCTTTTACAAATAGGGGCCTTATAGGTCTATCAATTAATCTTGAAATTAAAGTTTCTCTCTCCGTTGGACGCCCTTCTCTTTTAAAATATCCACCAGGTATTTTTCCTGCTGCGTAAGCTTTTTCTTGATAGTTTACAGTCAAAGGAAAGAAATCTATTCCTCCCTTAGGCTTTTTTTCAGCACATACAGTAGCAATTACTGAGGTTCCACCATATGTTACGATTACAGCACCATCTGCTTGACGCGCCACTTTTCCTGTTTCAATCTTTAGAGGTCTTCCACCCCAATTAATTTCTTCACTATGTATATTAAACATTTCTTTCCATTCTTATTGTTATCTTCTAATACCTAACTGCTGAATTATTTCTTTATATTTATCTTCATTTTTTGACTTCAAATAATCCAGTTGTTTTCTTCTTTGACTTACTAATTTGAGTAGGCCCATTCTTGAGTGATTATCTTTTTTGTGTGTTTTAAAATGATCGGTTAAATTAACTATTCGCTCAGTTAATATTGATATTTGCACTTCAGGCGAACCTGTGTCCCCCTCATTTCTTGAATATTTTTTAATTAATTCACTTTTTGTCTCTTTTTTAATCGACATCATAATTCTCCTTATCTATAAATATTGAATTTTATAAATTAAATACGCGAACCGGTTTTAAAAAGTCGTCTTCAATATTACAGATTGCTATTATTGAGCCTGAATATATCGTATAAACTTTCCCAGAGCTTGATTTTTTATCTATATCTTTATAATAAATAGATAAACCATTTTTTAATTTACAGGCTTCCTGATTGCTAACATTTACTGCCAGGATGTCGTCCAGCACAGTATCTATTGGTTTAACAATTGACCTTAAACTATCTATATCACGGTTTAATTGCATAAGTCTATCAATAGATAAAATATTTTTTAAATTGAAAGGTCCATACTCTATACGATCTATTTTTGAAACATGACAGCAGACGTCGAGTGCATTTCCTAAATCTCTTGCAATTGAGCGAACGTACGTACCTGTTCCACAAGTTACACTAAATACAAATTCTTTTTTATTTATTTCTTTTACTTTTTTTATGTTATAGATCTCTACATTTTTTGGCTTTAGTAGAGGTAAACCTCCACATCTTGCAATAGAATAAGCTCTATGTCCGTTTATTTTCTTTGCAGAATATATTGGAGGCATTTGTTCAACAATTCCCGTATATTTTTTTAAAAACTCTTCTATATTTTTGGAGGATGGTACCTTATCTGAGGTTTTTTGAGTGACACCTGTTCTATCATCAGTATCTTTTGTCTCCCCAAATATAATATTAAATATGTAGGTCTTGTTTTTTTGGTGTAAATATTGGACTGTTTTTGTGGCTTCACCTATAGCAATTGGAAGTATCCCCGTTGCCATGGGGTCTAGTGTTCCCGCATGTCCTATCTTATTTTTTTTAAATATTTTTTTTAGTTCTCTAATTATACCAGCAGAGGTTACATTTTCATGTTTATAGATATTAACCCAGCCATTAACTTCACTATTAAATGATTGGGTCATCTATATAATCCAGATTATTTTTATTAATTAAGTTCTTGTGATATTTTATTAAGGATTGTATCAATTTTTGCAGCATATTTAAATGAGTCATCTTCTCTAAAATAAATAGTTGGAATATACTTCAGAGATAAGGATGTAGCAATTTTACCACGTATATATCGTGAGTGTTGGTTCAAAGCGGATACAATTGTTTCTGTGTTATCGCCACCGAGTGGAATAATATAAGCATTAGCTTTTTTTAAGTCAGGGCTTAACATGACTTGCGTTATTGTAATAGATATGCTCTGCAATTCTGGGTCATGAATAGCATCTTTTTGCAAAAAATCAGAGAGAGATTTTTTAATTAATTCGCCGACTCTTAGCTGTCGCTGACTTAAAGTGGGCTTTTTATTTTTTTTTAGCATCTCTACAGAGTTCTCTCAATAGTTTCAATTTCGTAACATTCGATGACATCACCATCTTTGAGATCTTGATAATTTTGGAATGAAATACCACACTCTTGACTTACTTGAACTTCCTTTACTTCTTCTTGAAATCTTTTAAGTGATGAGAGTTTACCCTCGTGTATGACTATATTATCTCTTATTAATCGAAGATTCTCTTTATTTCTAATTAAGCCATCAGTCACAATACATCCGGCAACTTTACCAACTTTTGAAATATAAAATACTTCTTGTATTTTTGCATTACCAATAGTTTTTTCATTGATTGTTGGATCAAGAAGACCTGATAATGCCAATTTAATCTCATCAATTAGATTATAAATAATTGAATACTGCCTAATCTCAATTTCATCTTTCTGGGCTTGTAATTTCGCATTATTATTTGGCCTGACATTGAAGGCAAGAAGAATCGCATTTGATGCTGCTGCTAATGTGACATCACTTTCAGATACGGCACCCACAGCACCGTGTATTATTCTAACAGAGACCTCTTCTGATCCAAGTTCATTTAGGGCTGCGCTTATTGCCTCAATGGAACCTTGCATATCAGCCTTCAAAATAACTGTAAGCTCTTTCAAATCTTTATCTTTAATCTGCCCCATCATATTTTCAAGTGTAATCTTATTCGTAATTCCAGAGGAATAGTTCTTTGTTTTCCTGAGTCTATATTCTGTAATTTCTCTGGCTCTTGCTTCATTATTAACAACAGTAAATTTATCTCCAGCATCCGGGACACTATTTAAACCCAGAATTTCTACGGGATCTGATGGTTTTGCATTGCTAATTGATAAACCGGAATCACTTGTGAGTGCTCTGACCTTTCCCCACGATGATCCTAATACAACGATATCTCCAATATTTAGAGTTCCTCTCTGAACTAAAACTGTTGCAATTGGACCTTTTCCCTTGTCAAGTGAAGACTCTATTACGACACCATCTCCTGATCTGCTAGGATTTGCTTTTAATTCTATTACTTCTGATTGTAATAAGATTATCTCTAAAAGTTTATCTAAGTTTAATTTCTTTGTAGCTGAAACTTCAACTTCTAGAGTATCTCCACCCATGGACTCCACGACGATGTCATGTTGAAGGAGTTCATTTCTAACTTTATTTGGGTCGGCCCCCTCTAAATCAATCTTATTTATTGCAATTATTATGGGAACCTTGGCTTCTTTTGAATGATTAATAGCTTCTATTGTTTGAGGCATTACTCCGTCATTTGCAGCTACAACGACTATAACAATATCCGTAACCTTTGCTCCTCTTGATCTCATTGAGGTAAAAGCGGCATGTCCCGGTGTATCAATAAAAGTAATACATTTATCAGTATTTGCATTTAACTGGTAAGCTCCTATGTGTTGAGTTATTCCTCCCGCCTCAGTTGTGACAACACTGCTCTTTCGCAGAGAGTCTAATAAACTAGTTTTACCGTGATCTACGTGGCCCATTATTGTGACTACAGGTGGACGTATCATTAGTTGCTCATCAGTATCGTCAATACCTTCAAGTCCATCCTCAACATCTGCTTCAGATACTCTTTTAACAGTATGACCTAACTCTTCAGCAATAAGTTGAGCCGTATCTGCATCAATTATATCTGTAATTTTATTCATCTGCCCCTGTTTCATCAAAAGTTTTATTAAGTCAACGGCTCTTTCGGCCATTCTATTTGCAAGTTCCTGGATTGTAATAACCTCAGGAAGTATAATTTCCCGACTAATTTTTTGAGTTGGAATGGGCGTTGTGTGCTGTCTGCGTTCTCTCTCTCTGCGCCGACGTATTGAAGCTAGAGATCTTTGTCTAGGAGTATCATCCAAGGCACTAGTTACTGTAATTTTTGTCTGTCGTCTTTCTTCTTGACTTCTAAATCTTGTAAATTTATTTGCAGGTTTCTTTTCTTCATCATCTTCATCAGGTTTTTTGTAAGTCTCTGTAGCCGTGGGATCTGTTACCTTTTTATTTTTTCTTATATTCTCATTTTCTTTTTTTTCTAATGCGGACTCATTTTGATTTATAGTTTCTTTTGGGACGGATGCAGTCTCGGTATTTTGTATAACTATAGTATCCTGAGGTACTTGTTTTTCTGATACCTCATCTTTTGAATCAATATGAGAGTCAACTATATTTTTTGAGTCAATTATTGCTTTATTTCTTGCATCAATTTCTTGATTTGTGAGATCTTTATTCTCAACTTTATCATTAAAAAAAGGTGTCTGTGGTCTTGTAACCCTTTTTCTCTTTGTTTCTACAACTACAGTATTAGATCTATTTGAAGTAAAATTAGACCTTAATTGAGTTGGGCTGACATTTGTTTTAAGACTAAGGGTCTTTTTTTGGCTTTTTGGTTCAGTAGTCTTATTATTATTATTTTCTTCGGTCATACTAATTTTTTCACTATCTTTTATGGTATTATTTTAATATTCTAGCGTTTAAGATTTTTTCAGATATATCTATTTTCTTATCATCATCATCAATAACTTCACTTTCACTTTTGGGATTGGTTTCTTCAGAACTTTTTTCTTCAATCCAACCAAGTTTGAGTCTTGCATCTAATATCATCTTTTCAATTGCTTCACGGGATATATCAAAATCTGAGAAGAGACCTTTTTGTTTTTTACTTCCTAAATCAGTTTTATCGACCCAGCCATAAAGTTCATCAGTAGAGAAATCTGCAAAATCATCTAGGCTTTTTACTTTATTCTCTCCAAGCACAACTAACATATTTAGAGTCATACCATCTATTTTTTCAATATCATCGCTTACCCCAAGGTCTTTTCTTTTTTGATCTTGTTTCGCTTTTTCCTCTTCTAAATAGGTTCTTGCTCTTGATTGGATTTCAATTGCCGTATCATCGTCAAACCCTTCAATATTAGAAATTTCGGATAGCTCAACATAGTCAAGATCTTCTATGGATAAGAATCCTTCAGACACTAAAAGCTGCGCAATCATTTCATCAACATCAAGTGCGTTGATAAAGATTTCACTTTTCTCGTTAAATTCACTTTGTCGTCTTTCAGACTCTTCAGCTTCAGTAAGTATATCTATATCCCATTTGGTTAGTTGACTTGCGAGTCTAACATTTTGTCCTCTTCTGCCGATTGCTAATGATAGATGATCGTCGGGTACAACCACTTCAATTCTCTCTAAATCTTCATCAAGGACTACTTTTGTTGCTTCCGCTGGCGCTAGTGCACTTATAATGAAAGTTGCAACATCAGGACTCCATTTTACAATATCGATTTTTTCACCCTGTAATTCATTAACAACAGACTGAACTCTACTTCCTCGCATACCCACGCAAGCTCCTACTGGATCTATTGAATTATCAGTAGTGTGAACAGCAATTTTTGCACGACTACCAGGATCTCTTGCTACTGCAATTATTTCCACAATCCCATCATAAATTTCAGGAACCTCTTGCATAAAGAGCTTTGCCATAAATGTATTATTAGTTCGTGAGAGAAAAATCTGTGGTCCTCTTTGTTCTCTTCTTACATCTTGGATGAAAGCTAGAACTCGGTCTCCATTTCTAAAGGTTTCTCTTGGAAGTAATTCATCTCTTCTTATTACAGCTTCATTTCTACCAAGATCAATTATTGCATTACCATATTCAACTCTTTTTACAATACCAGAAACGACTTCGCCAACTTTATCTTTAAATTCTTTGAATTGTCTATCTCGTTCTGCATCCCTAACTTTTTGGAAGATAACTTGTTTTGCGCCTTGTGCGGCTATTCGCCCAAACTCAATTGGCGGAAGATCTTCTGAGATAAAATCACCAATCTCTGCTTCTTTATTTATCTTTCGAGCTGATTCAAGATCTATTTCAGTTGCATAATTTTCTACAATCTTAACAACTTCTAGAAGTCTTGCAATATTTGTCTGTCCAGTTTTCGTATCTATCTCAGCACGAATCTCATTTTCACTGCCATACCTAGTCTTGGCAGCCTTTTGAATGGCATCTTCCATAGCTGAGATAACAATACTTTTATCTATTGACTTATCTCTTGCAACAGCATCCGCTATTTGCAGCAATTCTAGTCTATTTGCACTAATTCCTGATTCAGACATTATGATCTCCAAAATTTATTATTTAAATAAGTTATCATTTAAAATAAGTTTAGCCTTATTTATTATTGTAATTGGTATTTTTATTTCTTTATAGGATTCTACATCATTATCTATTTTAACAGCTTTAAGATTTAAGATATTTTCAGCAAACCCCTCTATCATACCTTTGTATTTTTTTTTATTTTCTATGTTTTCTAATAATTCAATTTTAATCTCATTTCCAATATTTTCTAAAAAATCTTTTGGTCTTACAAGTAGTCTGTCCACCCCGGGTGATGATATTTCAACTCTATATTCTTCTGGTAGCACATTATTCAGATCAATTATTGGCATAATGCTGCGGCTTATTTTTTTACAATCATCAATATTCAACTCAGCATTTATTTTTTCAAGCATAATTTGTAATATTTTTTCATGTAGATTAATTTTAACTTGAACGATTAAATAGCCTTGATTTTCTATAATAGGTTCAATTAGAGATGAAATCTTATATTCTTCGCTAGTTTCATTTTTAATTCTAAATTCAGTATTTTCCATATTCATAAATTCACAATTTTCCGTGTAGTAAAAAAGCCCTAAAATGAGCCTTAAGATCTTATTTAATTTTTAGGAAATTATTTATATTATACTTTGCTATTTTCATTTTTACAAGATTAATTTTTTTCAAAATTTAAGTAAACGGGTCTTCTACCAGCCAAAATTGCTTTTTTTTCATATTTTGTTTCAGGGTATTCATATGGTTTTGATTTAAAGTCATCACAACTAGAACATATCCATCTAAAGTCACTTCGATTACTCATTATCCCTAATATCCAATATTGATATTCCTCGTGATCCGTTGCGATAAATAACTGACCTCCTTTTTTCAAGACATTTGAAAACTTATCTAAGTTATATCTAGATATTAATCGTCTTTTATGATGTCTTTTTTTTGGCCATGGATCTGGAAATAATATATAAATCTTATTTAAAGTATTTTTTTCTAGGGTATCCACTACGTCGATTGCATTTCCATTATATATCTTGATATTTGATAATTTTCTCTCATCAATTTTCTTAGATAGAGAAATTATGCCACCTAAGAACGGTTCTGCACCAATAAAACTATTATTAGGATTAGTTACTGCCTGATGAAGAATATGTTCCCCAAATCCAAATCCAATCTCCAACTCAATCATATTCTTTTTCATGAGATCAACCTGAATATCTTCTAGTTTTAATTTATAATTTGGAAAAATATCTCTAATGATACGCTGGTTTTCTTTTCCAGAAGAGCGAGTTTTTTTTCTACCATGTAATTTTGTATTTTGGACTAATTGGCCTTTTTTTGTAAGCATAGTAATTATAGTTCAGAGACTAACTTTTCGGATAGGTCAAGTTTTTCCCATGAGAAACCTCCCTCTGAGTCAGGTATTCTGCCAAAGTGCCCATAGCAACTTGTGCGTGCATATATTGGTTTATTCAATTCTAAATATTTTATAATACCTCCTGGAGAAAGATCGATAATCTTATTTATTATATTCAACAATTTAGTTTTCTCAACTTTTGTGTTTTGATCTAATTTAATATTTAATGATAGAGGATATGGCATTCCAATTGCATATGAAATTTGAATAAGACATTTGCTACTTATTTTTGCATGAACAATATTTTTTGCAATATATCTTGCCATATAAGCTGCAGACCTATCTACCTTTGTTGGATCTTTCCCGGAGAAAGCACCGCCTCCGTGAGGTGCAGCACCACCGTATGTATCTACTATTATTTTCCGACCTGTTAATCCTGCATCACCATCAGGCCCTCCTATGACAAACTTTCCAGTGGGATTAACAAGAAAATCATCATCATTGCACATCCAGCCCTCAGGCATAGTTGAAACTACAATATCTTTTATTAAGTTTCTAATTGTTTTATTGTCTGCTTCTTGAGAATGTTGATTAGAAACAAGAATTTTTTTTGCTTTAATTGGGTAACCATCCTTGTACACAAGAGTTACTTGGCTTTTTGCGTCAGGTCCCAGTTCATTCAATAATCCAGATTTTCTCATTTGAGATATTTTTAATAGAATCCTATTCGCATAATAAAGTGATGCTGGCATATAGTTTTCAGTCTCATCCGTTGCATATCCAAACATTATACCCTGGTCACCAGCTCCAATTGGCTTGTTGATGCTTGCGTCAACACCTTGAGCTATATCTGCAGATTGACCATGTATTCTGTTAAGTATCTCAACTTTTTCCCAATGAAAATTTTCTTGATCATAACCAATTTCTTTAATGCAGCTTCTGACGATATCATCAATATCTATTTTTTTATTGAAATTTTTAAGGCTAGTCTCACCCGATAGAACTACCAAATTTGATGTAACCATTGTCTCTATTCCCGCTCTAACATCAAAATCAGTATGTATGAGTTGATCTAAAATTCTATCTGATATTTGATCCGCAACTTTATCTGGATGGCCTTCAGCAACAGATTCACTTGTAAATAAATAACTATCTTCGGCCATTCTCTTCATCTTTCTGTTTATCGTATTTATAATTATATTTATTTACATAACATACAAATATAAAACTCATCAGCAAAATAAAAAAAAGAGGATAATAATTATATTTTGTATAAAAAGTTGGGAGAGTTTTACTTGGTAGTATTTTTTTATCATAAAACTCAACATTTAAGGATGATTTTGATATAATCTCTCCATATGAATTTATAACTCCGCTTATACCAGTATTCGCAACTCTTACAAGCGGTTTACCTCTTTCGACAGCTCTAAGCTTTGCCATGCTGAAGTGTTGATATGGTCCTATACTTCTCCCAAACCATGCATCGTTTGTTATATTCAACAGCCAACTTGTTTCATTGATTTCCTCATATAATCTATTACTGAATATAGCCTCATAACATATAAGGACATCGGGTACGTATATATTATAATCCTGAGTAGTTAAGCCGGTGAAACCTCTTGAAAAATTGCCTGTCAAAGCTCTTAAGTCTATAAATTTTAATTTCTCAATAAATTTTAAAAGCGGGAGGTATTCTCCAAATGGAACTAATTTGTTTTTATCATAGGTTCCAATAATTTTATTTTCGCTATTGATTATAAAAAAACTATTAAAAAATTCATATGCATCCATACTTGTCTTCTTTCGTCTCATGGAACCAATCATAAGATAATCATCTTCATTAAAATATTTAGTTATCTTGCGTGTTATGGATGGGTTTTCGTCAACAAAAACAGGTATTGCCGTTTCAGGCCATATAAAATATCTTTGTCTAGGGTTGTTTGCACTTGTGGTTTTAGCCATTTCAATACTTTGATCTACCAATTTATTTATATTCATTTCCAAAAGATCTGGATCCCACTTATCTTTTTGCATAATATTGGGTTGTAATATATTGATCTCGATATCAGTAGATGAATTTTTATAATTACCTTCTCGATAAGATGAAAAAGTAAAAATTGAAACAAAAATTAATATAAATACTAATAGTGAAGTTTTTTTATATGAATCATCTCTTTCAAGTATAAACATAGCTGGGAACGTAAATAATATAATGCCGATAGTCGTTAAAGATAACTCACCAAATAATGAGCATATTTGAATAATATGCTCAATTGGTATCAGTGCGTGACCTATTTGTGACCATGGAAAACCTGTAAGTATAGATCTTATCATTTCTACTGATGTAAATACAATTGATGAGAAGAAAACACCTGTAATATTTCTTGGGCAGAAAAAATATAAAAAGACAGCAATTAAACCATAAAAGAGAGATAAAATTATTGGTATTATGATTAAACTTGGGAGAATTAGTAAAAAATATTTATCAAATTCATGTAAGAAGGAAATATTAATCCAGTATAAACCGAAGAAAAAATAGCCGAAGCCAAATGAAAGGCCAATCAGGAAGACATGAATTAGACGCTTTCTATAATCAGAATCATGCATCATCTTATAGGGGGAAGTACTATTTAATAGAAAAAGAGGAAGTGTAATAAATAATATATAAAAGAAACCAAAAGGTTCTAATGATAGTACAGATAGTGCTCCAAGAAATAAGTTTATAAGACATCTACGAAGAAAACTTATATTTTTAAATTTTACATACAATACATTCATGGTAAATTTTATTGCAATAAATAATATTTATTTAGTTTCATAGGGGTTAGTGTACCCGAGCTCTTTTAAAATTCTTATTTCATGTCTCTCCATTTCCAAAGCAGCTAAATCATGTTCGTGATCAAATCCTAATAAATGAAGAACACCGTGTATGGTTAGGTGCGTTATATGTGCTTTAAATTTTTTTTTATAAGTTTTTAATTCTTGATTTATGTAGTCATACGAAAGTATTAAATCACCTAAGTGAGGTTCTGTAGATGTAAATGATAAAATATTTGTTGGCTCATTTAAGCCCCTATATTTCTTATTAAGCTCAATTATTTTCTTATCAGATGTAAGATAAACACTTATTTCATCAAAATTATTATTATTAGTTAATTGAAGGGTTTTTTTTACGGCCAAACTTATTGCATACTCAAGTTCTGGGTGTTTTTTCCATCTGTCATAATCAATAATAATATCAGTAAGAATTTCATTTTTATTTGGTTTCATTATAGGCATTTATTATTTTTGCTACTAATGTATGTCTTACAACATCATCAGCCGTGAAGTTAATTTGAGTTACCTCTTTTATATTTTTTGTTATTTGAATTGCCTCAAGAAGTCCTGAGGGTGTATTATTTGGGAGATCTATTTGGGTGGGATCACCTGTAATTACCATTTTACTATTAACACCAAGTCTGGTAAGAAACATCTTCATTTGAATTGAATTACAATTTTGGGCCTCGTCTAATATTACAAATGCATTTTCTAATGTTCTTCCTCGCATGAAAGCAAGTGGAGCAATCTCAATAATATTATTATCTAGTCCTTTTTGAACCTTATTAGAGGGCAGGCAATCGTACAAAGCATCATATAAGGGCCTTAAATAAGGATCAATTTTTTCTTTTAAATCACCAGGGAGAAACCCAAGCTTTTCTCCTGCTTCAACCGCAGGTCTTGACAGAATAATTCTATCTACAAGGCCAGCTTCTAAAAAATAGGATGCAGCAGCAACGGCAATATAGGTTTTTCCCGTTCCTGCCGGACCTATTCCAAATGTGAGAGGGTTACTATATATAGAATTTATATAATTATCTTGGCTAACAGATCTTGGAAGTATTGTTTTAATTTTTGTTTTAATTATCGTTTTTTTCTTCCTTCCTTCCTTACTGCTTAGGGATGAATTTTTGATTCTAATTAAACCTGATACCTCATCTAAATTATTATCAATTCCCATCTCATATCTATCTAGCATGTCAACTATAATATCTTTTGTCTTATTAATTTTTCCCATAGTGCCCTTTATTTGTATTTTATTTCCATGTGGTATAATTTCAACTTTAATTTTATTTTCTATTAATTTCAGATTCTCATCATTCCTACCAAATATATTTACAAGTTTTTCTGAGTCATCTATTGCAATATGCAAACATGAGTCTGAAATTTTCTCGATAGTAAGTCCTTTTATATTTTTATCTGTTTTCAATGATACTTCCATCTAGACTGCTGACACTGGCAGAATCAACATATACTTGAGCAAAGTCACCAATATTAAATTTATTGTCTTCATTATTAAAATATACAGATTGTAAATGAGGACTTTTTCCTGTCAGACGACCATCGTTGGCTTCTCTCTCTATCAGAATTGAGATTGTGGTATTTAAGAAATTTTTATTAAAATCTATTTGTTGTTCTTTCAACAAACCTTGAAGGTGATGTAATCTCTCCATTTTTATATTTTTTGGAACCTGATTTTCATAATCTGCTGCAGGAGTTCCCGGTCTTGGAGAGTAACTAAATGAATAAGCTTGGGCGTAGTTAACTTTATTAATAAGACTGATTGTTTGCTCAAAATCTTTATCTGTTTCCCCAGGAAACCCCACAATAAAATCGCTAGAAATGGCTATATCTTTTCGTGAATTTCTAATTTTTTCAATTATATCAAGATAACTATTTCGTGAATGTTTTCTGTTCATCAACTTTAGCATCCTATCAGAGCCTGACTGCACAGGAAGATGTATGTAGGGCATAAGTATTTCTATATCCCTATGAGCAAAAATAAGATCTTCATTCATATCATTCGGATGATTCGTTGTATAACGTAGTCTTTTTAGGCCAGGTAATTTTGATAACTCATAGATGAGATCTGCAAGATTAGCTGTTTTCTTGTTCAAATTATCACCATGATAAGCATTTACATTTTGACCAAGTAAGGTCAATTCTATAATACCTTGGTCGATTAACTCTTTTGCCTCTTCTATGATTTCTCTAGTAGTTCGTGAATATTCAGACCCCCTCGTATAAGGAACAACACAAAATGTACAAAACTTGTCACAGCCCTCTTGAATAGTAAGAAAAGCAGTGGGTTTTTTCTCGTGCTTGGACCTACTTTTAAGGATATCGAATTTATTTTCTAGAGGAAAATCAGTCTCCACGAATTTATTCTTTTTATCTAATTTTGGGATTAAATTTGCAATATTATGATACGATTGAGGTCCAATAACTAAATCAACATCTGGCATTCTTTTTATAATTTCTGTATTTTCAGCCTGTGCTACGCATCCTGCTACTATGATTTTTTTTGTTTTACTATTTTTTCTAAGTCTTCCAATATCAGAGTATAATTTTTCGGCAGCTTTTTCTCTAATATGACATGTATTATAGATCACGACATCACTATCTTTTACTTCCTTACTTTGTGTAAAACCTTTTTCAGACAAGGACTCTATAATTCTCTCGGAGTCATAGACATTCATTTGACATCCATAGGTTTTAACAAATACTTTTTTCATCATATAATCCTATATACCCCTTTTAAGTGATTGAAGAAAACCATTTCTTATTCTCTCTTCACATTCATTCGATATTTCTTTTCTAGATTTTTTTTCAGATAAGTCAATTTTATTATGGAAAGTTATTTCAATATCAAATGAACCCGATTGTATCATTTTATATAAATGGCTTAAAAGATTCATATTTCCATACCATGCGATTAGAGGACGACTTGTTCTATCTATTGCTAGCCCATTATATTTCGTATATGCAATAGAAATTGGTTGAATATTAATATTTTTCTCTTTCATTAAATCACAGATAAGAAATATGGATGATTTAAATGGAAGAATTTTATTGCCATCACTCGAAGTTCCTTCAGCAAAAATAACAATTTTTTCGTTTTTTAATATTCTTTTTTCTATGTCTTTTATCGTCTTTATCATCTTCTTTGGATTATTCCGATCAATAAAAATAGTTTTTTGTAACTTTGCGAGAAAACTTATAATTGGCCATTTTGAAACATCATTTTTTGCAACAAAAACTGTTTTTGAAATTGAACTTATCAAGAAAATATCAACCCATGAGCCATGATTAGAAATTATTAGTCCCGGTTTATCATCTATCTCTCCTTTTATAGTAATTTTGATACCTAAAAGTTTAATGAAAATCCTGTGATAAAACATTGGAAGGGTATAGGAAGCTTGGATATTTAATTTATGAAAGAGGGTTTGAATTGGTAGTAATAAAGTTGTGATTATTAAAATGATTATTATGATGACGAAACTTTTAATTCGGGATGTTATCATAAATACCTAACTTTTATTTATTTTTGCTTTATAGCATATATTTCTAATCTATGTTCGATGATATCATAGCCTAATTCATTAGCTATTTTCTCTTGAAGCTTCTCTATTTCTTCGTTTTGGAATTCAATTACTTTACCTGTTTCTATATCTATTAAATGGTCGTGGTGGTCTTTTTGAATAGTTTCATAACGTGATTTTCCATCTCTAAACTCATGTTTCTCCAAAATACCATTTTCGTTGAATAATTTGAGCGTTCTATAGACTGTCGCCAGAGATATTTGACTATTTATTTTATTTGAACGATTATAAAGTTCTTCCGCATCGGGGTGGTCTTTAGAAGTTGCCAGAACCCGAGCTATAATTCTCCTTTGATCTGTCATTTTAAGACCTTTCTGAATACATTTTTTTTCTATAATATTCTCAATCATTGCAGTTTCAAAATATTTATGTTTTCAAATTGAATAGGATTATAGCATTAAAATCAATTATTGACCAACCGATATGATATTGCATCAATTTCAAGATTATCATATTTATAATATGCGTGTCTTTCACTAAATTTCTTGAAACCGAACTTCTCATATAAATTTATGGCAGAGTGATTAGTAGCTGCTACATCTAAAAAAACTTTCTTTATTCCACAGGATTTTAAATAGTTTAAGGTTTCACCCAAGAGAAATTTAGAATAACCCTTTCCTCTATGTTTTTGATCAATAATTAACATGATAATATCACACTCATCTTTTATTTTTTGAATAGCGATAAAGCCAATAATTTCCTCTTCAAGTTTTATAATATTGAGAATATACGTCCTATTATCGAGCATCTTATAGAAGAAATCTTTATCCCATTTTCTATGGTAACCATATTTTATTATATGATTAATTTTATCAATTTCATCATATTTTGCTTCTCTATAATTTAGATTTTCTTTATATGTAGATATTTTCTTTCTTATATTTCTCTGCATTTGGATCTTTTATATATTTTGGTAAATTTTTATTAGTATTTTTATCAAGATCTGTAAAAATAATCCCAATTGAACTGATACACATAATATGATTGCTTTTTAAATTGCCAAAACTTTTATTATTTTTTAATAATAAGCTTAAAAAGTCTTTTCCAGTTTCAACTACACAGAGTTTTTCCTTAATAACTTCATTAAGTATATCCTGGAAGCCTACAACCTTGATTTCATTTAAACTTATTCCATTATTAAATTTCTGAAAATAGAAATCTTCATTTTTTGCATGGACTAACACACAGAGATTAGAACTTAAATTCGTTTTATAAGTTTTAGCTACAAGTTCATGTTGAGTTATACCAAATGTGGGAATATCCAATGCGATTCCAATACCTTTTGCTGCAGAAATTCCCACTCTAATATTTGTATAATTACCGGGCCCAATAACTGCAACAATTTTTTCTATCTGATTATAATCAATATGATATTTGTTAAGAAGTGCTTCAATTTTAGAGATAATAACTTCGCTAGAATTCTGCTCCGTAGAGAAGATACTTTTACCTACTAATTTGTTATTTTTTTGAGACCAAACTAGAATCATCGCGTTGTTAGATACAACGTCAATTAATAAACTATACATATTAAATCAAATAGCTTCAACTTCCATAACTTCTGGAACATAATGCTTGAGTAAATTTTCAATACCATTTTTGAGTGTCATAGTAGAACTCGGACATCCTGCACAGGCACCTTGCAAGTTCAGATATACTGTTCCCTTTTCATAACCTTGAAATGTAATATCACCTCCGTCTTGAGCAACAGCTGGTCTAACTCTTGTTTCAATGAGTTCCTTAATTTTTTCAACAAGATCAGAGTCTTGTGAATTATAGAACTCTTCTTTTTTTTGTTGCGCTTGCCCGGTAATTAATGGATTTTCAGACAAGAAGTGTTCCATTATTTCTCCCAATATTATTGGTTTAAGTTGTGGCCACTCGAAGTTTGATTTTGTAACAGTTATGAAATCATTAGAGAAAAAAACACCAGAGACTCCGTTGATTGAGAATATTTTTACAGCTAAAGGAGATTCTTCAGCTTCCAATTGATTTTTGTACTCTCTAGTCTCTCCTGGCAACACTTCACAACCAGGAATAAACTTTAGTGTATTAGGATTTGGTGTAGAGACTGTTTCTATAAACATAATCTTTCTCCTTATTACTATATAATTATAACTTATATACTAAGCATATTCAATTCAAGTTTTATGTAAGAGCTAATATGGTCTTTTCAGAGAGATTACCTGGAACAATCGTTATGGGTATTGGAAAAGTTCCAACTTTTGAACCTGTAAACTGTGATACTAATGGGCCGGGTTTACCACTCTCGCTTGATGCAGCAAGCACTAAAAGTGAGATGGTTTTGTCCTCTTCAATAAAATTTATAATTTCTATTGAAGGCTCACCGAATCTAATAATAATTTCTGGTATTAAACCAGTCTCACTATGTACTTTTTCAGATAGACTCTTGAGGATCTCTTGTGCCATCTCCTCAGCTTCTTGTTTCATAATTCCCTCTACGCCGTAAAGGTTCTTAAAATCAGTGGTATTTATAATACGAAGAAGAGATAATTTCCCATTTGTTCGAACAGCCCTTTGACTGGCGTAACTTATTGCTCTGTGGCATTCAGTCGTATCATCTACTACTACTAAAAATTTTCTTATTTTTTTGGTCATATTTAAAATTATTGCTAAATTTGTCCATATTATAAGGCTTAATTTAAGCTAAACCTATTATTTTTTTCGTCTCTGCTAAGATGGGTCTAGAAATAGCTCGTGCTTTTTCAGCACCATCAAGTAATATACCGTCAATATATGTAGGGTCTGAAATTAGTTTTTTCATTTCATGACCAATGGGGCAAATTTCTGCGATTAAAAGATCTGTGAGGTATTTTTTCAGTTTAGAGAATTGTTCTCCACTGAACTCATTTAGGATATTTTGGTGTGATTGTTTGCTAATTCCAGAATATATTGAAATTAAATTTCTAAGTTCAGGTCTATTATCTAGCTCTGAAATATCAGAAGTTATAATACCTGAGTCTGTTTTTGATTTTCTAATTTTATTAAAAATTTGATCTTCATCATCCATAATATTTATGCGCGACATATCAGATAAATCCGAACTAGACATTTTCTTTTTACCATCCCTTAAAGACATAACTCTTGGTACAGGGCCATTTATGAGAGGTTCTGGTAAAATAAAAAACTCACTATTTTTTGTCAGGATATTAATTCTATCCTTATAGTCAGTATTAAATTTTTGTGCAATATCCCGTGATAATTCAATATGTTGTTTTTGGTCTTCACCAACTGGGACATGGGTTGCCTTGTATGCCAGAATATCCGCTGCCATTAATATTGGATATGTATATAAACCAATAGACATATTTTCTTTATTTTTTCCTGCTTTTTCTTTGAATTGTGTCATCCTATTTAACCAGCCAAGTCTGGCAGTACAATTTAAAATCCAAGATAATTCAGAATGTTCAACTACCTTACTTTGATTAAAAATTATATTTTTTTTAGGATCTAGGCCGGATGCAATAAATCCGGCTGTTATTTCATGTATATTTTTATATAAATGACTTGGCTCTTGCCAAACCGTAATTGAATGCAGATCTACAACACAGTATATACATTCAGCTTTATTCTGTAGGCTAACAAAATTTACAATAGCACCCAAGTAATTACCTAAGTGTAAATTTCCTGATGGCTGTATTCCTGAAAAAACTCTCATTAGCTCATTTTATTATCATTAAAGAAATCTTGGATTTTTATAATAGCCATTTTACTGCAAACTATGCAATAAAACATAATACCTATTATAATATAAAATAAGAGTATTAAGAAATTCACAATACCTGTGAAATTATAGTTTATATCTAATATATAGCTTTCAATAGTAAATAGGAAGGCTATCATTAATATTGATACAATTATTACTTTAAATATTTTTTTAGGTAAACTTGCGCTAATTTTTAAAAAATTTTCTTTTAGAGATTTTCTAAAAAGTAATATTGCATTTAACCATGATGATAAGGTTGTAGCAATTGCTATACCCACATAGCCAATATATTGGAATAGAATAATCGAAAGTATTATATTCGTAATTACACTTATAAGTGCAAAACGCATTGGCAAACTTGTATTTTCTCTCGCAAAAAATAGAATTTGTAAAATTTTTATACAGACAAAAGCTGGTAAACCCAGTGCGAATATCATTAAAACTCTTGAAGTTGCAATGGTATCATTGGTATCGAATAAATATCGCTCAAAAAGAACCATAATTATATCATTTGATAAGTAAATCAATCCAATTGATGCTGGTATTGCAAGTATGAGAGATAATTCTAGTGATTTATTTTGTATTACTTGAATTAACTGTGAATTATTTTTTTTAATTTCCTTCGATAGATTTGGTAATAAAACTATTCCAATTGAAATTCCAATTAAAGCGAGGGGTAGTTGGTAAATTCGATCAGCATAGTATAAATATGAAACAGCTTTATTCTCAAAGGAAGCTATTATAGTTCCAACCAATATATTAATTTGGGTAATACCACCGGCACCCATGGCAGGGAAACTTAGCTTGAAAAAGTCTTTTATATTTTTCGAAATTTTTGGATAGTGTATTGATGGTAAATAACCCAACCTTTGACAAGCATAAATGCATATTAGAAGTTGAGCTAACCCGGACACAAGAAAACTAGACATTAATATTTTAGCAGCACCCTCTGTATCGGATATACCATTATTAAATATAAAAAATAGTGCTGATATCATAAATAGATTAACCAAAATTGGCAGAGAGGCTGCCAAAGTATATTTTTCGAGAGAATTAAGTACTCCACATAATAATGATGTAAGTGAAATAAAAAATAGATAGGGGAAAGAGATTCTTGCCAAATCTAGTACAAGATTAAATTTTTCATCACTATCCATAAAACCCGGAGCAAATAAATAGATTAATGATGGCATAAGTAGCTCAAATATTGATACAACCAGAATTAGTAACCAAAATAAGAAATTAAAAATTTCTCTATAAAACTTTTTTGCTGTGTCTCTATTATCAATTTTTTTTGTAAACATTGGAACAAAAGATATATTCAGTGCTCCTTCGGCAAGTATTCTTCGAAATATGTTAGGAAACTTAATCGCAACAAAGAAAGCATCAGCAATCCCACCTGCACCAAAACATGCAGCAATTAATATATCCCTCAAGAAACCGAAAATTCTGCTTATTAGCGTCATACCAGATATTTGGAATAGTGGCTTGATTATATTCATAGTAGATTTAATTATTTTCTTCTAAATTTGATATGAGTAATTTCTTTATTCGATCTATTTTTTCTTCACTATCTATTTTTTCATCAAATAAGTTTGTTACATAAAATACATCATTAGCTCTTTCACCAAATGTTGCAATATGTGCGGATTTAATATTGATATTTGTTGCTCTTAGAGTATTGGTAATTTGATATAAAAGGCCAGGTTTATCTCTTGCTTCAACCTCGATAACGGTTGAATAATTTGAAAACTCATTTGTTAGTGATACAATATTATCAACTTTAAAAGTTTTTTCATAGCTAATGGCATGTTTTTTCTTCAAAAGCTCTTTACTTAAAGATAAGGATCCGCCAAGACTTTTTTTAATTGTATCGGCTATTTTTTTGATCCTTCTATCTTCATCATTATCACTAAACTCTCTCTTTACTGATATTGTATCTATAGCAATACCGTCTATAGTTGTCTCAATCTGAGCATCTACAATATTAACATCATAGAGAAGGCAAGCTCCTGCAAGGGTAGAGAGTAGGTTTGGATAGTCAGGTCCTATTAGGGTTATTATAGTTGTATTACTTTCCTCATTTTTAGTAGTAAAAATTTCTAATGAAATATTGCTAGAGTCTTTATCTCTTAAAATTTTAGAATGCTCAATTTGCAAAGCTAAATCTGTAGTAATCCAATAGGAGTCATTAAATCTATCAACATAAGATTTTAATATCGGACTTGGCCACTGGATATTATTTTTCTTAAAAGTTTCTTTTGCAATAAGGGAAATATTTTCATTTTTTGGATATTTTTTATCATTTCCCGTTAAAAAAGCAGTTGTTTGATAGTGTAATGTTTTAAGCAACCCGTTTTTCCAAGCATTCCAGATGCTAGGGCCAACTGATAGGATATCAGCTACAGTTAAAGCTAGTAAACTATCTAAATTTTTCTGGTTTTGTATAATTTTTGCAAAATCTGATATTGTTTTTGGGTCATAAAGATCCCTTTTTTGGGCAATGTCACTCATCAATAAATGGTTCGTAATTAGCCAAGATATATCATTAATTTCACTTCTTTTTAGACCAAGGCGTTTGCATAATCTCTCGGCTATTTGTGATCCCAATAAGCTATGATCTTGTTTTCTTCCTTTTCCAATATCATGCAGAAATGCAGCAATTAGTAGAACTTTTCTATTTTCTAAGTTTCCAATAATTATATTTGAAAAGGGGTGAGGTTCAGGCATTTTGTTAGAAATAATATTATACATATTTCCTGTCGTTTTTAATAGATGTTCATCTACTGTATAGTTGTGATATAAATTGAAGAGAGACATTCCCTCAATTTTCCTAAACTCTGGTATGAACCGTCCTAGAACACCTGTTTCATTCATCTTTCTTAGAATTTTCTCAGGGTCTGAAGACTGAGAAAATAATTCTAAAAAAAGTCTGTTTGCTGTCCTATTAATTTGTATATTTTTATCAATAAACCGGAGAGATCTTGTTATTCTTTGAACTATATCAGGGCTTAATAAAACATTTTCTCTATCAGCAATAACGAATAATCTAATTAGATCTACAGGACTATCCTCAAAGATAGTATTTTTTCTAATACTAAGACGTCCTTTATTAATAGAGAAATTTCTATTACTTACTTTATTTCTTTTGAAATTTAGCAAATTATCAATTACTGAATATGATGTAGGCTCTTTCTTTATTGATTTTTCCTCAAGTGAGGCACAAACAATTCTAGTAAGATTACCAACATCCTTGGCAGTCATAAAATAATGCTTCATAAACCTCTCTACATCCTTTTGACCCGGCCTTTTAGAATAACCCAGTCTTGAAGCCAACTCTAACTGCTTATCAAAAGTTAAAACTTCATTTTCTCTATTTGATATAAAGTGGAGATGGCATCTTATAGCCCAAAGAAAGTCTTCAGCTTTTTGAAAACTATTTAATTCAGATTTAGTCAGAAAATTATCAGAATTAATCAGATCTTCTGGTTTTTCTGGTCTAAAAAGATACTTGCTTATCCAAAAGAGTGTATGTAGATCTCTCAATCCACCTTTGCTCTCTTTAATATTGGGTTCTACTAGGTATCTTGATGAACCATACGTTGTATGTCTCTTATTTCTTTCATCTAGTTTCATTTCTATGAATTCGTCTGCAGTTTTAGCAATAATATTTTTATTGAATTTTTCATTGAGATTTTTAAATAATTGGATATCTCCATGGATATATCTCGCTTCTAATATAGATGTTCTGATTGTAAAATCTGATTTTGATAAATTAAGACACTGGTCAACATTTCTTGTGGCATGGCCAACTTTAAAACCTAAGTCCCAAAGCATATACAAAATAAATTCTATTACTGACTCAGCCCAAGCTGTAAGCTTGTTAGGGTATAAGAAAAGTAGGTCTATATCTGAAAATGGAGCTAAGGTCCCCCTTCCATAACCACCAACCGCAACAAGGCAAACTTTTTCACTCTCTGTTGGGTTTTTTGACATAAATATATGATGAATGGCAAAATCGTAGATAATTTTAATTAATTCATCTTGGAATTTTGATATACTTCTCGCAGTTCTTATCCCACTCCCATGCCTAAATAAACCATCTTCCGATTTATTTCGTGCTTGGATTAAATGATCTTTCAAAATCTCGAAAATATGACTTCTCAATTTATCCTGATTAACATCCCCGTCGTTACTTATTTCTAGTATTTGTGATCTAAGATCATTTATATTTATCAATTTATCGACTTTCTGATTCATTTATTCTTCTTCTCTATAACTAACTTAATATTATTAAGTAAATTTAATGCATCGATTGGTGTAATTTTATTGATATTAATATTTCTGATTTCCTCTTTAATTTTCATAAGTTCTATATCCCGAATCTCCAGAAAATCATTTTTGAATAATGGTAAATCTTTATTTGGAAAACCCTCTTCACTCTCAAGAGTTTTCAATATAACCTCAGCTTTTTTCGTTACTTCATTTGGCAAGCCTGCAAGTTTAGCAACTTGGATACCATATGATTTATCAACAACTCCTTCTTTAATTTCATGTAAGAATATAATTTCTCCGTTATCCTCACTTATCTGCATAGCCATATTTTTTATGTTTTTTAATTCTTCTGTTAGCTTTGTTAGTTCATGGAAGTGAGTAGCAAATATTGTTCTACAGTTATTATTTTTTGCTAGAAAATCTAAAGTTGCCCATGCTATTGCTAAACCATCAAATGTTGCTGTTCCTCGACCAATCTCATCAATAATAACGAAGGATTTAGATGTTGCTTGATTGAGAATGATAGAGGTTTCAACCATTTCGACCATGAAGGTAGATCTTCCACCAGCAAGATCATCTGATGCACCAACCCGAGAAAATAGTTTATCTATTATTCCAAGCTCGGCATATTTTGCTGGAACAAACGACCCGATTTGAGCTAATATAGCTATTAAGGCATTTTGACGAAGATAGGTTGATTTCCCTGCCATATTTGGGCCAGTAATTAATTGTATATTTAACTTTTCATCAAGATAACAGTCGTTAGAAATAAATTTTCCCAAGCTTTGATTATCCATGGAATTTTCTACGATTGGATGACGGCCTTGCTGAATAATAAATTTTCCAGACCCGTCCACTATTGGCTTGCAGTAACTATTTTTCTCTGCAAGCTCAGAGAGAGATAGAGTAACATCTATTTCAGAAATCATATCGCTTATTTTCATTATTGAATCTGAGTAAGTTAGGGTAATTTTTATAATTTTATCAAATAAATCATCTTCAATTTTATAGATTTTTTCGGATGCTTCAATTATGTTAGTTTGTAAGGCATTTAATTCTTCAGAGGTAAACCTCATTTGGTTTTTAAGAGTTTGCCTATGAATAAATTTAGTTTGAGTTAGTTCGTCCAGGAATTTCTTGTTGGTTGAAGGAAACTCGATGAAATATCCAAGGAAATTATTATACTTTATTTTAAGAGATTTAATGGATGTATCTTGTATGTATTTACTTTGAAGCTCTAATATATGCTTTGATGTATTTGCTTTTATAGACCTTAACTGATCAAGTTCTGAAGAAAAACCAACTCTAAATATATCCCCATCTATTATTGTACTGGGAAGGTTTACGTTAAGTGCATCGTCGAGTTGCTCGAATAAGTTCTTTTTCAATTCGTTCCCAATTATTTCAAATTGATTTTTTAATCTGGTAGTAAATTTATTTTTTATATCTTTTTGAGTTACTGAAAATATATTTTTAGCAATCTCAAGACCAAGTCGAATTGAACCAAGATCTCTTGGTGAACATCTCCCAAGAGATGCTCTAGCGAGAGGCCTCGTAATATCAGGAAATAGATTAAGTAGATCTCTTATGTTTTGCCCTAAAATTTTATTGTTTAATATATACTCAATATCATTAAGGCGGTTGTTTATTTCAGGAACTGAAACTGACGGTTTGCACAGTCTCTGATATATTTTTCTTCCACCCGCCGCAGTCTGCGTATAATCAATTGTATCAAGAAGAGACCCCTTATAATCTCCGGCATTTGTTTTTAGAAGTTCTAGGCTATTTTTTGTAGCTGTATCAATTGACATATAATTATTTATTGCAATATTTTTTGGATTTTGAAGTTTCACTTTTTTACCCATCTGGGTCATCTCGATATAGCTTAAAAGGCCTCCCATAGCAGAAGTTTCCTCATCTTCCATATGACCGAAACCAGCTATTTGGCTAATATTATACATCTCTTTTATATATCTTTGTGATAGCCTTTTATCATAATATTTTGAAAGAAATTCAGATACTTTAAAATCTTGATTTTTAATAGATAAATTTTTAATACTACCTTCTGGTAAGATAATTTCCTTTGGATTTATTGAAGATAATTCATTGTTCAAATCATCATTGCTGGTATTAGAGTAAAATGTTTCTCCAGTTGATATATCGCACCATGCAAGTCCAATTTTTTCATCACTGATATATATTGATAGAAGGAAGTTATTAGTTTTTGCCTCTAGTAAATTTTCATCTGTGATTGTTCCCGAAGTAATAATTCTCGTTATTTTTCTTTCGACTATTGTTTTTTTATTTTGATGAATCTGTTTGTCGGATTGCTCACAAATAGCTACTTTATTTCCACTTTTTATGAGTTTAGGCAAATATTGATTAATAGCTGATATTGGAATACCGCACATTGGTATTTCTGCACCATTTTGATAACCTCTCTTTGTCAGTGTAATACCAAGTATTGGGGAAGCCCGTACTGCATCATCAAAAAACATTTCATAGAAATCGCCCATTTGATAAAAGAGTATGTGATCTTGATATGAAGATTTCAAATCCATATATTGCATCATCATGGGTGTTAATTGTGATTTTTCTATAGATTTTTTCTTTTCTTTTAGGGTGCTCATCTACAACTTCTTAAATTTATTTCATTGTAAATTTATCAATGAATTTCTTTTCAATATTGTTACGAGGCATTACAACAAAAACATCAATTGTTCCAAATTGCTTATCAATAACAGCACCATCGCCAATATATGCTCCAAGTCTTAAATATCCCTTCAGAAGTGGTGGCATCATTTTGAGAGCTTCTTTGTTATTAATTTTATCTTTTTCCAATAGATTCATACTGACATATCTTGACTTATTTGCTCGAACTCTCCAAATGTCAGGAGCTAAGGAATTATGATACAAGAAGCTCAATGGCATAGCTATCTCTGATGGGTCATGGGCATGAAAGCTTGCACAGCCTATCATTACGTCAAAATTATTATCTACTATATACGACCATACTCCTTGCCATAAAAATTCAATAGTGGATTTCTTTCTGTAAGTTTTAAAAACGCAAGACCTTCCCAGCTCAAGGAATTTTTTATTTGGGTGTCTTTTTAAAAGAGGTGCGATATCATATTCATCTTGACTGTAAAAGCCCCCATTTATTTCGGCCTCTCTTTGTGGCAATAGCCTATAGGTCCCAACCACATTTTCTCTTTTCTTTCCAATTAACAAAACGCCTTTCTTTTTATTAGAATTATCTATTACCAACATATGCTTGCAAATCTTATCAAAGGTATCTTTGTCTTTGCGTGTAAATCTTGTAATCAGGTTGGGGTTTGCGGATAATTCTCTATAAAATACACGATAGCGTAGTTGTTGAGCTGCCTTTATTTCCTGCTTCGTTTTTGCTAATCGTGCCTCTAAATCAACATTTTGGGGCTCTTTGCTAAAACGAAGCTTTATGGATAGTGTTTGTTCATTATATTTTATATTGATATATTTTTTAATGTTTTGATAAAAATTAGCCATATTTATATTTTATATTAAATTGTCTAATTGATAAATATTATTTGAGTCTCGTTTCTAATTCATTCCAAAATATTACGGAAACATCATTGCCACTGAGGTTATATATTTCTCTTATACCTGTAGGTGAGGTTACATTAATTTCTGTAATCAGGTTATCAATAATATCAATTCCTACAAAAAATAACCCAAAATTAATTAGATCGTTTGATAACGCTGTGCATATCTTTTTTTCATACTCTGTTATTTCAGTCACTGTAGCTTGACCACCAACATGCATATTAGATCGAATTTCTCCATACCGAGGGACCCTATTTATGGCTCCAGCGATTTTTCCATTAATGATGATTATTCTTTTGTCACCAAGTGTAACTTTTGGAATAAATTTTTGGACAATAAACTGTTCGTCACTGATATTTTGGAAGTATTCAATAATTGATTGAAAATTTTTATCATTTTTATCAGAATAAAAAACATCAGCTCCACCATTACCATATAGAGGCTTTAGTACAATTTTATCATACTTATCCTTAAAGCTTTTGATTTCATTTATATTTCTCGTAATTAAGGTCGGAGGCATGAATTGGCTGTATTTATTTACAAATATTTTTTCAGGGCAGTTTCTTACATAAAAGGGGTTATTTATTACTAGTACTTTATTCTGAATTGTCTCAAGTAAATGAGTTGCAGTTATATAACTCATATTAAAGGGAGGGTCTTGCCGCATTAATAAAATGTCATAGTCCTCAAGCTTTACTCTTTTAGCTGGGGATTTTTTTTTTATTTCATCCGGATCTGTGCTGACTAATATTTCATACGCATCCGCATACAAAATATTATTATCTAGCGTAAGCATATCAGGTGTATAAAAATCTACTTTATAGCCCCTATTTTGGGCCTCATTAAGTAATGCAAATGTGCTATCACCCAATAAGTTTAGTTTTTCGATAGGATCCATCTGAACAATGATTTTCATATTAGTATACTTTTAAATCTGAGATATAATTAGGAATTACTTTTTAGTTTTAGACACATATCATAGATAGCTTTCTTAGATATATCATATTTAATATAAAGCATATTTGTAATTTCTTTTACTGGCAAATTATTTATTAATTTTTTAATTTCTTCTTCAAGTTCAAGCATATCGGTAAAGGGTTTAATATCGGCAGTGTTAAACAACAACACAATTTCACCTTTGAGCGTTTTATTATTCATTTTTTTTATAAAACTATCTATTTCCTCAACAATAACTTCTTCATAAATTTTTGTAATCTCCCTAGTAATTACAATCTTTATATTACCAAAATATTTTTTTAAATCTAACAGGGTTTTATTGAGTTTTTTTGTGGTCTCAAAAATTATAATTGTTGCATCTAGTTTTTTAATTTTTTCAAATTCAATTGCTCTTTTACTGCTTGAAGTGGGAAGGAATCCAGTAAAATATATTTTATTGGAGGGAAGCCCAGATAATACAACAGAAGAAATTAAAGCAGACGGTCCAGGAACAACATTCACTGGGATATTTTGATTCATACATTCACGAACAAGTTTATACCCAGGGTCGGATATTAGCGGAGTACCTGCGTCTGATACAAGACCTACGCTCTGGTTTTCTTCAATATTTTTAATTATATGCTTTCTAGAAACTTCACTACTAAAGTCATTATATTTAAACAAGGCTTTTTTTATATTGTAGCGTTGTAATAGCTTCGTTGTAACGCGCGTATCTTCACAATAAACCTTATCCAAGCTTTTTAGTGTTGTGAGAGCACGAATCGAGATATCTCCCAAGTGACCAATAGGAGTGGATATAATGTATAAACCAGGTGTGAGGGTATCGTCTAATTTTATTTCCATTTTATTTTATAATTTATAATGCAAGTTCTGAGATTATGTAATCACTAATGATACTACCCTTGCTTGTAATTTGTAAATAATTTGTATTTTTATTAACCTTGATATATCCACCAGTTGTCAAAGACTTTAGCTTCGTTTTATCGAGATGGCCACCAAGGTCAATATATTTATTTACATTCATACCTTTTGAGGTTCTCATAGACATTAAAATATATTCATCACGAATATTTTCTTGGCTTAAATTTTGTTTTTCAATAGAGGAAAATCCAGATTTTTTAACATATTCTTGCCATTTAAGAGGATCATATTCATTAATAATAGAAATTCTTTCACCATCCTTATTTTCAATCCGTGAGTGAGCACCTGGCCCGACTCCAACCCATTCGCCGCTATTCCAGTAATTTAGATTATGTATAGACTCATGTCCTTTTTTAGAAAAATTTGAAAGTTCGTATTTGAAGAGTGAATAATCTTTACAAACAGACTCTGTTAGGAGGTAGAGCTCTCTTGATAATTCTTCGTTAGGTAAGATTAATTTTCCAGATTTAAATAACTTTTCATAGGTTGTTTTGGGTTCTATGGTTAGCTGATAGAGAGATATATGATGCGTCCCAAGCGCCAGGGCCTGAAGAAGTTCTGCTTTCCATTCAGTTATCTTTTGTCCAGGCCTCGAGTAAATTAAGTCTATGGAAATAGAATTAAAATATTGATGAGCTATTTCTATTGCCCTAATTGCCTCTTTAGAGGTGTGATTTCTCCCAAGTACTTTTAGATCTATGTCATTTAAAGATTGAACCCCGATCGAGACTCTGTTTATACCAAAATCTGAGTAATGGCGAAATTTATCTAATTCTATACTCGTTGGGTTCGCTTCAAGCGTGATCTCAGTTTTACCATCAAAGTTAAATTTTTTCTCTATGTGGTTTAAGATTTCATAAACTACGGATGGATCCATTAAAGATGGCGTTCCTCCTCCAAAAAAAATTGATGATATATTTTTACTATTCATTACCTCACTATAGTGATCCAACTCTTTTATAATAAGAGAGGAGTATTGATCTTGATCAATTTTCTCTTTTGATACGTGGCTATTAAAGTCACAATAGGGACATTTTGATAGGCAATACGGCCAGTGTATATATATACTAAATTTTGATTTCATGTCATTTTTTTGTTAGAAATTTAGCAAATTTTGAAAAGGCAATCGCTCTGTGCGATAAACCTACTTTATCAATAGCCCAAGAATGTTTTTCACTTGAGGTAAGTTCTCCAAATGTTTTATTCAGGCCATCAGGTAAGAATATAGCATCGTATCCGAACCCATATTTTCCGCGAGGTGGCCACACTATTTTTCCATCAATTTTACCTACAAAAAATTTGTGTTCTCCACTTGGATAATATAGACACAAGGCACATACGAAACATGCACGCCTTTTCTCTTCTGAAACAGCCCCTAATTCATCAAGCATCCTATTTATTTCCGACATTGCAAATGCAAAGTTTTTATCAGGACCTGCCCATCTAGCCGAGTATATTCCGGGCCTTTTATCTAGTGCCTCAACCTCAATACCTGAGTCATCAGATAGTGCTACAATGCCGGATAGTTCAGCGGCAGATTTTGCCTTAATTAGAGCGTTCTCTTCAAATGAAATTCCATCTTCAACTGGCTCAGGTAATTGTAATTCTTTTGAAGAAATAATTTTAACATCAAAAAAATTAAGTAATTCTCTAAATTCTGATATCTTGCCTTCATTATGACTTGCTATTAATAGTTTTTTCTCTTCTAGATTTATCATTTTATAGAAATTGCATCCTTTTGGATCTTAAAAATTTGGTTAGATACGTCTTTAGCCATGCTAATCATTTTCATTAGCTCTTCTGTAGAAAATACTTTCTGTTCAGCTGAAGATTGGATTTCAATAAGATTAAAATTATTTGTAAATACAAGGTTTGCATCAACATCAGCCGAAGAGTCTTCGTCGTAGTCTAAATCAATAATAACTTCATTATCTAATATTCCACAAGATATGGCAGCAATTTGTGATTGTAAGGGATTTCTCTTTATGAGGCCAATTCGCATCATTTTTTGAATGCACAGATTTAACACAACCCAACCTCCAGTTATTGAAGCTGTTCTAGTTCCTCCATCAGCTTGAATCACATCACAATCTATAAGGATCTGCTTTTCATTCATTTGGTTCAAGTCTAGAGATGCCCTGAGACTTCTTCCAATTAATCTCTGAATTTCTTGGGTACGACCCGATTGTTTCCCAGATTTTGCTTCGCGCGACATTCTTTCATTTGTTGATCTTGGAAGCATTCCATATTCTGCTGTTAACCAACCTTTTCCTGATCCACGCAACCATGGAGGTGTCCTATCATCAATTGAAGCCGTGCAAATTACTTTTGTTTCACCTATCTCCACAATACAGGAACCATCTGCATTTTTTATAATATTTGTTTCAATGTTAAGTGGTCTAATATCAGTATTACCTCTTTTGTAACTTCTCATCTATGCCTCTTGCATTTAACTTATATTTTTTATTAATATAAGGTATAACATCTAACAACAGAAACAGAAAGATAAAGAAGATTTATAATGATCCAATCAAAGTCAAAAATTTTTCAATTAGATAACAGATCACGAGATGTTTTTAAAAAAATAGTTGAAGAATACCTTGCTATTGGAACACCAATTGGCTCTAAGACAATTTCATTAATGAATGATATTGATTTATCTGCTGCTTCCATTCGAAATATTATGCATGATCTTGAGTCACTTGGCTTGATCTATTCTCCACATATAAGCTCTGGGAGGATACCTACAGAAGGTGGTTTAAGGCTCTTTGTGGATGCAATGCTTGAAATTGGAAATCTTACTGATATCGATCAAGCTGTTATAAAAGAACAAACTATTTCAAGAAATATTACCGTTGAAGATGCGCTTACTAAAGCAAGTGAAATGTTATCTGGTCTAACCAACTGTGCCGGGGTTGTTTCTGTGAATAAAGATACAAAGTCTATAAAGCATATTGAGTTTGTATCTTTAGAAAAAGGAAAAATACTAGTAATACTCGTTGATCAAGAGGGAAACGTTGAAAATAGAATAGTCAATAACTCGGAAAGACTTACAGCCTCAAGCCTAGCCACGGCTAGTAATTATTTAAACCATCACATGAGAGGGTTCACTCTTCAAGAGGCAATTCAGAAAATCGAAATGGATTTGAAATATAAAGAAAATGAAATTGATAAAGAAACTGCCAGTCTTCTCAAGCAGGGGTTAGCAGTTTGGAGTAACTCAAATTATAAAAAAGATGATCGAATATTGATTGTTAAAGGAGCTTCTAAGCTGATTGCAAATATCGAAGCAACGGATGACTTGGAGAGGATAAGACATTTATTTCAAGATCTTGAGAATAAGCAGGAGATAATGGAAGTATTAGGCCTTGCGGAAAAAGCTGAAGGTGTAAGAATATTTATTGGTTCAGAGAATAAATTGTTTTCTCTATCAGGTTCGTCTATTATAGTGGCACCTTATCAAAATGAAAAACAGCAAGTGGTAGGTGTTCTCGGTGTAATTGGTCCGACTAGAATGAATTATGGAAGAATAATACCAATGGTTAACTATACAGCTGAAATGATGAAAAAAATTTTAGGGTAAAACTGGAAACATATTCAATTGATATTATATTTTTTGATATAAATAATTTAGGAAATTAGATTTGCAATGATGATAAACCGAGAAAAAAAATTGAGTGAAAAAGAGAAAAAAGACTCCGTAGAAGCTCCTGCTGTGGATGAAGATGAATTAATAACCGAAGTTAATCAGGATTTTGATGAGGATATCGCAGATCAGAGCACTACCGAATCCATTCAAGAAAAATTAGATGAGTCAAACGACAGATTATTGCGAATGGCGGCAGAGATGGAGAATTTAAGGAAGAGAAGTCTCCGTGAAAAAGAAGATGCAATTAAATACTCAATAACAAAGTTTTCAAGAGATATTATAACAGTTGCAGATGATTTAGAGAGAGCTCTTGAGAGCACAACTAATATTGAGACTCTAAATATTGAGGATACAAAAAATTTAATTGAGGGTATTGAAATCACAATGAAATCTCTGAAACAAATATTTACAAGGAATGGCATAGAACGTTTTGATCCGCTAGGAGAAAAATTTGATCCAACTCAACATGAGGCTATGTTTGAAGTTCCTGATGACGAAAAAGAAAGTGGAATAGTCGCTCATATAGTAGAGCCCGGATACAAAATTAGTGATAGAGTTCTGAGGCCAGCAAGAGTTGGTGTGAGCAAATCAAACACAAAAAAGAATGGCTAGAATTTACAGTTACTATATTCTAATTATATGATAGAAAAAGAAAAAAACCACACAGTTAAATTCTCTGAAATAAATAAATTAAATCTTACAGATTTTAGAAATCATAATTTCACATCTATATCGTCTAATAATAAATTTATTTCTATTGTTGGGGCAAATGGTTCAGGTAAAACAAACATACTCGAAGCAATCTCGATGTTTACTCCTGGCAAAGGAATGAGAGGTGCTCAATTAGCTGATTTATCAAATATAAGTGGGAAAGGTGGTTGGTCAGTTTTTATGGAAGTGAGCTCATGTTACGGAACAACAAAATTAGGTACAGGTATCAGCAATATAGAAATTAAGAATGGAAATTCTAGGCAATGTAGAATTGATGGAAAATCAACAAATAGCCCAAAATCATTTGCAAATAGTATAGGTGTTATTTGGCTCACCCCCCAAATGGATGGACTTTTTGTTGGCGGAAGAAGTGAAAGAAGAAAATTTTTTGATAAATTGGTAGCTCTCATTGAGCCTAATCACTCGAATAATATCAAAAATTACGAGAGAATTATCGCACAGAGAAATAAGGTTTTATATAATTCCGATAATTTATCAAGTAAGCTGTTAGATAACCTTGAAAGACAACTTGCAAAAATAGCTGCAAGTATATTGATATCAAGACAAATAGCGGTAAATCAAATAAATCATATAATGATTAGAGATGTTAGTAATAATCTGTTTCCATCAGCAGAAATAATAATGAGGGAAGAACTCGGTTCCCTATCAAAAGATTGCACAATATCTGAAATGGAAGAGGATTTTTCCAAAATTTTATGTGTAAATCGTAAAAAAGATAAAATGACATACAGAACAAATATTGGTCCACATCGAACTGATTTTACTCTTTGGTACAAAAAAAATGACATGTATGCTGAAAATTGTTCAACTGGAGAGCAAAAAAATCTATTAATATCCCTGATATTAGCTCAAGCTCGAGTATATCAAATGAACAATCAGGGTATTTCACCTATATTATTATTAGATGAGATTACAGCTCATCTTGATATGGAGAGAATTAATAATCTCTTCGATCAAATTTTTACATTAGGTTCTCAGGTATGGTTAACGGGTACAAAAATTGAATTATTTGATTGTATACATTCCAAATCAGATTTTTTTAATATTAACAATGGAAAACTAACTCAGATAGAGTACTAAATTATTATAAACTTGCAGAATCATGTTTTTTTTAATCTAATAATAGCTGTAAACAATACACAAATAATCATTCATGAATGAAATAAATTCCGAACAAAACACAGATTACGACGCAGGATCCATAAAAGTTCTAAAGGGACTCGATGCTGTCAGAAAGAGACCTGGAATGTATATTGGTGATACCGATGATGGATCAGGCCTTCATCATATGGTTTACGAGGTTGTAGATAACTCCATTGATGAAGCACTCGCCGGTCACTGTGATAAAGTTGACGTTTTTTTGAATCCAGACGGATCTGTGACAGTCAGAGATAATGGTCGTGGGATACCGATAGATATTCATGAGGGGGAAGGTATATCAGCGGCTGAAGTTATTATGACGCAGCTCCATGCCGGAGGTAAATTCGATCAGAATTCATACAAAGTTTCTGGAGGACTACATGGTGTGGGTGTCTCTGTTGTTAATGCACTTTCATCATTTTTAAATTTAAAAATATACCGTAATAATAATATATACGAAATGACATTTAAAGATGGTACACCCGAGGAAAAACTTAAGTTAACTGGAGATTGTGACGAGGGGGTTTCCGGAACAGAGATAACATTTTATCCATCCGATAAAATTTTTACTAATATAAAATTTCTTTTTCAAACCTTAGAACATAGGCTTAGAGAACTTGCATTCCTAAACTCCGGCGTTGAGATAAATTTATCTGATAATAGAGGAGTTGACAAAAAATCAGTTAGCATGAATTATACGGGCGGTCTCGAAGAATTCGTCAAGTACTTAGATAAGTCGAAACAATTATTAATTGAAAATCCTATAAGTTTGAAATTAGAAAAAGAGGGACTTTCTGTTGAGATTTCTTTGTGTTGGAATGATAGTTACCACGAGAATATACTATGTTTTACAAACAATATTCCACAGAGAGATGGAGGAACTCATTTGGCAGGCCTCAGGGCTGGATTGACAAGAACTATTAATAATTATTCTGGACAAATTAATCATGCAAAGAAAGATAAAATACAAATTACAGGTGAAGACGCAAGAGAAGGTATGACATGTGTACTATCTGTAAAGCTTCCAGATCCTAAATTTTCTAGCCAAACAAAAGATAAGTTAGTTTCTTCAGAGATTAGGCCAGTTGTTGAAAGTTGTGTTAATGATGTATTAGGAAGTTGGTTTGAAGAACATCCTAATGAAGCTAAAAATATAATTTCAAAGATTATTGAGGCTGCTTTCGCCAGGGAGGCTGCGAGAAAAGCACGAGAACTTACAAGGCGGAAAGGGGTATTAGATATTTCTAATCTACCTGGCAAGCTTGCAGATTGTATTGAGAGAGATCCGGCTAAATCAGAACTTTTCATTGTTGAGGGTGACTCAGCCGGTGGCTCTGCTAAGCAAGGAAGAAATAGGGATTGTCAGGCAGTATTACCGCTAAGGGGTAAGATTTTGAATGTAGAGCGTGCAAGATTTGATAGAATGTTATCATCTAATGAAATTGGAACTCTTATTACAGCACTTGGAACAGGTATTGGGAAAGATGAGTTTGATATAACTAAGTTAAAATATCATAAAATCATAATAATGACTGATGCTGATGTTGATGGCGCTCATATTAGAACATTACTACTAACCTTTTTCTATCGTTGGATGAGACCATTAATTGATGGAGGCTACTTATATATAGCTCAACCACCATTATATAAAGTCAGTAAAAATAGGTCAGAGAGATATATAAAAGTTGATAAAGAACTTGAACAATACCTAATTGAAACAGGTTTAGATAATGTTATATACAAGAGTGGATCTGGATCAGAACATAGTGCAAATGATCTGAAAGAAATACTCAAAATATCGAGCAATGTACGCAATATTTTAGTTCAAATCAATCATAAATATCCTAAATTTATAATTGAGGAGTGTGCAATTGCTGGTGCCCTTGATCATAAATTGTATGATAATAAGAAATATTCACAAGAAACAGCTTCGTATATTGCAAAGAGATTAAATAACAAGGGGGATTCAATCGGTTTGGGTAATAATTGGGTTGGAACAACTAATCAAGACAACGATCTAATCTTTGAGAGAGAAAATAGAGGTGTAAAGGAGAGCTACACCATAGATAAACAGTTTATGTTCTCATCAGATGCAATTGCATTAAATGATTTATCAGCAAAGCTTCAAGAGGTATTCCTAAAAGCAGGTACTATTAAATTAAAAGATATTGAGGAGATTATATATAGTCCTACAGAATTATTTGAAAAGGTATTAAATAATGGTAGAAAAGGTGCCGCAATTCAAAGGTATAAGGGTTTAGGGGAGATGAATCCTGAACAATTGTGGGAAACAACCTTAGATCCAGATATGCGAACATTATTACAAGTAAAAGTTCAAGAGGCTGATGAAGCAAGCAACTTATTTACTCGTTTAATGGGGGATGAGGTTGAGCCTCGTAGGGAATTTATTCAAGATAATGCTTTAAGAGTCGCGAATTTAGATACCTGATTTTCCTGATATCTTATATTTCTACATATCCTTGCTTAAATGTATGAAGTCTTACCGCTTTGTCTTTTTGAATATGAACCAACTCACCTGTTTGAATTCCGGCATTGTGATCTCCAGTAATTACATTTGGCTGAATGACGACTGTCATATTCTCTTTGAATTTAAAACCTGGGTAATGGCTTGCGGGGCGACTCTTAGTTCCAATAACTGGATCGAGATACCCACCACCATATCCGTGGATTAGATCATCCCAGATAGAGAAGTTACCACTTTCAATTGTTGAAGATATTTCATTTATTTCATCTATGGATGTTCCATCTCTTAGAATTGAAAAAATATTTTTAAAAACTTCATCTCCAACTTCGTGTAATTCTGAGTAGAGTGTATTCATTTTTTTAAAACCAATAGTTCTTAAAACTTGCCCTGGGTAATTCCAAAAATGGGAACTAATTTCAGTGGTTATAATATCATCTGCTGAGATAATTTTATTTGAAGTATATTGATAAGGCACGCAATTATCAGGATTATCCATATTTGTAATACCAAAGAAATTAATAATCTTATGACCACCATGCTTTAAATAACCCGATTGTGTTATCTGAGACATTTCATGTTCATTTAATCCGGGCGTAAGGTTTTCAACTAAATTATTAATACCCTCATCTGTTAATGCCGCAGCAATTTTTAGCCAAGATAATTCTTCATTACTTTTAATAGATCTCATTAAATTATAATCAGAAAATATATCAATCACTTTGATATTATTTTTTTGAATTTGTTTTATATAGCTATATGGAAGTCTTCCGATAACACCAACTGTGCTACCTTCCTGAAGATCTTCCATTATCTTAGGAAAAATTTTTTGGGATAATTGCCTTTCTCCCCAAAATAGATTTGTGATCTTGTTAACGAGTTTCTCTGCCATTGGTAGGTGATTGTAGTGCTCCACATATAGATTTATTTTTTCATCAAAATTAATTTCAGCAAGGGCCTCCTGTGTTGTGTGCCAACCTGTAAAATACTGGATAGCACTTCCTGAGCCTATGGCTTCATAGATTATAATTTTATCTAATTTATTCTGACTTAGAATATTTCCCAGTAAATCAAATCTTCTTTTATATTCGTTTTCAGAAAATAACGGATATTTTGCATTGAGGTAATCCTTACTTTTACTATCTATATTCTTTATAAAATAACCATTTTCCATTTTATGACCTATTAATTATACCACGCGTAATTTTAAGATAATCCATATAGTAGCTTACCTGGAACCGAAAGACTCGCCCTCATTATTCTACCATTCATAGAGTCAGTGATGTAAAGTGTTTTTCTATCTGGGCCACCAAAAGCTGTGTTAGTCATTAAACTATGATTATCAGTATAAATTAGGTGAGTTGGAAGGCAATTATTATCAAATCGCCAAACACCGACACCTAAATGATTTACAATCATACCATCTTCAGAGTCCATTTCTAGTCCATCAGGTCCAGCGTGGCCTCCCGATAATTGGATTGCAACACCACTCTTGCTAACACTATTGTCACCCATTAGTGGAAGACGCCATATTTGTTGTGATCTTGTTATTGCGACGTATACTTGATTTTCTGAGTTGTTAACAGTTATCCCATTTGGACTTGGCGCATTTGTTACAAGTTTATGTAATTCACCATTTGCAGTTAACCTAAACACCCTTCCGGTTGGATCTATTATACCAGTCTGACCTTGGTCAGTAAAATATAGGTCTCCGTTAGATGTAAAATGAAGATCATTTAAACCTTTAAAACCCTCAGAGTACATTGTTCCTATAATTGGTTCTATTGATCCTGAATTAACATCTAATTTCATTAAACCTTGTTTATAACAGGCAATATAAGCAGAGCCATCCTTATGGAACTTTAGCCCATTTGGCCAACCATCATATTCGCAAATAATATCCCATTCTCCTTGAGGAGTAATTTTAAATATTCTACCGAAAGGTATATCAGTTACATATAGGTTTCCTTGTCTGTCAAATGATGGGCCTTCAAGAAATTGATTTACTTTTGCTCCTTGCCTATTTGGATTAGACCAAGCTGTTTGTTTTGTATCCCTATACTTTTCTGGTAGCTCAGTAAATATTTCAGCTTTTATTAGTTCTGGTTGATTAAACGGATTTAACATTGAATTTCCTCACAGTAAAATTTTTTTGAATTGTATATATAACGTACCATATAAAATATTTATTATTATACATAGATTTTTTTTCTGACATATATAAAATAAAAACAAAATTGTGCATGAATGTGTAAGTTTAGGAGAGTAAGATGAGTAAAACAGATAATTCAAATGATTCAGGTGATATAATTTTTGATCATATAGCCCAGGCAGTTCCAAATATTGAAGATGCTGTGGTGCAATATGAAAATACCTTTGGTATATCCGCGGGGGAAATAATAATCATTGAAGAGCAAAAGATAAAGATGGCAACCATATCAATAGGCAATATAAAAATTGAACTGATGGAACCATTAGATGACCAGTCCCCAATTGCAAAATTCCTTCTCAGAAACCCAAATGGTGGTTTGCATCATTACTGTTTAGCTGTTGATGATGTAAATAAAAAGTATGAGAATCAGAAGAGTAATGGTGTTAGCATCATATCTGAACCAACAAAAGGCTATCATGGTAGAAATTTATACTTTATTCACCCAAAACAAGTTTCAGGAGCATTAATTGAGGTTGAAGAACGCAAGAAATAATGATAGTTTTTCGCATTATGAAATTAAAAAAATAAATATAGAGGTAAAAGATGTCAAAAGCAGGTGGAGATTATAAAGAAGTTTTATTTGAAATTAGAAATAAAGTTGCATGGATATCAATTAATAGACCAGATGTACGAAATGCCTTTAGGGAACAAACTCTTGATGAGTTAACACACGCAGTCTTATCTACTAGAAATGATCCATCAATTGTTTGTGTTGTAATTAACGGGGTTGGTGATAAAGCTTTTTCAGCTGGTGGTGATTTCCATGCAATGATGCGATTGGATTGGGAAAACGCAGCCCATTGGAATGATAGAATGCTAGCACTTGCAATGGCTATTAGGGGTATTCCAATTCCTGTAGTTGCATCTGTTCATGGGTATTGTATGGGCGGTGGCCACGAGTTAGCACTTTGGTGTGATTTAGTGATAGCTGCGGATGATGCAGTATTTGGCCAGAGCGGAGCTGTTGTTGGAGCCTGCCCAACTGTTGGAGCAACTCAGTATTTACCTCAACTAATAGGTTCTCGATTAGCGAAAGAAATGATATTCATGGCAAGAAGATTCACAGCCCAAGAAGCTGTAAATATAGGCTTGATTAACAGAGTTGTTCCAAAAAATAAATTGGATGAAGAAACTCAAAAGTGGTGTGAAGGACTCATAGAAAGAAGTGGGCAAACAATCAGACAGACAAAAAAATCACTAAATCATGACTCAGATACTCTTTACGCAAGTTGGCAGCATGGTATGGAATTATTAGCTCATGTATGGGGTTCAGATGAGTCTATGGAAGGTATGAATGCTTTTCTAGAAAAAAGAAAACCAGATTTTCAGCAGTTTCGTGAAAAAAGAAAAGATAACGTTGAGTCATACTTAGATGGTCTTGAAAATGATGAAAATGAAAGATCATAACAATGAATAAAAGATATCGTAATGGCTACTAAGATGGAAGGTCCGCTAAATGGTATTAGAGTCCTAGATTTAAGTAGAATTTTAGCTGGACCATTTTGCACAATGAATTTGGGTGATATGGGTGCAGAAATAATAAAGATTGAGCAGCCTGGAAAAGGTGATGATACTCGTTCTTGGGGACCACCTTTTGCAGGAAGCGAAGCTGCTTATTTTCTTGGTATTAATAGAAATAAGAAAAGTGTGACATTAGATTTAAAGTCAGGTCAAGGAATAGAGATATTAAAAAAGCTTCTTAAAGAATCTGATGTATTGATTGAAAATTTTAAGTTTGGAACGCTAGATAAGTTTGGAATAACTGATGATTGGCGCAAAAAAGAAGCACCTAAGTTAATCCATTGTCAAATAACTGGTTATGGAGGAAGGGGACCAAGAGGAAAAAGACCCGGGTATGATTTTTTACTTCAAGCCGAAAGTGGACTTATGAGCATCACGGGTGAAGAAAATGGTGATCCCATGAAAGTTGGGGTTGCATTAGTGGATATATGTACAGGTATGAACGCTACAATAGCAATATTAGGAGCTCTAAATTCTAGAAACTCATCAGGTGAAGGTCAAAAAGTTGAGACCAGTTTATATACTACAAGTATATCTATGCTCGTAAATGTTGCAGCAAATCATCTTGTCTCTGGAAAGCCTGCAAGAAGGTTTGGTAATGGTCATCCGAATATTGTTCCATATAGAACTTTTGAAGCAAGCGATGGAAGTATTGCGATTGCTGTTGGAAACGATACACAATTTGAAAAATTTAGTGCATGTCTTGAAAAAGAGGAATGGTCCAAAGATAGTCGATTTATCAAGAATGCAGATCGTGTAATAAATAGAGATGCTATAGATTCAGAAATTCAAAAAGTTATTGAAAGAAAAACAGTTAAAGAATGGTTGGGGCAGTTGTTAGACTCTAATATACCAGCAAGTGCTGTAAATTCTGTCGAAAGCGCTTTATCAGATGAACAAACTTTGGCAAATGATATGGTGGTTGAGATTGATCATTCTCAGGCAGGTAGGCTCAAAATGCTGGGTGTTCCATATAGGTTTTCTAATACTCCAGCACAAATTAATAAAGCACCGCCTCTACTAGGGGAAGATAATCAGAATATCTTAAATTCTCTTGGTTATGATGACGAGATGATTAACGATATGAGATCGAAGAAAATAATTTAAATAAATTCATTTCATGATTGAAAAAATTTCAAATATAAATGAGACTATAAAGAATAATATCACTAATAATGATACTATATTCATTGGAGGGTTTGGTCATTTAATACCTTTCTTTTTGAGCCATGAATTAATCAGGCAAAATAAAAAAGATCTTACAATTTGTAGGTCAGGTGCAGATATTTTATTTGATCAATTAATTGCAGCAAAGATTATTAAGAAAGTTATATTTGGATATATAGGTAATCCATCAATAGGGCTATCACATTCATTTAATAGAGCTTATAAATCAAAAAAAATTGAAGTAGAAGAATGGACAAATCAATCCATGATTTTAAGATTCCATGCAGCTCGAATGGGAGTTAGCTATTTACCCTCAAAAATTCTTCAAATTGGAGATAAACCGCCGAGTATAGATTACTTGCAATCAACTAGCTGTCCCTATACGGGAAATATTTATTCTGCAATACCATCTTTAAAGCCGGATGTTGCGTTAATCCATGCACAAAAAGCAGATAAATATGGCAATGTTCAAATGTGGGGGATAGATGGTGACACAATTGAGGGCGCATTGGCCTCAGACAAGATTATTGTTAGTGTAGAAGAAATTATTGATAATGAAACTCTCAAATTATCTCCAGAAAAGACAGTAATTCCCGCACATAGGGTAACGAGTATTATAGAAGTGCCATTTGGTGCATATCCATCTTATGTTTCTGGCTTCTATTCAAGAGACGACGATCATTATAAGGAATATGACAGTATTTCCAGAGATGAAGATAAGCTTGCGCAATATCTCGATGAGTGGATCTATTCATCTGAAACCATAACAGAATATCAAGAAATGATCGGGAAAGAGAAACTTATCGACCTTGAAAAAGGTCCATGTGGTAAAATATGAAAGTAAATAATTATAAAGATATATCAATAAATAAACGCATTGCAATGATTGCTGCTAGTGAACTCATAGGTTACCAATCCTGTTTTGTGGGTATTGGAATTCCATCAGATGCTGCATGTTTGGCAAAGCTCAGTGTGGAGCCAAATCTAAATTTAATATATGAGTCCGGAGCAATCGGGGCATTCCCGCAAACGAAATCATATTCAACTGGAAGTCCATCAATTGCCCTAGGATCAGATATGATAGCAGATAGTTTCTCTGTATTTTCAGAACTCCAAGCTGGAAGAATTGATGTAGGTCTTCTCTCGGCAGCTCAGATTGATAAGTTCGGAAATTTAAACTCAACTGTAATTGGCTCTTACGATGAACCAAAAGTTAGAATGGTAGGATCTGGTGGAGCTCATGATATCGCTTGCTTGGTTCCGAATCTATTTATTTTAATGCCTCATGAGCCGCGAAGATTCGTTAATGATGTAGATTTTATCACAAGCCCTGGATCAGGCTCAGAGATAGACCAATTAAGAGATAAATACAAATTAGGTAGAGGTCCATCAATGCTAATAACTGATAGAGCTAAATTTAAAATGAGCCCAGACGGCTGGTATTTGCACAGTATTCTGCAAGATTTTTCTTATGAAGATGCAATCGATGGACTACCATGGGAGCTCAAAAAACCGTCCAATAATCCAATTATAGTGGATAGCAAAATAATTGATTCAATTGATACAATTAACTTGTGATTTCTTTCAAACTAATAAGTGTTTTTTCAATAATTATATCAGCTTCTTTTTCATTTAAGCATAATGCTGGAGCAAATCCAAGCGTATCACCCGAGGGCATTGCCCTTGCTAAGACTCCATTTTTAGACATTACCGTAACAAGTTTCTGTGCAAATTGACCTTGTTTATCAAAAAAATTTCTATTCTTTTTGTCTTTTACAAACTCGACAGCAGATAATAATCCAGCTGACCTCACATCTCCAACAAGTTGATGATCTTCAAGCTTTTCGATAAGCTTATTATTGAAATAGTTCGCAATCAAATGACCACTTTCTATCAAATTCTCATCATCAATTAATTGTAGATTTGCAACACCGGCCGCACAAGATATAGGATGAGCGGAATAGGTGGACCCCTGCATTAATGGGCCAAATTCGTCAGTTCCATCAGAAATAACTTGGGATATTTTATCTGATATAATTGATCCCGAAAGGGGGCTGTAAGCTGACGTTAAACCCTTTGCTATTGTTATCATATCAGCTTGTATATTATAATATTCAACACCAAACATTTTACCTAACCTACCAAACCCAGTTATAACTTCATCAGATATAAATGCAATTTCATATTTCTTAAGTATATTTGAAATTATGGGCCAATAATTTTTTGGTGGAGGGACAAGACCACCATTACCCATTACTGGTTCAGCAATGAATCCTGCAATTGTATCGGGCCCTTCGTTTATAATTAACTGCTCAAGATTTTTCCCACACATTATAGAAAAATCGTTTTCATCTTGATCCAGTTCATCACGATGAAAATAATGTGCAGCATCTGTATGAATAATACCACTTATTGGAAGATCAAAGTTTTCATGATACTTTTTTAAACCAGTCAGACTTCCAGTCAAAATGCCCGCACCATGATAGCCGCCTATACGTGCTATTATCTTTTTCTTCTTTGTTTTCCCTATTAAATTATTGTAATGCCAGAGTAATTTGATATTTGTTTCGTTAGCATCAGAACCTGTAAGACCAAAGTAAATTTTTTTCATATTATCAGGGGCTCTCTCAATTATCATATCAGATAATTTTATAGAAGCCTCAGTGGCATTTCCATAATAGGAGTGATAGTACGCGAGCTGTGATACTTGTTTTTTAATTGCATCTATTATTTTTTTTCTACCATACCCTACATTGATACAATATAGGCCTGCAAATGCATCGATATACTCTTTTCCTGATGTGTCTTTTATGAGCACACCATTAGCGGACTCCATTATCCTGCTCGGTATCTCTCCTCTTTCAAATTTTCCAAGATGAGTTAGTGGATGGATAAAATTTTTTCTATCTAATTCTTCATAAGATTGATTATTCATAGCAATTTTTATATATATACAATGTTAAGAATGGCATATTAGTATGATAATTCTTAATATTCAATAAGAACATATTAGTTTTATATAGTATAAAATAATGAGTTTTTAAATCGACAAAAAGAAGATATAAGTTGGGTGTGAGTAATTGAATAAATCAACATTAGGGATTAGGGATTAGGATGTGTTGATTTTGTAGCTTTTTGAGTTGAGGTTCATATACTAGGTATCAAATACCCACACATTAACTATACGGTTGGTATTTGCGATGAGATCACTTTTTTAGATATTCTTGCCTTCTCCATGGACATGTTTTTCAATATGTCTTGAGGGAGATTTTCCTCTTATGTCTGTTCCAATTGGAGACCATGTACATACGTTTGCTGTTTGTGTCCAAATTGTTTTATTTTCTCCAGGCACAAAAAATTCTACAAATTTACATTGCTCATCATTAGTATAGAACCAGTGTTTCTCATTCTCAAAGTTATAAAGAAGGTCAAATTGATTTAATTCCTTCTCCTCTCCGTCTAACACTGCAATTACCGAACCACTGGTAATGAATTGATAATGTTCAGCCCCCATGTGGTAATGTTCAGGGCAAGAAGTGGATTGAGGGTATACAATCAATTCACCTTTAACACTATCCGTCCCTACGAGTGAGTCAGATAAGAGATAGACTCTTTTCCGATCATCATGTTCAGATTTTAAGACAGGCTCATTCCCCCAATTTACAACTCGTAGATCACTCTCATACATATCATTTGCATCATGTTCATGGATTTTATAATTTGGAATCCTTGTTACAATGAAAGTAGATCCTTTAGGAGTATCCAGACTAACATGATGGGTTCCCTTTATAAAAATAATTTTAGTATCATCAACTCGTCTACCGGGTATGTATGTATTTGGATAGTAGGTATCTATCCGTCCAGAAAGTATCTGAATCCATGTGATATCATTTTTATTATTGCTAAAGTCTAATGAAGATTTTGGTGATGTTTCATAGTAATCTATAATAATTCTATTATCGTCTAGAGAGCTGGAGTCTAGAATATTTTTACATTTGATACCATTTGCAACGTCTGTAAAATTTATATCTGAGAATTTCTTTATTATTGGCATCTATCTAATCCTATTTACATTTAACCTTGAATGAGGATATAATTTTTTTATTTATCAGTAAACCAAATTAAATAAAAATGACGTTCAATATAATATTGATTTAAAAAAGATTGTTAATCACAGACGAAAATATATATTAGAGAATGATGACAACTGAATTAAAATATACGCTTATTTTTTATCTTATGTTCTTTATTTCTGGATTTATTTTTCACAAAATAAATTCTAGAAAGGCACAAGATAAACCAGACTCTTTTATATTAAATAAGATTGCATCAATATCAGGAATAATATTAATTATTTCATTCGCATGCGCAATTACAATGACAGTAATAACTGTAACAAAATTTTTTAATTAGGCTTATAAATGTCATTTAGACCAATTAACACGATCACAAAGCCTACATCAGTTATTGAAGGGGCAGGTGTATCCCTTGATAGGGTGTTTGGATTTACAGAGCCTGAAAAGCATGATCCATTTTTATTACTTGATGATTTTCGCAATGATGACCCGGAAAGATATAAAGCAGGATTTCCGTGGCATCCCCATAGAGGGATAGAAACAATTACTTACGTTCTAGAAGGATCTGTAGAGCATAAAGATAGTCTGGGTAATACAGGATTATTAAGGGGTGGTGACGTTCAATGGATGACGGCAGGATCCGGTATTATGCATCAAGAAATGCCAAAAGGTAATCAAAAAGGGCAGATGCATGGCTTTCAATTATGGTCAAATTTGCCATCTGACCAAAAAATGGTTAATCCGCGTTATCAAGATATTAAATCATCAGATATTCCTCTATTAGAAGATAATGATGGAACCAAAATTAGAGTCATAACTGGCACATATAAAGGCGTTATTGGACCTGTTGATGGAATTGCTTCTGAGCCAGAATATTTAGATATTTATGTTCCACCTAATACCAAGAAAGTTCTTCAAATTGATACATATAAAAGTACATTTGCATATATATTTAATGGAAAAGCTCTCTTTAAATATTCATCAAATCCAGTGGGTATAAAAATTGAAAAAGAGTTGGATGGTAGAGAAATAAACGTTAGAGATCTATCTGGAGATAAGACATTAATTTACTTCGACAAGGGTGAATATGTGGAATTACAGACATTTGATTTTGGAGTCAGATTTTTACTTATTTCAGGTAAGGCCATAAAAGAGCCAATAGCATGGCATGGGCCTATAGTAATGAACTCTCGAGATGAGTTAATGCAGGCCTTAAAGGATTTAAAAACAGGAAATTTTATTAAGTAGATTTATAACTAGAAATTTAAAATTAACTTGGGGAGAAAAATATGAATAAAAATAAACTTTTTGTTAAAGGGGGTTGCCCATTTTCTTATAAATTTATTATTTTTTTAAATGAGGTAGGTCACTTGGAAGATTTTGAAATTGATGTTGCTCATGCTGATGAAGAGTCTTATGAACAAATCACAATGTATATTTATGAAAAATCTGGTAAAAAAGCAAGCTTTCCAACAGTTGAAAAAGATAATGGGATATTCATTGCAGGATCTGATGAACTGATAGAGCACTATTCAGGAATATATAAAAAGTCTAGAGATGATATAGAAATGCTAAAATACTGGGAAAATAATATGATGCCAAGAATGAGGGATATTATGAGGCAACTTCGTGAATCAAAAGAAAAACTAGCTAACATAAGCTAAAGAACACTAGATAGTCATTTTGATGATTCTAAACGAGAGTATAGATATATACTGTGAGAGAGTATCATCAGGTATTTTCGCAGAACCAATTAATTTTATTACTAATTTTGCATTTATAATCGTTTATATTTTGCTATATCGACGATATAAGAAAAGAGTATTTAACTCAAAGGTAGAACAATATTACTCTTTGATACTGATTTTCTTAATACTCTTTATTGGATTTGGAAGTTTACTATTTCATCTTTTGGGGACAGTATTATCAGCAATTGCGGATGTTGTTCCGATCATGATATTTATTATTCTTTATTTATATTTATCAGTGAAGTTCTATTTAAATTGTAGTCAAAGAGCTGCTATATTTTCAATTGGTATTTTTTTGATCTTCAATTTTCTCCTCACTGTTCTAGGGGTGGAAGAAATTGCATCATATTTATTAGCCTTATTTTCAATGCAACTAATCTCCGTATTATCATACAAAAAAAAAGAATATGATATCTCATTGGGACTTTTTATAGCATCTTTTATCTTTGCTATTTCATTATCACTTCGACAGATGGATTTATTATATTGCGCCCATTTAGAAATTGGAACTCACTGGTTATGGCATATTCTAAACTCAATTCTATTATATATGTTGGTAATATTATTCATGGATAGGAAATTAAAATAAGTCATATTATCCTAAATAAAGTAATAATAAGAATATTGGAATATCTATGAATAGAAGCTTATTTTTAAATATCCGAAATCATAAGGTTTTTCAAACTTTTGTTATATTCGCAATTATTCTTTCAGCCTTCTTAGTTGGTGCATCTACCTATAATATACCAGTTCAAATTCTCTATATTCTTCATTCTTTAGATGCTTTAATAACTATTTTCTTTGTAATTGAAATTTCAATAAGATTTTTTGCTGAGGAGAAAAAATTATTATTTTTCAAAGAGGGATGGAATATCTTTGATACAATTATTGTCCTTGCTTCGATTATCCCGGCGGGTCCTAACTCTTCAATATTAGTTTTAAGATTATTAAGAATATTTAGGGTCTTAAGATTAATATCAGCAATTCCTGAGCTAAAAGAATTAATTGAAGCACTTCTTAAATCAATAAAAAGAGTATTCTATGTCTCTCTTCTTTTATTCATAATTATTTATGTATATGCATCATTTGGAAGCATATTATTTGCTCAATCGGATCCTTCAAGGTGGGGTGACCTGGGTATTTCCATGATTACACTTGTCCAAGTTTTAACACTTTCAAGTTGGGAGAATGTGATGTTACCAATGCAGGAATTGCACTGGTGGGCTTGGATTTATTTCTATAGTTTTGTTGCAATTGGTTCAATAACTATTCTAAATCTAATTATTGCCGTATTAGTAGATGTGGTTGCTAATAATAAATCAAAAGAATAGAAAAAATTAATCTATAAATTATATCAAAGCGTATAATCAGTATTATTGGAGTTGTGCTAGTGAAAGTATATTATAATGAAAAATGCTCTGTATGTAGATTTGAAATAGAGCATTACAAAAAACAAAATAATAAAGACATCAGTTGGGTTGATGTAACTCACCACTCTAACTCAACTACAATTAAGAAAAGCAAGAAGGAACTCGTCAGACGAATGCATGTTGAGGTTGATGGAAATATCTATATTGGAGTAGATGCATTTAAAGTCCTATGGGGAAAAATGGAAAAGTATAAATTTTTAGCAAAATTATTGGATAATAAAATTATATATAAGGTCGCACACTATTTATACGAATTTATAGCATTTTTTTTATATTTAAAAAATCGTGGGCATATAAATGAGTAAAAATCTCCCTCAGAAAATTTGTTTAACATGTAAGAAACCATTTGATTGGAGAAAAAAATGGAAGCTTAATTGGGAGAGCGTGAAATATTGTTCAAAGAAGTGCAGCGGTCGAAATAGATAAATATGTGCATATTTCCCATCTATAAAAAGAATTTATTATGCATTTATTAAAAATATCAATCAAGATGAAACCGTTGGTGACCAGTACATTACAGAGAAATATCTCAATTCGTTAATAAAATTAAAGAATATTTAATTATTTCTGTATTAAAAAACGGGTTTTAAAGCAAAAAATATATTGTTTTTAGAATAATTTTCTAATATTTTATGTTTTAATGAAACTAATTAGTTTGTTATTTAATAGGGAGACTTAATATGACAACAGGAGCATTAAATCCATCTGACCTAGTAGGTGTTAGTTTTTGGATTATCTCTGCAGCTATGGTTGCAGCAACTTTCTTTTTCTGGGTAGAAAGAGATCGTGCCGTTGGAAAATGGAAAACATCTTTAACTGTTGCCGCTATGGTTACAGGTATTGCTGCGATACATTATTTCTATATGCGTGGCGTCTGGGTTGACACAGGCGAATCGCCAATCGTATTTCGGTATGTAGACTGGCTACTAACAGTACCTCTACAAATCGTTGAATTTTACTTAATCCTTGCTGCGATAGCTGTTGTTGCTGCATCACTTTTCTGGAGACTATTAATTGCTTCAGTGGTAATGCTAGTTGCTGGTTATCTCGGTGAAATAGGCGCAATGAATGTATGGCTTGGCTTCGCAATTGGTATGGCCGCATGGATATACATCATTTATGAAATCTTTGCTGGTGAAGCAAGTAAAATCAGTGCTGCTGAGGGTACTGCTGCATCACAAAAAGCTTTCAATGCGTTGAGAATTATCGTAACTGTTGGGTGGGCAATCTATCCACTAGGTTATGTAATCGGATACGTTGGAGCTGGCGACGCTGGGTCACTAAACTTAATATACAACCTTGCAGACTTTGTGAACAAGATTGCATTCGGTGTTGTTATTTGGGCCGCAGCTACAGCTGACTCTAAGTAGCTAATACTTTTGGTGAAAGCTAATAAGTGATCACCAGACTTCAGCTCAAGAGTATCATAAGGAGCTACAACATTCGTTTTATCTGGTCAAATCAGACTGAAGGGAAAGTTGTAGTTCCTTTTTTTATATTCATATCAAATTTAAATATTTTCGAATACTAGAGATGGAAATACAGTAAACTGGTGAATTAAAAACCAATATAGAATGGTCACATTAATACAGTTATGTTAGACTTATATGTATATTGGATATCAGGTATAAGATAAATCAAACAGGATAAAAAAAGTCATATGAAATCAATTATAATTGGTTCCGGTTTTGGTGGGATTGCCGCAGCACTTCGATTAAAGTCAAAAGGTCATTCTGTAACATTAATTGAGAAACACAAAGATTTAGGTGGGAGAGCTCGAGTTTTCAGGAAGGGTGGTTTTACTTTTGATGCTGGCCCAACAGTTATAACAGCCCCATTCCTAATTGATGAGATATTTAGCTTATTTAATAAAGATCCAAAAAAATACATTAATATCGTACCGTTAGATATTTGGTATAGATTCATCTTTGAGGATAATTCCTACATTGATTACTCCGGTGATGAAGAAAGCATGAAGAATCAAATATCCAAGTTTAATAAGTCGGATGTAGCTGGTTACCAAAAACTTCTCGCTTTTTCAAAGAAAATATTTGACAAAGGTTTTACTGAGTTATCTGCTGTACCATTTAATAAACCTTTTTTTATGATGAAACAAATACCATCATTATTAAAACTAAGAAGTTATGATTCTGTATATAGTCTTGCAAGTTCATTTATAGAAGATGAGAAATTAAGAAGAGTTTTTAGCATGCACCCATTATTAGTTGGAGGTAATCCTTTCACAACAACATCCATATATGGATTGATAATGTATTTGGAGAAAGAGTGGGGAATTCATTACTCACTTGGTGGCACTGGAGAAATTATTAATGCATTAGAAAAACTGATGGATGAGGAAGGTATTAATATTATTAAGGGGAAAGAAGTCGAGCAAATTCTTGTGAACGGTAAGAGAGTAAATGGTGTAAAGCTGAGTGACGGAAGTAAGATTACAGCAGATAATATTATCTGTAATGCTGACCCTCCATCAGTATATAAAAAAATGTTAAATGAAAAAATTAAAAACCCAATTTTTAAATTAAAAATGAAAAGAATGCAGTATTCAATGGGTCTATTTGTCTATTATTTCGGTACTAAAAAAAAGTACGATCATGTGAAGCACCATACTATTAAATTTGGTGACAAGTATGAAGAGCATCTCAATGATATTTTTAATAATTATAAATTAAATGAAGATATCAGTTATTATTTACATCGTCCAACAGCAACTGATCAAACTATGGCACCCCCAGGACATGATTGTTTCTACGTTTTAGTTCCAGTTCCAAATAATAAATCAAAAATTAATTGGGAAAATGAGGGAGAAAAATTTAAGCATTTAATAATTAGTAAAATGCAGGATCATTTAATGCCAGATCTTGAAAATAATATTGTTGAAGATTTTTATTTAACACCTGATTATTTTGAGAAGGAACTTAATACGCAGTATGGATCAGGTTTCTCAATTCAGCCAAAATTTACTCAGTCAGCATATTTCCGTTTTCACAATAAATCGGAAATATACGATGGGTTATATTTTGTAGGGGCTGGCACACATCCAGGGGCTGGAATACCAGGTGTCTTATCATCAGCGAAAGTTTTAGACAAAATTTTATAATGAGCGATATAAATTACTTAGCAAGATACTCAAAATCATTTAATTGGGCAGGTTTATTCTTACCAAAAAAAACTTACAGAGATTGTACCTCACTCTATAACTTTTGTAGGTCAGTAGACGACATCACAGACTCCAATGACGACTTACATATTAAAATTGATAGATTAGAAAAATTCAGGGGTGATTTTGATAGAAATAATAATAATAATAAAATAATAAGTAATATGTGGGATCTAATGGATGAATATAATATTTCAGAGCTAATTATATTTGACTTATTTGATGGCCTTAAAACTGATCTAGTAAAAAGGTTGGAGTTTAAAACAAAAAAAAGCCTACTAATTTACTCATATAGGGTTGCTGGAACCGTCGGTCTAATGATGGCCAAAATACTTAAGGTATCAGATTTAAATGCTCTTAGAGGTGCTATTGACCTTGGTATAGCGATGCAGTTAACAAATATATCAAGGGATGTGATCGAAGATGCAAATTTAAATAGATTTTATATTATGAATAATTTTAGCAAGTTGGATGAGACCATAAAGATTGCAGACATGTTCTACGATAGTTCATTTTATGCATTAAAAGCTATTCCAATTAGAATGAGATTCTCCATTATTGTAGCGAGAAGAGTGTATAGAAAAATCGGGTATAAAGTAATCAAACTTAGAAATTTTGAAAATTATACAAATGCGGGTAGGATATACGTTACTGGTCCTGAAAAGGTTCTGGAGACAATAAAATCAATATACGACTTATTGAGACTGGTAATGTTAAAAAAGGAGAAAGACCTAACAAAGCATTATCATAGCTTAGTTATGGAAGAAATAGATTATAATGCCAGATTTTGATTATATTATTATTGGTGGTGGATGTGCAGGTTTATCACTTGCATATAATCTTGAGATTAATGGTATTTTAGCCACTAAATCACTAGCTATTATCGATCCCAGAGATTCATATTTTAGAGATAAATCTTGGTCATTTTGGAAGATTTTTAATCATAATTTTGAAGATTGTGTCATAAAAAATTGGTATCAATTTGATGTTAAAATTCCAAACGCTAAGAGGAGGCTTAACTGCAAAAGATTCCCATACCAAATGATTGATAGTGGTCTTTTTTACGAAAAAATTCTTGATAAATTAAGGAAGAATCCAAACGTAGTTTTTCTACAAAACGAGAGCGGTATCAACAAGGTAGGATCGGTTATATTTAATAGTGTATATAATAAAAATAACCTCACTGAAACAGCAATGTGGCAGCACTTCGAGGGTTATGAAATTGAAGTAGAAGAAGATATTTTCAATGAAGAAATAGTAACATTAATGGATTTTGATTGTGATCAAAAAGGAAGTACTCATTTTTTTTATATATTACCTTTTTCGAAAACTAATGCTCTCATTGAGTCAACATGGTTATCAAAAATGACAGATCCTTCAGAACAAAATTATGACCAACAAATTAGTCACTATATTGAAAAAAAATTAAACATTGGAAATTATAAAATTAAATATAAAGAAAACGGTAAAATTCCAATGTTCGAAATAAATTCAGACATAGATGATAATATTATTAATATTGGTACTGCTGGGGGAATGACTCGGTTAAGCACAGGCTATACATTCTTAAATATTCAACAACAGTGTGAATATATTTTGAAAAATTTAGATGAGATTACTACAAAAAGACCTTTTAAAATTCCTAAAAAGTATCAATATCTAGATAAGATTTTTTTAAGTGTAATGGATAAAAATCCACAGAGGATGCCTGCTATTTTTTTTGAAATGTTTGGATGTAATCCCGAGACAATTATTAAATTTTTATCTAATAAAAGTAATTTCATTAGTGACATATCAATTATTTCAGCGATGCCAAAAAAACCCTTCATAAGAGCAATAATAGGAAGATAAATGCTAAATAAATTGAACTTAAATCATTCCATAATATTTTTGATCTTTTGTCTAGTATTAGTATCACTAGATTACTTTCGGTTAAATACTCTCCTTTACACATGTTTATTTTTAGTCCTAACAATTGGGATATCTCATGGATCTCTAGATAATTTAAAAGGGAAAAAGCTACTTCAGTTATATAATATTAATAATATGGCCTATTTCTATTTGGGATACGTATTTTTGAGTTTATTTGTAATAATTTTTTGGTTATTTTTCCCAAGCCTACTTCTGATTTTATTTTTAATCATTGCTTCTTACCATTTTGGGAAAGAAGACTCTGAATTTCTCTGTATATCAAAAGGTCTATTTTTTGATATTTTATTTTTCTTGAAAGGGAGCATAGTAATTTCAGCTCCACTAATATTTCAAAAATCAAAAACCCTAGAAATTTTTAATACAATAGGTATGAATACAGAATTAATAATCTTTTCGAGTGATCTACTTGTAATTATTTTTATCCTTTTAAGTATTCTCTCATCTTTTATTATTGTGAGCTCTGTAAGAAATTTATATGCACTTGTTCTTGTCCTAGATCTGATGGCTATTTTGGTATTAAATTACTTTTTACAACCACTTCTTGCATTCACACTTTATTTTTGTTTCTTGCATTCAATAAGGCATTCAATATCTTTGATGTATGAGTTAGACAATAATCTTACAAAATCTATCCCAATATTTTTTAAAAAAAGTTTACCTCTTACTCTTCTTACAGGGTTCTTATTTGTTATTATATTTATTTTATTAATGGGCGAGTTTGATGTTAGCAATAGTATTAACAAAGTTATATTTATTGGTCTTGCAGCACTTACCCTGCCACATATAACTCTTGAGTATATATTAGAGAAGAAAGCAGAAATTTAACTCAAAATCTATCAAATATACCTCTACAATATTTAATAGGATAGGAACTAAGTTTAAGCTTCAAAATTGAGTTTTAATAATAAACTTCTAAGATATGTCAAATATATGAAACTAAATAGATTGTTAATTAATCTACTTTACAATTAAATTCGTAATATTTATAAGGATATTAAAAATGCCAGATATTAAGCCAAAAACATTAGTCAAGTTTATTGAAAAGTTTTTACTAGCTGCAATTGCTATTTTAACAATTATAGCAACTATCCAAGAGATATATAAAATATTTCTATCGGGACAAGTAAATCTAGCTGACCTACTCTTATTATTTATTTACACTGAAGTTCTTGGTATGATTGGTGTATTTTATTCAAGTAATAGAATACCAATAACCTTACCATTGTTTATTGCAATGACTGCAATATCGAGGCTGATGATTCTCCAAGGAAAAGATATGGAAGCCTCAACACTTCTATATGAAGCAGGTGCAATTTTAATATTATCATTAGCCTGTTTAGCGGTGAGATTTAGACCAAGCAGACAATACGAATATCAGGGCGAACCTGTCGTAGAAAAAGAAGACTAGTTTAAGCTTGGTGGAGCCAGGGGGGCTCGAACCCCCGACCTCTT
>TARA_B100001057_G_scaffold155823_1_pt1 | contig 122298 bp, 135 predicted proteins | sample TARA_B100001057 | Tara Oceans TARA_B100001057 (sample SAMEA2621839) | marine metagenome | biome: marine biome (ENVO:00000447); feature: surface water layer (ENVO:00002042); material: "saline water (ENVO:00002010), including plankton (ENVO:xxxxxxxx)" | depth 5 m | reverse complement strand
TGAAATTGCATCTTTTTCTAATACTGTTATGAAAGCGTTTAAATCGGTATTATACTTGTGGATTCTGTTTAGGTAATATTCAGCTAATGTCACAGGTGACATGTCACCTACTCTGATTAAATTCGTTAATTTTTTGAAGTTTATATTTTCCATAAAAATTTGTTTTTTTGAAAATAAATTATATACATTTATGTCATTTAAATATATAAACACAAATTATCTCATCTACAAACATCTAATTATTTTGCTTAATGATGTTTTGATGATTTAAATACAACAAAGATATCGAAAAAAATTCGATAGAATATAAATAAAATTTGATTCATCTATTTAAGAGCAGAACAATGAATATTATTCAAGAACTAGAAAACGAGCAACTTCAAAAATTACAAGAAAATAAATCTATACCAGATTTTAGCCCAGGTGATACTGTGAAAGTTAACGTGAAGATTAGTGAAGGCACAAGAGAGAGAGTCCAAGCTTATGAGGGGGTTGTTATTGGTAGATCTGGTGGCGGAATAAATGAAAACTTTACAGTTAGAAAAATATCTTACGGTGAAGGTGTTGAAAGGGTTTTCCCAGTCTACTCCCCAACTATAGAATCTATTACTATATTGAAGCGTGGTAAAGTCAGGAGAGCTAAACTATATTATCTTCGAGAAAGAAGAGGTAAGTCTGCCCGAATAGCTGAAAAAATAGATGTAAATCGTAATAAAGCAAAAGATTTATCAGCAAAAAAAGGCGAAACGCCAAAAGATGAGTCTAAATAGATCCTTAAAACTTAACTAAACGGGGATTATGATTTGAATTACCAACTCTTAAAAACATTATGTGAGACTCCATCTGTAGCCGGGAGAGAGTCAAGGATAAGCAGTTTCATTCAAGAGAATATAAAAGATTTTTTTGATGAAATAGAAATTGATCCTTTAGGCTCAATAATTTGTAAGAAATTTTCAAAAAAGAAAACAAAGCAAAAAATACTTCTTCTTTGTCACATGGATGAGATTGGTTTCCTTGTTAGCCATATTAATAGTAAGGGCTTTTTATTTGTTGATCCTGTGGGCGGTTTTGATCCAAGAAATTTATTTTCAAGAAGAGTTCTAGTTTGTACTGAAAATGGCGATTATAAGGCTGTCATGAATCCGCCAGGAAAACCTGTTCATACTCAAAGTGCGATGGATAGAAAAAAAATACCTGAGCCAAATGAGTTTTTCATAGACATGGGTATTGGAGAAAAAGCAAAAGATAAAGTAAAAATTGGTGATTTTGTTGTAATGGATGAGCCATTTCTTGAACTATCAGATAAGGTAGTGTCCAAAGCACTTGATAATAGAATTGCTTGCTGGTTAGGTATGGAACTTGCCAAATATATTCATGAGAATAAACTAGAGTTAGATAATGATTTATATATTGTCTTTACTTCTCAAGAAGAAGTTGGGCTGAGGGGTGCAAAGACTGCATCCTTTACTGTTAACCCTGATATAGCAATTGGAATCGATACTACACTTGCATGTGATACACCTGGTGTTGCAGAACAAGACTGGATAACAGCTCAGGGAAAAGGTTTTGGTCTGCACATAAAAGATGGTTCATTTATTTCTGACGCTGAACTTGTGAAGGAATTTGTAGAACTCGCAGAAAAAAACAAAATTGAATACCAAAGAACTATCTTGAGCCGAGGTGGGCAAGATGGTGCTGCTGGGCAACAATCTGGATCAGGTGCCAAAGCAATTGGTATTGTTGTTGGGACAAGATATATTCATACTGTTACTGAGATGATTGAAAAAAATGATTTAGAGAATGCTTTGAGTATTCTTCAAAAATATATTGAAAATAAATAAGATTTTTTTTAATAATAAAACTGGTACTCTAGTAATAAGTTTTATATAAATAAATTTTGGGAAAATGAATGAGTAATTCAAGAACAATTTACGATAAAATTTGGGATGACCATCTTGTAAACGAAAGTGAAGACGGATCATCACTCATTTATATTGATAGACATTTGATTCACGAAGTCACCTCTCCTCAAGCCTTTGAAGGCCTGAGAGTCTCAAATAGGAAAGTTAGGTGCCCAGAGAAAACATTGGCAGTTGTAGACCATAACGTTCCAACGACTGACAGAAAGAATGGAATTGCCGATGAAGAATCAAGAATACAAGTTGAAGCTCTTGCAAAAAACTGTAAGGAATTTGGAATAGAATATTTTAATGAACTAGATATTCGACAAGGTATAGTCCATGTCATAGGACCAGAGCAGGGTTTTACTCTACCCGGTACGACAATAATGTGTGGAGATAGTCATACCTCGACCCATGGAGCATTCGGCGCACTGGCGATGGGCATTGGAACATCAGAGGTTGAACATATTTTAGCAACTCAAACATTAATTCAAAAAAAAGCTAAGAACTTCAGAATTAACGTTAACGGGTCTACACCAAAAGATATTACAGCAAAAGATATTATTTTATCTATAATTGGTGAAATTGGTACAGGCGGAGGAACAGGATCTGTAATAGAATATGCAGGTAAAGCCATATCTGACCTATCTATGGAGGGTAGAATGACTGTGTGTAATATGTCTATTGAAGGTGGTGCAAGAGCCGGTTTAATAGGGCCTGATGAAAAGACATTTGCTTACATGAAAGATAAACCCAGATCACCAAAGGGAGATGATTTCGCCAGAGCTATTGATTACTGGGACTCTCTAAATACAGATAAAGAGGCCTATTTTGATAGAGAAATAAATCTTGACGCAGGATCATTACCACCTGTTGTTACATGGGGGACAAGCCCGGAGGATGTTGTATCAATTAATGGTGAGGTTCCTGATCCAGAAAAAATGGATGAAAATAGAAGAGAATCAAAAAAGAGTGCTCTCGAATATATGGGATTGAAGCCTGGAACAAAGATTAAAGATATTAACTTAGATATAGTTTTCATAGGATCATGTACAAATGGAAGAATTGAAGATTTAAGACAAGTTGCAAAAGTTGTTGAAGGACATCATGTAAATGAAAATCTAAATGCAATGATAGTTCCCGGATCTGGTCTGGTTAAAGAGCAAGCTATAAGTGAAGGTCTAGATAAAATATTTATGGCCGCAGGCTTCGAATGGAGGGAGCCCGGGTGCTCAATGTGTTTAGCTATGAACCCTGATAAATTATTGCCTGGGCAAAGATGTGCATCTACCTCAAACCGGAATTTTGAGGGTAGACAGGGGTTTAGAGGTAGAACTCATTTAGTTTCACCTGCTATGGCAGCAGCAGCAGCCATTGCTGGTCATTTTGTAGATATAAGAGAATTCAATAAGTAGGAATACTATAATGGAAAAATTTACAAACTTGACTGGTGTAGCAGCACCGTTACCAGAGATAAATGTTGACACTGATAAAATCATACCAAAACAATATTTAAAAACTATCAAGCGGACAGGTCTCGGAAAAGCTCTTTTCTCGGAGATGAGATATAATGATGATGGAACAGATAACGAAGAATTTGTCCTTAATATGGATAAATATAAGAATGCAAAAATTTTAGTTGCTGGTGATAATTTCGGCTGCGGTTCAAGTAGGGAACACGCTCCTTGGGCTCTTTTAGACTTTGGAATAAAAGTTGTAATATCAACGTCATTTGCGGATATATTTTTCGGTAATTGTTTCAAAAATGGAATGTTACCAATTGTTTTAGATCAAAAAGAAGTCAGCCTTCTTATGTCAGAAGCAGAAAGAGGATCCAATGCGACATTGAGCGTTGATCTTGAAAACCAAGAAATTACTACATCAGATGGAAATATTATTAATTTTAAAATAGATAGTTTTTTAAAACATTGTTTATTAAATGGTCTTGATGACATTGCTCTTACTCTTGAAAAAGATAAAAATATTGGAAGTTATGAAGCAAAAATCAAGAATGATAGACCATGGGTTTAGTATCTTTCATATTTTCTTAAAAATATAAAAATAGGGGTTAAATATGAGTTCGTATAATTTATTAATGTTACCAGGCGATGGGATAGGACCAGAAGTCATAAAAGAAGTTGAGAGAGTGATCGCATGGTTTAATAAAAATACACAAATCAAATTTGAGACCGAGTCTGAATTAGTAGGTGGTGCAGCATTTGATTCCCATGGTGCTGCAATTTCGGAAAACGCAATGGATCTTGCCCATAAGTGTGACGCAATAATTTTTGGAGCTGTTGGAGGTCCTCAGTGGGATAATGTACCTTTTGAAGTAAGACCTGAAGCCGGTCTTTTAAGACTTAGAAAAGATTTAGATTTATTTGCAAATCTTAGACCTGCAATCTGTTACAAAGCACTTGCTGATGCATCTAGTCTAAAAAGGAATCTTGTTGAAGGACTTGATATTCTTATTCTTAGAGAGCTGACTGGTGGTGTTTATTTTGGTGAACCAAAAGAAATTATTGATTTACCTGATGGACAGAAAAAGGCAATAGATACACAAGTATATACAACAAGTGAGATTGAACGAATTGCTAGGGTTGCATTTGAATTAGCTAAAACCCGAAAAGGGAAAGTGACTTCTACCGAAAAGAAAAATGTCATGATATCCGGTGTGTTTTGGAATAATGTCGTTACAGAAGTTCATAAAAACGAGTACCCTGATATGGAACTTGAACATATCTTAGCAGATGCTTGTGCAATGCAGCTTGTTAGAAATCCAAAACAATTTGATCTTATAGTAGCAGACAATCTTTTTGGTGACATATTATCAGATGAAGCGGCAATGTTAACTGGCTCAATGGGAATGTTGCCATCTGCATCTTTGGGTGCTGTTAATGAAGATACAAAGAAAAGAAATGCAATGTATGAGCCTGTCCATGGTTCGGCTCCAGATATTTCCGGTCACGGCATAGCAAATCCCATAGCTGAGATTGCCTCTTTTGCAATGGCCTTGAGATATTCATTTAATCTTACCGAAGAAGCACAATTAATTGAAGATTCTATCTCTTCTGCTCTAGATACAGGAATTAGAACTCCTGATATAATGCAAGAAGGTATGCAAAAAGTTGGAACTCATCAAATGACTGATGCAATTCTTTCACAAATGAACTTAAAAAGCTGAGTATTAAAATATGGCAATCAAGGTAGCAGTTGTTGGGGCGACAGGAAATGTTGGTCGTGAGATTTTAAATATTCTTGATGAAAGAACCTTTCACTGCGATGAGGTTGTGGCTTTAGCTTCTCGAAAGTCAATTGGACGTGAGTTATCATTTGGTGACAAAATACTTAAAGTAAAAGATTTGGAAACATTTGATTTTAGCCAAATAGATATTGCTTTATTTTCTGCTGGTTCAAAAATATCACAAAAATGGGCACCAATTGCTGCATCAGCTGGAGCAATCGTAATTGATAACTCTTCTTTTTGGAGATATCATGATGATGTGCCACTAATTGTACCTGAAGTAAATCCAGACGATATTAATCATGCAAAAAAAAGAGGTATTATTGCAAATCCAAACTGTTCCACCATACAGATGGTGGTGGCATTAAAACCTTTGCATGATATTTCAAAAATAAAACGTGTGGTTGTGTCTACCTACCAATCAGTTTCTGGTGCGGGTAATGCAGCAATGGATGAGTTGTTTAATCAAACCAAAGGTATATTTGTCAATCAGGCTGCAGAACCTGAAAATTTTACAAGGCAGATGGCATTCAATGTAATTCCCCACATAGATATATTTCTTGAAGATGGATATACAAAAGAAGAATGGAAAATGTTAGCTGAAACGAAAAAAATAATAGATAAATCTATAAAATTAACGGCAACTTGTGTAAGAGTTCCTGTTTTTGTTGGGCACGCCGAAGCTATCAATATTGAGTTTGAAAATTCTCTTACTCCCGAAAAGGCCAGATCAGTTCTCAGAGAGTCACCTGGTTTGATGGTCGTGGATGATCCTGAAGAGGATAAATACATCACACCTATCGAATGTGTTGGCGAGTATGCTACATTTGTTAGCAGGATACGGGAGGACTCAACAGTAGAGAATGGTCTTAGTATGTGGGTTGTATCTGATAATCTAAGAAAGGGAGCAGCGTTAAATGCTGTCCAAATAGCTGAGCTACTAATAAATAAGAAAATAATTAGTTGAGTATATTTTTATAGTATTTTTCTGACAAAATAATTATAATTATACTTATATTATACTAAATAGAAAATCATCGAATTATGAATAATCCCATATCACCACACTTATCTATATATAAATTCAAAATTAATATGATGATGTCTATTGCACACCGAATTACAGGTGGGGCAATGTATTTTACGATGTTACTATTATTTATCTTCTTGCTGGCTTTATCTTTCGGTGGTGGGTTTTATAATGTATTTTCAACATTGCTTAGCACTTGGATTGGTAATTTCATACTAGTTGGGATAACATGGGCTTTATTCCATCATATGCTGGGTGGAATAAGACATATTATTTGGGATAATGTAAAAGGATTTGAACTAAATAGTATCGATCTTCTAGCAAGCGCAAGTCTCATAGGAGGCATTCTATTAACCATTCTTTTTTGGGTATCATACATTATTTTCAATTGGTTACTTTTATGAATAAAGATTTAAATAGTTGGAATCATAAGCATGCGACAAGACATTTTATAGTTCAAAGAATTACAGCTATTCTTAACATACCTTTATCTATATTCTTATTGTATCTAATTTTTAATTTACCAACGATGACATATGATAATATTATAGATTTGTTCCAAAAACCGTTAGTAACAATTTTAACTATATTTCTTATTCTAAATTTTTCTTTTCATATGAAATTAGGTATGCAGACAGTTATTGAGGATTACGTGCATGATAAAAAAAATTTTAAAATAGCTTCTTTATTGAACAATTTAGTTGCTTCATTCGTTATTATTGGGTCAACATACTCAATTGTAGTTATTTTTTTAATGGATTAATTTTTAAAAGGGAAAAAAAATAATCATGGAAAACACTTATAATATTAATGGTAGAGAATATAAATTTACAGATCATACATACGACGTTGTCGTTGTCGGAGCTGGTGGTGCCGGATTAAGAGCTACCCTTGGTTCTTCTCAGGCCGGCTTAAAAACAGCATGCATTACTAAACTTTTTCCAACAAGAAGTCACACAGTTGCAGCGCAGGGTGGCGTTGCCGCTGCACTTGGAAATATGGGTGAAGATGACTGGAAATGGCATATGTACGATACGGTTAAAGGTGCGGATTGGCTTGGAGATCAAGACGCAATAGAATATTTATGTAAAGAGGCCCCTAAGGCAGTCTATGAGTTAGAGCATTTTGGTCTACCATTCAGTAGAAGAGAAGATGGAAAAATCTATCAACGACCATTTGGAGGTATGACCACCCACAATGGCGAAGGACCGGCCGCACAGAGAACATGCGCAGCTGCTGACAGAACTGGACATGCCATGTTACACACATTATATGGCAAGGCAATAAGTCATTCTGCTGAATTCTTCATAGAATACTTTGCAATTGATTTGATCATGGACAAACAAGGTGAGTGTAGAGGCGTTGTTGCTCTTTGTTTAGAGGATGGTACTCTCCATAGGTTTAGAGCTCAAAAAACAATACTCGCAACTGGTGGATATGGAAGAGCATATTTTTCTGCCACCTCAGCTCACTCTTGTACAGGTGATGGTAATGCAATGGTTTTGAGAGCAGGTTTACCTCTGCAGGATATGGAGTTTGTGCAGTTTCATCCAACAGGTATCTATGGAGCTGGATGTCTTATTACGGAAGGTTCACGTGGTGAAGGCGGATACTTAACAAATTCAGAAGGCGAACGTTTTATGGAAAGATATGCTCCATCTGCGAAAGACTTAGCAAGTAGAGATGTTGTTTCTAGATCAATGACAATAGAAATTAGAGAAGGAAGAGGAGTTGGAAAAGATAAAGACCATATTCATCTTCATCTTGAGCACCTTGCCCCAGAAGTTTTGGCTGAAAGGCTTCCAGGTATTTCAGAAACAGCAAAGATTTTTTCTGGTATAGATGTTACAAAAGAACCCATACCGGTGCTACCCACAGTTCACTACAATATGGGTGGAATACCAACTAACTTCCATGGTGAAGTTCTAACAAAAATAGACGGTAATCCAGACTGTATTGTTGAAGGATTAATGGCTATTGGAGAAGCGGCATGTGTTTCAGTTCATGGTGCAAACAGACTAGGTTCAAATTCACTTATTGATCTAGTTGTATTTGGTAGAGCAGCGGGACAAAGAGCTGCAGATACTACAAAACCAAATGCAAAGCAGGCACCCCTTCCAAAAGATGCTGGAGTAGAGGCTCTTCAAAGGCTTGATAGGTTTAGGTATTCAGATGGACAGACATCAACCTCTGAATTAAGGTCAGATATGCAAAGAATCATGCAAAATAACTGTGCTGTATTTAGAGAGGGGGATGTATTACAAGAGGGACAAGAGCTTATTAATAAAACTTGGAATGGTCTTGATGATATAAAAATCAGTGATAGATCCCTTGTTTGGAATACAGATTTAATTGAAGCAATGGAGTGGGATAATCTTATTGTACAATCAGTTGTGACTGTTGAAAGTGCTGCAAATAGAAAAGAAAGTAGAGGATCACATGCAAGAGAGGACTTTACTAAAAGAGATGACAAAAACTGGATGAAGCATACTTTAGCTTGGATTGATAATGAGAATAGAACAACAACTATAGATTACAGACCAGTTCATGAGTATACTCTTAGTAATGAAGTTGCATATATTCCTCCAAAAGAGAGGGTTTACTAGGTCCAAATATGGTTGAATTAACTTTACCAAGAAACTCAAAACTCGTAGAGGGGAAAAAATGGCCAAAGCCGTCTGGTGATAGAGAAGTACGTGAATTCAAGGTATATAGATGGAACCCAGATGATAATAAAAATCCATCTCTGGACTCATATTATATAGATACTGAAGATTGTGGTCCAATGGTATTAGACGCTCTTATGAAAATAAAGGGCGATATTGATACCTCCCTTACTTTTAGGCGCTCTTGTAGAGAAGGTGTATGTGGTTCTTGTGCAATGAATATTGGAGGAGTCAATAGGCTTGCATGTACTACAGCTATCGAGGATGTAAAAGGAACTATAAGCATATATCCTCTACCCCATCAGAAAGTTATTAAAGATTTGGTGCCGGACTTAAAGAATTTTTTTGATCAACACAAGTCAATCGAGCCATGGTTGCAAACTAAGAAAACAAATCCTGATGAAGAATGGTTGCAATCAAAAGAAGATAGAGAGCAATTAGATGGCTTGTATGAATGTATATTATGCGCCTGTTGTTCAACATCCTGTCCAAGCTATTGGTGGAATTCTGATAAATACCTTGGTCCAGCCGCATTATTACAGGCTTATAGGTGGATTATTGATAGTAGAGATGACGAACGAAATGAAAGGTTAGACAAGCTTGAAGATCCATTTAAATTATATAGATGTCACACTATTATGAACTGTGCTAAAGCTTGCCCTAAAGGATTAAATCCAGCCAAAGCAATAGCTAATATTAAAAAGATGATGGTCGAGAGATCGATGACTCAATAATTTAAAAAAGAGAATTATTTTTCTTCTTTTGGATCAAGTATTTGCTTTCCTCGATACATACCAGTTTTTAAATCAAGATGATGTGGCCTATGCAACTCACCAGTAGATTTATCTTCAACATATGCTTCACCCTTGAGAAAGTCTGTTGATCTACGCATTCCTCTTTTTGATTTTGTCACCTTACTTCTTGGGACTGCCATTATAAGTATCTCCAGTTTATAATTGTAATATTGTAATTTTAATACATATACATATTCATTTATTATTTGTCATCATTTATATATTAAATATAATCTTTTATTATATTTAATAAATTTTTAATTACATGGAATACAATGAGTACTGAGGAAAAATACGCTACTATAAGAAAAGATATAGATAAACGTCTCATTGATTATCTTTATTCTGCAAATTATCCTAAAAATATCATAGACCCTATTAAATATATTTTTTTAGGTAAGGGAAAAAAGATTAGAGCTATACTTTTAATTGAGTCATGTGGTCTATTCAATATTGATTATGAAGATGTCAAGGATATTGCGCTTGCTATAGAATGTATTCATACGTACTCACTAATTCATGACGATTTACCCGCAATGGACGATGATGATTATCGTAGAGGTGAATTGACATTACATAAGAAATATGATGAGGCAACCGCAATATTGGTTGGAGATGCTCTAATATCTCTAGCTTTTGAACTAATTACAAATGAAAACCAAGCATTATCTGCAGAATGTAAAATCCAATTAGTTAATAATTTATCTCGATTTAGTGGTGGGTTGGGGATGGTTGGAGGTCAGATGCTAGATATGTATATGGACCCCTCTACTTCCAGTATTAAAGATATAAATAGTATGCAATTCATGAAGACGGGGGAGTTATTCCGTTTTGTATGTACAGCTGGTCCTATTATAGGTTGTGGGTCGGAAGATGATATAGAGAACTTATCTAAATTTGCTGAACTATATGGTTCAATATTTCAAATAAGTGATGACCTTATTGATATTGAGTCTACTCTGGAGATAGCAGGCAAGTCAGTTAAAAAAGATATTAAGGCAGGTAAACCAACACTTATAGGACTTTTAGGAATAGAAGAATCAAAAAGAAAAATTGCTATAAATTTACAGCAGGTTGAGGCCATATTAGAGAGATATGGTAATAAGGGTAAGGTATTATATAATTTATGTCTTCAGCTCGTTGATCGAAAGTCATAATATAAGATTATCTATAAGCCTCGTAGCCCCTATTTTCGCTGCTAATAAGAGAATATATTTTTTTTCACTATAGTGAAAATTTTCTACTGGAGTGAGATCATCACTATGTCTAATCTCTAAATACTCAATATTAAAACCACTTTTTTCTAAGATAGATACTTCCTTTTTCAAAATTGATTGAATTTTATTTGGGTACTTTAAAATTGCATCACTAATATTTGCGAGGGACTCATATAAGAGTGGTGCCTTCTCTCTCTCATTTTTGTTAAGGTATTGGTTTCTTGATGACATTGCAAGCCCGTCACTTTCACGAACAATAGGTGATAGAATTAATTCAATTGGCATGAATAAATTCTCAATCATACTTTTGATAATTAAATATTGCTGATAATCTTTTTGACCAAAAATTACAATGTCTGGCTGCAAAAGATTAAATAGTTTATTTACAACTAATAGTACGCCATTGAAATGTCCAACCCTATTTATACCACACAAGTCTGCCATTAAAGTGTTGTTATCAATTTTCACTTCACCTAAATTTTGTTTGGGATACATTAATTGTTCATTTGGGCAGAATAGTAGATCGACATCTAAGTCTGCAAGTTTTTTACTATCAGCTATTAAGGTCCGTGGGTAATTATTATAATCTTCACTTGGGCCAAATTGCCTTGGATTGACAAAAATACTTACAATAATTTTATCAACATTACTTTTCTTAATTTGCTCGATTAGGCTGAGATGTCCTCGATGAAGATTTCCCATTGTAGGAACAAATCCAATTTTATATTCGTTCCTTTTCCATGCTAAAATAAAATCATGAACTTCATTAAAATTATCGGAGATTAATTGCATATCACTTGAAGGAATATTTTTCTGATGGATATTTTTTTGTTTTAACTTCCTGAATGTAAGAGGCAATTGCTTCTTGAATTGTGTTTTCACCAGTCATATAATTTTTTGAAAATTTTGGCAGTTTGCCAGGTGTTATCCCTAAAATATCATAAAGGACTAAAATTTGAGCATCCACATCTGAGCCAGCACCAATACCAATTATTGGAATATTAATTGCTTCAGTAACTTTTTTAGCTGTTAGGGATGAAACGCATTCTAATAATAAAATATCCGCTCCCGAGTCTTCAATTCGTACTGCTTCATTGATAAGATTTTCAGCTTCACGACTCTCTTTACCTTGGACTTTATAACCACCCATTTTATTTACCGATTGAGGCCTCAGACCAATATGTGCGCATACCGGAATATCCGACATAGCTAGTTTTTCAATAATATTTAATTGCGACTGATTTCCCTCTAGCTTTACCATATGGGCTCCTCCATCTTGCATAAGTCTCTTTGCGTTCTCCAGGGCAACATCTGAATTATAAAAACTCATAAATGGCATATCGGATATTAGAAAGGCACTTTTTATAGAAGAGGATACATTTTTTGAGTGGTAGATCATATCTTCAATTTTTACAGGAACAGTAGTCTTATGACCTTGTATAACCATACCGAGAGAATCACCAACTAATATAATTTCAATACCCGCCTGGTCAAGTTGATAAGCAAACGTAGAGTCATAGGCTGTCAAGCAGGCAATCTTCTCTCCTTTTGACTTAAGCTCTTTGATTGTACTCAAAGTTACAGTTTTTTGATCATTCCCATCATACATAATATAATCCTAGTTATTTTTCTGATACTTTTCATTAATATAATTATACAGGATTTCTTTAAACTGACCTGAAATATTTTCTCCTCTAAGTGTTATATACTTCTCGCCGTCAACAAATACTGGAGCAGCTGGTTGCTCTCCAGTACCTGGTAAAGAAATACCAATATTTGCATGCTTAGATTCACCCGGACCATTCACGATACAACCCATCACCGCAATTTTAAGTGTATCTATACCAACATAATTCTTTTTCCAAATTGGCATCTCTTGTTCAATGAAATTTTCTATATCAATTGCTAGCTCCTGAAAAACAGTAGATGTTGTTCGTCCGCATCCAGGGCAAGATGCAACATCAGGCCTGTATGATTTTATATTCAGAGCCTGTAATATTTCTTTTGCTACTTTGACTTCCTCCACACGGTCACCATTTGGTTTGGGAGTGAGGGATACTCTTATTGTATCACCAATATTTTTATTTAATAAAATAGAAATAGCAGCTGCAGAGGATACAACTCCCTTTATACCCATACCCGCCTCCGTTAAGCCAAGATGAAGAGCATAATCTGTTTGGCTACCCAAGTCTTCATATACTTTGATCAACTGACTAACATTACTTACTTTTGCAGATAATATAATTTTAGATCTCTCTAGACCAACTTCTGTTGCTCTTTCTGCTGATTTTATTACTGAACTAACGAGAGAGTCACGTAGAACTTCAATTGAAGACTTTTTGATTTTCTGCTCATTATTCTTATTCATCATTATAGTGAGTAATTCTTGATCAATACTACCCCAATTTGCTCCAATCCTGATTGGTTTATTATTTTTGCAAGCAATTTCAATTATCTCAGAAAATTGTTTATCTTTTTTATTTTTAAAACCAACATTACCTGGGTTTATTCTGTATTTATCAAGACTCTCTGCACATGCGGGATAGTCTCTTAATAACTTATGTCCTATATAATGAAAATCTCCTACCAATCCAATTGAGTAATTTTTTTTCTCTAAAGATTCTCTTATATATGGAACCGCTTCAGCAGCCTCAGGTCTATCAACTGTTATTCTAACAATTTCTGATCCTTCCTCATAAAGATCAATAATTTGTGCTACTGTTTTATCGATATCTGCAGTGTCAGTATTTGTCATAGACTGAATTACTATTGGGTTCTCACCACCAATTATAACGTTGCCAACCTTTACAGCTATGGAATTTCTTTTTGAAAGCATTAAAATTACCAAAAAATATAGTTCAATATATAAATATATATGAATAAATGAATAAAAAAAATAAAATACCGATAAAAATTATCAATTTCTAAATTGATTGATGGATATTTTTTCATTTTCTTTTAATATAAAATTATTGGGTATTACTTCGTTGTAATTAACACTCTAATAACTGACCCAAATCGGGAGTTAAATTGAGACCTTTCATTGTATAGTTCTTTTATTTTCCCCATACATAAATATAAGTAGGTAAAAAATGTTATCTAAAATTAAACTAAAGAAACTGGAAGACTATTTTTCTAAAGCACCCGTAAGAAGAGGTATAATGCTTTGTGGTCATGGAAGCAGAAGTGAGGCTGCAGTCCATCAATTTGCTGGGCTCGTTGATAAATTAAAAATGATTTTACCCAAAATACCTATTGAGTATGGATATCTTGAGTTTGCAAAGCCTATAATTAATGAAGGATTAGAAAAACTTAGATCAGAGGGTGTACAAGAAATAATCGCGATACCAGCGATGTTATTTGCCGCAGGCCACGCTAAAAATGATATACCATCAGTTCTTAATAGATATGTTGCTGATAATCCTGATATGAAGATTCAATATAGCAAAGAATTGGGTATTGATAATCTTATGATACGGGCTGCAGCTGATAGGGTAACTGAGGCTTTAGGTAGTTCAGATAATTTAATAGATAAGCATGATACTCTACTTTTGGTAGTTGGAAGGGGGGCCTCTGATCCAGATGCAAACTCTAATGTAACGAAAGTTACGAGATTATTATGGGAAGGGATAGGTTTTGGCTGGGCGGAGACAGCATATTCAGGTGTAACATTTCCTCTTGTGGAACCAGCATTAGAGAAGATGATTAATGTGGGTTATAAAAGGATAATTATTTTCCCATATTTCTTATTTACAGGAATCTTGATTGATAGAATTTATCAATCAGTTGATTTAATTTCTTCAAAATATAGGGAAATTGAGTTTATCAAAGCTCCTTATTTAAATGACCATCCCCTGGTAATGGAAACTTTTTGTGAGAGAATACTAAATGTAATTGATGGCGAAATAAATATGAACTGTCAACTTTGTAAGTATAGAGAACAGGTACTGGGTTTTGAGGATGAAGTTGGGCTAGCTCAGGAAAGCCATCATCATCATGTTGAGGGGGGTTCTCATAATCATCATAACCACAAACATGATCATGATCACACACACCATCACCCATATCCGCATAGTGAGCATCCTTTAGGACCTGTAACGCTTAAAAAGTGATCATTTAGAGTTATGCAAAATTATATCAAAGATCCAAATGAAATATATAAAAAATCCTTTGATATTATCTCATCTGAGGTAAATCTTGAACCATTTGATAATTATCACCAAAAATTGATTACTAGAGTTATTCATTCGTGTGGGGATACGTCAGTTATGGATGATTTATTTATATCAAAATATGCAATTTCTGAAGGCCTTAAATCTATTCGTTCAGATTGTAAAATCCTAACAGATAGTGAAATGGTCAGGGCTGGAGTTATAAAAAAAAACCTACCAAGGAATAAAGTTGAATGTTTTTTGAACAACAAAGATGTCCAGAGAATTGCTAACATGTATAATACTACTCGCTCCGCAGCAGCGGTTAATTTATGGAAGAATTATATCAAGAATTCTATAATTATTATTGGGAATGCTCCTACTGCTCTTTTTAGGCTGATTGAAATAATCAAAGAAAATAATTTTATTCCAAGTTTGATTATTGCTATGCCCTTAGGTTTTGTTGGTGCAGTTGAATCAAAAGAGGAACTGATCGATTTACACAATTCTTTAAATTTGAATATCATCACGATCCGTGGGAGAAGAGGAGGTAGTGCAATGGCTTGTGCTGCAATGAATGCGATTGGATTAATATATCATAATGAGTGAAAAGATTAAATTAATCGGGATCGGTGATGATGGATTTGAGGGTCTCTCCAAAAAGGTTCAATCAATTATATTAGACGCTGAGATTATTATTGGTGGTTTACGGCATCTATCAATGGTGCCTGAGGTAGTAGCAAAAAAAATATCTTGGTCAAAAGATTTAAAGCAAGATATTAAAAAAATTAATGGATATAAATCGAAAAAAATATGTATTCTCGCAAGTGGAGATCCATTATTTTATGGTATTGGTAGATTATTATTAGAGCACTATTCAATCTCAGAAGTTGAAGTTATTCCTAGTCCATCAAGTTTGTCCCTGTGTTGTGCAAGAATTGGATATAATATAAAAGATATTGAAGTCGTATCTCTGCATGGTAGGGAATTTGATGATATTATTAAATACATTCAGCCAAATAATCGAATATTTGTTTTATCTCATGATAAAAGTACCCCAATTAGGATCATCGAGTTACTTAATAAACTCAGATTTGAGGATAGCAATCTTTATATTTTTGAAAACATAGGTGGTGAGAATGAAACTATTACAAAGAAGAGGGTAAATGAACCTATTAATGAGAAATTTTCTGATCTAAATTCTATTCTTATAGAGTGTATCTCTAATAAAGATTCAATTTATTATCCAAATTTTACTGGCATTGCTGATAACGAATTCGAAAATGATGGACAAATTACTAAAAGTGAAATCAGGGCAATAACAATTTCTCAATTAGAGCCAATGGAAAAGTCAACATTATGGGATATTGGAGGTGGATCAGGTTCAATTTCTATTGAATGGTCAAAAATTCACAAAAATACTACGATAAGTATTGTTGAAAAGAATAAAAAACGTATTCAATTTATTAAGAATAATATTAAAAAATTTGGTATCCATAATATAACTATTATAGAAAATATAGCTCCGAAAATTTTATATGATATGGATAGACCAAATAGGATTTTTATTGGAGGTGGTCTCTCAAATTTAGATGGCATGGAGATAATCCAAAAGTCAATAAATAGTCTGCTTCCATCCGGTATATTGGTTGCAAATGGAGTAACGACTGAAACTGAATTACTACTTTTCAATATTTATAAAAAATATGGAGGAGAGTTATCAAGATACTCAACATCGAATATAAAAAAAGTCGGTAACCTTCATGCGTGGGATCAAAAAATGCAAGTTACTCAATGGAAGTATATAAAGAAATAATATGGTTGGAAAAGTTTATGGAATTGGAGTTGGACCCGGCGATCCAAAGCTACTTACGGTCAAAGCTGCAGAGATTATAGGGAGTCTAGATATACTTTTTTACCCAAGTTTTGGTAAAATCAATATGGCTCTTAATATTGCAAAACCATATTTAAATAATAGAACCAAAAAGGTAGAAATGAAAGTACCTCTCTCGCCACCAAAAGATAAGTTTAAGGCATATTGCGAGTACTCTTCTAAAATAATGAATTATTTAAATGAAGATAAAGATGTAGGAATCTTATGCGAAGGCGAACCACTTTTTTTTGGATCATTCATCAATATTTGGTACAATATACGTGATGAATTTAAAGTTGAAATAATACCAGGAATTTCATCAGTTATGTCAGCATTTAGCCAAATAGATGAATATATGGCAATAGGAGATGACTCTGTAAGTATAATAACAGCCAATGTTATTAATAAAGTTATCAAGGAAAAGATAAGTTCATCAAATACAACAATCATAATTAAGATTGGAAATAAGTTTCAAAAAATAAATAAATTGCTGACCTCAATGGGTTTATCAGATCATTCTATATTTCTGTCAAATATTTATAGTGAGCGACAATTTACAAGCAAGCTAAGCAAGATTAAAAATAATCCTACGGATTATTTTTCAATAATAATAGTAAAGAATAATAATGTTCATTAAATGAAATCTACGCGCACAGTCATAATTATACTATCTGAAACAAATATTAAATTAGCACAGTCTATATCTGATAAGATAATAAGTAGTGAGATACACGCAATGAATATAGTATCAGATCAAATAAATTTTACATTTTCCAGTCTTTCAGAGCATTTAAGATCCTTACAAAAAGAAAAAATTCGTATAATTGCAATATGCTCGATTGGAATTATCATAAGGTCACTAAATAGTAATTTTTTGCCAAAGAAAAATGGTTATTCAATAGTTGCCCTATCACCAGATGGGAAGTACGCTATTCCATTATTGGAGTCTCATTCTGGAGGGAATAAACTCGCTTTAGAGTTAGCTAATATCGTAAACTGCAAAGCGGTAATCACAACTTTAAGTGATGCAAAGCTAGAGATAGCATTAGATGATCCTCCAGATGGATATATTTTAAACCCAGAGTGCAATTATAAAGGATTTATTTCAAGGTTATTAAGAGAAGGGTCTGTTAATAAATTACCTAGGCTCTCGTGGCTACGTAAATCAAAAATAGAATTATCAGATAAATCTGAATTAAAAATAGAAAGCTCAATCTATGCACAGTCATTTAATAAAGATACAACACTTTTATACCATCCCCAAAAATTAGTGATTGGCGTGGGCTCAATTTCAGGAGCTGGAACCAATAAATTATACAAATTTATTTTGCAAATATTGCAAGACAATAACTTATCTATTCATTCTATTGGTGCCATCGCAACAATTGATATAAAAAGAAACGAGAAAGCTATAAACCAACTTGGTAAAAAACTTAAAAAACCAATATTATATTATAGTAGCACAGAATTAGAGAGTGTATCGCATCAACTTCTATCACCATCTGAATATGTATATGATACAGTTGGATCTCACGGAGTTGCAGAACCTGCAGCTTTATTAGCCGCAGGAGAAGGCTCAAAAATCATTGTTGAGAAACAAAAAATCTCAGAGGCAACCTGCTCTATTGCTTGTAGCCGAAGAATAAAAGATTTTTCATTCATTGAAGAGGGGGTTTTATCAATCATAGGCCTTGGACCAGGTGATGAGAATTGGAGAACACATGAAGTAGAAAATATAATAAAAAAGTCTACTCACTTAGTTGGATTTTCTGGTTATTTAAAACAAATTAGAAAAACAAAAAATAAAAAATTTTTTCCATATGAAATAGGGCAAGAAGAAGATAGGGCAAAAAAAGCAATGGAACTCGCAAGTCAAGGAAAGAGCGTTGCTCTAGTTTGTTCTGGGGATCCTGGTATATATGCAATGGGTTCCGTAGTTTTTGAACTGATTGATAAAGGAGGAAAAAAATATAAAGATATAAATATCAATATAACTCCTAGTATTTCAGCTTTTCAAGCTGCATCTGCGAGGGTTGGAGCCCCATTTGGTAATGATTTCTGTATAATTTCATTATCAAATTTATTAACTCCAGAGGATGTAATAATGAATAGGTTATATTCAGCTTTAACAGCAGATTTTGTTATTGGTATTTATAATCCATCATCTCGCAAAAGAAAAAAATTCTTTTTAATAGCATTAGAAAAAATCAAAAAAAATAGATCTGGGAATACACCCATTGTAATTGCAAGGGATATTGGAAGGAAAAAAGAGAAAATTAGATGTATAAAATTAAGAGATATTGACCCAAATGAAATTGATATGTTTACAATGCTAATTATTGGATCTCGTTCAACTAAGGAATATGAAGCAGCTGATTTGTCAAAAAGAATATATACACCTCGAGGATATAACCTTGACTAATAAGGGAATTTTTTTATGAAAGTTTATTTTATTGGTGCGGGTCCTGGTGACCCCGAGTTATTAACTTTAAAAGCACATAAGATAATAAGTAATATAGAACTTTGCCTATATGCAGGGTCTCTTGTTCCTGTAGAGATATTATCATTTGTTCCCAAAGGGGCAACTATAGTGGATACTGCAAACCTAAATTTAAAAGAAATTGAAAGTTATTACATAAATGCTAAACAAGAAAATAAAGATATTGCAAGGATACATTCAGGAGATGTAAGCGTTTACGGAGCACTTTCTGAGCAAATAGATATTTTGGATAAGCTAAATATTGAATATGAAATCATAGCAGGTATTCCAGCATATGTTCAAGCTGCAGCCATTCTTAATACTGAACTAACGATACCTGGTAAGGTTCAAAGTGTTATTTTGACAAGAACATCATTTAGTTCAACGCCCATGCCGGAAGGAGAAGATTTAGCAAATCTTGCAAAGACAGGTGCCACGTTAGTAATTCATCTCTCGATCAGAAGAATGAAACATATCGCAAGAGAGTTATCTCCCATTATTGGTAATGATGCAATTGTTGCTGTTTTATATAGAATTGGTTGGCCAGATCAATTGGTCATTATAGATCGATTGGATAATATTGCAAAAAAGGTTAGGGAAAATAAAATAACAAGGACGGCTTTAATTATTACTGGGAAAAATTTTAAGAAGAAATCAGAAATGACCTCTATTTTATATGACTCTCATCACAATCATTTATTTCGACCTAAGTAAGAAAGTATATCTTTCATCAGCACATCAATTCGAGAAGATTTTCTTGAATTGTTATCATTTCTATCTATCATAATTATTTCAATTCCTAAAATTCTAGCTGCTTCCACTTTGGCATAAGTTTCAATACTGCCGCTATTTCTTGAGACTAAATGAGTAATTTTATTTTCTCGAAGAAGTATTAATTCTTGTGAGACACGGAACGGACCCCTCCCTGTAATATATCTTCTATTTCCCTGCGCTTGTGCAGTATATGGATCTATTGTTCTTACCATCAGCCATTGTTTGCAATCAGAGAACAATGGTATGTACTTTTTTCCTATTGTTAGGAATAAACGAGATTCGCGTGGAAGTGTATCTATTATAGCTCTTGCATTATTAAAGCTATTTGTATGTAACCACTGATCGAAGTAATTTTTCTGCCATTCAGGTCTATGCAGAATGAATAGCATAATTTTCAATTCTCTTGCAGCAAGTTTAACGTTATTTGAAATTTGCGTTGAGTATGGGTGCGAAGCGTCAATTATAACATTTATACAGTTGTTATTTAAATAGTTTTTCAACCCATCTATTCCTCCGAATCCACCTGACCTTGTAGCATAATTAACTTGTCGTGGTTGGAGGGTGTTACCCTGGAGCGATAATACCGACGAATAATTATTTTCATTTAAAGAAGAGGCTATCTTGAATCCCTCGGCTGTTCCTCCAATTATTAGTATCTTATGCATATCTAATATCAGTTTGAGCTAAGATTTCTTCTTTTCTATCAATTATCATCACATCTATACCAATTTGGGTTTGTTTGAGCATATTTAAAATTTGGTCTTGCGCCATTTTTGCAATATTAAGTGATAAGTCGTATTTTATATCTCCCAGTATTTCAAGACATTGGTTAGCAGTTGTTATTCTTTCGATATCTTTAAATATTTCCCCATCAATTTTTAATTCCTTTATATGCTCAATAAGCGATAATAAATCAACCTGACTTCTGCTTGAGTGAAGGTCCATTGAGCCTTGAGATAATTTTACAAGCTTGGCAAACCCCCCAGCTATGGTTATTCTAGGGACAGTATTTTTTTTTAAATACTTTAACAATCCTCCAACAAAATCTCCCATATCAATCATAGCTTGATCTGGAAGTTCAAAATAATTTTGGGTTACCTTCTCTGATATAGAGCCTGTACATGCAGCAATATGAAGTAAGTTTGTTTTCTTTGCAACATCAACGCCTCGGTGGATAGAGTGTATCCAAGCTGCGCAAGAAAAAGGAATAACTACCCCGGTGGTTCCAAGAATTGATATTCCATTCTGTATTCCCAATCTTGCATTCCAAGTTTTCTTAGCAATTTCACACCCGTCGGGCACTTCAATGGTAATATTCACTTCAAGCTTTACACTATTATGTATTGCGACTTCTTGAAGTGTATCTATGATCATTTTTCTTGGTCCTGGGTTTATTGCCGGCTGACCTACATCCAGTGGAAGACCAGGAAGGGTTATAGTTCCGACACCATTACCCGCAAAAAATTTTACTCCATCATTTTCATGACACGTTTCAACTTTTGATATTATAAGTATTCCATTTGTTACATCTGGGTCATCCCCAGCATCCTTGATTATTCCTGCACTGACTGATTGATGATTTACATCTTGATATGCTATAGTAAAAGTCGGAGTTTGGCCATTTGGTAGCGTGATTGTAATTTTATCAGGGCATATACCTGTTATAAGCCCTATATAAGCAGCTTTAGATGCTGCTGTTGCGCATGCACCGGTTGTCCAACCTCTGCGTAATTTTTTTTTTAACATACGAACAATAATAAATTTAAATTTTATAAATGCAAATATTCGATAAACTTAATTTACCTAAATTCAAAAAAGGAGAGGTATGGCTTGTTGGAGCTGGCCCTGGAGATCCAAGGCTACTGACAATATTTGCCTTATATGCTCTATCAGAGGCTAATATTATTATATATGATGCGCTAGTCTCAGATGAAATATTATCCTTATCCTCCAGGGATGCAATACTTGTATATGCTGGGAAAAGAGGTGGAAAGCCATCCCACTCTCAAGAAAACATATCTCAACTAGTTATTAAATATGCTTTAGAAGGTAAAAAAGTTCTTAGATTAAAAGGGGGGGATCCTTATGTATTTGCAAGAGGCGCTGAGGAATCATTCATATTAAATGAGAATAAAATATCATATAGAGTTATTCCTGGGATAACCTCTTCTATTGGAGGCATGGCTTCAGCATCAATTCCTGCAACTTCTAGAAATACTAATTCTTGTATTTTATTCCTTACGGGTCATAACTCTAATGGAGAAATGCCTGATGATATTGATTGGGCAGCTGTTTCAAAGATACCCGTCGTTGTAATGTATATGGCTCTAAAACACCTTCCTGTCATAATTAAAAGGCTTATACTGGAAGGAAAAAAGAAGGATGAGCCAATAGCAATAATTCAAAATGCTACTCTGATAACTCAAAAAGTATTAGAGTCAAAACTAAATAATGTCAGTAAAGATATAGAAAAATATAATATAAAATCTCCTGCAATTGTTATTTTAGGTCCAGTTGTTGATTTACGATCAAAGTTAATTGAGAATGTGATAAAAGATGCCATCACTTAGTTTGTGTATATCCGCTGCAATGACAGGAAGTGGTAAGACTATATTCACATCTGCACTAATCAATACATTATTAAAAAAAGGTTATACTATATCCGCTGGTAAAGTCGGCCCTGATTACATAGATCCTACATATTCAAGATCCCTGACTAAAAGGGATGTATTCAATTTTGATACGTGGGCTATGAATGAAAACACTCTGGATAATTTAATGATAGAGTCTTCTAACGCTGTTGACTTCCAAATATTTGAGGGTGTAATGGGATTATTTGATGGCACAAGTAACCAGCAGTCATCCACTGCAAGTTTTGTAAAGAAATATAAAATACCGGTATTATTGGTAATTGATGCAACATCACAATCGCAAACTCTTGCAGCAATCTGTAAAGGGCTTATGAGTTACGACCCTGAGGTTGATTTTATAGGGGTTGTTCTTAATAAGGTTGCAAGCGATAGGCATTTTTTGCTTATTGATGAAGAGCTAAAAAAAAATAATATAAATGTTATTGGATATTTACCTGCAACTCCTGATTTGGTTCTACCGAGGCGTCATTTAGGTTTGCATTTAGCACACCAAATAAATGAATATAAATCACTAATAGATAAAGCCTCAGCTGTAGTAATGAGTAATATTAAAATTGATCAAATTTTATCGTTAGCTAAACCACTAAAGGAGATAAGTCCAAAAAAAGATTTACCATCTCCTATCAATTTAGGGCAAAAAATTTCAATTGCCAGAGATGAAGCTTTTTCATTTATATATGACCACACTCTCTATCAATGGCAAAAAGAAGGAAGAGAACTCAAATTCTTCTCACCACTAAATGATGAATCACCAGATAAAAGTTCTACTGGCATATATTTGCCAGGCGGATATCCAGAACTTTATTGTGAAACGATATCGAAAAATAAAAAATTTTTAGAGTCAATGAATAAAGCTCAGGTTGAAAATAAAATAATATATGGTGAGTGTGGTGGATATATGGTACTTGGAGAGTCGATCTTTAATAATAAAAATAAAGAGTATAAAATGTTAGGTTTTTTAGACCTAATAACAAGTTTTCATGAAAGGAAATTGAACCTTGGTTATAGAAAAGTCAGTGCAAATCATAAATGCAAATATTTTGATAGGAAATCATTTCTTACAGGTCATGAGTATCACTATTCAACTATTATCAAAGAAAAAGGGGAACCTCTTTTTTTGGATAAAGAAAAAACTTTAAGTACAAATGGATATGGTTTAATTAAGAAAAATGTTTTCGGCTCATTTTTGCACTTAATAGATCAAAAATTAAAATAGGGGAGTTAATAAATGATATATGAATACCAAGGTAAAAGACCACAAATACATGAAAATTGTTGGGTAGCATCAAATGCAGTTCTCATTGGAGATGTTATTTTAGAAGAAGAAACAAGTATTTGGTGGAATGCAGTCTTAAGAGGGGATAATGAACCAATAACTATTGGTAAAGGTTCTAATATACAAGATGGTTCAGTAGCTCATACAGATCCTGGGTATGGACTTACAATTGGACAAAATGTCACCGTTGGTCATATGGCGATGATCCATGGTTGCACTATAGGGGATAACTCATTAGTTGGAATTGGGGCTATCATCTTAAATGGAGCAAAAATTGGCAAGGGGTGTTTGATTGGGGCAAATTCATTTATTCCCGAAAAGAGAGAAATACCTGATAACTCAATTGTACTTGGGGCCCCAGGAAAAGTGATTGGGGATGTTCAGGATAAACATAAAGCTATGATGAAAAGAGCTCAAGGTAGTTATGTTAAAAGATCATACTTATATAAATCAGAGCTTGTGGAAATTACTTCTGAAGTTTTATAGTATTATTATGGATTGAACTTTACCTAATTTTATTATAATAATATTATATAGATCTGTTGATATTATGAAATAAAAAGGAGATAGGCATGAATAACAAATTAGTAATGGGAGCAATTGTTGCTGTTGTTGTTGCAGTAGCGGCTTATTTTATTATGACGAACGCTGGAAAAGATAACACTGGGGCTTCCTCTACAGGTGGCGCTCTTATGAGAACAAACCAAACTGATGAACCTGTGGTTGTTGGAAGTAAAACTGTTGAAATCGAAATGCTTGATGAATTTGCAACATATGGGCAAGCTTTCTAAGTACTATATCGTTGCTATTTTTTCATAGCAAGTAATCAAAATAAAGAAGGGCTAATTTAGCCCTTTTTGCTATAAATTGAACTATTTGCTTGTTTCACTCTAATTTCTATAAGAAATCATAATTACCTCTTGAATATAGCAAAATAATGAATATTGATATTGATAAGAATTTTGATCAATTACTTAAAAATAAACAAATAGAATATGATCAAAAGCAATATGATTTAGTAAAAGTTCTCGCTCAGAAGAATAAAATATTTCATAAATTTACCTACAAAACTTCAATTCTTGAAAAACTCAGAATAAGCAAACGGACTCCACCAAAAGGCATGTATATATATGGTCAAGTTGGAAGAGGTAAATCAATGCTAATGGATTTATTCTTTGACAGCATTAATATTAAAGAAAAAAGAAGAGTTCACTTTAATGAGTTTATGAATGAAGTACATGAGGAGATATTCAATTGGCGCGAAAAGAATAAATTACAACCATCTAAAGAGGAGGATAAAGATCCAATTTTAATGGTTGCAAAGTTAGTTAAAAAACAATGTAAACTATTATGTTTTGATGAGTTTCAAGTTGAAGATATTGCAGATGCAATGATTTTAGGCAGGCTATTTAAAATACTTTTTGAGATGAAAATATTAATTATAGCTACGTCTAATATACATCCAAGAGATCTATATTCTGAAGGGCTGAACCGCGATACGTTTCTACCATTTATAGATATATTAGAAGAAAATATGGAAATATATCATCTCGATGCCGAGAAAGATTATAGAATAGATAGATTGAGGGACCAAACAGTTTATTTTACACCAAATAATAAAATCAATCGTATTAACTACAACGAAGCTTGGCAAAAGCTTAAGGGTAGTATAGAAGTTATAAATAAGATCCTAAAAGTAAAAGGTAGAGATTTAATTATTCCGAATTCTGCTGGAAAATATGTAAAATTTACTTATGATGAATTATGTATAAAGCCGTTAGGTGTAGCTGACTATTTAGAAATATCAAAAAATTTTAATGTGATCTTTATTTCAGAGATACCAAAAATGAATGTAAAAAAAAGGAATGAAATAAAAAGGTTTGTTAATTTAGTCGATACATTATACGAAGCGAGAAGTATTTTATTCATTTTAGCAGATTCTCCAGCAAAAGATTTACTGGATGGAGGTAAGGATGCTAAAATCTTTCAAAGAACAGTATCTCGGTTGGAGGAAATGCAATCCGCAGATTATCTGAATAATATAATCAAGCAATAATTTAGAAGTGAGGAATGAAAATGGGAATGGGTAGAAATAAGATATCACTAATTGGAGCAGGGCAAATTGGAGGTACATTAGCTCTTCTGAGTGGTTTAAAAGAATTAGGAGATATAGTACTGTTCGATATTGTGGATGGAGTTCCGCAGGGAAAGGCTCTAGATATTTCCCAATCAAGTACGGTTGAAATGTTTGACTCAAAAATTCAAGGGGCCTCAGATTATAGTGCAATAGAGAACTCAGATGTTGTTATTGTGACTGCTGGAGTGCCAAGAAAACCGGGTATGAGCAGAGATGATCTCCTAGAAATTAATCTGAAGGTAATGGGTGCAGTCGGTGAAGGGATCAAAAAGTATGCTCCAGAATCATTTGTTATATGTATTACAAATCCACTTGATGCGATGGTTTGGGCTCTTCAAAAGGCAACAGGACATAAACCAAATATGATATGCGGTATGGCAGGGGTATTAGACTCCGCACGATTTAGACACTTTCTAGCAGACGAAATGGATATTTCAGTTGAAGATGTCACAGCTTTTGTTTTGGGAGGTCACGGAGATACGATGGTTCCACTCACAAGATACTCAACAGTTGCCGGGATTCCTCTTCCTGATCTTATCAAAATGGGATGGATCACTGAAAAAAAATTAGCGGATATAGTTCAAAGGACTCGTGATGGTGGAGCTGAAATAGTATCTTTATTAAAAACAGGTTCTGCATATTATGCCCCTGCAAGCTCTGCTATATTGATGGCTGAGTCATATCTAAAGGATAAGAAGAGGTTGTTACCAGCCGCAGCTTTTTTGAACGGAGAGTATGATGTAAACGGATATTATATTGGTGTTCCTGTAGTTATAGGCAAGGGTGGTGTTGAAAAGATAGTACAAATCAATCTCAATAAGGATGAAAAGGAAGAATTTAATTCATCTGTTGACTCAGTAAAAAATCTTGTCAAAGCATGCCAAAATATTGCCCCTAATCTGAAATAATTTATCATCGATACAAAGTTTTTAAATATGAACATACATGAATATCAAGCAAAGCAACTTCTAAGCCAATACAATATTCCAGTATTAGATGGCTTTGTCGCCTCGAATCAAGAGGAACTTGGAAAAAATATTAGCAGTCTCAATGGACCAAAATGGGTTGTAAAAGCTCAAATACATGCTGGGGGTAGAGGCAAAGGTGGTGGTGTAAAAGTTGTAGATACAATTGAAGCTGTGAATGAAGTTTTCAATGATATGATGGGAATGAAACTAATAACAAACCAAACTGGCCCAGAAGGTAAGGTTGTTAATAGAATATATATTGAGGATGGTTGTAACATTAGCAAAGAATTTTATTTGTCATATTTAGTTGATAGAAAAACAAATTCAATATGCATAATTGCCTCATCAGAAGGTGGAATGGATATTGAAGAAGTAGCAGAAAATAATCCAGAAAAAATAGTAAAAATTTATTTGAGTAATGACGATAAAAAAATTAAGGAGTCAGATCTTAGTAAAATACAAAGTATTTTTGGTCTAGGCACACATCATAACGGAAAATTGGGTGAAATATTAAATAATATTTATATGTTATTCTGTGAAAAAGATGCGAGCTTATTAGAAATAAACCCTTTTGTTTTAACTCAAGACGAATATTTTGTATGTTTGGATGCAAAGATGAATTTTGATTCAAATGCTCTATTTAGACATGATGAAATAGTAGAGCTAAGAGATCTCGAGGAGGAGGACCCACTTGAAATACAGGCATCAAATCATGGATTAAACTATATTAAATTAGACGGATCTATTGGCTGTATGGTAAACGGCGCAGGGTTAGCAATGGCAACAATGGATATTATAAAATTATACGGAGAAAAGCCAGCTAACTTCTTAGATGTAGGAGGTGGGGCCACCAAAGAACAAGTGATGAGTGCATTTAAGATTATTTTAAGTGATGAAAATGTTAAGGGTATTCTAGTAAATATATTTGGCGGGATTATGCGTTGCGAAATTATTGCACAGGGAATTATTGAAACTGCTAATGAATTAAATTTAAATATTCCGCTAGTTGTCAGACTAGAGGGAACAAACGTTGAACTTGGCAAAAAATATTTAAATGAATCAGGGCTTAATATCATACCAGCAGATAATTTAGATGACGCGGCAAAAAAAATTGTAAAAGCAGTGTCAGGAGCAAACAATTAATGGCTATTTTGGTAGACGCTAATACAAAAGTTTTATGTCAAGGATTTACAGGTAAGCATGGCACCTTTCATTCGCAACAGGCAATTGAGTACGGAACAAACATTGTGGGTGGTGTTACCCCAGGAAAAGGTGGAACAAGTCACTTAGGGCGTCCGGTATTTGATAATGTTGAAGATGCGGTTAAAAATACTGGTGCAAATGCGACTTCAATCTATGTTCCACCTCGTTTTGCGGCCGCCGCTATACTGGAAGCAATAGCTGCTGAAATTGAAATAATTGTATGCATAACAGAAGGTATTCCTGTATTGGATATGCTCCAAGTAAGGTCTGCCCTCAATAAGAGTAATTCAACCCTAATTGGTCCTAATTGTCCTGGTATAATTACTCCAAGCCAGTGCAAGATTGGTATCATGCCTGGGCATATTCACAAGGCTGGATCAGTTGGCATTGTATCTCGGTCGGGGACTTTGACATACGAAGCCGTAGCCCAGACAACAGCTGTAGGTTTTGGGCAATCAACCTGTGTAGGAATTGGTGGTGACCCAATAAAAGGTATAGATTTTATTGAGATCATTGAAAGTTTCTTCGCCGACCCCCAAACAGATTCGATTATAATGATTGGAGAAATTGGTGGTTCAGCTGAAGAAGATGCATCAGATTTTATCAAAAAGAGTAAATCAAAAAAACCTATTGTTGGTTTCATAGCGGGGGTTACCGCTCCACCTGGTAGGAGGATGGGACACGCCGGTGCAATTGTGGATGGGTCTTCCGGATCAGCTGATGCAAAAATTGATGCAATGAATAGTGCTGGAATAATTGTATCAAAGTCTCCAGCTCTACTTGGTGATACTCTAAAAAATCTATAAAGGACTACGAATTATCCGATACAAGCTTAAGATGATTTGCTTTATTTCTTGGGTGAGCTTTTTTATGAATATCGAGTAGCTCTGTTTGATTTACTTTTGTGTACATTTGAGTTGTTGACAGGCTCGCATGACCAAGTAGCTCTTGAATTGATCTTAAGTCTACACCTGCCTGTAAAAGATGAGTTGCATAAGAATGTCTTAGTGAATGAGGTGTTGCATTTTTAGGTAGACTCAGATTAATCCTCATTTTCTGCATTATGATTTGAACAATCCGAGGACTGAGTCTTTCTCCTTTAACACCAATAAAAAGTGGATCTTTTAAATTATATTTCTTTGGGTATAAATCTAAATATTTTTTAATACCGTCTTTTATATCAGGGAGTATTGGAATCTCTCGATATTTATTACCTTTTCCTCTGACCCTAATAGTATCCTGCCAGTCTTCCATCGGCGCATCATTTATATTCAACTCTAAAGCTTCACTTACCCTCAAACCACATCCATATAAGAGCAGAAAAATTGAAGTATTTCTTGCCTCAACCCATCCAGCTTTACTCTTTGGGCTCTTATCATTATTATCATTCGATATCACATCTTTTGCTTGTTCCAAAGAGAGTGGTTTCGGAATACTTTGTGGTAATTTTGGCATACGGATATGATTTAATGCATTATTCTTCAAGATATCAATTTTATCTAAATATTCAAATAGTGATCTGATACTAGACATAACTCTTGCGATCGTTTTCGTACAATTACCATCTCTTCTTTTTTTCGCCATAAAAGCACGAAAGTCAGCAGCAACTAAATTCTCAAGATTTTTAATAGAGAGTGGTCCACCAATATGATCGATCAAAAAATTTATAAAAGCATCAATATCTCGATAATAGGCATCAATAGTATTTGGTGAGACTCTTTTTTCATTTTTGATAAATTCAATCCAAGAATTTAGAGCAAGATTCAATTCATCTTTTACTAAGTTTATTTCGTATACTTTATTCATTCTGTTTCTAATTTATTTTTTGCCCAGTTTTTTGCCAGTCACTTAAAAAGTTTTCCAAACCAATGTCTGTTAAAGGGTGTTTTACTAGATCTTTTAAAATTTTGGGAGGGACTGTTGCAACGTCTGCCCCCAGCATTGAAACTTGTATTACATGGTTTGTATTTCTAATTGATGCTGCTAATATTTTTGTGTCTAGATCTTGATAATTATCATAAATGACCCGGATCTGACTTATTAATTCTACTCCATCAATTCCTGAGTCATCAAGCCTTCCAATAAAAGGGGAAACATAAGTTGCACCAGCTTTTGCGGCTAGTAATGCCTGTGCTGCAGAAAAACATAAAGTTACATTTGTTGGAATTTTTTCATTTGATAATCTGTTACATGCCTCAAGGCCATTCCAGGTTAATGGGAGCTTGACAATAACATTTGATGCTATGCTGTATAATACTTTACCCTCTTCAATCATGCCCTCAGTCTCTGTAGAGGTAACTTCTGCACTCACTGGTCCTTTTACAATTTTACAAATATTAGAAATTGTATCTTTAATATTCTTACCAGATTTAGCAATTAAAGACGGGTTTGTTGTAACACCATCTATAAGATTTGAACTTAACAAGGCTTTTATCTCATCCAGTTCTGCTGTATCGACAAAAAATTTCATATTTTCTCCAATCACATTAAATATAGGAAGAAGCCATATATATAAATGACAAATAAATAAAGTTTACCTAGAATATAGATAATAATTAGTAATTATTATTACTTAGTTAAATAATCACGAAATACCTAATTTTATATGAATAATACTAATAATTTATCTATTTTGCTGCCAACCAATGTAGGGAAAACATTTTTATATTCACATACTAAGAAATTAAAGATTGGAACAATAGTTAAGGTTTCATTCTCTAATCGTGAGTCTCTGGGTGTGGTTTGGAATCCATCTGATACGAATATTATACTTCAGAAACATCAAATAAAATCAATATTGAGTGATATCTCCTCACAAGAAGAAATTTACCTTCCACTTGATCTAATTGAATTTATAAACTGGGTATCTGAATATTATATGATGCCCCTTGGTTTAGTTTTAAAGGCTGCATTAAAAGCGAAATTCATTGAGAAAAAAATGAATTATAATTTTACTTATAAATCTAATAGAAGTTTAGTAAAAAAAATTACGCCTCAACAATCAAAAGTTCTTGAGGTATTAAAAATAAAGGAGCCTCTAGACAGAAAGAGTCTAATAAAACTATCTAATGTATCTCCAGCTGTCATTTCACGCATGATTAAAAATGAGATATTACTTCCTGAAAATCCTAAGGAAGAAAATTTGAGGCTAATTAATTTATCAAAAAAAGTTACTTTTAATAAGGAGCAGTATGAAGCTGTGAAAAAAATTTCAAATGAAATTTATTATTCACAGAAAGTAATTTTAATTGACGGAGTTACGGGATCCGGAAAGACAGAAGTATATCTTGATGCTGTGAGTAAAGTTATACAAATGGGTAAGCAGGCACTGATTATGCTACCAGAAATTACATTAACGCATGAATTCTTAACAGAATTTCAGTCTAGATTTGGAGACCAAATTGCTACGTGGCATTCTAACCTGACTGGAAAAGATCGAAGAAATATTTGGAGGGGAGTTCTTTTTGGAAGAATAAAATTAATTATAGGAGCAAGGTCAAGCTTATATCTTCCATTTAATAAATTGGGTTTAATAGTTGTCGATGAAGAACATGATCAGTCTTATAAGCAAGAGGAAGGTATCATATACAATGCTAGAGATATGGCGGTTCTAAGGGCCCAGCAATCAAAAGCAAATTGTATTTTAGCCTCAGCAACGCCATCAGTTGAGTCATATGAAAACGTTTTAAAGAAGCGATATGAGAAGGTGTTTTTAGGGAAAAGGTATTCAGGCACAAATATGCCAATTATAAATTCAATTGATATGAGGTACGCTGAGAAGGAAGGAAACTCATTTCTCCCGAGCGAATTAGTTAGAGATATTGAGGAAACACTAAATAGAAACGAACAAGTCCTTTTATTTTTAAATAGGCGAGGTTATTCGCCATTATCCATATGTGGTAATTGTGGTATAAGAATTGATTGCCCAAACTGTGATACTTGGCTGGTCTTTCATAAGAATAACTCCAAATATATTTGCCATTATTGTGGATATTCGGAAACTCATTATTCGAGTTGTAAAAATTGTGGGTCAGAAAATACAATCATACCAAGCGGAAGAGGGATAGAAAAAGTTGATGAAGAAATTGGAAAAATATTCCCAAATGCCAACAGAGCAGTATTTTCAAGTGATTATCTAAAAAACACGATGCAAATGGATAGTATGCTAAAGGATATCAAAACAAACAAAATTAACATTATTATAGGGACCCAACTTGTCTCTAAAGGTCATAATTTTCCATTTTTGACATATGTTGGGATTTTAGACGCAGATTTTGGCTTAGAAATGACAGATGTACGCGCAGCGGAGAGGACTTACCAGATACTAAATCAAGTATCTGGTAGAGCCGGAAGAATAAAGCAAAATAGTAAAGTCAAGATACTCACGCATATGCCTGATCATCCCCTAATTGAATCAATTTTAAAAAACAAAAAAGAGGATTTTTATAGAACAGAATTAGAAATGAGGTCTAATTCACGAATGCCACCTTTTTTTAGATTAATTTCTATAATACTTAGTTCAAAGAATAGACAACTTTTAAATCAATATGCAGAAAAATTATATTTAGCAAGAAATTTCCCCCAAAATATAGATCTTTATGGTCCTATTGAAGCCCCAATTTCGAGATTAAACAGAAGACATAGAATGAGATTTTTAATCAGAGGACCAAGAAATTCAAATATTCAATTTTATACAAAACGGTGGTTGGATAGTAACAAGATGAGTGCGCAAATAAAGATCATTATTGATGTTGATCCACAAAATTTTATTTAGGGGTAATATTTTCATTGAATTGTAGCTCTCTTGTTGAAATTTATTATGATTTTATTGCACATCATCAATAGCTGTGGTAATGAATAGATATTTCTAATTTAAGTGTGTGCAGATCAAACATAACTAATTTCAATTAAGAAAATAATACAAGGATAATATGCAGTAATGACACAAGAAATATCGATACCAGAAGTGTCTAAAAGATATGCAAAGGCTATATTTGAATTAGCAAGTGAGGACAAAGAACTTGATAAAATATCAAAAGATTTAATATCCTTGGATAAAGCAATAAATGAAAATGATAGACTTTCTCGTCTAATAACAAGCCCAACATTTTCGTCAAATGAACAAACTCAGGTAATGGGGTCACTACTTGATAAGCAAGAAGCAGCAAAAATAGTAAAAAACTTTGTGAATGTGCTCATCGAGAACGGTAGAATAAATATACTTCAATCAATTATACAAGCCTTTAATCTCCTAATTATCAACAATAGTGGGGAAATAATAGCTGATGTGATATCGGCGCAAGATCTATCTCAGGAGCAGCTTTCTGCAGTAAAGTCAAGTCTCAGAAAATTGACTGATAAAGAAATAAAATTGAACACAAAATTAGACCCAGAAATTATGGGTGGTATGATAGTTAAAATTGGATCACAGATGATAGATACCTCTGTATCCACAAAATTGAATAATCTCAAAATTCTAATGAAAGGTGCAAACTAATGGATCTAAAATCAGCAGAGATTTCTGCAATACTAAAGGAAAAAATAAAAAGCTTTGACGAAAATGCAGAAATTTCTGAAGTTGGCCAAGTGCTATCTGTGGGAGATGGTATTGCGAGAGTGTACGGCCTTGACAATGTTCAAGCTGGTGAAATGGTTGAGTTTTCAAATGGCGTTAAAGGGATGGCCTTAAACTTAGAGATGGATAATGTCGGGATAGTTATTTTTGGTGATGATAAAGATATTCACGAAGGTGATATAGTTAAAAGAACTGGTGATATTGTGGAAGTACCAGTTGGTAAAGAGCTGCTTGGCCGAGTTGTTGATGCACTTGGTAATCCGATAGATGGTAAGGGACCAATAAAGTCAAAACTAAATGGTCGAGTTGATATTAAAGCTCCAGGTATTATGCCTCGAAAATCTGTTCATGAGCCAATGCAAACAGGACTCAAAGCTATTGATGCACTTATTCCTATCGGAAGAGGGCAAAGAGAACTAATAATTGGTGACAGGCAAACTGGTAAAACAGCTATCGCCCTTGACGCTATACTTAATCAAAAAACAGTCAATGAGACAGACGATGAAAGTGCAAAGTTATATTGTGTTTATGTTGCAATAGGACAAAAGAGATCCTCTGTTGCGCAATTGGTAAAGATCTTGGAGGATAATGGTGCCTTAGAATATTCAATTATAGTCGCGGCAACGGCTTCTGATCCTGCACCACTGCAATTTCTTGCACCATTCTCTGGATGTACAATGGGAGAATATTTTAGAGATAATGGCATGCATTCATTAATTGTTTACGATGATTTATCAAAGCAAGCAGTTGCATATAGGCAAATGTCACTATTATTGCGAAGACCACCCGGTAGGGAAGCATACCCTGGGGACGTGTTTTATTTACACTCAAGATTACTAGAAAGAGCTGCAAAATTAAACGAAGATAATGGCTCAGGTTCGCTAACAGCACTTCCTGTGATTGAAACTCAGGCAAATGATGTTTCAGCCTTTATTCCGACAAATGTAATTTCAATAACAGATGGTCAAATATTTCTAGAAACAGATTTATTTTATCAGGGGATTAGACCTGCTGTGAATGTTGGGTTATCTGTAAGTCGTGTTGGATCTGCAGCGCAAATAAAAGCAATGAAGCAGGTTGCAGGAAAGATCAAGGGAGAATTAGCTCAGTATCGAGAAATGGCAGCATTTGCTCAGTTTGGTTCAGACTTGGATGCGACTACCCAGCGTCTCTTAGCTAGGGGTGAGCGATTAACAGAGTTATTAAAACAACCACAATTTAGTCCACTTAAAGTTGAAGAGCAAGTTTGTTCAATTTATGCTGCAGTAAACGGATTTTTAGACTCAATACCAGTTAATAAGATTTCATCCTATGAAAAAGAGCTTTTAGAAACAATAATGAGTTCGCATAAAGATATACTATCTTCAATTGCAAAAGAATTGCAGCTTTCCGAAAAGACGGAAGCAAAATTAAAAGAGGTTATCGAGGCGCATACAAAATCATTTTCAATGGAGTAATTAATTGCCAAATTTAAAAGAGTTAAAAAATAGGCAAGTTAGTGTCAAATCAACTCAGAAAATAACGAGAGCTATGCAAATGGTTGCCGCTGCTAAGCTAAGTAAGGCACAAGAAAGCGCACAAAGTGCTAGACCTTATGCAAGTCGACTAGCAACAGTGATGGGCAATCTTCTACAATCTGTTGAAGGAGGGTCCGATGCACCTAAACTAATGGTTGGATCGGGTAAATCTGAAACCTATTTATTAATAGTGGCAACAGCGGATAGAGGACTTTGCGGAGCTTTTAATTCGAATATTATAAAATTGGCTACTAAAGAATTAAAAGAACTATTCTCAGATGGGAAAGAAGTAAAAATACTCTGCATAGGCAAAAAAGGTTACGACTTACTTCGAAGAAACTATAAGGATAATATTGTCGACTTTATTAGCCTTAAGGAAATAAAGAACATATCATATCTCGAAGCTGCAAATGTTGGAAATAAGGTCGTTAAAATGTTTGATGAAGGTAATTTTGATGTTTGTAAATTATTCTACTCAAGCTTTAAATCGGTTATTTCTCAAATACCTATTTCAAAGCAACTTATTCCCCTTGAATTCACTAATGACTTCAAAGAGGACGAAGAGAAAGATCCTGCCTTAAGTAGTAAAGCAATTTATGATTATGAACCTGAAGAAGCTGATGTAATGGAGGAGTTATTACCTCTAAATTTAAACATTCAAATTTTTCAGGGTTTATTAGAAAATGCTGCAAGCGAACAGGGTTCCAGAATGTCTGCAATGGATAATGCCACAAGAAATGCAGGCGATATGATAAATAAATTAACATTACAATATAACAGAACTAGGCAGGCAATAATTACAAAAGAATTAATTGAAATTATTTCTGGTGCAGAAGCTCTTTAAATTTACGAGGTAGAAAATGGCTAACAAGATATCAAACGGAAAAATAACACAAGTAACAGGCGCCGTCGTTGATGTGCAATTCGACGGGGATTTACCTGAAATATTGAATGCTTTAACGACTGAAAATAACGGCATAAATCTAGTACTAGAGGTTGCATCGCACCTCGGTGAAAAAATTGTAAGAACTATTGCAATGGATTCAACAGAAGGTCTAATAAGAGGGCAAGAGGTCGTAAATACGGGAAGTCCTATTCAAGTTCCAGTTGGGGAGGAGACTCTCGGTAGAATTATGAATGTTGTTGGCCAACCTATCGATGATGGGGCTGCAGTTGAATCAAAAATATCTAGACCAATTCACGCATCAGCTCCTCCTTATGTTGAACAATCAACCGAAACTGAAATATTGGTTACAGGTATTAAGGTGGTTGACCTATTAGCTCCATATTCAAAAGGTGGTAAGATTGGTTTATTTGGTGGAGCAGGTGTTGGTAAAACAGTTCTAATACAAGAGTTAATCAATAATGTTGCACAGGCTCACGGTGGTTATTCAGTTTTTGCAGGTGTTGGAGAAAGAACCAGAGAAGGTAATGACTTATATCATGAAATGATTGAGGCAGGAGTTAACAAAGAAGGTGGGGGGAATGGTTCAAAATGTGCTCTAGTTTTTGGGCAGATGAATGAACCCCCAGGAGCCAGAGCGAGAATTGGGCTAACAGGTCTTACACTCGCCGAGCATTTTAGGGACGAAGGACAAGATGTATTATTCTTCGTGGACAACATATTTAGGTTTACTCAAGCCGGTTCAGAAGTTTCAGCTTTATTAGGTAGGATTCCATCTGCTGTTGGTTATCAGCCTACCTTGGCCACAGATATGGGAGCTCTTCAAGAGAGAATTACAACAACTACAAAAGGATCTATTACATCAGTTCAGGCAATATATGTTCCTGCTGATGACCTAACAGACCCAGCTCCAGCAACATCATTTGCTCACTTAGATGCAACAACAACGCTCAATAGATCAATTGCTGAAAAGGGTATATATCCAGCCGTAGATCCACTTGACTCAAATAGTAGAATATTAGATCCACGTATAGTTGGTGATGAGCATTATGCTGTAGCTAGGCAGGTACAAGAGATTTTACAAAGGTATAAGTCATTACAGGACATTATTGCTATTTTGGGTATGGATGAATTATCAGAAGAAGATAAACTTATTGTCACAAGAGCTCGGAAGCTTGAGAGGTTCCTATCTCAACCTTTCCATGTTGCAGAAGTATTTACGGGTAGCCCGGGAGTTTTTGTTTCATTAGAGGATACAATCAAAGGTTTTAAAGAAGTTTGTGATGGGAAACATGATGATCTTCCGGAAGCTGCGTTCTATATGTGTGGTACTATCGATCAAGTGATAGAGAAAGCAAATAAACTCAAAAGTGATGCAGCATAGTTTTGAGGTTATAATATGGATAAATTTAAATTTGAGTTTGTTACACCAGAAAAACTTTTATTTTCAAGTGAAGTTGAGCAAGTAATAATACCGGGATCTGAAGGTGAGTTTACAATTCTTGCTGAACATTCACCAATTATATCATCTATGAAGGCTGGCTTAATAAGAATATATTCCGATATAAATAGTATACCCGTCGAATATTTTGTTACAGAAGGATTTATTGATATGGCCTCAAACAGTCTAACAATATTGGCTCAAAATGCTATTGAAAAGGATCTTTTAGATGATCAGAAATTAGTCAGTTTAATTGATGAGTATCAAATGGAAATAGATAACACAGATAGTGATATAAGAAAAAATAAATACAATATGAAGATTGAAAATATCAAAGCTATCCAGAGTGATATTTAATCAAAGCATTCTAATATTTTCAAACTCTTTGAATACCTTTTTATAAGTCTCTGTCTTGAAATCAATTACTTGATCTAATATTTTTTCAGGATTTTCCCATTTCCAGTCTGTAAATTCTTGGTAGTTTCCAGAATTTTCATCTGGAACCAAATTGACATCATTATCATTACCCAAATGTTGTAAAAGGAACCATTTTTGTGTTTGTCCAACAAATTTACCTTTATAATTATTTAATATTGTTTTTGGTATTTTGTATTGATACCAGTGGTCTGAGACTGCGAGTATTTTGATATCTTTTAGGCCCGTCTCTTCATACACCTCTCTGAAAATAGCTTCTTCTGGTTTCTCTCCTGGATCAATACCTCCTTGTGGCATTTGCCAAAGCTTTCTATCTTTATAATTTGATATTTCTTCTAGTCCTTCTTTTTTTATTTTAGTAATTCGCTTTCCGATCCATATTTGAGATTTATCATTAATAATCATAGCACCAACACAGGGTCTGAATTTTTCATCTAGTTTGTCAATCATCTTATCTTCCTTGAGTATCGGGAGTTAATAAGTTTTTGTGCAAACTCTAGTTGGAAGTCATAAGAATCATCATTAGAAATATTATTTTCATTCTCAATTATATAAAGAGGTTTGATACCTATCTTATCTATTGATATATCGTTAGGTGTATAATATTTTGCAGTCGTAAGCCGAATTGCCCCATCCTTCTTTGATCCAAGAGGTATAATTGTTTGAACAGATCCCTTTCCGTATGTTTGGGTTCCGATTACAGTTGCTCGTGCATTATCGCCCATGGCACCTGCGAATATTTCAGATGCTGAAGCAGACCCACCATTGGTAATAATGATAATCTCAGAACCATTTGTAATATCACCTTTTTTAGCGAAGAACCTAGTTTTTCTTTTTTGTTCTCTCAGCTTTGTTGAAACTATTTCGCCTTTATTTAAGAAAAGATCTGTAACTTTAATTGACTGATCCAGAAGGCCCCCAGGGTTATTCCTAACATCAATTATAAAGCCTTTTATACTATTACCAGATTCCTTATTTAGCTCATTTATGGCAGTAACAATTTTTCTATCAGCAATATCATTAAATGAGGATATTCTGATATAGGCAATATTTTCATCAAGAAGCCTATATTTTACAGGTGTGATTTGGATTATTTCTCTAATTATCTTAACATCGAATGTGGAGTCTTCACCTTCTCTAAAGATTGTGAGTGTTATGGGTGTATTAGCATAACCTCTCATAAGAGATACCGCTTCATCCAGAGTCAAACCGTATACATCTCCTCCATCTATTGATGTTATATAATCACCAGTAATAATTCCGGCTTTTGCTGCTGGAGTATCATCAATTGGAGAGATAACCCTTACAAAGCCATTAGCATCGAGGGTTACTTCAAGACCCAGCCCGCCATAAAAACCCTTGGTATCAACTTCCATTTCTTTGAAGTCATCTTCTGATAAATATGTAGAGTAGGGATCCAATGACTGGAGCATACCCCTTAATGCTGAATACATAAGTTCTTTGCTATCAATATCATCAACATATTGGTCTTCTACTTCACTAAAAACACGAAGAAATAACTTAAATAGCTCAATATTTTCATCATGGTCGTCTGCAAAACTAGGTTTTGTAAATAGAGAGATTAATAGGACTAAGATTATTAGAGGACATGCGATATTTTTTTTTGTGGTTTTATTATTTTTAATGGTCATTTTAATCTCTATGATATGGGTGGTTTATTATTATCGATAATGATCTGTATAGCTGCTCAATTAGAATTACTCTTGCCATAAGGTGTGGAAGAGTCATTTTACTTAATGAAATTGTCTCGTTAGCTATCTTTGAAAGATTTCTAGATGTTCCATCAGGTCCTCCAATAATGAAATTTATTTCACTTCTTGGTTGATTTAGATATTTATCCAACATATTTTTAAATTCCAGGGTTGTGAGGGGCTTTCCTTTTTCTTCTAATATAATATTTACTGACTCTTTTATGTTAATTTTTTTTAGTATCATTTTACATTCTATATCTTTTCGAGAATCTGGATTTTTATCTAAAGCCTTATTAATTTCGATCATTTCTAAATTAGTTATTCCAATTTGCTTATTAATTGCATTAATATTTTTTAAATAATGATCACACAATAATTTGAAATTACTATTAGTAATCTTACCTATAGCTAACAATCTAAGATTCAACTGTTCAACCTATTTTTGTTTGATCATTAACAACTAAATTCTCTGACCAGATTTTTTCTATCCTATAAAATTCTCGAACCTCAGGCTTAAATATATTGATAATAACATCAAAAGCATCTATCAGAACCCAGTCACAATTTTGTAGTCCTTCAACTTGGATATTTTTATATGAATTATTTTTTAATATTCTTTGTATCTTATCGGCGATTGAGCTTATGTGTCTAGAGGATGTTCCACTTGAAACTACCATATAGTCTGCAATTGAACTTTTTTTACTTATATTTATGATAGTTGTATTTTGGGCTTTCATCTCTTCGAGACAATCACTCACGATTTTAATAATTTTTTTATCGATCATTTTGGATATGTATATTTAAATTTTTACGAATTTCAGTTGATGAATTAAAGTTACGTTTATTATGAATAAAAACCCAACATGGTGTCTCGGATTTTGTAATACTAGTTGCATCGTTTTCGTCAATTCTGTATTTCTTATATTTATTTGCAAAGATAGTTGAGCTGACATCTAGAGAAGATCTCGGTCTATCAATAATAGCTATTGGTATTTCTCTAATTAATTTCTCCCAGTCCATCCACAGATGAAAATCTCTAAGATTATCAGCACCCATTATCCATACAAATTTTGTATTTGGATATCTTTTCCTTAAATATTCCACTGTACCAACAGTATAGACTATACCGGCTCTCTGCTCTATATCATTTATAATTATTTTTTTTGTTTTCGACTGATTTTTAGCAGAAGAGGTTCTTTTTTTGAAGTCAAAAAGCACATCATATTGTTTAAGTGGATTTCTAGGGCTTACTACCCACCAAATGAAATCTAAATTTAATTTCTTTAGAGCTTCTTCACTAATATTTATATGACCATCATGACTTGGATTAAACGACCCCCCAAGGATACCAATTCTTTGATTACTAGACGCAAACTTTGTATTACCTATAATCCATCTATTTATTTTAGGCTTGCTTATCATTTTAATATTTTACTCAAGACCTAACCTGTCCGTTTCCACGAACAATATATTTAAAGGTAGTTAACTGCTCTAATCCAATTGGACCTCTTGCATGCAATCGACCTGTTGAAATACCAATTTCTGCACCAAACCCAAATTCACCTCCATCTGCAAATTGTGTTGATGCATTAACAAGTATAATTGAGCTACCCACATTTTTTTGAAAGTACTCACTAGACTCACTACTCTCGCAAACTATAGCTTCAGTATGTCCGGTACCATATTTTTCAATATGTAAAACTGCTTCTTTGATATCATTGACAATTTTAACTGAAATAATAGCATCAAGGTACTCTGTTGACCAGTCGGCCTCATTAACAGGCTTTGTTTTATTGAATAATTTCTCTATATTTTCATCACCTCTTATTTCGCATCCTAGATGGTCAAGTTTTTCAAGTATTTTTGGAAGAAAGTTATTTGCAATAGATTTATCAATTAATAATGTCTCTGCAGCACCGCATATTGATGGGCGTCTCATTTTTGCATTTAAACTAATATTTATAGCATTATCAAGTTTTGCACTTTCGTTGATATAAACATGGCATATACCCTCAAGATGACCAAAAACTGATACCTTTGCCTCTTTTTCTACTCGTGATACCAAACTTTTGCCACCCCTTGGCACAATTACATCGATATTAGAGTCAAGACCATCAAGCATCATTCCAACTGCATTCCTATCAGTTACTGGAACAAATTGTATTGAATTATCATCGAGCTTTGTTTTTTTGAGCGCGTCCCTAATTGATTTGTATATAGCGTAACTTGAATAAAAACTATCAGAACCACTTCTTAATATGGATGCATTTCCAGATTTCAAACACAAGCACGCTGCGTCTGCTGTCACGTTGGGGCGGCTCTCATAAATTATTCCTATAACACCAATTGGAATGCTCACTTTATCGATTAATAAGCCATTTGGTCTCTCCCAACTGCTTATTATTTTTCCAATAGGGTCATCTAAGCTAATAATGTTTTTTATGCTTATTGAGATATTCTTGATACTATCTTTATCAAGTAATAATCTATCAATAATGGATTTTGGTTTATTTTTTGAAATTGCAATATCAAGATCTTTTTGATTTTCTTTCAATATTTCTTTCGTATCCTTTTCAATATTCTCTGCGATAATTTTAAGTGCATTATTTTTTTCATTAGTTGAAGCTATTGCAAGTTTTGAATTTGCTTTTCTAGCATTAGAGCCAATAACATTCATTGTTTGTTTAATATTATTTTTCATCTATTTGTTTTTCTTCTGTTAGGACAAGATCATCTCTATGTATACAAGCTGACCTCCCGCGATAGCCTAGTAAATTCTCAATTTCGTCTGTATTTTTACCTTTTATAGATTGTGTTTCCCCGACTGAATATGCAGTCAAACCACGTGCCACTTCATTTTTAAGTGAGTCAAATATTAAAACTGCATCTCCTCTCTCAAATTGACCGTCTACATTTATTATGCCAGCTGGCAATAGGCTTCTCCCACTTTTAAGTGCTTTTGAAGCACCATCATCAATATATATGTTTCCATTTGGAACTAACATTCCTGCAATCCATTTTTTTCTTGCTAAATGAGGCGAAGTTTTAGCTATAAAACACGTAGCTTTTCCACCTTCTATTATTGCTTGAATGGGATTAAAGTTCTTGCCACTTGCAATTAACATATTTGATCCGCCATCCATAGCAATTCGTGCTGCTTCAATTTTAGTAATCATTCCACCAGAACCGTAACTTTTATTTGTATCTCTAGCCATATTTTGAATTTTTTTTGTTATTTCTTTTATTTCTGCAATATGAACAGCCTTCTTATCCTCAGGGGGCAATGTATAAACTCCATTCACATCAGATAGTATAATTAAACAATCAAAACTTGCCATTGTCGTAACGCGAGCAGCCAACCTATCATTATCTCCATATCTTATTTCAGAAGTAGCAACTGTATCATTCTCATTAATAATTGGTATAACATCATTCTTTAGTAGCATAGATATTGTATTTCGGGCGTTAAGGTATCTTTTTCTTTTTTCTGTATCCTCAATAGTCAACAGTAATTGTGCGACTTTTAAGTCCCTCTTTGAAAAAGCATTCTTGAATGCACTAATGAGTTCTATTTGTCCAACAGCTGCCGTTCCTTGTGCAATATCCAATTTTAATTTTTCATCTTTTTTAATACTTAGGATATTTTTTCCTAATGCAATAGCTCCAGAAGTAACAACAATTACATCCTTAAACTCACTCTTTAGAATTGCAATATCGTCAACAAGACTTTTTAACCAGCTTTGCCTAATTGTCGCGTCCTCATCGACAATAAGACTTGATCCAATTTTTATCACTATGCTTTTAGCATTCTTTATTTTATCTGCGGTTGCCATTTCTCTTGCTTTGAGCTCTTTCTATTTTGTTTTACGATTAACTGGTATACTTTTTCCTTAAGCTCTTCAATTCCGATATACTTTTCAGCCGAAGTAATTAGTATTTTCGATCTAATCCTATCACTAAAATCCTTAATTTTTTCTTGAATATCATTTTCATTCATTAAATCACTTTTGTTGAGTACTATGATCTCAGGTTTTTTAGAGAGGTCATCGCCATATCTTTTGATTTCTTTCCGAATTATTTTATATGATTGCTGAATATTTTCTTCCTCTAAAGAAATCATATGAATAAGCATAGGACATCTTTCAATGTGAGATAAGAATTTGTGACCAAGTCCCGTTCCCTCGTGAGCACCTTCAATTAGCCCAGGTATATCAGCAACTATGAAATTATCATCTGAATGATTTACAACACCCAATACAGGATTAAGGGTTGTAAAAGGGTAATCAGAAATTTTTGGATTCGCTTGACTAATTCTGGATAAAAGAGTTGATTTTCCAGCGTTTGGTAAACCAACAATCCCGCAATCAGCAATAAGCTTCATCTGAAGCCAGATTATTGTATCTTCTCCAGGAGTTCCTTTATTTGCAGTTCTTGGTGCACGATTTGTCGATGATTTGAAACGTGAATTACCAAAACCACCACTACCACCTTTTGCAATCATATAAGCTTGATCTATCTCCAAAAGGTCTTCTATTAACTCTTCCTTTAGTTCATCGTAAATCTGGGTACCTTGCGGAACTAACAGCGTAATATCTTTCCCGCCATGACCAGTTTTATTTTTTCCTGCACCATCTTTTCCTCTTTCCGCCTTATAGTGTTGTTTGTATCTATAATCGATGAGAGTATTTAGCCCTTCAACCGCTTTTATATAAACATTACCTCCATTGCCACCATCACCGCCATCTGGGCCTCCATATTCAATATATTTTTCTCTTCTGAAGCTGACAGCTCCACTGCCACCATTTCCAGCCTTAATATATATTTTCGCTTCATCTAAGAATTTCATAGCCTATACCATAACATCATTATTTTAATGACGTAAAATGTTATTAATATATCTTGAGATTTGAATAGTTATTAGGAGTACAAATATTAATTTGTTTCTATAACATTAATTGTTCTTCGACCGCTTCTTTTATCAATAAATTTAACAGTACCTGTTTTTTTCGCAAAGATTGTATGATCTTTACCGATTCCAACATTTTCACCCGGGTGCCAAGTTGTACCTCTTTGCCTAATGATTATATTACCGGGGATTACTTGCTCACCACCAAATTTTTTAACGCCAAGTCTTCTACCTGCTGAGTCACGCCCGTTTTTTGATGAACCACCTGCTTTTTTATGTGCCATAATTTTCTCTTAAATTCTATTTTTATATAGTTTTTTAAGTCCCTTTATTATTTTTTCTTAACATCTTTAGTTGAAGAACTTACTTTCTTCGTAGTTACTTTTTTTGGAGCAGTAGCTTTTTTCACTGGTTTTTTGACCGAATCGGCTTCTACCTTTTTTGTAACTTTTTTAACTACTTTTTTTTCTTCCTCAGTTACAACTTTTTGAACTACTTTTTTTGAGATAGATGTTGCTATATCTATAATCTTAAGTTTTGTTTGTAATTGTCTATGCCCCATTGTTCTTCTATAATTTTGTCTTCTCTTCTTCTTGAAGACAATAATTTTTTTAGATCTACTCTGCTCAATTACTTCAGCAGTTACGGAAGCATTTTCTATATATGGAGTACCAACAAGAGTCTTTTCTCCTTCAGTAATCATTAGTACATCACTAAAAGTTATTGTTTTACCTTGTTCTTCAGGTAATTTTTCTACAATGATTATATCATCTTTATTAACTGAATACTGTTTTCCACCAGTCCTAATAACTGCAGTCATTTTCTTGCTTTCGTATAAATTTTTATATTTAATAAGGTATAAATTAAATTACTATCAATGTTTAATATTTTAAATCAATTAAGTCAACTTTTCTTTATTAAATGAATTAAAAAATTATTATTGATTGGAGTAGTTTTTTACTTTGAAAAAATATCTGGTTAATTAAATGAAAACAAAATCTATAAAATTATATGAAGCAGGCAATATAGATAATATGAAATGGGAAGAGACTGATCTGCCTGACCCTTCTAGTGGAGAGGTTCTTCTGAGACATGAATTTATTGGCTTTAACATGATAGACACTTATCATCGTTCAGGAATTTATCCAACACCGGAAAAACCATGTGGACTTGGAACTGAAGCCTCAGGTATTATTGAAGATATTTCCAAAGATGACAAAGATCAGTATTTCAAAGTGGGAGATAGAGTTGCTTATGCAGGAAGTGGCAGTGGTCTTGGAGCTTATTCATATAAAAGAATAATCAGATCAAAAGATTTAATTAAAGTTCCAGATTGGATGGGGCTAGATATTGCAGCCGCAATATTAACAAAAGGTCGTACCGTAGAATACCTTTTTAATAGGACATATAACTTAAAAGAAAATGAATATATATTATTTCATGCAGCAGCTGGAGGTGTTGGTCAAATAGCAGGACAATGGGCACGTTCAATTGGAGCTATAGCAATAGGCGTCGTGGGAAATAAAAAAAAAGAAGAATATGCAAAAAAATGTGGATATAAATTCGTATTTAATATGGAAGATCATGATATTGTTTCCGAAATCATGAAAATAACAAATAACAAGGGTGTTGATGTTGTATATGACTCTGTTGGTCTTACAACATGGAATATTTCACTTTCTTGTATAAAGAAACTAGGACTTATAGTTAGTTTTGGAAGTGCCTCTGGTAACCCACCACTTTATGATATTGCAAAAGATGGTATAAAAAACTCAGCATTTATTCACAGAGCTACGATGGTGAATTATATGACATCTAGTAAAATTGCGAGGGATAGTGCCGCGAGAGTTTTTGAAAAAATAAAAAATAAAGAAATACAATTAAATTTAAATAAAAATTACCAATTAAAAGATGTGAAAGTAGTCCATAGAGATGCAGAAGCTAGAAAAACAATTGGGCAAATTGTTATGAAAGTTTAACTATATTCCATAAAATCTATAAGATTTTCAATTGAGGGTTTTATTTCCCCCGCATGAATCTTTTTCGTGATATTTACAATTTTCTGATTAATTACAGTGTCTATTCCCAAATCTTTCCCCATCGTTACAACAAGACCATTAATTTCATCAACTTCACTATAACGACCCTTTAGATGGTCGTGAAAAACAGCATCTCTTGCATTCGGTCCAATATCTTTTATTAATTTATCTAGCATTAACTCAATAGGGTTGTTGGAATTATTAATTTGGTCTTCACTTAGACCAAATATCGGTACAATTTTGTAACCTCTTCTCTGGCCTACTAAAAGAGCTTCTGTTCCAATTCTCATTATGATTTCTCTCATTCCTGCTATCTTGAATCCTTCATATAAACTAGTGCCTAGCATCGCGAAAGGACCCATACACATTGCATTAATAATTAGTTTCATCCACTTTGCAGATACAATATCTTCTATAATATCAACATTACCAACAGATGTGAGGATTTTTTTTATCTCAGGCAAGCGAGTTTCCATGGAATGGCATAGCGCCCCAATACCAAACCAAGTCTTCTGATTTGGTGTATCTCTCTGGATTATACCAGGCGTGAATAATTCAGATGATAACTCAACAACGCAACCGAGAGTCCTTTCAGATCCAACAATGTCAGAAATTCTATCATTAGTCATAGCATTTTGTACCCCAATTATGATAGCTTCTTCATTTAGATAGGGTTTAATTAGTTTAGTCATCCACTGTGTATCGTAAGCTTTAACAAATAAGAATACATAATCAAATTTTATATTCATCTCTGCCAATTGACATAAATGATAAGCAGATACATTTACTTTTTTGGTCTCATCTGGAAGATTTATTACTAAGCCGTTGTTATTCATTGAATTAACATGATCCGGCCACTGATCAATTAAAATAACATCGTATTTATCTCGGGTCATATCTGCTGCAGCACAACTTCCATTTGCCCCAGTCCCAAGGATTGCAATTTTTTTATTAGAAAGATCTATCATTTATAAATTTGATTTATTGTTAAACTATAAGAGTCGAAGCTAGGCATCGATTTTCTCACCCTGCCAATCAATAATATCACCACTCTGACTTACATCAACGTCATTAATTATATTAATCAAATACTCAGCGGCTTGATCTCTTTCAAATATTTTCTTATTTTTCATCTTATCAGTGAATGGGCTAGATAAGTTTGTGTCAACAGTACCTGGATGAAGTCCAATACAAATAGCATTCTTATTTCTGTAAGTAAGTTCTAAAGATAGAGTTTTTATTAACATATTCAGAGCAGCTTTAGAGGATCTGTAACTATACCAACCCCCAAGATTATTATCTGAAATACTTCCCAATCTTGCGGAGAGAAAAGCAATTACAGAGGTGTTATTCTTGTTTAAGAGTGGAGTGAAATATTTTGATATTAAGAATGGACTGAAGGTATTTATTTTAAAAATTTCATGCAAGTATTCGTAACTAATTTCCTTAAATGTTCTTTCGGGCTTATAGTCCCCAATGTGTAATATGCCAGTTGCATTAATTATTATATCTAAATATCCATAATTATTTTTTATATCCTCAGCGCAGTTTGATATGGATTGCTCGTCTAGCATATCAATCTGATATTGCTTTTCATGCTTTCTTGTCCTTACAATCTCAATAACTTCATTTTCACTGTCTATTTCAAATATCTTATGAATGATTGCTGATCCAATACCACCATTGGCACCGATAATAGCTATTTTTGATTTTTTAAAACGAGAATTTTTATTTTTTGTCATTATATATATTTCTATGAGAAACAATAAATAAAGATTTAAAGTTTAATTTATATTAATTTAAACTATTTTATAGAATAAAACGTAATTTAATAGTCATATTTTATATGATGAGTATTGTAGATTTATAATGTTAGAAATAAACAAGGAATTTATAAAAAAATTTCAAATCAATAAAGATCGTAAAGATTTTGAGGTTATCTTTAGGTACTACGCGCCAAGAATAAAATCTTTATTGATAAAGGGAGGGGCAGACTCAGCGCAAGCTGAGGACATTATGCACGATACTATGATAAATGTTTGGGAGAAACTTCATATGTATAATTCTGAAAAAGGTTCATTTAGCTCATGGATTTTTACAATCGCAAGAAATAATAGGATTGATTTATTAAGAAAAAAATCATCAAAGCCATACACAGATATCTATGAGATAGAGATAGCTTCTGAAAAAGATAATGGGCAGGATATTGCTGAGCAAAAATCACTATCACAGCAGGTAAAAAACGCTATAAACCTTCTCCCTTCAAAACAAAAAAAAGTTATTGAACTCTCATTTATGAATGACATGACCCAAGATGAAATTGCATCCAAACTTGATATTCCAATCGGTACAGTGAAATCAAGAATGCGTTTAGCTTATCAAAAAATGAAAGATAATTTAAAGGAAATTACAGTATGAAACATCACCCAGACCCAGCAACATTATTAGAATATGCCAGCGGTACTTTGAGCACACCATTCTCTATTCTAGTTTCAGCGCATATTGAGACTTGCGATGAGTCCAAACAAATAGTTAAGATAGGTGAAGAGATAGGCGGCGATTATATAGATAACATTGAACCGAACGAAGAACAGACAATAGATTACTCTGCTTTTCTAAAAAAACTTGATAGCAATGAACTAAAAAACAAGAATAAAAAACAGGAATATAATTACGACCGAAAATCAGTCATACCATCAGTACTCCAACCATATATCGGGCAAAATTTTAATAATATTAATTGGTCATTTTTATCTTTTGGTATAAAAAAATACCAAGTCAATATTGATAATGATCCAGGTAACACACTAACATTATTAAAAATAAGGCCAAAAAAGAAAATACCAGCTCACGGACATACAGGTCGTGAAATGACCCTTGTGCTGCAAGGCTCATTCGATGATGAACACGGATCTTATGCATCTGGTGATATTGCAGAACATGATGGTGTTGAAACACATCAGCCTTTTGTATCCTCAGATGAAGATTGCATTTGTATAATATCTACAGAAGGTCCGTTGATATTTAATAATTTTCTTGCAAATAAGCTACAATCACTCATTCGTATTTAGATGTACAAAAACTGGAAATCTGTATGGATTACCGGTGCTAGTTCCGGAATTGGGTATAGCCTAGCAGAGGCACTTGCCGCCTCTGGTGCAACCGTTGTTGGATCAGCTAGAAGAAAAGATAAATTAATTGAACTGGCATCAGGTAACGATAATATAATTCCGATTGAACTTGATGTTTCAAATATTTCTGATGTTAAAAGTAGATATAAGGAAATAAGCAAAAATTTTGATAACGGCATTGATTTGGTGGTCTTAAATGCTGGTATTAGTAGGCTTTTTACCCTTGAGGATATAAACAAGAGATACGCTGATATTATAACAACTATGGAGACCAACTACTTTGGTGTTACAAATTGTCTCTCAGTAATAATTCCTGATATGATAAAAAGAAAAAAGGGCCATATTGCAATTATGTCCTCTATTGCCGGTTATAGAGGACTTCCAAATTCTATCGCTTATAGCCCTTCAAAAGCTGCTTTAATTAATTTGGCGGATATATTAAAATCCGAACTACTTCATCATGGTATTACTGTATCTATAATCAACCCCGGGTTTGTTGATACGGATGCAACGAAAGTTAATAATTTTAATATGCCAAGTCTTGTTTCAATAGATTATGCTACAAAAAAAATTATTCATGGTCTAAGTAAAGAAAAATATGAAATATGTTTTCCCTTTTTGTTATCTTTTACTTTCAAGATTATGAGGTTCATCCCACATAAACTATACTTTTACATAATTAAAAAATTTATTTGGAAAGAGTCTCCTAAATAGATAAATCATTTTGGCGTTAATTTAAATACACTAACGAATATTGATTTTTCTGAAAAACCAGCTTCACAGTAAGATAAATAGTAATTCCAAATTCTACTAAATTTTTCATCGTAACCCATAGTTTTAATTTTGGGCCACTTTTGATTAAATCTCTCTCTCCATAATCTTAGTGTTCTGACGTAGGAAGAATTTAAATCTTCAATAATTTGAACATCTAAGCCCTCATCATTTGCTTTTTTTATTAGAAAATCTTTACTTGGTAAAAAACCACCAGGAAAAATATACTTTTGAATAAAATCAACCTGATTGCTATATTCTTTATATTTTTTATCGGATATAGTTATACCCTGAATGATCGCAAAGCCATCATTTCGTGTACACTCTTTAATCTTTCTCAAGTATAAGGGTAAGTATTTTTCACCAACAGCTTCAATCATTTCAATTGAAATGATTTTATTGTAGTTTGTAACTAGATTTCTATAATCTTTTATATCAAAAGAGCAATTATTGAACGAGTCTTTAATATTAAGTTTTTTAACAAAGCTTAATTGTTCTTTGGAGATCGTTATTGCATCTATATCGATTTGATTATTGTTAAATAGATATTGAGAGAGAGTTCCCCAACCACATCCAATTTCAAGTAATTTCTCTCCATCATTTAAAGATAGATAATTCTCAAGTTTTTTAAATTTATTCTTTTGTGCTTCTTCAAGGGTTTGATTATCTCTCTCAAAATGTGCACTTGAATATTGCATATTACTATCAAGCCATTCCTCAAAGAAGTCGTTACCCATATCATAATGGGCACGTATATTTTTTTTCGCTCCTTTTATTGTATTCTTTCGAAAGAGATGAAAAATATATGAAATGTTAATTTTAAATAACTTAAAACGTATCATCTTATCAAAATTTTCTTTATTTCTTAGATAGAAAATGAAGAAATCAGTTAAATTGCTGCACTCAACATCACCATTAACATAACAATCGCCAAATGCATTGGGTCCACTTAAAAAATAACTACTTACAATTTTATAATTGTTAAATTTTATTTCTAAAGAGGAGTGTTCGGAGCCAAATAAAAAATATGATTTATCTGGAAATATTAATTTAATTGATCCAACTGGTTTCCAATCAAATAGTTTTAATATGTATTTCTTCATTTAATTAATTGTTAGTTTCACTAAAATAAAAAATTTGAGACTTTGGAGCTAAGGGTTTCTTCTTTAACCTGAGGCCCTTAAAAAAGAGTTTAATTGCTTCAAGATGGATGGCTAAAATAACCTTAAAGGTCAAAAAAGCATTTTTCTTTAAAGAGTGGATCAATTCTTTATCAGATAAATTTACCTTTTTGCTCGTAAAAGAAGCTTTCAGTATTGGCTTATTATCTACCTGGAGATTAATCCCCATATTAAATATTCCATCACTATCTGTTATCTGAAAACTATAAATACCACTATCACCATTGAAAGGTGATATAAATAATTTTTTTTCACACTTTTGATAGATTGTTTTCTCATAGTTATCATTTACTGGGATAACGTAAATAACTCGCTGACCAAATGTGTTATTTACTTCATAGACCATAACTTCTATTAAGTCATTCTCGTTAAAGCCAATATAAACTGTTATTGGGTTAAAGACATAGCCAAGAATACGCGGGTATGCAATCATCGAGAAGCGTTTTACAGGATTTCTTGTTACTACATTATCACGGATCTTTTCAAGGAAAGTACCTATACTAACATCATCTCCATGATCCTTATCAAAGATGCTGAAAAGGTTAAATTTATTATAAGAAAAGATTTTTGACTTTTTAAGTGTATCATACAAATTATCACAGTCTATCATTACAGCAAAAACATTATAATCAAGCTTATGCTGAATCGGGAAGACTCTTTTATGTACAACTTTTCCAACTAATATTTTATTATAATTCATGGTGCGTATAGATAAATTCACTATTAATTTGCAAGCCTATTCCAGCTTTGATCAGTTGTCCATGGTCTATTTCTTTTAGAAATATCCTCAGCAACAAGAAGACCGCTTTGAATTCCATCTTCATGGAACCCATACCCAAGGAAGCTACCACATATCCATACATTATTCTTGCCTTGTTTTTTAATTATTTCATTTTTTAAAATCCGATTTTTAGTATCAAATATTGGGTGGCTAAATCTTATTACTTTATGAATGGACTCTTCTTTTATTTGAGAGTATGGATTTAAGGTCAGGAAAAAATTTAAATTCGTGTTTAGTTTTTGAATGCTATTTAGCCAGTAGGTAATAGACAAATTTTTGCTATTTTTAGAATTATCTTTTTTAATATAATTCCAGCTGGACCACAGTTTTTTTGTTTTAGGCATTTGAGATGAGTCATTATGCAGTATGGCAACATTTTCTTGATATTCAAAATTAGCAAGAATTTCTGCTAGTTCAGAGTCAAATGGTTGGATTATTTTATAACTCTCATTAGCTGGAGTCGCAAAAATCAATTTATCAAAAGTTTCTTTTTCTCCGTCACCAGTTGATATCTCATACTTATTTTTATTTTTCTTAATTGCTATTATTTCAGTATTCAATTTTGTAACGAACGAGCTACTGTTCACAATTCCGTTAACATATTTAACACTACCACCGATTATCGATTTCCAGAGGGGTCGTTTGGAAAGTTTAAACAATCCGTGATTTGCAAAGAATCTGACAAAGTCAAGTGCAGGGTAATCAAGCATCTTTTCAGGACTACAGGACCATATGGCACTACACATTGGAATAACGTGATTTTGGATAAAATACTCTGGGTATTTTTCTGCTAATAGGAATTCTCTTAAAGTTGAACTACTATTGTGTTTTCTTATATTTTTTTCAGCATTTAAGTAAAATTTTCGGATATAAAAGAGTTGCTTCCAGTGGTTCAAATTAAACAAATTTTTGACTTGTCCAAAATAGCCAGTTAAACCCGATCCTGAATACTCATAATTTAATGAGTCAACAGAAAGAGAAAAACTCATATCTGAGCTATAAGAATTAATCTTAAGATTTTCAAATAATTTTATTAGATTCGGATAATTCTCATCATTATAAACCATAAATCCAGTATCTATATTTACTATATTATCAACATCTTTGACTTCTACCGTGTGAGCATGCCCTCCAAGATAACTATTTTTCTCAAAAAGAACCACCTCACTATCTTTTGATAAATGCCACGCTGCGGATAAGCCTGAAATACCTCCGCCAATAATTCCTATTTTTTCAGTTATACTCATCTCTAAAATTTCTACCTTTTTAAATAAAATTGATCTATGCTGTATTTGTATACGTTAAATATTTATCAATCAAACGGTATAGCTATGTCAAAGTACTTCCTAACATATATTATTGTCCTAACAATATTCTTGGCTATTGATGCTATATGGCTGGGTCTAATTGCAAAAAAATTCTACTTTAGTAATCTTGGATATATTCTTGCAGATCGACCTAATATGGTTGCTGCTGGTTTATTCTATTCATTATATGTGATTGGGATACTCATCTTCTCGACTATTCCTGCCCTTAAAGAAAATTCATCCTCAATAGCAATAATGTACGGAGCTTTATTCGGTTTTTTTGCATATTTGACATATGATATGACAAACTATTCAACGATAAGGGATTGGCCTCTTCAAGTTGTATTTGTTGACACTATTTGGGGGACATTTCTAACTGCAACTTCCTCTTATCTTGGTTATCTTGTTTCAAGGTCATTTCTCTCCTTCTAAAATTTTTCCTCTAAATTGGTTATATTAAAAGATTAAATTGTTTCAAGACTAAAGTTATGGAATAATATGATAGATAATTTAAAGTAAAATATAACCATAATAATTTTGGAGATATATAAAGATGGAACATGATATACCAATGAAACCATATGGTCCAACAGCTGGAAGAGACCATATTGATGATAAGCCAAGACCAAAAACTAAGACTGTTGATTTCCATATTCATATGAGGATTCTAGAAGCTGACAAATTAGTAGGAGATAGAGTTCCAAAGGACTCTCAAGTTGCCGATAGATTTGCGAGTAAAGCTTCCAAGGAGCAAAGTGATAAACATCATATGGAAAGGGCTCCTTACTTGACAGATATGGATTATCGACTTCCAGATATGGAAAAAATGCAAGTTGATGTAGCTGCCCTATCATGCGCTCCAAGGCAATTCTATTATTCAACCGATCCAACCTTGGGGCATGAAACTAGTCAAATAGTAAATAATGGAATATCTAAAGTGGTAAATGAAAATAAAAAAACACATATAGGTCTCGGGACTGTCCCACTTCAAGATACAGACCTTGCCATTAAAGAGCTTAAAAGATGTGTTAACGAACTTGGATTTAAAGGTATACAAATTGGTGCAAGGATAAAAGAAGATGAGGAGTTATCTGCTGAAAGGCTCTACCCTTTTTGGGAAGCCGTACAAGAGCTCGATATTCCAATGCTAATTCATCCTTCATCTTTTTCAAGTCCTAGATTATCTAAGTATCATATGATGAACATTATTGGTAACCCGTTGGATACTACTGTTGGGGTCCATTATTTGATATTTGGAGGAGTGTTAGAAAAATATCCAAATCTGAAATTTGTTCTAAGTCATGGAGGTGCATTCGCATCACATTATTTTGCAAGAATGGATCATGCATATGGAGCACGGCCTGATTGTAGGGAAGATATTCATATGAAGCCAAGTTATTATCTGAAGAAATTTTATTTCGATACTCTAGTTTTCTCAAAAGAACAGCTATCTTACCTTATCCAAAACTTTGGTTCTGACCACGTGCTTCTGGGAACTGATTATCCGTTTGATATGGCAGAATTTAATCCAGTAGAGCACGTTTACCAATTACCCGAGTTAGGTGAAAAAGATCGAGAAAAAATTTGTGGCTTAAATGCTATGAAACTTATGGGTATTGATAATACTTATTTTGATTAAAATGGCACATATTTTGTGAAAAAAATATATCTAGTAAGGCATGCAGAATCAGTCTGGGATAATTCTACTTTTCTTGATAAAGATAGGATGCTCTCAATTAGTGGTATTCAAGACTGTAAGAAATTATCTAATTATCTATCTGTTAAGAACATATTTCCTGATATTATTTATTGTTCGAGTGCCCGTAGGTGTATAGATACACTTGAGTTAATTTTCCAAGATCGTGATATTAATTTAGATAATAAAATAGTTAAAATAGAAAATAATTTATACGGTGCTGATTTACCCTTTTTACTAAATTTGATTTCCTATATAAGTGATTTAACGCACAGTTTAATGATAGTTAATCACGAGCCTGTTTTAACACAACTAACCAATCAGCTCATAAGAAATTCGAAGGAAGACGATAAAAATAAACCGTTAGACAAATTTTCTACGTGTGGAATGGCAATTTTAGAGCATGAAACAGAAAATTGGGAGAGAATTAACTCTTATGATATGCGGTTGATTAATTTTGTTAAGCCTAATAATTTAGCAACCTCAATTTTATAACCAATCTTTCTTAAAAATACTTTCTCCTAACTCATCTATGATAATTTTAGCCTTTCGTTGTGATAACTCTACTGCGTCTTCTTTTTTACTGAACGTATCAGTACGAATAAAAGCTTTTTCAAGATAGGATCCAGATATTTCTTTTGAAATAATACCTTCGGTTGTGAACGAGCCTCTTATTTTTTTTGGCTTTGCCTTTATCATAAAGTCTTTATAAACAATTTGGAATTCAGAAGCCGGTGTACTATTAAACAAATCTTTTAATTTTTTGAACATATTATAAAAGTCACTTTCAGCTATTTTTTTAATTATTTTGAAATAATAAAAATTAATATATATTATACAAATAATTGGAGGTTTAGACGAATGCAAGGAAATAATGTCTTATTTATAATGGCAGATGAACATAATTATAATTGTATAAATGCTGTAGGTAACAATTCAATTATAACACCTAATATCAATAATTTAATAAAAGATGGGACTTTATTCTCTAATGCATACACCCCTTCTCCTTTGTGTGTTCCGGCCCGTGCATCGTTGGCAACTGGAACCTATGTTCATAAGAATAAATATTGGGATGGGGCCCATGCATATGACGGGAAAGTACTGGGATGGCAGCATATTTTGAGAGAGAATAATATTAATGTTACCTCAGTTGGTAAGTTGCATTACAAAGACAGAACCGTGGATACAGGATTCACGGAAAGCATTGAACCAATGCATTTAAAAGATGGTTTAGGTGATCTATTTGGTTTACTTCGAGAAGATATGCCTCCAAAAGATGCATGTAAAAGGCTCTCAGAAGAGTTGGGCAGAGGGGAATGTGAATATTTAGAATATGACAGATTAATTACAAAAAAAGCTACAGAATGGATACAGAATCAAGATAGTGGTTCGGATAATTCTAGCGAGCCATGGGCATTGTTTGTTTCATTTGTATCTCCTCACTATCCTCTTGTATCACCACCTTATTATTATGACTTATATAATGATATTAATTTGCCTTATGATAATTATCCTAGCCAGCCGCCAAGTAAACTGCATAGTTGGGTAAGGGGTATTCGTGAAAGCTGGCCCTATGATGATTATATGGATAATGAAAAAAGAAAAATTGCTGTGCAAGCATACTACGGTATGTGCAGTTTTATGGACTCAAATGTTGGGCAGATCGTTAACGAGCTAAAGCAATCGAATTTTTATGATAATACTACTATTATTTATGCCAGTGATCACGGTGAGTCGCTTGGGAATAGAGGTTTATGGGGAAAAATGACTATGTACGAAGACTCTTCATCAATTCCTTTAATTATATCTGGTAAAGATTTTAAGGAAAATTCGATTTGTGAAACTCCCGTTTCATTACTGGATATATATCCAACAATATTGGATATTACTTCCTTAGATAAAAGTGAGGCAAGCCCAGACATTGATGGTAAATCTCTTATCAAGATTGGAAATAGTAAATACGATAAAGAAAGATGTATCTTAAGTGAATATCATGGGGCAGGGGCTTATGGGGGTGCATTTATGCTCAGAATGGGTGACTATAAGTATATTTACTATGTTGGTCATGAACGTGAGCTATTTAATGTTAGAGAAGACCCAAATGAGGAAGTAAATTTATGTGATCAAGTTAAATATAATGAGCTTGTCGATGAGCTTGATAAAGAATTAAATTCAATAATTGATCCTAAATATGTAGATAGCATGGCTCGGCAATCTCAGTCAAAGATGCTAGATGAAGTTGGGGGAAAAGATTTTGTTCTGAAGCGTGGAAATTATGCTGGTACTCCAGTAGGTTCATGAACTTATTCAAAAAAATGTATATATAACAGATAATTAAAGGAGAATAAAAATGGGAATATCAGGTGTTTGGCAATGGGTAATAATCGCCCTTATTATACTTTTATTATTTTCAAGACCCGGTAAAATATCCAAACTCTTGGGAGATTTAGGTGTCGGAATGCGAAATTTCCGAGATGGCTTAAAGGGAGACAAAAAGGATATAGAAGATGATGTATCAGATAAAGAGTAAAAGTATTAGTAATGTTTAATATTGGTTGGCAAGAGTTTCTCATTATATCTGTCGTTATTGTTATTATACTGGGCCCAAAAGAGTTACCGAATGCTCTAAATTTTGTTCTAAATATATCAAGAAAAATACAAATATTAGCAAGGGAGTTTCTCTCTGAGACTGAAAATATTATGACGAAAGAAGATATACGTAAAGTCAAACAGACTATCAAAGATATAAAATTTGATGATAATTTAATAAAAGAATTTAATGAAAATGAAGAAGTAAAAGATGAATAATATTATAAAAAAAGTGCATTGGATAGCATCAAAAAATGGCTGAAAAAGAAGATGATTTTTTATCAAAAAAAATGTCAATATTGGATCATCTCGCAGAGCTGAGAACAAGATTAATTTATTCATTTATATTATTTATTCTTGTTTTTTTCATATCACTTATAAAATTTAAGATAAGTGACTTCCATATAAGCATTGCACAACTAATTTATATTTTTTTGCAGCAGCCTCTTGCCGATATTCTAGATGAAAGAGGCGGTAGAATGATTTTTACGGCACTTCATGAAGGTTTTTTTACTCAAATAAAGGTTGGTTTTTATATTGCCCTCTTTGTATCTCTCCCAATAATTCTAGTTCAAATATGGAAATATATTTCTCCGGGACTTTATAAAAATGAGAGGAAAATATTTCTACCTTTTATGATTGCCACTCCTTTCCTTTTTTTATTAAGTTTTTTAATGGTTTATTACATTGTAATGCCACTAGCATGGCAGTTTTTTTTATCATTTGAGTTAACCTCAAATCAAATCGGTCTGCCAATTGAAGTAGAACCTCGAATTTCAGAATATCTAGCATTAGTTATGAGGTTGATACTTGCATTTGGTATATGCTTTCAATTGCCCATTCTTATACTGCTGTTAGTAAAAGTTGGCATTATCGACGTTAAATGGCTCTCGAAAAACAGAAAATATTGTATATTATTTTCATTCATAATCGCCGCTATATTGACCCCTCCAGATGTTATAAGTCAATTTTTACTCGCATTACCTCTAATATTATTGTATGAAATATCAATAGTACTAGCTAGATTTATTAAAAAAGAAAAGAAGTAGTAGATATAGTTTGAATTAATTTACTTGGCAAATTATAATATAATTATCATGATTTTTTTACATACATTAATGTTTATTCAATGGATTGCCGGTCTTGTTGTATGGCTGCTAATATTTAATGTAATCACGGAATGGCTAATTCATTTTAGGATTTTAAATTCAAGTCAATACATTGTTTCGATTATTGCAGACTTTCTATTTAAAATGACCAATCCAATATTAAAACCAATCAGAAGATATATACCATCATACAGTGGACTTGATTTCAGCCCTTTAATTGCGATTTTTGTTTTATTTATCATTAAGGATCTCATAAATATTCTTATTATGAATATTTAATTTGGAGATAATGAATTGGCTAATAAAGAGATTAATGTTGAAAAGATAATTGATGGTAAGATCATATCCTCAAAAGTCCTCAAAGAAGTTTCAGAATCTATTATTCAAATAAAATCAAATGGGCTTGAACCATGTCTAGCAGTAGTTCTTGTTGGCAATGATCCGGCAAGCTCCGTATATGTGCGAAACAAGAAGCTGATGTGCGAGAAAGTAGGAATTAAATCTATAGATTTTAACTTAGATGAAAGAATTAGTGAAGAAGAGCTATTAGACATAATAATTAACTTAAACAAAGATAAGACCACTAATGGAATACTTGTTCAATTTCCTTTGCCATCTCATATCGATAAACAAAAAATAATTAATACAATATCTCCTGATAAGGATGTTGATGGATTACACCCCATTAATGCAGGAAGATTAATGAATAATGTTGAAACATTAGTTCCATGTACCCCGCAGGGTTGTATGATTATGTTAAGAACTTGCCTAGATGATCTATCTGGAAAAAATGCGGTAGTTATTGGTAGGTCAAATTTAGTTGGTAGACCTATGTGTCAACTTCTTACTAATTCTGATTGCACTGTAACACAAGTCCATTCAAAGACTATAAATATTGAAGATTTTATATCACAGGCAGATATATTAATTGCGGCAATAGGCATACCAAAATTTGTGAGAGCCGAATGGTTAAAAGATAGGTCTGTCATAATAGATGTTGGTATTAATAGAATTAGTGATAATTCTGAAGGTAACAATAAGAAGAAACTAGTTGGGGATGTTGATTTTGATGAAGCAATCAAGAAAGTCGCAGCGATAACACCAGTTCCTGGTGGAGTTGGGTTAATGACAGTTGCGTGTTTAATGAGAAACACATTAATTGCTACAACATTACAGATGTAGTTTCTCTAGAAAGTTATTTAGACCTTCTTCTTTTTGATAGTATTTTCAGCCTTAAAGCATTTATCTTTATGAAACCACTTGCATCAGATTGGTCATAGTCGGTTTCACTATCTTCAAAACTAACAAGGTCTGTGTCATAAAGAGAATTATGGCTATTTCTATTAATTATGAGTATGTTTCCCTTAAAGAGCTTTAAAGTTATTTCACCCGATACGTATTCTTGAGATAGATCAATTGCCTTCTGTAACATTTCTCTTTCAGGGGAAAACCATAGTCCATTATAAATTAGGTTGGCATACTTTGGCATCAACTCCTCTTTAAGATGCATACTTCCAGAGTCTAATGTAAGTTCTTCAATCGCCCTATGAGCCTTAAGTAATATAGTTCCTCCAGGAGTTTCGTAGATACCTCTACTTTTCATGCCAACAAAACGATTTTCAATTAGATCCAATCGCCCAATTCCGTGTATTCTTCCATAGTTATTTAGTTTCTCTAATAATGCGGCTGGTGTTTGTTTTTTTCCATCAATTGATATTGGATCTCCCTTTTCAAATCCAATTTTTACAATTGAAGGTATATCATTTGCATCATCTAGTGAATTTGTTCTTTGAAAGACATATTCGGGGCATTCATTTTCCGGATCCTCAATTAACTTTCCTTCTGAAGAAGTATGTAAAATATTGGCATCTACAGAAAAAGGTGCTTCTCCCATTTTATCTTTTGGAATTGGGATTTGATATTTTTCGGCATATTCTATTAATTTTTTTCTTGAGGTTAATTCCCAATCTCTCCATGGCGAAATTACTTTAATTGATGGGTTTAGTGCGTAGTAGCCAAGTTCAAATCTAACCTGATCATTTCCTTTTCCTGTTGCACCATGGCAAACTGCATCTGCATTTGTTAGCTTTGCTATTTCAATTTGTCTTTTAGCAATTAGAGGTCTTGCAATTGCTGTTCCCAGAAGATATTGCCCTTCATATAGGGTATTAGCTCGGAACATTGGGAATATATAATCTTTTACGAAATCTTCTTTAAGATCCTCTATATATATTTCTTTAACGCCTAAGTTTGCAGCTTTCGCTCTTGCGGGTTCAATCTCTTCTCCTTGACCTAGATCCGCTGTGAATGTCACAACTTCACATTCATAGGTATTTTGAAGCCACTTGAGCATAATGGATGTATCCAATCCACCCGAGTATGCAAGTACAATTTTATTTATTTTCTTCATTATTCATCAACATAAAATATTAATAAGTTAAAGTATATTAATTTCTTTTTCTTAATCGCACGGTTTCAGATTTTAACTGACCACATGCAGCCATAATATCCTGGCCACGCGGTTTTCTAATTGGGCATGAAAAACCAGTATTATTAAGCAGTTCCGAAAATTTCTTAATTTGTTCCATATCCGAACATTGGTAGTTATTTCCTGGCCACGGATTGAAAGGTATTAGGTTAATCTTTGAAGGTATATTTCGTAATAATTTAGCAAGGTCTTTTGCATCTTCAATACTATCATTAATATCTTTTAGCATAACATATTCGAATGTGATCTTACTTGAGTTCTTGAGCTTTGGATAATTTTCGCATGCTTTAATTAATTCTTTCAAGGGATATTTTTTATTAATTGGCACCAAAATATCTCTCACATCATCTTTTGCAGAATGTAAGGAAACAGCCAGTGATACTCCAATTTCTGTTCCAACTCTTTCCATGAAGGGAACAATTCCAGAGGTTGATAGTGTTACTCTTCTTTTCGATAATGCTAATCCATCACAGTCAGTCATTATAAGTAGTGCTTTTTTAACAGCCTCAAAATTATATAATGGCTCTCCCATTCCCATCATGACAATATTTGTTATTTTACGAAGTTTATCGGGTTCACTCCCATGCCAATCATTGAGCCTATCTTTTGCAATTAGCAACTGGGATACTATTTCTTCTGTCGTAAGATTACGTATTAATTTCTGTGTTCCGGTATGACAAAATGAGCAATTTAATGTACATCCAATTTGACTTGAAACACATAAAGTACCTCTTTTTTCTTCAGGAATAAAAACAGTTTCAATTTCATTGGGTGTTGAAAGACCATTATTGGATAATCCAAGAAGCCATTTTATTGAACCATCTGCTGATCTTTGTTCTGTTGAAACTGAATTTCTTTTTAATGTATAGTCATTTGATAGTTCGTTGAGGAGATCTTTTGGCATATTTCTTATATCTGAAAATTCTTTTATACCTTTTAGAAAGATCCAATTCCATAATTGCTTAGTCCTCATTGAATTCTGCTTCAAAGGAATATCATAGTCTTTTAGGTTTTCAGATATTTCTGATTGTGAATATCCGTATAAAGCGCTTACTTTTTGAAGCGTATTATCGTTATTAGATGTATTAGTTTGAAGGTCTAACATATTTCTAGTAATACGTTCTGGTAATATTAAGTCTTATAGGCATATATCATTTAGCTCTTGTAGGCTTCGAGTCACGCCTTTTAAAGAGTAATGGTCTGTGGTACTTGTTTCAAATTCTGATGTACCTTTTATTATCATTTGATAGCCTTTTTTCATAGCTTCGACTAATTTATTTTCTTCATCTTTTGTTATTAACCAAGCATGTTTTTCCTGAGCTGACATTGAGAATGTACTATTTAAGATTTTAATAGTTACTGGTGTATCTTTCTTAAAATTATAACCAGCGTATAAGCTAGGCTCATTATGACTCCCCCCATCAATTTTTTTAATAAAAAAATTTGGATTCCATTCTTTATCTGTTGGTGCTTGTTTAATCGGGCTACTTGCAATATAACAGTGCTCTCTACTATCATCTACATATTTTAGAACTCTCCAATCTCCAAACCTGCTTTGAACTTCTGGTTCCCCATGTGAAGTCGCATTACTTATAGTTGCACATGCAAGATAAATTATCACTAGAGTTATAAAAAAAAAGTATTTTCTATCTAAAATGTTCATTAAATATATATTCCAAACTAATAAATAGATTAAGAAAAATTTATTTATTTTTAGTAAACAAACTATAAATATTAATTTTTATCTTGTGATTTTACCGAATGTTTTTATTCGATCATACATAACAATTGCACCTGCTATTGCAACATTTAAAGAAAATTTGCTGGGGATCCTTATTATATGGTCACTTTTTTTTAGAGTCTCATTCGATAGGGAGCCTTTTTCAGGTCCTAAAATATACATAGCTTGCATTGGATGAACAAAGTTCGGAAGATTTTCTGCATCATCCGTTATTTCTATTCCGACTAGTTTGCAACCCTTCGGCATCTTGACTTCATCAATATTCCCCCATTCAAAATAGGGAATATGAGTATCTGATTTTGATGTATCAGATTTTTTTATTCTATTATTATTTTCAGCAACTCTTGGGTGCGGATTGACAGTAAAAACAGAGTTAGCACCAAAAGCATGAGCAGACCTCATTAAATTTCCAAGATTCATTGGTTTTGAAATATTTTCAACACCAATTGAAAAATATCCTCTTTGAATATAGTCAGAGTTCATCATTTTATACTATTTGTATTTCTTTTCTATAGTATCAATTTTATTTGCTAATTTAATATCGAGATCTGTAATTTCACCCGCATCATGAGTAGTTAGGATAATTTCAACATTATTATAGGTATTTGACCATTCAGGATGATGATCTAATTGATCAGCTGCCAATGCTACATCAGACATAAAACTCCAGGCTTCATTGAAGTCTTTAAATTTAAATTGTTTCCTCATAAATAGTCCACCTTTAATTGTGGGCCAGGGAAGTTTTTGACTTTTATCATTATTTATCAATTATCTATTCCTTTGGATTTTTTTATTTTTTTATACATTTAACAAAAAAGTAATTATATTATAATATGTAATAAAACATAATATCTAATTGATTTCTATAACAACAATCATTTTATATATTATATAACATATGAACGGAGATACAAATGGAACCAAGAACTTATAATAAATCAACATTATCATCAGTAGATATTGACCAAGGTTTGCGCACATATATGCTACGAGTCTATAATTATATGGCAATTGGTCTGCTAATTACTGGTTTTGTTGCTTTCTTTGCGGCTGCATCTGGAATATACCTCGCTATTGCACAGACACCATTAATTTGGGTTGTAATGCTTGCTCCATTAGGTATGGTCTTCTATCTTAGTGCTAGAATATCAAGGATGTCTGTAAGTACAGCACAACTCTCGTTCTGGATATTTTCGGGGCTTATGGGGTTATCTCTGTCGTATATATTCCTTGCCTATACAGGAAATAGTATTGCACGTGTATTTCTAGTCACTTCAGGTGCATTTGGTGCACTAAGTATATTTGGATATACAACAAAAAAGGACCTCACAGCTTGGGGCTCTTTCCTTTTCATGGGTTTAGTTGGGATCATACTTGCATCAATTGTGAATATGTTTATTGGTTCAAGCGGAATGCAATTTATAATTTCTGTGCTTGGAGTTCTAATATTTGCAGGTTTTACTGCTTACGATACTCAAAAGATTAAAGAGATGTATTATCAGGGAGATAGCTCTGAAGCTTCCGGTCGAAAAGCAATTATGGGTGCTTTAAGATTATATCTTGATTTTATCAATTTATTTATTTTACTACTACAACTCTTTGGATCAAGAAGGTAGTACTTATATTATTTTATAACGCTTTGTATCTTTTTCGAGTATCTTTAATAGGTTAGAAAGTTCACTGCCCCTTTTTAAAATACGGCCATCTTGACCCTTGATTTGATATACACCATTACTATGCCGTAGCTTAGGTATTTTAATTATTGTGAATTGAGGGATCTCATTTGTTTTTCTATATACCGAAAATACAGCTTGGTCTTTTAATGTATCAATAGCATAATCTTTCCATTCTCCTGATACAACTTTTCTACCGTATAATGTTAGTATTTGATTTAATTCTTCTCTCGAAAAAGCAGTCAGTTTATTTGTGTGAAGCTCTTTACTTTTTTTTGATGAGATACCTAATCTCTTATGATTATCAGTAAAATTTAAAATTTTTAAAATATTATTCATTTTTTTCTCACAAAGATTATTCTAGCATACAATAAAAAATTGACGAATATAAAGATAAAAAATATGGAAATTCCTCATTAGATTGTTATATATATCATAGAAAATTTAAATAATTTATATACTAGGGATACGAGGGGATAAATATGGTAATAAAACAAGAGAAAAAAGAATTTACAGCTGAGGTAAGTAGATTACTTCAGATGTTAACGCATTCAATTTACTCAAATAGAGAAATTTTTCTCAGAGAGTTAATTTCAAATGCATCTGATGCCTGTGATAAGTTACGATATATTTCTTCTACAAGATCTGATGTAAAGATTAATGATCTAAGAATAGATGTGGTATTAGACTCTAAAAAGAAATCATTAACAATACATGATAATGGAATTGGTATGAGCCGAGATGAAATGATTGAAAATCTTGGAACAATTGCAAAATCGGGTACCAAAGCATTTATCGAAAACGCAGAAGAGTCAAAAGATCTTGGCACTCAAATTGGACAGTTTGGAATTGGTTTTTACTCAGCATTTATAGTGTCAAAGAATGTGCAAGTTATTTCAACAAAATATGACTCTGAAGAAACATATTCATGGGAATCTGATGGCCTAGGATCCTATAATATTTCTAAACTAGATAAAAGCGAAAAAAAAGGTACTAGTATAATTATCATGCTAGATAAGGACTCCAAAGAATTTATTGAAAAAAATAAGATTCAACAAATAGTATCAAAATATTCGGATAATATAAATTTTCCAATCTATCTAAAAGATATTACTACCGATCAAGAAGAACAAATTAATACATCCAATGCAATTTGGACAAAACAGAAAAAAGATATTTCAACAGAGCAATATAAAGAACACTATCAACTTGTAAGTGGAAATTTCGATGACCCAATCTCTACCATCCACTATAAGGCTGAAGGAAGGTATGAATATGATGTCTTGTTATATATTCCAACTTCTCGTCCATTTGACCTATTTGATCAGCAGAGAAAGGCTAAATTGAAATTGTATGTAAAAAGAGTATTGATAAGCGATGACAGTAACATCATACCATCTTACTTTCGATTCATAAGCGGTGTTATCGATTGTGCAGATATACCACTTACAGTCAGCCGGGAAATATTACAGGAGAATCAGGTTGTAATTGCAATTAAAAAAGCGATTAAAAATAGGATTATAAATACTTTGAAAAAAATGTCTGAAAAAGAGGATGAGCAATATAAAGGGATATGGCAGACTTTTGGGACAGTTATAAAGGAGGGTTTATATGAAGATTTTGAAAAAAGAGATGAGTTACTCAAATTGTTAAGATTTACATCAACAATAAATAAAGATGGAACTAGAACTCTTGATGAGTATATTAAAGATATCAAAGATCAGCAAAAATCAATATATTATATTACTGCTGATGACTATGACTCAGCGCTCGCTAATCCTATACTAGAGGGCTTTAAAGCTCGAGAGATTGAAGTTATGATCTTGACAGATCCAGTGGATAGCTTCTGGACAGCCTCTAATATAAATTACGAGAAGTACGAATTAAAACAAGTTTCACATGCCAAAGATGAACTTACAGAAGTTGAAGTCAAAAACAAAGGTAAAGAAAAAAAGTCTAAGTCTAAAGTTGAAGAATCCTCGATATCTGAACTCATAAATAGAGTATCAAAAATACTTAATAGCCAAGTCAGTGACGTTAAGGTAAATCCAGGACTCATTGAAAGTCCTGTGTGCTTATCCCTAGGTGAAAGTGGATATGACAAGACAATCCAGAGGATATTACAAGAAAAGCAAGGGGTAGAACTCTCAAAACCTGTTCTAGAGATTAATCCTGAACATAATCTAATTAAAATTCTATCTAGTAAGATTAAGGATAAGAAGATTAAAGATGTAAATACCCTAACAAATCTTCTATATGACTATGCTCGAATTATGGACGGAGAAAAACCTAACGATATTTCAAACTTTAGCAAGAATATGCAAGAAGTTCTCAGTAAAATAAAATAAGCTATTCAATTAAAGTCTAAAAGTGAACTGATAGTGAGTCCAATGGTTTTTCGTTTGGTGGAGCAAATTTGGTTAGATTAATACCAACAATTGCAGTTTTATACTCTTCAATAGTTGGTGTTCTTCCAAGAATAGCTGAGAGAACAACAACTGGCGTTGATGCTAAAAGCGATTCTCCTTTCTTACCTTCCGAGTCTTCAACCACTCTTCCTTTAAATAGACGAGTTGAAGTTGCAAGGACAGTATCACCTTTTGCAGCTTTTTCTTGGTTTCCCATACATAGATTACAGCCAGGTCTTTCTAAATATAAAATATTATCATACTCAACACGCGCATTATTCTTGGGATTGTTGTCATCAAATTCAAAACCAGAATATTTTTGAAGGATACCCCAATCACCTTCTTCCTTAAGTTCATCTACAATATTGTAGGTTGGGGCAGCAACTACCAGAGGAGCATTGAATTTGACAATACCTGACTTAGCTTCCAGATTTCTGAGCATTTGCGCAACGATTTTGACATCACCTTTATGAACCATACAAGAACCAACAAACCCTAGATCTACTTTTTTCTTTGCTTCGTAATAGGAGATCGGTCTTATTGTATCGTGGGTATATCGTTTGGATATATCAATATTATTCACATCTGGATCAGCTATCATTGGCTCAACTATCTCATCCAAATCGACAATTACTTCTGCAAAATACTCAGCATTACCATCGGGTGATAGGGCTGGCTTTTCACCACTCTTAATTTCTAGAATTCTCTGATCTGCAATCTTGATCAAACCACGTAGCATTTTAATATCATTATCCATACCTTTATCGATCATTTTTTTTATTCTACTTTTTGCAATTTCAAGCGATTTAACGAGTGTATCGTCTTCAGAAATACAAATTGCTGCTTTTGCTTTCATTTCTGCTGTCCAGTCAGTAAAAGTAAAAGCTTGGTCAGCCAAGAGAGTTCCAAGATGTACCTCTATGATGCGGCCCTGAAAGACATTATCATCAAATTGGTCCAGCATTTGAGCTTGAGTGGCATGAACAACATCACGGAAATCCATGTGATCTGGCATACGACCCTTAAAAGTAACCTTGACGGACTCTGGAATTGCCATCGTTGCTTCTCCCGTTGCAAGAGCAAGTGCGACTGTGCCGGAATCGGCTCCGAATGCAACACCTTTTGACATTCGTGTATGTGAGTCTCCACCTATTATAATTGCCCAGTCATCAACTGTAATATCATTTAATACCTTATGTATTACATCTGTCATTGGGTGGTAATTATCTTTTGGATCTCTACCTGTAATAAGACCAAACTTTTGCATAAATTTCATTAGTTTTGGAGTATTTTCTTGTGCTTTTATGTCCCATACAGAAGCTGTATGACAACCTGATTGATATGCACCATCAATTGTTGGTGCAATAACTGTTGCCGCCATTGACTCAAGCTCTTGGGCTGTCATAGGACCTGTCGTATCTTGTGATCCAACAATATTTACTTTTACTCTGACGTCAGCCCCAGCATGTAAAACTATATCTTTTTCTATTCCAACAGCATTCTTATTAAAGATTTTTTCAACTGCGGTAAGACCTTGCCCTGGATTTGATACCTCCTTTGATTTTGCGTAAGGTGAATTAACAGCGATGCCCAGAGTTTCGCAAGCAAAGTTTTGAAGTTTTTTTCCAAATACAACTGCGTAGGAACCACCCGCTTTTATGAAATCCGAATTTTGCTGCGTAAATGATGCAGATACATCAATTAACTCCTCTTTTCCATCGGCATTATAGAGTTTCTTATCTTTGGTATTTATTTTGAGTACCGTTCCTGTTTCAACAGAATATTTTTGTTCAAGAACAGGATTATTATCATTATTTAATATTGGACTACCCTCTGTATCCAGCTTCTTGACCCAGTTTTTTAGGTCGATTCCAATCCCTCCGGTTACACCGACGGTTGTGAGAAAAATCGGTGATACACCATTAGTACCGGCAACAATTGGAGCGATATTTACAAATGGTACATATGGACTAGCCTGTCTTCCAGTCCATAGTGCGACATTATTTACACCTGACATCCGAGATGAACCAACACCCATAGTTCCTTTTTCTGCAATAAGCATAACTCTTTTATTTGGATTTTCTTGCTGAAGTTTTTGAATTTCGGATTGTGCAGACTCTGATATAAAACATTTTCCATGTAGCTCGCGATCAGCTCTCGAGTGCGCCTGATTTCCCGGTGATAGTAAGTCTGTTGAAATATCACCTTCAGCTGCAATGTAAGTAACAACCTCAATTTCATCTTCAATATTAGGTAATTTTGTGAAGAACTCAGCTTTAGAATAGCTCTCAATAACATCTTTTGCCGCAGTATTTCCTTCTGAGTAAGCTTTCTTAAGTCTTTCTGTATCTGCTTCATAAAGAAAAACTTGGCTTTTAAGAATATTAGTAGCATCTATAGATGCTTCTAAATTATTACCTAAAGTTAAGTCTATAAGTACTTTAACTGAAGGTCCGCCTTTCATATGCGACAATAATTCAAATGCAAAAGCTGGGGTAATTTCATTTACGTTAATATTTTCAAGAATAATTTCTTTTAAAAATTCTGCTTTCTCATTTGCTGCACTAGTGGTTCCCGGCAAAGTATTATATATAAGATATTTAAGTGCGTCAGCTCTATGTGCATTCTTAGAATCTTTTATAAGCTCAATAAGCTCACTTATTAAAGCACCATCATCGATAGGTTTAGGCTTTAAACCCAATTTCTTTCTATCTTCTATCTCTGCTAGGTATAGGTTATATAAATTCATAGCAATCTATTAAAAATAAAATCTAAAGCCCAAAATACTTTTTTTGCGCTGTTATTTTTAATCCTCATTAAAAAAAGCAGTATATCACATTCTGGTTAATAAGTTTTACCATGATAGAATAGACATTCAAGTATATTTTGATAATATATTTATATAACCATATAAATAATATAATAAAATATAATACTGGATTATTCAAATAAACTGCAATGAAATTATATATTCAAGACCTAAATTTTTCTTATGATAATGGTCTTATCTTCAATAATCAGACTCATACGCTATCATCAAATAGGATTACACTTCTTCTCGGGCAAAATGGGTCTGGGAAATCTACTTTCTTAAAAATAATAGCTGGATTAGAAAAGCCAAATTCAGGAAGTATTAAATTACATGATAATAATGATAAATCACTAAATTTTAATGGAAATATATCATATCTTGGTCATAAGCTAGCTTTAAAAGATGAATTAACTGTGCAAGAAAATATAAAATTTTGGCATAATTTTTATGGTAAGGATCTCTTAGCAAGAGAATTTGAGGAGTTGGGTCTGGATAAATTATCATCAATGATAGTCAGTAATCTATCTGCTGGACAAAAGAAAAAGTTAGCTCTTTATCGTATTCTTATGTCAAATAAAAAGATTTGGTTACTTGATGAACCATTTTCTAATCTTGATAAAAAAGCTTATGGTTATCTCAAAGAACTTTTATTGATGAGGCTTAATAATGACATAATAATAATAATTACATCCCACTCGAAATTAGATTTAGTAGATGAGATGATAATTAACTTGGATGTTGACCCATGAGACAGTTTTTAGCTCTTTTTAAGAGAGACATCTCTATATTCTATAAGAGCAAGTCTATTTTTATACTCGCTATAATATTTTTTCTACTTGTAACAGTGATGCTTCCAATAGGAATCGGTCCAGATCTAAAAATACTTCGATCAATATCACCTGGATTAGTCTGGATTGCTTTTCTACTATCAACTCTTTTAAATATGCCATTACTTTTTACAGACGATTTTAAGGATGGTTCTCTAGATGTTATAATTATAGAATCTGATAATCCGATATTATCGATATTAAGTAAAATTTTAAGTTTTTGGACTGCTGTAATATTACCTATAATTTTATTTATTCCCATTGCTGGTGTGATGCTTAATCTTGGTTTTGATCAAACCTCTGAGATTATTATTTTGCTTCTAATTAGCAGCCCCTATATAATACTAGTTTCAGCTATTGGGTCGGCTATAACAATCAAAACCATCAATTCGGGTCTATTAATAACCTCACTTATCACTCCATTTTACATACCAATTCTGATAATTGGAACTTTGCCATTTATTAATAATGATTTTATAAATTTTGATTTTGTAAGATCAGCTATGTTATTAACTGCAGCTTCTTTATTATCTATGGTAATTTTACCCTATTTTATTATATATATCTTAAGTATAAATACTGAGTAATTAATTTCATGAAAGTAATATTATTTTGAAAATATTAAATCCAAATATCCTTTTGCAATATCTCGATAAGCTTTTACCGTTTATTTTAGTAATATCATGTCTTATCTTATCTTTTGGATTTCTATGGGCATTATTTATTTCACCAAATGATTATCAGCAGGGGCTAATGGTAAAGATTATGTATTTACATGTTCCATCTGCCTGGCTTAGTCTTGGGGTGTATTTTTTTATGACTCTGATGAGTATTATCTATCTTGTAACAAAAACACCAATTGCTGCTATAATTGCGAAAGCGGCCACTCCAATTGGCTTAATGTTTACATTAGTTGTTCTGCTAACTGGGGTCTTCTGGGGTAGACCCATGTGGGGAGTTTGGTGGGTTTGGGATGCAAGATTGACTTCAGTTCTAATACTCACTTTTATTTATATGGGCTTAATTTTAATATATCGCCTTGAAAACAAACAAAATAAATTACTAAAAATTGCATCCTTTTATACAATTTTAGGATTTATAAATATCCCAGTCGTAAAGTTTTCAGTTGATTGGTGGAATACATTACATCAACCTGCAAGTATATTACGACTTGATGGCCCTTCAATACATTATACGATGTTATATCCATTAATTTTAGTTTTTATAGGTCTGTGTTTTTTATGCTTATCCTTTTTGACCATCGCGCTAAAAATAGAAATAATGAAGAGTAAATTAAGAAAGATTAAATCATAACTAAAGGAGAGATAAAATTTTATGACAGAAAATTACCTATATTTTATATTAATTTCTTATTTATCAGCATTAGTATTATTTGTTACATATTTTTTTTACTCAATTAATAAATTAAAAAAAATAGAAAAGGAACTGGCAAAAAAGTACAAGGATTTGAATGAGTAATAAGAAAAAATTTATAATATATTTCTCCTTTATAGCATCAATTATAATACTGATTATCTTTTTTTATAGTTCCCTAAGTACGGAAAAAAACCGAGATATTCGCTCCGTATTTGTAGGTAAAGAGTTTCCAAATATCGATTATCCTCCAAAAGTTATAGAGGGCATAAAATATGAGGGTTTTTCGAAGGAAGATCTAATGTATAATAGACTTTCAGTCATAAATATATGGGCATCATGGTGCACACCATGTAGGGCTGAACATGAATATTTAATTGAGCTTCGGGATGCCTCAATTCCTATATACGGTATAAATTATAAGGATAAGATTGCAAATGCAAAACTATTTCTTGACGAATTAGGTAACCCTTATAGTGCCATTGGGTTTGATTTGGATGGAATTTCTGCAATTAATTTAGGGGTTTATGGCATTCCAGAAACTTTCTTAGTCGATAGCAATGGTATTGTCATTAATAAATATATCGGTCCTGTTACAAGAATAGAAGTTGACGAGATAAAAAGTATATTTGCAGAAAATTTATAATAATTTCTATGGATCATATTTAATTATGAATTATAATTAAAAAAAATATATTGGAGGAATACATGTTACATGAAATTAGAGTTTACCATTGTACGCCTGGATGCGTGCCAAAGGTTTTAGATAGATTTGAAAATATAGTATTTGATTTCTGGGAGAAGTATGGGATTAAATCAGTCGGTTTTTGGACAACCTATATTGGGGAGTCTAATATGGATATTACATATCTGTTGGAATGGGAGTCTCTTGCCGAGAGAGAAGAAAAGTGGAATGCTTTTCAGGCAGACCCCGAATGGATTAAAAAGAGAGCCGCAACTGAACCAAATGGTCCAATAGTAGCGTCCTATTCAAATCAAATATTGCAACCAACAAAGTTTTCTAATTTAAAATAGTCTAACTTAAGTAATGCAAAAGTAATGGAGGTTTCATGTCAAAAAAACTTGATAATAAGGATACAGACATATCTGCAAAAAGAGAAATTGCAGAGCATAAAATTGTTCTTGAAAATGATGAGATAATAGTAACTCATTGGGTTTTTAACCCAGGTGAGCAAACGGGATGGCATTTGCATGTATTAGACTATATGCCAATACAACTATCTACCGGCAAGTTAATGTTTGAGTTTCCTGATGGAAGTACAAAGGAAATTGACTATGTTCCCAAGACAACGTCGCTTGTTAAAGCGCCACTTGAACATAATGCTATTAATTCAAGCGACGAGCAAGTTGTGGCATTAGAAATTGAGTTTAAGAAATAATTTTTCATCTTCGATTGAAACTTATATGGCTGAAATAAGAAAATTAGAAGGAAAGGTTGCTTTAGTTACAGGTGCTGCTCAAGGTCTTGGGGAGGCTATATTAAAAGAGTTTGCCTTAGAAGGGGCAAAAACAATTATTTTTGATATAGATGCTAATGAGTCAAATCGCGTAAAAGAAGAACTTAGGAAAACGAATAATGATACTGAGTTAGTTATTATCGATGTTTGTAATTCAGATGCCGTAAATATCGCAATTTCTAACTTGTATAAAAAATATAAAAAAATTGATATTCTCGTAAATGCTGTAGGTGGCTTTTATAACTTTGATAAAATAACGGATGTAACCGATGAAGAGTGGCATAAAGTTATAAATATAAATTTGAACTCAGCTTTCTATTGTACAAGGGCGGTAATGAAATATATGGAAAAGAGTAAAAGTGGTCGGATTATAAATATTTCTTCTGGGGCTGGGATTGCCCCAAATCCACATGCACCATCATATGTTCCATACGGCGCTGCCAAAGCAGGCCTCTTAGGTATGACAAAACTTTTAGCAAGAGATGCAGGAGAATTTGGCATAACAGTTAATGCTATTGCTCCTGGTACAGCCCTAACACCACGGGTTAAAAAAGTTCGAGATGCTAGAAGTATATCAAATATTGCGAAGATGAATCCTCTAAAAAATATAATTGAGCCTGTAGATTGTGCAAAAGCTGCAGTTTTTTTATCATCAGATGACGCGAGATATATTACAGGTATCACAATGATGGTAAATGCAGGTAATCTAATATTTTAATTTCTGCTTTTAAAGTTTAATCCATTTATTATCCAGAATAGACTGATCAATTGCTTCGAGGAGCGCAACATTTTCAATCTTTTCTTTGTCGGTAAATCTATACGATCCTTTATTCAATATTGCTAAAGACCATTCTTCAAGATTAGATTTGATTGTATCAATTGCGGGATAGAGAGTCTTCTCTGGTTCCTTCCCAATTCTACATAGAGTAAATTCAGCTTTACCTTTGAACATGGGATGTTTTATATCTCTGACTTCTGACCAGATATTATCTCCAAAAGCTGTTAACCTGCAATAATAAGGCGTTTTTGAAAGGACCGATAGCTGACCCGTTGCCCCAGTCTTAAATCTCATCATCACTGTACATAAATCACCTGTCTCGAACTTCAAGACTCTGCTGGAGGATTGTGCAAAAAGTCCTTCAACACTTCCAAACATTGATAAAAATAAATCTGTCATATGCACGCCAGTTCCTGTCATTCCAGCCGCAGGTGCTTCATCTGATGTACCTCTCCAATTATCTGATTCAAGGCCTGCGAGGATATCATGAGACCAATTTGCCTCTATATGCATTTTCCTTCCAAAACTCTTATCCTCTATTGTTTTTTTTAGCATTTCCATCGCAGGATCAAATCGTCTCTCGTGTCCAATACCTAGAATTAATTTAGATTTCTTTGCTGCATTAATCATTTTATTGGCAGACTTACTTTTGAGTGTCATGGGCTTCTCGCAAAATACTTGTTTTTTTGCATCTATAGCCATAAGAGCTTGTTCTTCATGTTGGGAGTTAGGGGTGCATATAATAATCGCATCAATTTCGCTATCTGATAGTAGATCTATATAATTTTTATAGTACTTTAAATTATGTTCTTCTATGAATTGCGTATGCTTTTCTTTAGTACGTGAACAAGCCGCTTTTATTTGAATGAGACTACTGTTACTCAGGGTTTCGGTTATATGCTTCCCCCACCAGCCAAGACCTAAAATAGCTGCATTAATCATAGTTTTATCCAATTTAATAAATAACTTAAATATTATCGTTAATAATAATATAATATAATATGATAATATATTCATCAATTATGTCGGAGATTTATAATGAAAGCATTGGTTTTGGAGTCAAAGGGCGAGCCTTTTGTTAATAAAGATGTTCAAGACCCTGTTCCAACTGATAATGAAGCAGTAGCAAAGGTCATAGCGTGTGGTTCTGGGCTTACAATTCAACATGTCAGAGCAGGGAGGATAAAGGTCGATTATCCAAGAATTATTGGACATGAGATCACAGCTGTCATTGAAGAAGTTGGTAAGAATGTCACCAATATTAAAGTTGGTGATGCTGTCACTGCATATTTTTACTTAACATGTGGATATTGCAAGTGGTGCAGAAATAATAGGGAAACACTATGTGAAAATTTTGGCGGTTATGTTGGAAGAGAAATTGATGGTGCATATGCTGAATATATTAAATTACCCTCGCAAAATTTTCTTAAGTTACCTGAGCAATTAGATTGGAAAGATTCCCCTGCCGAAGTTGCTGTTATTTGCGATGCAATAGCAACACCCTATAAAGTAATTAGACATGCTTCTATTAAAGACAACGATACAGTTGCAATAATGGGTGCAGGTGGTGGCTTGGGTATTCATATGATTATGATGGCAAAATGGGCCCATGCAAATATTATAGCTGTTGATGTTGCAAGTGATAAGTTTGAAGCATGTAAAAATGTAGGTGCTGATATTTGTATTAATCCACGAGAGCATAATGATAATCAGGTTTTTTTTGATTATACTAACGGTAACGGTGTTGATGTTGTAATCGATTTTGTATCTAGTGCAGAGTCTTTGAATCTCGGATTTTCAATTTTGGGTAGAGGAGGTCGCTTAGTGACTCTTGGAGGTGGAGGCGGGAATCAGAATGCGGTAATCGCAAATTCTATGGATTTGCTTAATAAAGAAGCTGTTGTAATGGGAAGCCGTTACGCAACAAAGCAAGAAGTAATCGACTCACTAGAATTAGTTGCGCGAGGAGATGTTTGGCCATTGGTAACGGATAAGCGAGATATGAACGAAGCAGAGCAGCTTCACTCTCTTGTAGAGGATGCAAAAATTACTGGCAGAGCAGCTATATTAATAAAATAAAAACAGGAGAAAATAATGAGTGAACTTAACGTTTATCTCTCTGGAGAAATTCACACAGATTGGAGAGATCAAATTATAACGATGACAAAGAGTAAAAAATTGAAGGTAACTTTTACAAGTCCTGTAACAAATCATCCAAATAGTGATGATTGCGGTGTTAACATATTGGGTCACGAGGAGAATTCTTTTTGGTATGATCATAAGGGGGCAAAGATTAATGCGATAAGGACTCGAAACCATATTAAAAATGCTGATATCGTAGTCGTAAGATTTGGAGAAAAATACAAGCAGTGGAATGCTGCATTCGATGCAGGTTTCGCAGCAGCACTAAACAAACCACTAATAATAATGCACAATGAAGAGCATTCACATGCATTAAAAGAAGTTGATGGTGCTAGTCTTGCAGTTACTAGTGACCCCGCCCAAGTTGTAAAAATTCTTGATTATGTAATAAATGGGGAACTGGAATAGTAGTTTCTCTAAAAATTATTCCATTTTTTTAATAAAAGCTGAGATATTATTTCTAATGATTTATGAAAAATAACTCCAATTATAGCAAGCAGAATAAGACAAGCAAACATCCTTGATATATTTAAACGATAACCAGCTTCTAATATTCTGAATGCTAACCCTGAGTTGCTGCCTCCAGATCCGGCTGCAAATTCTGCAACAATCGCACCAATGAGTGAGAGTCCAGCCGCAATTTTTAATCCAGCCACCATACTGGGAATGGCACTTGGTATTCTTAAATATAATAATGTCTTGAATTTTGTCGCATTATATAGCCTAAATAAATCAAGTAGTTCAGTATTAATCGTATTAAGACCAAATATCGCATTTGTGAGTACAGGAAAGAAAGCTACAAGCCATACACAAATTAAAAGAGCTATATAGGTGCTTTCCACATAGATAATTATGAGAGGAGATATTGCAATTATGGGTGTTACTTGAAGAATTACTGCTAAAGGTAAAAAAGCATTCTGGAGATTTTTTGAATAGCTTAAGAATAGTGCAAGGGCGATACCACCAAAACCAGCTAGCACAAATCCTACTAAAGCTATTTCCAGTGTGTTAATCATTGAGGGAAATAATATAGACCAATCATTCATAAGTGTCTGAAATATAAAAGTTGGTGCTGGTAAAATATAGCTGGGAATTTCTTTTATCTCTACAAGAAATTCCCATATCATAAGAATTAATAGAAGAAGAATTGTCGGTAGCAATGAGTTTAAATACTCTGTTTTAAATATTAACTTATTCATTAAGCCCTTCGGATGGATATAGTAGTTTTTTCTTAATATCCAATCCTATGTTATCACTAATAAACTCAACGGAGTAAACGTCTTCAATATTTTCAAGCTCTTTTACAACACCACTTTTTAACATTGTATCATAAAATCCTTTTATTCTATCTAATGATATGTATCCAATACCGTTTTCAATAGTATCCCCAGAGTCAACTATCCCATATTTCTTCAAGTTCTTTATGGAGTAGTCTATTTTATCATCTGTAATTTCAGGGTTTTCAAATTTTATAATTTCATTGGCTTTTTCTGAGTCTCCATATAGGTAATTATTCCAGCCAATAATTGATGCGTCTATGAAACACCTAATATGCTCAGGTTTTTCATTTATTGTGTCTTCCATAGCTTCAATTGTTGTTGCATAGGTATCAAAACCATGGTCAGCGAGAAGAAATATATTTGGCTCGATGCCAATTTGTTTTTTTATAGAGTATGGCTCGGATGTTAAATATCCTTGCTGTGCAGAATTGACATTAGCTAAAAAAGGCGCTGAGTTATATTGATATGGCCTTCTCTTTTCAGATGAAAAACCATGATCATTTTCGAGCCACTTATAAAAAGTAATAAGACCAAAATCATTTATATAAATTGGAGATAAATTTTTTAAATCTTCCCAGTCTTTGTGATCACTATCCGGATGTGACATGATTATTTGGGGATCTTTTTGAAAAAAACCAGCCAGTACTTTTATTGGAATATTTTCAGCTCTTGAATTTATTAATTGGATTAAGTTACCTCCCATATAGAGATCGATCTTACCGGTTACAAGTTTTGCACGGTTATTAGTTCCCGGTCCCCCTTGAATTATTTCAACATCTATACCGCATTTCTCATATTCTTTATCGGCTAATGCTTGATAGAAGCCTCCATGCTCAGGTTGGGCAACCCAATTCGTTGCAAATATTATTTTTTCATTTGCTAGCAGGTAGTTTGGAGATAATAGAATTAGGAAAAAAAGAAAGTATTTCATTGTTTATATTCACTGTTTGTATGTTATTAATAATTATAATTTATAATATATGAATGAAAACTTGGATTTCAATTTGATTTATGAATAATTTCCTTTTTGTATACAAAGAATATTAGATATGCATCTTATGCTTTTACTTCGTCAACAATTCAATAGGTTTTAGATAACTGATATGTATATGTATCTCCCTATAGCTGAGGTATCCGTTAATATATTAATACTATTCGGAATGGGCGGAATGGTTGGGATATTGTCTGGAATGTTTGGAGTTGGTGGGGGTTTCTTAATGACACCACTTCTTATTTTCTATGGGATTCCTCCTATAGTTGCAGTTGCCACTGAAGCAAATCAAATTGTTGCATCATCTATATCGGGTGCTTATGCACATTGGAGGCGGGCAGCCGTGGATATAAAAATGGGGACTATACTTCTCATAGGTGGTGTAATAGGTTCACTCTTTGGGATTAGGCTATTTGTCCTTTTAAAAAACCTAGGGCAGATTGATCTCATTATATCATTATCATACGTAATATTACTTGGTATAATTGGAACTTTAACTTTCGTTGAGGGGATACGATCTATGATTATTCCGAATGAATTGAGAACTTTAAAAAAGAGAAATAGAGAAAGATTATGGATATATAGTTTACCTTTACGAACAAAATTTAGTAAATCTGGATTATATATCAGCATAATCCCACCACTAGTTATTGGATTCTTTGTAGGTATATTAGCTTCTATAATGGGTATTGGTGGAGGGTTTATTATGGTACCAGCTATGATTTATTTATTGAGAATGCCAACAAATGTGGTCATTGGGACCTCTTTATATCAAATAATCTTTGTAACAAGCTTAGTTACTATTCTTCATGCATATGAAAACCAAACAGTGGATATAATGTTAGCATTAATTTTGATGAGTGGAGGTGTTGTTGGTGCACAAATTGGAGCTGCACTAGGGCACAGATTGAAAGCTGAACAACTTAGATTTATGCTAGGGATCCTCATTTTAGCAGTTTGCATTAAAATTCTTACTAGCCTTGTGATAGAGCCTCAGGATCTTCTCACAATAACTGATTATGTATGATGAAGAAATTTTTTTTATATACATTTTTAATATTTATTATTCAAATTCAGTATTCGTATGCGGATAAGACTGAGCGCAGTCTAATAACACAGATTGACGATCCACATATTCAAATTGGCTCGAATTTTTTTGGGGGCAAGCTTCTTGTATTTGGTTCAATAAGTGGAAGAGATATTTTAAAATCGGATATAATAATAAAGGTCCAAGGTAAAGAAAAGAAGTCACTAATTAGAGAGAAAATAAAAAAATATGGAATTTGGATTAATAATAAGGCAACCTTGGTTGAGGGAGTACCAAGTTTCTATTCAATATATAGCAATAGGAATATCAATCGAATCACAGATACTGAATTTCTTGCAAGGGAGGAAATTGGTATAAATAATTTAAAATTCACGAGTAATGTTAGGGATCCTCAGGTTCAGTATGTTCATGATGCAATTAAGAAGAAAAATACAGAAAGTAGTATCTTTAATGAAAACTTTACAGGAATAAGGATAATTGGGGACAAGTTATTTAGATCAGCCATTGAATTACCTCAGGAAATCAAAGAGGGAACATACGAAGTCTCCATATTTTTTTTCGAGGACCAAGTCTTGGTTGATAGTGATATTTCGAATATTTTTGTAAATAAAACCCAATCTGGAAAATATATATATAACCAGGCTAATAAAAACCCACTATTATACGGTATTATCTCAGTAATCATTGCTTGGTGCGCAGGCTTAATCATTATCGGTGTATCAAGGGTAACTTAAAACCCATAGAGTAGTTTATTTTGCCTCAAGCCCAATTAGCTGATCTATTGACTGTATACCTTCTTTTTTTAGTTTTTCAGTTAAATCTTTTTTTAGATCACTCACAAGATTTGGTCCTTGATATACAAGGGATGTATATAGTTGTATCAAGGAAGCCCCACATTTTATTTTTTTTATGATATCATCTGCGGTTGAAATCCCACCAACTCCAATTAGAGGTATTTTACCTTCACTTATTATATAAGCATCTTTCAGTGTTTTAGTTGATGGGGTCATAAGAGGTTGACCTGATAGCCCCCCATTTTCATCTTTGTATCTTAAATTCTTTAGGTTATTTCTTTCTGTAGTCGTATTGGTTAATATCAGTCCATCTATGTTATTTTCAATAGATTTATTTACAACATATGCTAGCTCTTTTTTAGTTAGTTGAGGAGCTAATTTAATAAAAATAGGTGTATTAATTTTTTCTTTTTTCGAATAGCTTATGGATTTAAGTAATTCGTTAATATTATTTCCAGTTTGCAAATCTCTCAAGCCAGGTGTATTTGGAGATGATATGTTTATTGTCAAATAGTCCGCAATCTCATAAAATTTATGTATACCTTTTACGTAATCATTGATTTTATCTTTTGAGTCCCAATTAGCCCCAATATTTATACCGATAATTCCTTTTTTCTTTATTTTGCTCAATCTAGAATAAACAGTTTCCATGCCGTCATTATTAAAACCTAGCCTATTAATTATCGCAAGATCTTCTTCAAGTCTAAAAACTCTCGGTTGCTTGTTCCCAATCTGTCTCTTTGGGGTAACTGTTCCAATTTCGGTAAACCCAAATCCAGACTCTAATATTTCATTAGGTACTTCGCCATTTTTATCAAACCCTGCAGCGAGGCCTATTGGGTTTTTGAATTTTATATCAAAAATTTCTTGTTCAAGTAATTTTGAATCGTATTGTGAAGGTGGGTAAATTCCTAGTTTTAGAGCAGATAAAGCTAGCTTGTGTGCCTTTTCTGGCTCAGCTAAAAATGCAATATTTCTTATTTTCTTATAGAAACTCATTATTATTTTATTAGATTACCATTTAATGCATTATTAATTAAATTTTGAGTATTTTCAACGCCATAAATAACAACAAATGAACCAAACCTTGGACCATCTTTTTGCCCCAGCAAAATCTCATATATTGAACTAAACCAACCCCGCAAGGGATCAAAATTATGTTCTTTTCCAATTCTATATATTTCAGTTTGAATTACCTCTGGATCTAATTCATATCGAAAATTATTCAGGCATTCATATAATTCTTTTAGCGCACTTATCTCTTTTGGGTTTGCAAGACGGTATTTCTTATTCGGTTTTACAAAATCATTAAAATAATTAATAGCGTATCCTATCATATCATCAATCATTTTATTATTACTAACTAGTAAGTCATTCTTATAATAGTTCTGAATAAAACCCAATAGGATATCTTTATTAATTGAGTTTGATGCACTAACTAAGTTCAAAAGAAGGGAGAATTGAATTTCTGAATATTTTTCAGGTGGGGAACCATTGTGAATATGCCAAACAGGATTATCATAAATAACCTGACTCATTTTATCCTCTATTTTGGTATAATTTTTCAGATGAGAGTTATATTCATCCATATTCTTAGGAATTACATCGAAATACAACCTTTTTGCCTTTCTCGGAGATTGGTACATAAATAAAGACAAACTTTCTTGCGATGCATATTTCAGCCAATCTTCAATAGCTATTCCATTTCCTCGTGATTTTGATATTTTTTCCCCATTTTCGTCTAAAAATAGCTCATAATTAAATCCTTCTGGAGGATGCCCATCGATTATTCTGCAAATTTGGCTACTCAATTTAACCGAGTCTATTAAATCTTTACCAGACATTTCATAATTTATCTTAAGTGCCTTCCATCGCATTGCCCAATCAGCTCTCCATTGGAGTTTTACATTTCCATTTGTAATTTCAGTTTCAGTTTCCTTCTTGGTATTTGGATCTATGTATAAGATTGTACCTCTCATAATATCAACTTCATCTATCTTAACTTGGAGAACTGTACCACTATCCTTGCAGATTGGAAGAAATGGACTATAGCTATTCCGTCTCTCATTTCCAAGTATTGGTTTGACGACATTGATAATTTTTTCGTGGTTTTTCAAAATATCAAGGAGAACCTCATTGAATCGCCCTTTCTTATAGTATTCTGTCGAACTTATGAATTGATAATCAAAATTAAATCTATCAAGAAAATCTTTGAGTCTATTATTATTATGCTCGCCGAAACTTTTATATTTACCAAATGGGTCAGGAACCTCCGTAAGAGGTTTCCCAATATATTGGCTAATAGTTGCCTTATTTGGAATATTGTCGGGGACCTTACGCAGTGCATCCATATCATCTGAAAAGCAATATAGTTTTGTCTTAATAGTATTATTTGAAATTTCTTTAAAGGCGTTCTGGACCATTAATGTTCTTGCAACTTCTCCAAAAGTACCAATATGTGGTAATCCGGAGGGACCATAACCAGTCTCAAAAACTATAGTTTCATTACTATTATTTTGTAACTTATCTAATAGTTTCTGAGCTTCTAAGAATGGCCAAGCTTTTATATTTCTGTATTCTATCATAATAAAAAATTTATTTAACTATTGTACAATCTACTAGTCTTTGAAATGTTTCGATAATTTTAAACCTTGTGATTGGTAGGTTGAGCCTATATCAGCACCGTATAATTTTGTTGGGAGCTCGGCAAGTTTCTCATACTTAAGTCGAGCAATGATTTGTTTATCTTCTAAATAAAATGGAACGTCAAGACTTCTAACTTCTAAAACTGCCTTACTTGCTTTATTTATATCATCAGTATCTCCGAAGCCTGGATCAAAGAAACCAGCATAATGAACCCTGAGCTCGCCCATAGATGGATCAATTGGAACCATTTCAGCCGCATAATTAGGTGGTATCTTAACAACCTCACTTGATGATAAGATATAGAATTCATTTGGATCAAGGATTAGTCTTTTTTGATGATTTTCAAATAATGGATCCCAATAATCTTCGGTCTTGTATGCTTTTATTTTATCAAGATCAATCGGCGGGGTATAGTGTTTAGCTTTATAACCTATTATCTTGTTGGGATTACTCAATGATACTCCAAGTTGTAACCCATCTGAAATTTTAGCTTTACCATTAACTAGTCCAAAGCCACTTGGATTTTTTACTGAACTTTCGTGGAGCTTTGATAATTCTCGATCAGATATTATTGATCTCTGTTGTTCCATTTGAGTTGGATTTTTTCGGATAAACCTGAGCTGACTTAAGCGAGAATTTTCTCGAATTATTATAGAAAACTTATGTGGGGCTATTTCCGCATACAATGGTCCGTTGTATCCAGATGAGACTTTATCAAATGATTGTATTCCATCAGCAATGATACGAGTAAAAACATCTAATCTACCGGTGGAACTTTTTGGATTTGCTATGGCCCATATACTATCAGGAAGTTCAAGAAATTCCTTTAACTCAACAAGATAGACGCAATCTCTCTCAAGAACTGCTCCATCGACGATACTAAATTCGTGATCTATCAGATTATGTGCACATTCAAGGACAGTTTTATCATTATTTGGAATAAAACTTGCTCTTATTCTATAGGCTTTTTTACCTAAACGTAAATCTAAACTTGCGGGCTGTATCTGGTGGTCCAGTATTGGGTCAATAGACTGAATTTTTTTTCTAGCAATTAGTTTATTAATTAATACATCCGGAAGTATACCACTTATACCGCTTAGGTTTAAATTTTTATTTTCTTCATTAGCTACTTGACTTAATTTATCAGGGATGAGGTTCATTTATTTAGTGTAATTATTTTTTATTGATTATTATACATAAAAAAGTTTTTATAAATAGTCAATTATGCTTCAATTAAGCACATATTTATTTTAAATCTCATTAATAAATATAATTAGTTACATCTGCTATTTAGTCTAATATAATTAGATATAGTTCCATATGATATCTTATTAATTATTTAATTATTAAGGAGTTGAAATGTCTGATAAAAATTTGAATAATTCATTAAATTTTCATAATAAATTTTTAGATAAAGGTTCACAAAGGATGGTTCTTAGAGACGACTCTGAGGATATAAACGAGCTCCATAAAAATATTAGCTCATTTATATATTTAGTTTTTTCAAACTCTGTCTACAGATTTAATAAAGAATCAAAGTTCGAAAAAAGTATAGAAAAAAAATCTTTTTTCAATGAAAATGAATTTATATCTGAAATCCCAAATAATAATGAGATATTGTATTACAGTACTGAATGGTCAAAATCCATAGTTAACTTAAGCGAAGAAAATTTATTTTCTGAAAACTATGAAACATCAGGTACATTGACAGAAAATAATGTCATTAGTTATTTGGATATTTAGGACATAAAAGTAAGAATATGAAATTTTACCCAATAATAAAAATAGTTGGAATATTCTTAATTATACTTGGTTTATCTATGTTGGTGCCTGCGTTAATTGATATAATATATCAGCATCAAAATTATAGAATATTTATCTTATCATCATTAATTACAAGCATGTTTGGTGTCATATTACTTTTATCAGTATGGGGCAAACATCAGCAATTAGGGTTAAGGGAAGCCTTTCTTTTAACAACATCTACCTGGATTACGATTGCAATTTTTTCTTCAATACCATTCTATATGTCAAATTTAAGCTTAAGTATAACTGATGCTTTTTTCGAGTCTATGTCAGGAATAACAACAACTGGAGCAACAGTTATAAATAATCTTGAATTGCAATCAAAGGGGATTTTAATTTGGCGAGCCTTACTACAATGGTTAGGTGGTATAGGTATTATTGTTATGGCTGTTGCAGTTTTACCAATGTTACAGGTTGGTGGTATGCAGCTATTTAGGTTAGAATCATCTGACAATGCCGACAAAATTTTGCCCAGAGCCACTCAAATTGCTGGTTCAATTGTTCTATTATATCTAATAATCACTTTTGCTTGCGCGCTATCTTATAATATAGCTGGTATGGGTTTATTTGACTCTCTAGCTCATGCATTAACCACAATATCAACAGGCGGATACTCAACTCATTCTGATTCTTTTGGCTTTTTCGATAATCCTAAAATTGAATATTTTGCCGTTCTCTTTATGATAATTGGTAGCCTGCCATTTGTACTTTATCTTCAATTTGTAAGGGGTAAGCCCGGAAACCTATTCTTAGATAGCCAAGTTATAACGTTTATTGTTATTTTAATTTCAGCAATTATTCTTTGTACTATTTATGTACATATAAATATAGGTATCCATTATGGTGAAGCACTGAGAAGGGCGGCTTTTAATGTTACATCTATATTAACAGGTACGGGCTATGTATCTTCTGATTATATGTCATGGGGGTCATTTATTACCGCCTTATTTTTCTTTTTGATGTTAATGGGAGGCTGTGCTGGCTCAACTTCTTGTGGTTTAAAAATATTTAGATTTCAAATTTTATTAAAACAATTATTTGTTCAGACAAAAAAAGTTGCATTTCCAAATGCTATATTTATACCATTATATAATGGCAAAGAAATACCTGAGAGTATTAATAAGGCGGTAACGTCATTCTTTATAATATTTATATTATCTTTTGTTCTTATTGGTATAATTTTAAGTCTATTCGGACTTGATTTAATTACAGCATTTTCTGCTTCCGCCAGTGCATTAGCAAATGTTGGTCCCGGTCTGGGCAATATTATTGGGCCAACAGAAACATATGCATCAATTGATATATATGCAAAATGGATTTTATCTTTTGCTATGCTGCTTGGAAGATTGGAGATCTTTACGGTCATTGTTATATTTACATCTTATTTTTGGAGGCAGTAAATTAATAATAATTTCGATATTACCAGTATACTTGGCTTACAAGAGTATATTCTAGATAATTTGGTTTCAATTGATACAACTAGTGAAAAAAGTAATATAGCAATTGTTGATTTTATAGAGAGCCTTTTAAGGCAAAATGATGTAATACCTATCCGTATTTTAAATGATGAAAAAACTAAGGCATCCTTATTTTATACAATAGGTCAAACAGACAATAATGGAACTTTATTTTCAGCGCATACAGACACTGTGCCAGCCAATAAGTCGGAATGGTCATCAGATCCATATAAATTAACACTTAAGGATAATAGGTATTACGGTAGAGGTACAACCGATATGAAAGGATTTATATCCATAATTTTAGCTCTTACTCCATGGTTTCAAGAGCAAAAGCTTGTTAATCCGATCCATGTTGCATTATCTTATGATGAAGAGGTTGGTTGCTTAGGTGTTGGGCCATTAATAGACGAAATAAGATATAAAATTAAGCCACCAAATTTGGTTATAGTCGGGGAGCCAACTGAACTTAAAATCATTGATAGACACAAAAGCTGTCACACTTTTGAGACTGAATTCTTTGGTAAAAAATCACACTCAGCAAATCCTGCATGGGGTTGCAACTCAATATATTATGCAACGGAATTCATTACAAAATTAAGAGAGTTAGAAGAGAAATTAAAAATAGAGTATAATGATCATAATTTTGATCCACCTTACACAACAATAAGCGTTGGTCAAATTGGAGGTGGCGTAGCCCATAATGTTGTTCCCGATTATACCAAAGTTACTTGGAATATTCGATGCCTCCCAAACATTGATTATAATGATATTCTCAAGGATTTATTTATAAATCAATTACCCTTAATTGAGAAGAAGATGAAAAAAAATCATGAAAGATCTCATATATTAAATTCAAATTTATCAAATATATACCCTCTTCGGCCAAGCAAAATCTTAAACACAACAAACCTCATAAAAGAAAATATATCTCCTTCACAAAAAGGGGTGTCTTATGGAACAGATGCTGGTTTTTTTTCTAATATTGGATGGCCAACAATTGTTTGCGGACCCGGAAACATTAGTCAAGCTCATAAAGCAGATGAATTCATTGAAATTGAAGATATTAGAAATGGTATTTTATTTTTTATGAATTTAATCAGAGGAACATCTGATTAGTTATCAAAGCAATATTTTAAGATACCTTTTTGAATGTGGAGTCTATTTTCGGCTTGCTGGTAGACAAGCGATCGTGGGCTATCAATTACTTCATCGGTAACTTCTTGGCCTCTATGAGCGGGTAGGCAGTGAAGAAATATTGCATGCTTAGGTGCCTTCTCAAGAAGCCCTGTATTAACTTGATATCTCGCCAAGATGCCAACTTTTTTATCAGAGTTCGTAGTTTTATCATTCATAGACATCCATGTATCAGTAATGATACAATCAACATCAGAAATTATATCATTGATATCTTGTGATATGACAATTTTTGCATTATTATCTAATGCTTTTTTTAAGTAATCTTGATTAGGTTTATACTCTTGAGGAACTGCCATTTTCAAATTAAACCCAAAAACTTGGGCTGCCTGTATCCATGTATTTGCAACATTATTTCCATCACCAACCCATGCAACATTTATATTTTCAATAGCACCAAAATGTTCATGTAATGTCATCAAATCCGCCATAATTTGACAAGGATGACTTAAGTTTGTCAGAGCATTAATTACAGATATATTTGAATTATTTGCAAATTCATGTAAATCTTTATGGCTAGCACTTCTTATAATTATACCATCCACATATCTAGATATTACTTTTGCTGTATCTTGGATTGACTCACCTCGCCCAAGTTGTGAAGTGCTTGGATCTAAAAAAATACTATTCCCACCTAATTGTGTAATGGCAAGCTCAAATGAAATTCTTGTTCTTGTTGATGGTTCATCAAATAGTAAGATAAACGATTTATTTTTGAGTAATTCTATATATCCATATCTGGATTTCTTTACGTCGTGAGCAAATGACATAATATTATGAAGTTGTCCAATATCAATTTCATTTAAATTAATGAAATTACGAGTACCACTATTTTTATTTTTTTGCATTTTTCTTATCTATATTTTGGACAGATTTTTTTATGATTTGGCTTACTTTATTTATCTCGGGAATTGAGATATTTAGGGGAGGCAGTATACGTATAACATTATCTCCAGCATTTACGGTTAAAATGCCATTATCATATAGTTCATTTGATAAAATTGAGTTTTCAATTTTACATTTTATACCAATCATCAGGCCAAGGCCTTTAATTTTTGATATTATACTGGGGTATTCACTCGCTATCTCAGTTAAATTCTTATGAAATAGGTTTGCTTTTTTCTCGACATCAGCCAAAAATATAGGATCAGATACAATATCAGTCACACAGTTTCCAACTGCCATTGCCAGAGGGTTTCCTCCAAATGTAGAGCCATGGGTTCCTGGGTTCATTGCATTAGCAACGGAGTCCTTCATTAAGCATGCCCCCACTGGAAAACCTCCACCTAGTCCCTTTGCTAAAGCCATAATATCTGGTTTTATATTAAATAATTCATGAGCAAATAATTTCCCAGTACGGCCCATACCAGATTGGACCTCATCAAGTATTAAAAGAATATCTTTTTTACGAGCAATAGTTTCTACTTTTTTTAGAAAATCTGTATCAAAGACATTTATTCCACCTTCACCTTGAATAGGCTCTATTAGGATCGCAGCAGTACTTTTATCTAAGGCTCCCAATAGTTTATCAATATTATCTCGTTCAATATTAATAAATCCCTCCAACGGAAGACCAAAACCCTCAAGGTGATTAGCATTATTAGAAGCGGCTATTGTACCCAGAGTTCTACCGTGGAATGATCCTGTAAATGTTATTATATTTTTCTTTTCTCTCTTACCTTTCAAGAATTGGTATCTTCTAGCTGCTTTTATCGAGCATTCAACAGCTTCGGCTCCTGAATTACAGAAGAAGACTTTACTTGCAAAGGAGAGGTTTGTAAGCTTTGTAGCTAACTGTTCTTGCTCTTCGATTTTATATAAATTCGAAACATGCCAAAGCTTTTTTGACTGTGCGTGTAAAGCATTAATTAGTTTTTTATTGGAATGTCCCAAGAGGTTGACTGCAATACCAGCTGCAAGGTCTATATATTTTTTATTATCGTCTGAAAATAAATAAATTCCACTACCATGTGTAAAATTTAATTTTTTTCTGTTATACGTATTTGCTACAGAGGTATTCATTATCTTTTATATATATGTATGAGTTAAATAGGACATTTTAATCAGAAAAAAATATTAGTCAATTATATATAGTTTAATCATGACTTTATTTTATAGCCAACATTTATCAAATGGCAACAGAATATAAAGAGGGTAATATTCAATATTAAGAGTACAGCCCCGCCAAAAAATAAGTTTCCGTCTATATATCCCGTGATTCCATATCTGAAGCCATCAATAGCTTGAAAAAAGGGATTAAATTGTGCGAAACTATAAACCGTTTCGGGTAAATCACGAATTGAGTAAAAAGTACCTGATAGGAAAGTCATTGGGGTTATTATAAAGTTTGTGACAGCACCCATGTGATCAAATTTATCAGCCCAAAGTCCGCCAAGTATTCCAATTAGGCTCATAAATAGGGATCCCATAATTGAATAATATAACACTGCAGTTAGGCTATGAAATGAAATATCTAAGAATAGCGTTATTATAGAAAAACCAATAGTTGCAATAATTAGTCCTCTAGCGAGTCCACCAACAACATATCCTGTTGTAATTTCAAGAGCATTTAATGGTGGTAATAATAAATCTATAATTATACCATGTACTTTCCCACTTACAATTGAAGACGAAGTATTAGCAAAAGAATTTTGAAGTATCATCATCATAATAATTCCAGGTGCTAAAAAGTGCGAGAATTCCATACCGTGTATTTCAGGTCTTGCTTTACCAATAGCAACAGAAAAAACAAAAAGAAATAGCAAGGCTGTCATTAGTGGCCCAAACACCGTTTGTTGCCAAACCTTAAGGAATCTCCCAATTTCTCGTTGTATTAAGGTTAATAGACCAAGCCAATTCACTCGCCCTATTTTTCTATGTTTTCTGAAATTAACTTGTATATTTTTTTGTTCCATAATGACAAAATATAATACTTATCTCTGTTGAAAACAATACATAAAAGTTCTGTTTTTGAGTAAATGTAGTAGTATATAAAAGTATTTAAGACAATATATTGATTTCAAAAATATTTATAGTTTGATCGTGAGGTTTACATGGCTTGGACGAATGAAAGAGTTGAAGAATTGAAGAATTTATGGTCTGAAGGATTAAGTGCAAGTCAGATTGCAAAGCGTTTAGGTGATGTAACCCGAAACGCTGTAATAGGTAAGGTTCATAGGCTAGGGTTGGAAGCGAGATTGAAGCCAGTAAAGAAGCAAGTTTCTATTGGGCAATTAGACTCAAACTTAATATCGGTAAGTTATTCTGGAAATTTAGCATTCAAAGATATTTCGAGTAATGATCTAGATTATTCTTCAAATGTAGCTCACACAGAACCAAAGTCAAATAATCTTCATTCAGTAGGAAGTCATGAATATGTGAGTATACTGAATTTAACTGAAAATAATTGTAAATGGCCTATTGGCGACCCAAGTGATGAGGATTTCCATTTTTGTGGACATCAACCGTATGCTGGAATGCCATATTGCGAAACACATGCAAAAAAAGCATATAAGAAGTTAAAGGCAAGTATCAAATTTTCAAATTAGAAACTAAGTTGGTAACTGATAGGAAGCCAATGGTAGCTGTTGGGCTTTCTTTCTTCAACATATCCTATAGCAGGGAATGGCATATGATAACCAATCATTGGTATTTTCTCTTTTGCTAACATGCCTAAAATACGTTTTCTACTTTTTATTGCCATATCTTTATCATCATCAAACATCACATGCCAATCAGGAACTTGCATTGATACAACATAATGATTTGTAATATCAGCAGCAAAAAAAATATTTCTATTATTACTTTCTATATTATAACACATATGGCCAGGTGAGTGACCAAAGCCATTTACTGCTGTAATCCCTGCTACCACATCTTGATTGGGTTTAATAAATTCCATCCTATCCGTTAGAGGAAGACAAATCTTTTCAAATAATTCTTTATTTGATTTTCTTTGTTCGGGAATATTTTTTCCAGTTTTCCATGAAGTATACTCTGTTTCTCCAATAGTTATTGTTGCATTCTTGAAGTATCCATCATTAATTAAGCCAAGACCACCAATATGGTCGGGATGGCAATGCGTAATAACTATTTTACTCACATCCTCGTGATTATAACCAGATTTTTCCAGTAAATTTACTAATTTTCCGTGATTATCATTCAGCTTACCATTTCCCGTATCAAATAGAATTAAGTCTTTTCCTGTATTTATGAGGAGGGGGGTAAATCCGTGCTCAAACTTATTTTCAGGCAGGTAATTTTGTCTCAATAATTCTTGGACTGTTGCTTCGTTCTGGTTTTCTCCAAATATAGGATGAGGCCCATCTCTCTGAACAATTCCATCTAATAAGGTCGATATTTCAAATTGTCCAAGTGTAAATTTAAATATATCTGGTTGGATAATCCCAGTTTTTTCTATTGCCATGGTATGCCTATAAAAACTTATTCTAGTTATTGATTAACGTACCTATACCATCTTCAGTAAACAATTCCAATATTATAGCATTTTCAACTCTTCCATCCAAAATAACAGCTTTTTCCACGCCATTTTTAATCGCATTAATACAAGTCATAATCTTTGGAATCATTCCTCCTTGAATGATTCCCATATTAATTAATTTATTTGCATGGTCAATGTTCAACTGATTTATTAGATTTTTATTTTCATCTAGAACTCCAACAATATCTGTCAACATAAGAAGGCTTTTAGCACTTAAAGCGCTTGCTATCGATCCCGCAGCAGTATCTGCATTTATATTATAAGTTATATTATTATTACCTATACCAAGGGGTGTAATAACTGGAATATTTCCATTCATACATTCGTCGATAATTATCTTTGGGTTAATTTCTTTAGGTTCTCCTACGAAACCAAGATCAATAATCTTTTCGATGTTAGAGTCTGTTTCAAATATGTTTGTAAGCTTTTTAGCAAAAATGATAGAGTCCTTATTACCAGATAAACTTATTGACTTCCCTCCAAATTTTTTTATATTTTGAACGATTTTAACGTTTATAATCTCATAAAGAACCTTCTCGACAACTTTTATAGTTTCTTTATCTGTTATCCTAAGGCCTTTGTAAAACTTACTCTCCACTCCTTGTGATTTTAAATTATCCCCAATTTGTGGACCACCACCATGTACTATAATTGGGTACATGCCTGCGTGATGAAGCATAACAATGTTTTGTGCAAATTTATCTGATAGGTTATCATTTACCATAGCATGGCCACCATATTTGATGACAATGAATTTGCTATTATAGGTTTGCATATAAGGAAGTGCTTCAGATAAGATTTTCGCCCTGACTGCCGAATCAATTTTTGTCATCAAATCCCTATCTATCAAATATGAATAATTTTATATATAAGCGCTCTCAATAGATCAACACCATTTTTATCTTTACTTGATGTAATAATAATACCAGGTCTTGCAGCGGCTCTTTTGTTTATAATACTATTAATTGATTTAAAAAGTTTTAAATACGTATCTTTTGATATTTTATCAAATTTTGTAAGTACCACCTGATATGAAACGGCAGCGTTATCAAGAATATCCATTGCAGTCTCATCAATCTCTTTTATTCCATGTCTTGAATCAATTAAGAAAAAAACAGTTTCTAATTCTTTTCTTCCTTGCAAATATTTATAGGTTAGATTTTTCCATTTCTTTATGAGATCTTTACTTGCTTTTGCGTAACCAAAGCCCGGAAGGTCAACTAATAGAAATTTATCATCCTGTGAAAAAAAATTTATCATTTGTGTTCTACCTGGTGTATTTGATACTCTTGCTATCCCATTTACACCTGTAATTGAATTTATTAAACTAGATTTACCAACATTAGACCTGCCTGCAAAGGCCACTTCTTTCAGATTAAGAATTGGATACCCTGTTCTATCAACTGCTGAGGTTATAAATTTACTTTCTCTTGAAAATAATACCCTAGCATTTTCATATTCTTCAGTAGAAAAATCTGAAATTGTTACTATTTCAAGTTCTTTATATTCTTTTTCTTGAAAGCACTCTTTATATTCGACCATAGCTCTACCTCCACTCCCATTCTCTTCATTATAATATATTGTTGTAGAGAAGATAATGTATTGTTCCACGCCCAATAAATTACTAGACCTGCTGAGAATTGAGCAAATAAGAAAGTCAGTACCACAGGCATCCATGCAAAAATTTTCTGTTGTATAGGATCTGGTGGTGTTGGGTTTAATCTCATTTGTATGGACATGGTAAGACCCATAAGAATTGGCCAAATACCAATTAAAAGAAATGACGGAGGAGACCAAGGAATTAGACCAAATAGATTAAAAATTGTAGTAGGATCTTTTGCAGATAGATCTCGGATCCAACCAAAAAATGGCTGATGACGCATCTCCATAGTACATAGCAATACTTTGTATAGGGCAAAAAAGACTGGGACTTGAATAAGAATTGGGATACATCCAGATAGAGGATTTACTTTTTCTTTCTTATAAATTGCAACAATTGCTTGTTGCTGCTTTGCTCTATCATCTTTATAGTTTTCTCTGATTTTTAACATCTCTGGCTGTAGTTTCTTCATAGCACTCATAGAAACATAAGCTTTGTTGGCTAGAGGAAAGAATACTATTTTTATTAATACTGTTACTCCAAGAATAGATAGACCATAATTTCCTAATATACCATATAGCCATTGGAGCACATAAAATAGTGGTTTTGTTAAAAAATAAAACCATCCCCAATCAACAAGTAAATCAAATTTTTCTAATGAGTGTTCCTCTTCATATTTATCTAAGATATTCACCTGTTTAGCGCCTGAGAAAATCATGGATTCAATATTTATTATTGAACCTGACTTTATATCTTGTGCAGAACCAAGATAATCAACCTGGTATGTGTTACCATTTGATAGTGAAGTAAATCTCCCCTGGTAAATTACGTCACTCGGAGGAATAATCACAGTCGCCCAATTCTTATCAGTAAAACCTAACCATCCTCCATTTATGTTTTCAAAGGATTCAGGATTTTTTGCAATATCGTTATAATCAGCCTTTTTTTCTCCAGACTCACCTAGAACTCCAATAAATCCCTCATGTAGCACGAAAAAGTTTGTATAGTCATCAGGAATTCCATTTCTAGAGATAAGTGAATAGGGATACAAAGTGAAATCTTCAGACGTATTATTGGTTATGCTTTGATTGATTGTAAAGAGGTAATTACTATCAATCTCTATTCTTTTTGAAAAAGTTAAACCATCACCATTATCCCACTCAAGTGTGATTGGCGATGTTTCTGTTAGAGTATTTCCTCTAACTAATTTCCAAATAGATTTTTCATTTGGAAGAACTATATTTTCCTTTGGGCCGGCAACCCAACCGTGATGTATGTAAAATGGTTTTTGCGATGATGCTGGCTTAAGTATTTGAACAAGGGGGCTATCTTCTGACATAGTCTCTTTAAAATTTTTTAGCTGAATATCATCTATTCTTGCTCCGACTAAGGAGATTGATCCCTTAATATTTTGTGTATCTATTTTTATTCTGTCAGCTGGGTCCTCTGAAATAGTATCATTTGATGTTGTTGTTAATATATCTGCATTAATATCAGGAGAGTCATCTAGACTTGGTACTGGAATATCTGAAAGGTTAGCATCGTCTATGCTAGTATCTTCTGAAGCAATAATTGTTTCATTTTGATTTTCAATTTCGTTACTGCCAATAAAGTATTGCCAAACAAGCAACACTAAAATTGATAAGCCAATTGCTAATATGAAATTTCTTTGTTCGTTCATTTCTTAATTATTTTTGTTAAATATTATTTATACGTAATTAATTCATGCAGTCTTTTAGATCATTTATCAGGCTTGCATAGGGATATTCTAATAGCTGTTTACGGGCAATTAATACATAATTAGTATGTTCTTGTGCTTTTTTGAATATTGTTTCAACTGCCGCTGATCTTAATCGACGTTTAGCTCTATTCCTTATAACCGCAGTTCCAATTTTTTTTGATGCTGTGTAACCAATTTTAGGGGATGAATTTTCAGAGAAATCACGCATATACTTTAGTATGACAAAAGATGGAGTGACAGACTTTTGACCTCTCGATGCTTTTATAAAATCGTTTCTCTTTGTTAAGTGTTCCATTAGATTATATTTCTATTAAAGGCTATGCTGATAGTCGCTTCCTGCCCTTAGCACGTCTCCTTGTCAAGACTTTAAGGCCACCGTTCGTTGCTTTCCTTGCCCTGAAACCATGTCTTCTCTTTCTAACAAGCACGCTGGGTTGATAAGTACGCTTCACTTTTATTACTCCTTAAAAAATAAATTAAGATAATCTATACAATAATATATATAAAACATAAACAAAAAATAATATTTATTTAATAATCTAGTAATTTAAAATATTATGGTCATGATTCTATAAAATATAGATATATCTTGCAGAAGTTGAAATTTTAAATGACTAGAACGAAAGTAATTACGGGTTCAAGGAATCTTATAACTGATATTTTGGGTGTTAAAGTTGGTAATGCTGAAAATATTGATTTAGGAACTGGTGTCACCTATATAAAATTATCTAAAAAATTCAAAGCGTCAGCGGCTGTAATTGGAGGAGCCCCTGCATCTCGTGAAATTGATCTATTAAACCCAAATAATACTGTTGAATATATTGATGGTATTATATTGAGCGGGGGATCAGTTTTTGGACTAGCTTCAGCTTCGGAGGTTGTGGATATTCTCTACAAAGAAAATAGAGGTTATAAAATAAGAGACTCAAATATTTCTATTCCAATTGTTCCTTGTGCCTCAATCTATGATCTATCTAAAAAAATGTCTAAAAATATTTCTTCTAATATTTATATTGAGCTAATAAAGCATGCATATAATTCTGCAGGCCATGACTTCAGATTGGGAAGTTATGGTGCAGGATATGGAGCTAGATCAGGATCAATCAAGGGTGGGCAGGGGAGTGCATCGATAAGGTTTCCTGGAGGAGCTACAATAGGTGCAATATCAATTGTTAATTCATTTGGTTCAACTCTTATCCCAGGAACAAATATGCTATATTCTAGCTTTTATGAACTTGAAGATGAGCTCGGTGGAAATCTAAAAAATTTTTACGAAGATCTTATAAATTACAGTACTGATCAAAGCATAAATGATATATCAATAGATGAAAATCAAAAACAAGCTGGGAAGAATACGACCATATCTGTGATTGCAACCAATATAGAATTATCAAAGTTACAACTGTATAAAATTGCAAAGATGAGTTTTACGGGATTAAGTAGAGCTATTAGACCTGTCGGAACCTCTTTTGATGGTGATCTAACTTTTGTGATAAGTAGTTGTGAAAAAAAATTAGATATTTCAGATCAATTATTCACAACTATCAGTTCATTATCAGCAGATACCTTAACGAGATCAATAGGTCGAGCTATATATAATGCAGAAACTAGAAACGGTATTATTGGTTACAAAGATATGATAAATAATAATATTAAACTTAAATTAAAGGAGAACTTTCATGAGTAAAGAAAAATGGAATAGAGGAAAAGAAATACGCGACGAGGCCTTTGGAAAAGAGGGTTTAGAAAGATGGGATGATCTTTATAAGATTTGTCCAACCCATGCAGATGCGATACATGAATATTGTTTCGGGACGATATGGGATAGACCTAATTTGGATTTAAAAACAAGAGAAATGATTGTAATGGCTGCTGCAGCCGCACTAGACCTACCTCATGAGGTTGGTTTGCATGTTAGGGGTGCAATGAATAGAGGTGCAAAGAAAGAAGAGTTAATAGAAGTGATTCTTCAATGCTCACCATATATTGGTTTTCCAAAAACTAATCATGCACTCAAGGCAGCTCAGGATATCTTTGATAATTGGGAAAAGAAAAAAGAGGATTGGAAACCACTATAATAACAAATTAAATAATAGTAGATTATAATTACATAATATAAATTAAAGGTAAGACTATTATGATAAGTACTAACTTAAATAAAAAGTTAAAAGATTTGTTGCTAGATCGGAATTGTTATAATCCAGCTACAATATTTAACCCTCTCTCTGCACGCATGGCTGAACAAATAGGGTTCAAAATTGGAATAGTACCCGGGAAAATAATATCATTAGATTTTCTCGGAGATCCAGATTTGATGTTACTATCATTAACGGAATTAACTGAAACTGTAAGACGAATTGCCAAGTATGCAAAAATACCATTAATAGTTGATGCAGATAATGGATATGGAAATGCAGTTAATGTATGCAGGACAATAGAAAGTCTTGAGGATGCAGGAGCTTCTGGTATATCTCTCGAAGATACTGACTTGCCAATAAAATTTGGGAAGACAAAATATCCTGAGTTTCTATCCGTAAAAGAGGCTGCACTTAAAATCAAACTAGCGGTAGATACAAAACTAAATAAAAGCACCTCTATAATAGCAAGAACTGGAGTTTATCCGTATCAGGGTATAAATGCAGCTCTTGAAAGAGGGAAATCATATGAGTCAGTTGGTGCGGATGCACTTTTTTATATAAATGTAAGTTCTAAGAACGATATTGAAAAACTAGTAAAATCTCATAATATTCCAATAATATTAGGTAATAATACTACAGATTTATCTTTAAATGAACTCACCAAAATGGGGGTATCAGTTAGTTTACCCGGTCATAAGGCCTATTTCGCTGCAATGGAAGCATATAGAAGATCTCTTGAAAATTTATATGAAACAGGGGAGTTTAGTGACCTTGAAATTGATATCAACTACATAAATAAATTATCGAATGAAGAAAAAAATTCAGAAATTATAAAGAAATATATGTAAATTTAATCTAGTTTTTAAAGGATAAAGTAATATGACAAAAAATTATGAGCAAATAATAAATAATGCTTTTGGAACCGATATTCTCTCAAGGGATGATTTTGATGACATAAAAGATACAGTTGAGAAGGTCCTGAATGAATTAGATTCTGGTAAATTAAGGGTTTCAGAAAAAATAAATGGTAGATGGGTTGTCCATGAGTGGATAAAAAAAGCCATATTACTTAGTTTCAAAACAAAAGAAAATGATACTCTGTCTGGCCCCTATGCTACTTGGTTTGATAAAGTTGAAGGAAAAACTGTTGGTTGGGGGCAAAAAGAATATACAAGTGCAGGTTTTAGATATGTACCAAATGGTGCAATTAGAAAATCCGCATTTATAGCAAGAAACTGCGTTATTATGCCAGCGTTTATAAATGTAGGAGCATACGTAGATCAGGGAACTATGATTGACACATGGTCTACAATTGGGTCATGTGCACAAATAGGTAAAAATTGTCATATAAGCGGTGGTGTTGGAATTGGTGGTGTTTTAGAACCACTGCAAGCAAACCCAGTAATTATAGAAGATAACTGTTTTATAGGTGCAAGATCAGAAATCGCAGAGGGTGTTATAATTGAAGAGGGGTCTGTAATCTCAATGGGAGTATTTTTAGGTTCCTCAACAAAAATTATAGATAGGGAAAGCGGTGAGATTTTTTACGGTCGTGTCCCCCCATATTCTGTTGTGGTACCTGGGACAATGCCGAGTGAGAAAATGGGAAAAGATGGGCTGGCATTATATTGTGCAGTTATCGTAAAAAGGGTAGATGAAAAAACAAGATCTAAAACTTCAATTAATGAGCTTTTGAGAGATTAATTTTTTTTAGAGTGGATATTATATATGATTGATAAGAATACTGCACAAAAACTTCTTCAAGATTTTTTAAGTATAGAGAGTATTACGCCAAATGTTAAGGAAGCATTTGATTTTCTTGAAGGTATATTCAAGAGGTATAATTTTGAAATTCATAGAGTAAAGTTTAAACTAGACGATTCTTATGAAGTTGAAAATATGTTTGCAATTAGAGGGAATGGAAGCCCTCACTTATGCTATGCTGGGCATGCAGATGTGGTCAATCCTGGAGACTATATTAATTGGCAAAACCCTCCATTTTCTGGAAAAATTGAAAATAATAATATCTATTCTCGAGGTGCAGAAGATATGAAAGGAGCCATAATTTCATCTTTAGTAGCTGGAATAAATTATTTTGATAAAAACGCCAATACTATTGGAACTCTGAGCTATCTAATAACTGGAGATGAAGAAGGTTTGGCAATTAATGGGACAAAGCCTCTTTTAGAATGGGTGGTTAACCAGGGTTATAAAATAGATCATTGTATCGTTACTGAGCCTACAAATGAGGATATAATAGGTGATACAATAAAAATAGGAAGAAGAGGTAGCTTATCTTTTGAGTTGGATATTCATGGTAAACAGGGTCATGTTGCTTACCCAAAGAAAGCTAGGAATCCAATTCCATTTGCTATAAAGATAGCCCACGAAATTTCTGGTGAAATTGACAAAGGTACTGAGGATTTTCTTCCAACAAATATTGAGTTCACATCATTTGATGTAAATAATACATCCCATAATGTAATTCCTGAGAAAGTGAAATTAAAATTTAATATTAGATATAACGATTTATGGACAGAGAATAAACTTACGGAGTTTCTTGAAAATATTTTTTCAAAGCACCTCGGGGATAATTCAATTAACTGGCAATTAAATAAAATATCTAACGCGGATGTTTATCATACTAGTTCACAAGATTTGTCTAATATTCTATCAGATTCAATCTTTAAGAAAACCGCATTGAGACCTAAATTTAGTACTTTTGGAGGCACATCAGATGGAAGATTTATATCAAAATATTGCCCAGTCATTGAATTTGGTCTTGTAGGAAGAACAATGCATCAAATTGATGAGAATATAACTTTAGATGATTTTCAGATACTAACTGAGATTTTTGATGATTTTTTAGTGAGTTATTTCTCCAAATAATCAACTCTTGTGAGATATAATCCACATGGTGGAGCTAATTTAGCACATTGCGATCTATCTTTTGCATTGATTAATTCTGATATTTTATAGCTATTCCATGATCCAGTACCTACTTTGATAATACACCCCATCATTGATCTAACTTGAGTTTGTAAAAAAGATTTTGCTACAAAATCTATATATATTTTATCACAGTTTCTTTTCACAATAATTTTATCAATATTTTTTACCGGTGAAGGCGATTGACAATTTGAAGATCGAAATGTTGTAAAGTCATGTTGTCCAATAAAAGATTTTACTGCTTGTTCCATTATTTCTAGGTTTAATGGCGTAACTACATGGCAGTACTTATTTAAATCATATGTTAGAGGACTATTTCTATTGATTATTTTGTATCTGTAATACCTCTTCAGAGCTGAAAATCTTGCATCAAAATCTTCGTCAACTTTTGTAACTTTCAAAATACTTATTTTTTCATCTTTCAAGTAAAAATTTATGGCTTGCTCTATTCTTTTTATATCATATTCTCTCTCTAGATTAACATGGGCAACTTGACCAGAGGCATGCACGCCTGAGTCGGTTCTTCCAGCTCCCTGAACTGTTACAATATTTCCGCAAAATTTTTTAATCGCATGTTCGATTATTCCTTGGATTGAGTTGGGTTGATTCTGCCTTTGCCACCCGCAATAATCTGTACCATCATATTCAATTAGTAATTTATATTTTATCATTATCAAAAGTTATTCTTTATTAAGAATGACACCCTTATTCATTTTTATACCTCGCAAGAAATCATCAATTGACATTATTTTTTTTCCTTCTCTTTGAAGAAAAGATGGTTTAATTGATTTTTCACCGCAGGCTATTAACAATTGATCATCTAATAATTCTCCAGATGGACCATTATTTGGTGTTATTTCGGCTGATAATATTTTTACTCTAAAAGAGCTATCTCCATCATTATAAGTAAACCACGCTCCTGGATTGGGGCTTAGTCCTCTAATAAGATTTATGATATCCGTTGCTGAATTTTCAAATGATATTTTTGTATCGGATTTATCGATTTTTTCAGCGTAAGATATGTTCTCTTCGCTTTGAACCCTATATGAAATACTTTTATTGATTATATTATCTATCGAATCCAAAATCATTTTTGTTCCAATTTTGGATAATTTTGAAGATAATGATTGAAAATCATCTTTTGGATCAATCGCAACTTCAAGAGAACTACAAATATCTCCAGTATCGAGACCAGTATCCAATTTAATTATACTTATACCTGTTACTTTATCACCATTTATAAGGGAACGTTGAATTGGAGCTGCCCCTCTCCAGCGTGGCAAAAGTGATGGATGAACATTCAAAAATCCATATTTAGGAATTGATAGGATGTGATCAGGGATTAACATTCCATAAGATACCACAATACCTATGTCGGGTTGTATTTTTTCAAGAAATGATTTTTCATCCTCACCAGATAAATTATAAGGAGTTCTTATAATTTTATTATTCAATTCAGCAATTTGATGCATTGGAGAAGACTGAATATTTAAACCGCGACCTGCTCTCTTTGATGGCTGTGTATATATAGTCGCCACCTCATGTTTTGACCTTATTAGCGCTTCAAGGGTGCGAACTCCAAATGGTGAAGATCCCATAAAAACAAGTTTCATATTTGCCATATTAAGATCTTCTTTTATTTATTTTTATAAATTTCTTTTCTATCGAAGTTCTTTTTAGTCTGGATAAATAATCGATGAATAATTTACCATTTAAGTGGTCAATCTCATGTTGAACACATGTAGATAATAAGCCATCACAGTCAAGTTCCTGAATTGAATCTTTCTTATCCTTGTATCTTATTCGACATTTTGTAGATCTTTCAACTTCTTCATATATTTCTGGTATTGATAAACAGCCTTCTTTAAAGATAGTCATTTCCTCCGATTTCCAAATAATTTCAGGATTTATAAGAAATAAAGGATTCTTTTTCTTATTTTCTCCGTATTCACAGTCAATTACTACCAATTGCATATTTATTCCAATTTGTACTGCGGCAAGGCCAATGCCGGGTGCGTTATACATCGTTTCTGCCATATTATCTAAGATAGTTTTTATGTTTTTATCTATTTTTTCAATAGGCTCGCACTTCTGTCGAAGTTTTTTATTAGGTATTTTAAGAATTGGATAGATCATATCTTAGCTATATATTAATTAGTATTTTAGATGAAATCATATTAATATGGGGAATAAATTATTTAAAAATAAAAAAATGATCGATAGCACAATAATAATTCTGTTTTTCTCTATTGTAGTAATAATATTATTATACATTCAACTAAATCAAAATAGAAAAAATAAAAATAATTCAGATAATGATATATCCGAAATAATTAAGCAGAATTCTGAATTAAACATTACAATTAAGTCATTATCAGATTTATTCAATGGAAACCATGATAGGCTGAAGAATTCGATTGAGGATATAAAAGATAAGATTAATCAGCAGGTCCAAAAAGAGTTATCAGAAAGTCGCGAGAAGACACATGCAGATTTGACAAGATTATCCGAAAGATTGGCTGTTATTGATAATGCACAAAAAAATATTACCGATTTATCAAATAATGTTATTGATTTACAAGGAATTCTGTCCAATAAGCAACAGCGTGGTGCTTTCGGTCAAGGTCGGATGGAGTCAATAATATCTGATGCACTACCTAATGATTTTTACTCCTTTCAGTATACTTTATCTAATTCAAAACGCCCCGATTGTATTATAAAGATGCCAAACACAGATGAACTGCTTGTGATTGACTCAAAATTTCCACTAGAGAGCTTCAATGACCTTCGAGTAGCAAAGACATCTATTGATAAAAAGAATGCAAGTTCAAAAATTAAAACGGATGTTACTAAGCATATTAATGATATTTCAGAGAAATATAAAATTCCGGGTGAGGTCAGGGACCCACTTTTAATGTTTATACCATCTGAATCAGTATGCGCTGACTTATATGAAAATTTTGATGATCTTTTTCAAAAAGCATACAAATTAGGTATTATCATAGTGTCTCCAAATACTCTAATGCTCAGCGTTCAGACACTTCAAACCTTAATTAGGGATGCGCAGATGCAAAAACAAATCGGTATAATTAAAACGGAAGTGGGAAAGATTTTAATGGATGTTGATCGTCTTGGTATAAGGGTCGAAGATCTTCAAAAACATTTTAATCTAGCTAATAAAGATATTGAAAATATTGTGGCCTCATCAAAAAAAATCACCAGCAGTGGAAGAAAAATTCAGGTGCTTGAAAATAATAATTCACAAGAAACTATAGAGAAAAATTGATTAGTCTGTGTTTGTTCTTGATACTATTGCCTGCATGAGAGTACCATCATCCAGATAATCCAATTCCCCACCAACAGGAATACCATGTGCTAATTTTGATATTCTTATCTTATCATTTTGCAATAAATCGCTAAGGTAATGCATTGTTGTTTGACCATCAATTGTTGCACTCAATGCAAGTATAACTTCGGAAACTTGATTTTCTTTTATACGTTTATTTAAATTATTTATATGTAATTGGTCCGGTCCTACACCATCTAGAGCATTTAATACACCTCCTAAGATATGATAATAACCTTTAACAGCTCCAGATCTTTCAATTGCCCAAAGATCGGAAACCTCTTCTACTACGCATATTATTGATTCATCCCTTCGAACATCCGTGCAGATGGAACAAGGTGATATAACATCAATATTATTACAATTCTCGCAGACAATAATTTTTTCACTAATTTCAATAAAAGATTCTCTTAAGGGAGTCAGAAGCTGATCTTTTCTTTTTATAATTTCAAGTGCGGCTCGTCTTCCCGATCTAGGTCCTAATCCTGGAAGTTTAGATAATAGTCTAATGAAGTTTTCAATTTCGTTTTTTTCACTGGGTGCCATTTATCAGAAACCCATGTTGAAACCCGGAGGAAGTGGAAGGCCTCCTGTTATATCTTTCATTTTATTTGCAATTTCATCATTTAGCTTAGTTTTGGCATCATTGAAAGCTGCAATTATTAAATCTTCGATTATTTCTTTTTCGTTATCTTCAATGATAGAGTTATCAATATCAATTTTTACTATATTACTCTCCCCATTCAACGTCAATTTTACTAAACCACCGCCTGCATTTCCCTCACATTCTATTTTTACTAGGTTTTCTTTTGCAGACTTCATTTGGTCTTGAATCTTATTCGCTTGTTTCATTATTTCAGAAAAATCCATTTACTTCTCCATATTATATTTCATCTTCATTTACAATCTGAGCATCGGGGTAATGTTGCTTGATATTATCAATTGTAATTTGTTTCACATTTTCTGTTTTTTCTCCAAGATAATTTATGGTCCATTCCATATTGGTTAAATTTTTTAATGAGGACTCTATTTGTTTAATAGTTGCATTATTTATCATATCATTTGATGTTAAATCTATGTGACCAATTTTATATTCAATTAGCTCAAATTTTTCTAGATCACCCGCAAGGCGAATATCATTATCTATTATCATTGATTTAACCTCATCATAGGATTCTGGTATTTTTATATCTATCTTTATTTCTTTAGCGAGTACCTTATTTTTTTCTCCATCCATCGAATCTTCAAATTTTGAAATTAAGCTATCTATCGGTGGTAATTGACTCGAGTAGCATAACTTAATAAGAAGCATTTCCAAGGCGACGTTGTTATCGAATGACTCCATAACTTCATTATACCCTCTAAGCAGCATTTGCCACATGTGAATAAGAGAAGAAATATCAATATTTTGAATTATGGAATTGATTTTTTCAATTTGATCACTTGATAAGTAATTATTTTTTACCTGTATTTTAATCTTAATTAAAGATGCAAGATGAGTCACTCTTGATAAATCCCTTATGAGAGATATTGGTTCAAATCCATTTTCATATATCTGATCTATTTTCTTCTTTATCTGATCTATTTCCGACAAAATAAGCTTTTCAAATAGTTCTATTATGAAGTTCATATCATTTAGGTTTAGCATATCTGCAAGTTTATCTTCTGAAATATTGCCGTCACATAGCGAAATTGCTTGATCTAAAATTGATAGAGCATCTCTCATTGATCCTTCTGATGCGGAGCAAATTATCTGCACAGATTTTTCATTAATTTCAACTTTTTCTTTTTGTGCAATATCAAATACATACTTAATCATGATTTCACTATCAATTCTTTGCAAATTAAATTTTTGGCATCTAGAGAGGATTGTAACTGGAATTTTTTCGATTTCCGTTGTTGCAAATATAAATATTACATGCTCTGGAGGCTCTTCGAGAATTTTCAATAGACCATTAAAAGCTTGTCGTGATAGCATATGAACTTCGTCAATAATGAAGATCTTATATTTTGCCATGGTAGGTCTAGTTTGGGCAAAATTTATTATCTCTCTTACATTATCAATTCCCGTATTGGATGCTGCATCCATTTCGAACACATCCGGATGGCGGGACTCCATAATTGCTTCACAATTTAAACCGATATTTTCCAGAGTTATTGATGGAGAATATTCTATATTATCGAGCGTATAATTTAGAGTCCTCGCCAGAACTCTAGCTATTGTCGTTTTACCAACACCCCTTATGCCTGTGAACAAGTATGCCTGGCTAATCCTGTTAGATTCAATTGAATTACTAATAGTATTCAGTATACTCTCTTGTCCAACAAGCTCTGAAAAAGATCGAGGTCTATATTTTCTTGCAAGAATTTTGTGCTCGGTTGTATTTATCAATTTAAAATATCTCATTAAAGAAAGTTGTTGTGAGAAGCTAGTGAATGACCCGTAAAAAAATCGTTAGGGCTGCTTCTTTCCAGATCTGACCCGGTTGGCGATACTCACGTCCAACGCTAACTTCTCAAGGCAAGTATATCAAATCAAATATAATAATGGTACAAATTCTTACTAGTTTTTTTTAGTATCCCATTGCTTTTTAAATATACTTGAGAACTATTTAAGATAGTTATCATTTTTATTTATTTCTTTTCTCATCTCACTTGCATTGTAAACCCCAAGTATTCTGAGCTCACTTGAGAAAAAATCGAGCTCTTCAAGGGCAAGTCGAACATTTTCATCATGAGGATGTCCATCAATATCTACATAAAATTGAGCGGCTGAGAAACTACCACCTACAATATATGATTCTAGTTTTATAAGATTGACGTTATTTGTAGCAAACCCACCCATTGCCTTATATAATGAGGCTGGGACATTCCTTACTCGAAATACGATACTTGTTATTGTAGGATGCTTATTGGGTTCTGCATCATCAGGTTCAGATGCCAAAATAATAAATCTGGTTGTATTATGATTCTCGTCCTCCACATTACGTCTAATTATTTTAAGATTATAAATTTCTGCAGCTAATTCACTTGCTAGTACGGCTGTAGATATATCCCTATTCTCAGAAATTATCTTAGCTGAGCCAGCAGTATCTGCACCTACCACTTGGTTAAGATTTAATTCACTAATTATATTTCTGCATTGTCCGAGGGCATGCCGATGACTCATAACATTTTTGATAGTTTCTTCATTTGCGTCAGAATTTCCTAATAATTGGTGTTCTATTGGGAGAAAAAATTCGTCAATAATATACAAACCTGATGTAGGTAAAAGATGGTGTATATCTGCAACTCTTCCAGCAAGTGAATTGTCTATGGGTATCATAGCATATTTCGCATTTCCATCTTTTACTTGAAAGAATGCATCTTCAAAAGTTTGGACAGGTATATGCAGCATATCTGGATATTTTTTTACACATGCAATATGAGAATAAGCTCCCATTTCGCCCTGAAAAACTATTTTATTATTCATTTAATTGACCTATCCATTAAATATTTTTTTAACTTTCTCATATCATCCATTGTATCAATACTTATTATAATATCATCAATTAATATCAAATTAATTTTTAGACCATTTTCCAGGGCACGAAGTTGCTCAAGCTTTTCAATTTTTTCAAGTTTTGTAGGCTTTGATGTGATAAATTTATCAATTGCATGTTGCTTATATATATATATACCAATGTGTTCATAGTAAATATCTGCTTCATTTGGAATTGGTGAACGAGAAAAGTAGATTGCATTTATTTCATTATTATCTGATTCACTCATAGCTATTTTAACTATATTTGGGTTGTGAATATCTTCAGGATTATCGATAATTCTAGAATAGGTTAGTATATCCGAAGTTGTTTCTTGAATTTTTTTAATTCCAAGATTTATGACCTCTATAGGGACATTTGGTAAATCTCCTTGCAGGTTCATAAAGTATTTGTATTTGCCAAATATATTACATGTTTGTATTGCTTCATAAATTCTATCAGTGCCACTTTGATGATCTTTACTTGTTATTACAGACTTACCACCATGATTTTGAACTAAATTATGAATATCCTCTGAATCTGTTGCAACGATGACCTCATCAGCTATTGAATTTGTTGCATTTTCCCAGACATGTAGGATCATTTCCTTCCCATTTATTTTCAACAGTGGTTTATTTGGTAACCTTGTTGAACCGATTCGAGCAGGTATTAAAATTACAGTTTTATTATTATTATTATTCATATCAATATTAAGTTAGTAAGAAATTCATTACCTAATATACGTATTATTGAATATTAGTAAATTTTTTTGTGGTTTTAGTAATTCATTTAATATATAAAAAAATAATTTGGATGGGAAAATATGGATAGTTTTGAACTCAATAAAATAGCTGCAGCCGTTTTTGGTAGTGCTCTATTCATATTAGTATTAACTATCGTATCAGATTATCTCTACTCAGAGCCGGAACTAGAACAGCAAGCATATATAGTTGATTTAGGCGAAAGTGTAAAAGATATGGCGTCTGCTGTTGAAGAAATTGTTGAGATAGATGTGATGTCTCTTCTAATTCTTGCAAGTGCAGAAAATGGTGCTAAAGTCGCAAAAAAATGTGTATCTTGCCATAATTTCCAACCTGATGCCCCAAGTAAAATAGGGCCTAATCTATATAATATAGTGGATCGGCAAATGGGTGTTGTAGATGGATTTGCATATTCAAAATCTTTGGCTGCAAGGGGAGAAAATGATGATAAATGGAATTTTGATAACTTATTCCATTTTCTTGAAAATCCAAAAAAATGGTTACCTGGAACAATTATGGGTTACGCTGGTATTAGAAAACCAAATGATAGAGCTGATCTAATAAGTTATCTCCATAATATTTCACCTGACTCTACTTCTGTAATTGAAGAATAAGTTCTATAACAAATAGACATATATTGGTATTTTAATTATATTTATTATATGATAAAAAAAATAATATATCTTTTCATATTTACGTGTCTATTTATTACTAATACTCCATCAATTACTGAGATAAATTCTCAAAATGATGAGAGTTCTTATGTTTGGTCACACGGCCTTACTTTAGGTGATAATTTAAAATATAAAACTAAATTTTCCAATTTTGACTATGTTAATCCGAATGCGCCCAAAGGTGGTCGAATTTCACAACCAGCTATTGGCTCTTTTGATACATTAAATCCTTTTAATTTAAAGGGGGTGGCTGCAAATGGAAGTTATTATATATATGACACTTTGTTAAAGAGATCGGATGATGAACCCTTCTCTTATTATGGGCTAATTGCGGAGGGCGTGTTCCATCCAGACGACTACTCATATGTTATCTATAAGATTCGAGATAGCGCCAAATGGCATGATGGTGTTGATATCACAGCGGAAGACATTATTTGGTCAATGGATACATTAAAAGAGTATAATCCAAATTATAAATACTATTATAATAATATTATTAAATATGAAGCTTTAGAGGATAAAATAGTTAAATTTTATTTCGACCAATCTGGAAATAGAGAACTACCATTAATAACAGGGCAATTTCCAATACTTCCAAAACACTATTGGGAAGAATCTGGAAGGGAATTCAATAAAACTAGTCTCGAATTCCCCTTAGGCTCTGGTCCATATAAATTCAAAGAGGTAATTCTCAATAAAAAAGTAGTTTACGAACGCGTTTCTGATTATTGGGGAGAAGATTTACCTGTAAATATAGGACAAAATAATTTTGATGAGATTGTATTTGAATATTTTAGAGATAGACAGGTTCAACTAGAAGCATTTAAAGCAAATGAAATTGATATTATTTTTGAAAATTCATCAAAAAGGTGGGCAACAGGATATAATTTTCCTGCAAAAGATGAGGGGGAAGTTATTTTAGATGTTTTTAAATCAAAAAATGTGCAGGGTATGCAGGCTTTTGTATTTAATCTAAGAAAAGAAAAATTCAATAATATTGCTGTTCGAAAGGCTTTAAATTTGGCATTTGATTTTGAATGGTTAAACTCTAAATTATTTTATAATCAATATCAAAGAATTGATAGCTACTTTGATAATTCAGAATTAGAGTCAAAGTCACTTCCAGTTGGTCGAGAGTATGATGTTCTCCTTGAAGTTAGTAATTTAGTTCCTGATGAAGTTTTTAATATGGAGTACAGAAATGTAGTTGGCGGTAGTATTCAGCAAACAAGAAAGAATCTCAGAGAAGCCCAGCTTCTTCTTAAAGAGGCTGGTTATATTATTGAGGATGGCAGACTAATTGATAGCGCTTCAAATGAACCATTAGTGATAGATTTTTTAATTTCACAAATGGATATGGAAAGAATAATTAGTCAATTTCAGATTAACCTGAAATCAATTGGGATTGATTCAAATATTAGATTAGTTGACAATACCCAATATCAAAAAAGACTAGATCAATTTGACTTTGATATTATTGTAGCAAATTTTCCTCAAAGTCTCTCGCCTGGTAATGAGCAGAGAGATTATTGGGGATCTGAGGCAGCAGATGTTGAGGGTAGTCGAAATTTAATTGGTATCAAAAATGAGGCAATAGATTTTTTAATAGATAGAGTCATTTATTCGGACACTCGTGAAGAGCTAATTATTAATACAATGGCTTTAGACCGTGTTTTGATGTGGAATTACTACCTAATTCCTCATTATTATGCAGATGGTATCAGGTTGGCGAGGTGGAACAAATTTAACTTCTCAGAGAATATTCCAGATTATAACATAAGTATATTCACTTGGTGGAGTAAATAATATAGACAAGTTAAAACAATTCAGCCATCCATTATGCTAGCTTATACTCTAAGACGTATACTTTTAATTATACCTACAATTATAGGAATTATGGCAATTAGTTTTGTTATAGTTCAGTTTGCTCCAGGTGGTCCTATAGAAAGAATTATATCTCAAATAAATGGCTCTGAAAATTCTGCACTATCCAGAGTTTCTGGCGGTTATACTGGAGATTTTAATCAGTCAACATATCAAAGTTCAGATATAAGCGGAAAATATCGTGGCAGTAAAGGTTTAGATCCTGAATTTATTTTGGAGTTAGAAAAACAATTTGGTTTTGATAAACCTCCACTTCAGAGATTCCTACAAATGATTTCAAATTATATCAGATTTGACTTCGGTGATAGCTATTATAGAGATATTAGAGTTATAGATTTAATATTGGAAAAATTACCTGTTTCAATTTCATTAGGCTTATGGATGACTTTAATCTCGTATTTGATCTCAATTCCACTTGGTATGTATAAAGCAATAAAAGATGGTTCAAAGTTCGATATATGGACATCTACGCTAATTGTCATAAGTTATGCTTTACCCGGTTTCCTAGTTGCTATTTTCTTAATAATATTTTTTGCTGGAGGTAGTTATTTAGACTGGTTTCCGCTTAGGGGACTTACCTCTGATAATTTTGCTGAGATGAACTTTTACCAACAGATTATTGACTATATATGGCATATAACTCTACCTCTTATATCAATGGTTCTTGCCGCATTTGCAACAACAACTTTGCTGACAAAGAATTCTTTCCTAGATGAAATTGGTAAGCAATATGTATTAACTGCTAAGGCTAAGGGGTTAACAGATTATCAAGTGTTAAAGAGGCATGTATTCAGAAATGCAATGTTAATAATTATTTCAGGATTTCCCGCAGCATTTATTTCTGCTTTTTTTACTGGGGCACTATTAATTGAAACTATTTTTTCACTCGATGGTCTTGGCTTATTGAGTTTTGAGTCGATTATAAATAGGGACTATGCAGTAGTATTTGCATCGCTATATATTTTCTCGTTTATAGGTTTAATTATTAATCTCATCTCAGATCTTTTATACCATTGGATAGATCCACGAATAGATTTTGAGAAAAGGCAACTATGAGTATATAGGTGATGAATTATGTTTAATATGGATGATAAAAGCTATCTATCTCCTCTATCACAAAGAAGATTGAGTAATTTTAAGAAGAATAGACGCGCCTATCTCTCGTTAAAGATTTTCATATGTTTATTTCTTATTTCACTATGCTCCGAAGTGATTATAAATGATAAGCCTGTCATTACATATTATAAAGGTGAAATATTATTCCCAATTATAAAAGATTATCCTGAAGAGAGATTTGGTGGTTTTTTAGCAATAACGGATTATAGGGATCCATTTATTGCAGATGAAATCAATAGCAATGGCTGGATGATTTGGCCATTGGTTCGATACAATTACCAGACAATCAATTATGAACTACCCTTGCCCGCCCCATCACCACCTTCTTATTTGATAGATAAGGAGACACGTTGTAAAAATTATATTAATGGAATTGATGATACAAGTTGTTCAATCTGGAATTGGAATTGGCTTGGCTCAGATGATCAAGGCAGAGATGTATTAGCAAGACTTGTATATGGGTTTAGAATATCTATTCTATTTGGATTAATTTTAACTATCTTATCTTCAGTAATTGGAATATTTGTTGGAGCTCTTCAAGGTTTTTTTGGAGGGTATACAGATCTTTTCTCACAGAGATTGATTGAGATATGGAATTCAATACCCTCATTATATCTCTTAATTATCATATCAGCTGTAATAACTCCATCTTTCTGGTTATTGTTATTAATATTATTATTATTCTCATGGGTAAGTCTTGTAGGGGTTGTTAGAGCTGAATTTTTGAGGGCTAGAAACTTTGAGTATGTTTTAGCGGCTAAAGCCCTTGGAATTTCGAACTCTAAGATAATGTTTAAACACCTACTTCCGAATGCTATGGTTGCTGCATTAACATTTCTGCCCTTTATTTTGAATGGATCAATAGTAACACTCACATCACTTGATTTTCTTGGCTTTGGCTTGCCCCCAGGATCAGCTTCTTTGGGTGAACTACTTGCTCAGGGAAAAAATAATATTCATGCACCATGGCTCGGTTTAACTAGTTTTTTTGGAATCGCAATTTTGCTCAGTTTATTGATTTTCATAGGCGAAGGAGTCCGGGATGCTTTTGATCCAAGAAAAGTATTTATTGAATAAAGGTCAAATATAATAAGCTAGGGATAATAGGTTAATATGGACAATAATAATATTCTGGAAATCAAGAATTTTTCACTATCTTTTGGGACTTCTCAAAATTATAAGTTTATTATTGATAAAATTAATATTTCAATTCCAAAAGGAAAAACAACCGCAATAGTTGGCGAATCTGGTTCAGGCAAGACCCTAACAGCTCTATCAATTCTAAGATTAAACCCCAATTCCTCTAACATAAGTAGTGATAGCGAAATATTCTTCAATGGTATTAATCTTTTAAAGTTAAATAGAAAAAAATTAAATAATATCAGAGGCAGTGAAATATCTATGATTTTCCAAGAGCCCTTGAGTTCTCTTAACCCACTCCATACTGTTGAAAAACAGATATCTGAGATTCTGATTATCCATGGGTTGCAAAAGAAAGAAGTTATCCAAAATAGGGTGATAAACTTATTAAATAGAGTTCGGATTTCAGATCCTGAAATTAAAATAAAAAGGTACCCACATCAGCTTTCAGGAGGCGAGAGACAAAGAGTGATGATTGCAATGGCACTAGCTAATGAGCCAAGTTTAATTATTGCAGACGAGCCGACGACCGCTCTCGACGTAACCGTCCAATTTGAAATATTAAACTTATTAAGGTTACTGCAAGTGGAGATGGGGCTTACCATATTATTCATTACCCATGATCTAGGAATAGTTAAGAATTTTTCAGATTATGTCTATGTTATGCAAAATGGGCAAATGATCGAAGAGGGATATACAGAGAATATATTCAATAGCCCACGGAATGAATATACAAAGAATTTGGTAACTGCAAAAGATTTAGGTTTTAGGAAATTTAGAGTATTAAGTTCTGAGAAAATACTTGAGGTCAAGAAACTAGAGGTCAAATTTGAACAAAATAAATTATTTTCTAAGAAACAAACGACAAGGATACTAAATGGAATTGATTTTGAGATAAAAACTGGCGAAACTATTGGTTTAGTTGGTGAATCTGGATCTGGAAAAACTACCCTTGGTCTTGCTATATTAAGATTGATTAGTAGCAATGGAGATATAATTTTTTTAGGAAATAGCATATCTGATAAAGGGTTTGATGCCCTCAAAAAGGAGAGAAGAAACTTTCAAATAGTTTTTCAAGATCCATTTGGTTCTTTGTCACCAAGATTGACGATTGGGGAGATAATTGAGGAAGGATTGATAGCTCAAAAAGTATTACTAGATCGCAAAGAGCGTCTTGAATTAGTAAAAAATACACTTAATGATGTTGGTTTAGAAGTTGATTTTATGAATAGGTATCCGCATGAGTTTTCGGGTGGGCAGAGACAGAGAATCGCCATTGCAAGAGCAATTATTTTGAAGCCTAAACTTATTGTTCTGGATGAGCCAACTAGTTCACTCGATACTACTGTTCAATTACAAATACTAGATCTGTTAAAAGAACTACAAGACAGATACCACTTATCATATTTATTTATAAGCCACGACTTACGTGTCATAAGGTATATATCGGATAGGGTTTTAGTAATTAATCAAGGGAATATAGTAGAAATTGATAAAACGAAGAATATATTTAATAGCCCAAAGGATAATTATACAAAGAAACTAATTACCTCAGCCATGCTCAAATGATATCACATATAAATAAACTTAGGTTCGGGAGGGATAACTCTTCTTATGGCTTTAATTGGATTATTATTCTTTGCATATTTTTTTTTTATATTTTTAAAATTTTCAATTCTTGTATCCATTGTTGTCATATTACTGTGAAGTAATTTTTTGGAGTCTAAATATATACCAACGTGGCCATCCCAGAACACCAAGTCACCGTATTGGGGCTCTTCTATTTCATCATCTGAGATCAGATCACCAACACTTAAAATTTGCTCATGAGTATCTCGAGGGCAGTCAAGACCAACGGAGTGTAAAGACGTTTGTATTAAGCCTGAGCAATCAATTCCCAGGGCTGTCCTACCTCCCCATTTATAGGGTGTGCCGATATACGTGGATGCAATATCTACAAAGCTTTTTATGGGTATATATTCTTGATATTCTTTTGGCTGCAGAACATGTTTTGCATATATATATCCTCCCTCCTCATCAACTAAAGGTAGGAAACCACTTTCCATTGCCCCCCACATACACACAATTTTAGAATTTCTAAATAAGGTTTTTTTAATTTTTGATTTAGAATCCGGTCTGGAATATACATGTCCGTTATTCACATTTACGCGTGATTGAACAGATTGAAAAATAGCATCATCAGATTTAATACTGTTCTTTCGTATATATCCAAAATATCCGTCTGTTTGAAGTTTCCCTGAATACCAATGTTTATAGTCTTCTTCAATGATAAAATATTCACCATATAATGCTTCCGTAACAGTCTCTGCAGATTGTTTTGGTTCTTTCTTTATCTCAGCTGAATTTTTAATTACTATAAATGTATTAATATTGCACCAGTATTAATTAGGATAAATTATAATGATTTTTAATAAATGCATAAATTGATCTAATTCCCTGTGCGGCACCTCCTTTAGGTATGGACGGATTAGTACCAGCATTCCAAGAAAAAACATCAAAATGCATATAATTTTTGGTTTTTTTAACAAATTTTCTTAAAAATTCAGCAGCGACGATTGAACCGGCAAAAGGTGTATTTGGAGAATTATTTATATCAGAAATATCATTATCTAGCCATTTGGAATATGGTACAAAAAAAGGCATTTGCCAGACAGGGTCCTGAAGGTCATTAGATATTTTTTGTAAATCTTGAGCAAACAGGTCATTAGTTGAGAAAAAGGGAACTATTTCTGGACCTAGAGCAACGCGAGCAGCTCCAGTTAAAGTTGCCATATCTATTATTAAATCTGGATTATCCTCATCAGCTAAACTCAATGAGTCTGCTAGGATTAATCTTCCTTCTGCATCAGTATTACCAATTTCAACTGATAAACCGCATCTTGATTGTAAAATATCACCGGGTCTGAAAGAATTTCCTGAAATTGAATTCTCAACAATCGGTATTAGCACTCTTAGATTTACGTCTAGCTTATTTAGAATTATCATACTAGCTAATCCGAGGATGTTTGCAGCACCACCCATATCTTTTTTCATCAGCAACATTCCAGAGGAAGGCTTAATATCAAGTCCACCAGTATCAAAAGTTACCCCTTTACCTATAAGTATTATTTTAGGCTTGTTCTTATTACCCCAAGTAATATCAATGAGTCTTGGTTCATATTTACTTGCTTTACCAACCTCATAAATAAGTGGAAAGTTATTTTTAAGAAGATCATCACCTTTGATTTCATTAATTTTACAATTTTTATCTGAGAAATATTTTTTAATCAATTCAGCGAAATAATCAGTATTTAATATATTCGCAGGATGATTTATGAGATCCATAGTAAAATGGATACTTTTCACAGTATTCTCAACATCACTCTTTATTTCATCTGGAAGGAATAATTTGGTTTGAATATTTTCAGTTTTATTATATTTATAGCAGCCCATCGCCCAGCTAATATAAGGCAAATGATTGTATGTAGTTACATTTGTAAAATAATAATTATTTGCAGGTAAAGATTTGGAAAGTTTAGAAGCAAATAGTTCCGAGTAGGGATTATCTTTTGAACTTTCACCTATTAATACAGCTTCAATTTTACCATTCGTGTCAGGGATAATTAGTATTTCCCCCGGCTGTGCAGTAAATTGATTTTGTTTGATCCAGTTATTGTGAGATAAATTTTTTTTAAAGTAACTTTTTAAATCATTTTTACCAATTATAGTTATGGGTATTGCATTTTTTTTATTATGTATAAATATATTCATATTTTTAACCTTATCAGTAAATATCCATGTCAAGACCTGCTGCAACAGTTGCACCTAAATTGAAACATTGATCTTTGAAATTATCATTCCATGCACCTTTTAATATAAGAGGTGTTTGTATTTCTTTCCACTTTAATCCAGTAATAATTCTTTTCATATTTAATTCTGTTCCAGTACCATCGTGCCCCGCTCGTATATATAATGCATAGGGTAATCCATTTGTCTGGTTAAGACATTGGTTGTAATTTCTATCGAAAAAGTCTTTCATAATACCACTCATATAACCAAGATTTTCAGTAGTTCCAAGAATAATTGCTGAAGATTCTTTTATTGTCTCATATGAAATATCTACTGCATTTGATGAAATTATCTCTAAGTTTTCTGAATTGATTGATTTTGCTCCTTTTTTTACTTGGTTTAACAAAATTTTAGTGTTATTTGAGGGAAGATTAGATATGATGAGCAGTTTTTTCATTTAATTTTATCCGATAAACAAAGGATTATAAATAATATCTTTATACATGTTTTTTATATATATTTAAAATATCATGGTGCCGCAGGAGTGGATTGAACACTCGGCCTCACCCTTACCAAGGGTGCGCTCTACCACTGAGCTACTGCGGCCAATGCTATCATGCTAATAAATATTTTTTAATTAAATAAATAATATTACGATAAAACAATATGACAAAAATAAAAAAAAAAGACAATCAAAAACTCGCTAAGGCTTTGAGAGAAAATTTGAGGAAAAGAAAATTGCAGGCTGCTAAGCAAAAATTAGAAAAGAAAATTAATCCAAAGAATAGTATTAATCAAGATGGATAGTATTCGCATATTAGGGGGTAATCCGTTAAGAGGTCAGATTAAAATATCTGGGTCAAAGAATTCTTCACTTCCAATTATGATTAGCTCATTATTAACTGATCAAGAGCTTGTTTTAGATAATATTCCGAACCTAACAGACATAGAGACACTAGTATTGATACTAGAGGATCTTGGGGCTGATATTAATTATTCTATTCCAAAAAGAAAACCATCTTTAAGCACAACTTCTGATAGAATTATGCATATTAAATTTAAGAATATAACAAGCAATCAGGCAAACTATGAGCACTTATCTAAGATGAGGGCAGGTTTTCTTGTTATTGGTCCTCTTCTGGCTAGAACAGGCTATGCAAAGGTTTCAATGCCGGGAGGTTGTGCGATTGGTACAAGACCGGTTGACATGCATTTGATGGGGCTAAAAAAACTTGGAGCGGATATTAAAATTGAAAAAGGCTATGTGATTGCAGAAGCAAAGAATGGGCTTGTTGGAAATAAGATCCATTTATCAAAGCCATCCGTCGGAGCAACGCAGAATCTAATCATGGCTGCCTCTCTTGCAAAGGGTGAAAGTATAATTCTGAATGCATCTATAGAGCCTGAAACTATGGATTTAATTGCTTGTATAAGAAAAATGGGAGTTGATATCGATGTTAATGGAGATAATGTTCAAATACAAGGTACAATAAATATTAAAGGAGCATCCTATGAGATAATGTCTGATAGAATTGAGGCAGGCACATATGCCATTGCTGGTTGTATGACAGGGGGGCGAATTGAGCTTACAAACTTTGATCCACACTTATTAGAGAGTCCGTTTGAAATATTAAGAAATATTGGTTGTTCAATAAAACTATTTAATAGACGTATAGTTATTGAAAAGGTAGTAAAAGATTTTGAACCAGTCAAGATTATTACTGAACCCTATCCTGGCTTTCCAACAGACTTACAAGCACAATTCATGGCTCTACTGACCCAAGCATCTGGTAAGTCAATAATTAATGAAAGAATTTTTGAAAATAGATTTATGCATGTACAAGAATTAGTTAGAATGGGAGCAAAAATAAATTTAGATGGTGATAAGGCAACAATAATTGGAAAAACAGAATTAATTGGGGCTCCTGTAATGGCAACAGATTTGCGTGCATCTGTTTCTTTGGTACTTGCCGCCTTATCAGCAAAAGGTGAAACAATAATAAACCGTGTTTATCACTTAGATCGTGGCTTTGAGGACTTAGAAAAAAAGATTTTAAATTGTGGTGGTATAATTGAGAGAATACAAGAGAATAAATATGAGGTTATTTAATGAGTAAAATATTCAATATAAAAGATCAAAAGTCTATGAAGAGATTTAACGAGCTTCAATTACAAAGGTCAAATAACTTTGATGCTGTATCAAATGATGTGATAGAAATCATTTCTAAAATTAGAGATCATGGAGATGATGCACTCGTTGAATATACCAATAGATTTGATAAAAATAAGCTCATACTAGATGATTTATTAATAAGTAAAAATATAATAGATCAGAGTATCAATAATATTGATGAAGATTTATCTAATGCCCTCAGGTTCGCATACAAGAGGATCTATGACTATCATAAACATATAAAACCGGAGAATAAATTTTATGTGGATGAAATTGGAACAAAAATAGATCTTGTATGGAACCCAATTGAGTCTGTGGGCATTTATGTTCCAGGTGGAAAAGCAATTTATCCTAGTAGCGTTCTTATGAATGCAATACCAGCAATTGTAGCGGGAGCTAGGAGAATTGTAATGGTTACTCCTTCAATAAATGGCACTCCAAATGAATCAATTCTTGCGGCAGCAAGTATTTGTAATGTAAATGAAGTATATCAAATTGGTGGTGCGCAAGCTATTGCTGCCTTAGCATATGGGACATCTTCAATAAGAAAAGTAGATATGATAGTTGGTCCTGGTAATAGTTACGTAGCCGCAGCAAAAAAAAATGTATTTGGTGACGTGGGAGTTGATATGGTTGCTGGGCCGTCAGAAGTCCTAGTTGTTGCTGATTCTACTGTTGACTCAGATTGGGTCATAGAAGATCTTTTTGCCCAAGCTGAACATGATGATAACGCACAATCAATTTTAGTTACAAAAGATATTGAATTTGCAAATATCATTGAGCAGAAAATAAATCAAAGACTGTCTCAAATAGAAGAAAATAGTACCCTTAAAAATAGTTGGAATAGTTACGGTAGTATAATTTTATGCGAAAACAACAAAGAGATAACAGATTTCATAAATTATATAGCTCCTGAACACCTGCAATTATGCACATTAGATGCCAATGATCTCGTTAAATCTATTTCAAATGCTGGCGCAATTTTTATTGGTGAATATACCCCTGAGGCAATTGGTGATTATGTGGCTGGGTCAAATCATGTCCTTCCAACGCTACAAACTGCTAAATTTTCATCAGGACTATCGGTATTGAATTTTATGAAGAAAACTTCTATCATAGAATGCGATAAGGATAACTTCCAGAAAATAGCACCAAGTGCAATCTCTATCGCTGAAGAAGAGGGGCTAATGTCTCATGCTCGTTCACTAAAACTAAGATTAAATAAAATAAATAAATGACAATATTAAATAAATTAATATTAGCAAGTAATTCTCCTAGAAGAGTTGATCTCTTGAAGCAAATTGGAATAATCCCAAATGTTATTCAATCTAGTGAAGTTGATGAAAATTTGATTGATAAGAAAATATCTCCAAAGGATAAAGCTATTATCTTAGCAAGAAAAAAAGCTGAGTTCATTCATGCCAAAAAAAAATTTAATGGTCATATTATACTATCTGCAGATACTACTGTTGGAGTGGGGAGGAGAATACTTGATAAACCAAAAGATATTGATGATGCCTATCAAAAACTAACTTTATTGTCCGGAAGAAATCATAGAGTTTATTCAGCAATTTGCGTTATCGACCAAAAAGGTAATTTGCATGAGAGAGTTACAGAAACAAGAATAAAATTTAAAAAATTATCTGCTCAAGAAATTGATAGCTACCTAAAGTCGAAAGAATGGGAGGATAAAGCTGGGGGATACGCCATCCAAGGTATAGCTGGGTCTTTTATAATAAGTTTAGTTGGTTCCTATTCATCTGTTGTAGGCCTTCCTTTATATCAAACCGCAAATTTACTTAATGGGATTGGTTTCAATGTAAGTAAAAATTGGATCAATGAATAATAAAATTAAAAAAGTTAGAACTTTTTTTATTCTAATAATTATTATCCTTCTGATAGTAAGCGTTTCATTTTATTTATACTCGCAGAGTCAAAAGCCATTAATCGATGAACTTAATGATGAAAATATAAGTTGGATTGCATTAAAAAAACAAGATGGAGAGCTTCGATTAACGTTTGATTATTTAATACATCATAAGTGCGTCATAAAAGAAGTAAGATATGGAATAAACCAATCAATGCCAAATAATATTTTAGTACTACCAACTTGTAATGGAGATATTAAAAAAATTGAAACATATAGAACTCTTCCTCCTTCAGCGACTTCAATAAGTATATATTTGATTTTGAATAACGGGAGAAAGACTAATCTTAGGGAGTATTATATTGAGTAAATATATTATTTTTTGAGAATCATTTAAAAAATAAGTATCATTAATTATGAAAAAATATACTTGTCCAATCTGTAAGAAAAATTCAAAAGATAAATTTTCACCATTTTGCTCAGATACTTGTGCAAATAAGGATCTTGGAAATTGGCTTACGGGAAGATACGTTATTCCCGGTGAAAAAATCACAGATGACTCCGCATTTGATAATTTGGAATTAATTGATACAAATATCAAAGATAAACTAGACTTATCATAAAAAACTTTTTATAAATGATCATACATCGTGCCCTGATAGCTCAGTTGGTAGAGCAAACGACTGAAAATCGTTGT
>TARA_B100001057_G_scaffold19525_1_pt1 | contig 122960 bp, 124 predicted proteins | sample TARA_B100001057 | Tara Oceans TARA_B100001057 (sample SAMEA2621839) | marine metagenome | biome: marine biome (ENVO:00000447); feature: surface water layer (ENVO:00002042); material: "saline water (ENVO:00002010), including plankton (ENVO:xxxxxxxx)" | depth 5 m | reverse complement strand
ACCAAAGCACCGTAGTATTTCAAAAGGATCCCTATTTGGATGTATTTCTTGGCTTTTCTTAATAACCTCAATTTTTTTTTGAATCATTTCCTGACTGGCTCCCGTGCCAGGGCCTACCCATTCATCAATTTCTCCACCATATAGAGCAGAGCAGATAGCCGAGGAAATTGTTGTATTACCAATACCTGCATCTCCTAAACATAATATATCAGGATTTGATGATAATGCCTCGCGACCATATAAAATTGTTGTGATACAATCATTTTCGAGCATGGCAGGTGCAAGCGTTATATCATTCGTCGGCATCTCAATAGCAAGGTCAAATACTTGTAGCCCAATATTATGTGTTTTACAAATCTGATTAACAACAGCGTGATCTGAACGGAAACTCTTAACTAACGCTTCTGTAACAGAAGTTGGGAATGGTGATATTGCATGATTATTTGCGGTTTCATGATTCGATATAAATATTGATAGTGATAAGGTATCTACACGTGGTGGATAACTTCCCTGCCAACCTGCAACCCATTCGACCAATTCTTCTAATACACCAAGTGATCCATTTGGTTTTAATAAACTCTGATCTCTTTTCCGAACAAGATCTATCGCTTCTTGATCAATTTTAGGCATCTCATTAATGAATTGAACTAATTCATTGAATGTAGGTACTGAATTTGCTTTAATGTCAATCACTATAACTTTTCTTAATTCTGGTATTACAAAATAGTAAAAATATATGTTAAAACATTTTAAACTTAAAGGGTTAAATATAATATACAAAGATATTATACTAGATTTTTTATCATGCTTATTATTCTTTACAATTATACCTCTAAAAATAAAACCTAAAAAACTTGCAGATACAATTTATACCTTACCCCTAGTTGGTTTAATTATTGGTATTTTATTATCTATACCTGTATTACTTATCTCGCTATTTACCCATAGCGAAATACTAAATTCATTGTTAATAATCATTTTATCTTGCATTATAACAGGATGTCTTCATGAAGATGGCCTCGCGGATTGCTCAGATGCATTTGGAGGAAATACCCAGAAGAGAAGACTTGAGATCATGAATGATAGTACTATTGGCACATATGGGGCAATAGCTATAGTTTTTTCTATTCTTACTCGCTTTGTATTAATATTTGAATTATTTTCTTCACAGTCAATTATCAATGTTTTACTCATAATTATATCAGTAATGATATTGTCTAGGATTTCAATGATCTATATATTAGCAACCCTTCCACCTATCAAAAAAACTGGGTTAGGTAAAGACGCAAAACAGATAGATGAAAATAAAGTATCTTTATCCTATGTTATGGCCATGATGATTACTTCGTTTATTTTAGTAATATTCATTAATATTAAAGTCTTTATCATTGCATTTTTTGCTCTTATTTTGTCGTGCTTGTTAGTGTCATATATCTCGTGGAAAAAAATAAAAGGACAAACTGGAGATGTTTGTGGTGCTACACAACAGCTATCAGAAATATTACTATATTTCTTTATTTGTCTTGTGATATAAATTTAGTGAAAAATTTTATAAAATATATTTAATGAAAAAAATAAATTATCCATTGGTTTTAGAAAAGTCTCGCAAAGACTTAGCCCCAAATGAGTCAGATCCATATATTGATGTAGATGGCTTTCGCGAATATGATATGCGATGGATTTATCCAGATCAAATAAATTTATTTGGTTTTCAAATTTTAGGAATTATACTCTCAGATTTTTTTATTAAAAAATCATATAATAAAATTATCCTAGGGCATGACTTTAGATCTTATTCATCCGCTATCAAAAATGCGATTGCAAATGGTTTTATTGATGGTGGTATTGATGTCTATGATATAGGGCTATGTACAACTCCGATGGCCTATTTTGCTCAGGCTCAAAATGATGGTTTTGGTGTCGTTATGATTACGGCAAGTCATAATGAAAATGGCTGGACTGGTCTGAAAATTGGATATAAATTTCCACAAACTTTATTGTCAGATGAGATTGAAGATATAAAGAAAAATACATACAAAAAAATAAATACTGATAGGAAATATGGTCAATATATCGAACTAAATAATATATTAGATGAATATGTTGAATATTTTAAAAAACAGAAAAAGTTTACAAGAAAAATTAGAGCCGTTATTGCTTGTGGTAATGGAACTGCATCTATTGTAGCGCCAAAAATACTCAAGAACTTAGGTATAGAAATTATTGAATTGCATTGTGAACTTGACCATAATTTTCCAAACTATAACCCAAATCCTGAAGATATGAGTATGCTAAATGATTTGTCTAAAACTGTGCTAGAGAATAGCGCAGACATAGGACTTGCATTTGATGGTGATTGCGATAGATGTGGAGTCGTAGATAATGAGGGAGCCATTATATTTGCCGATAAAATTGGATTGCTAATTGCAAGAAATCTATCCAACCAATTTAAGAGAAAGAAATTTGTTATTGATATAAAATCAACGAACTTATTTAAAATTGACCCCATATTAAAACAGAATGATGCAACGATCGACTATTGGAAAACAGGGCACAGCTATATGAAAAAATATTGCTTAGACAACAACGCAATAGCCGGATTTGAAAAAAGTGGCCATTATTTTTTTAATGAACCATTGGGAAGTATCTATGACGACGGAATACTATCTTCATACTTTATTCTAAAGTTACTAGAAGAGAATAAAAATTGTAGTCTTTCTAGTATCAAAAATGAATTAAAAAAAACTTGGGTTACTCCAACTATAAATGCTTACTGTCGTGATAAAGTAAAATATGCCGTCGTTGATCGCATGAAAATTTATTTGGATGAAATATTAAAGAATAATCAAAAAATTTCTGGTATGAAAATAAGAGAGTTAATCATAATAAATGGTGTTAGATTTGAATTAGATGATATGACTTGGGGATTAATAAGAGCTTCCTCAAATAAGCCCGAAATTGTTATTGTAGTTGAGAGTTTTAAATCATCTAAACTAATGCATAATATAAAAGATTTTATTCTTGATTGGCTTTCAAATCAGCCTGAAATTGGAAAAATTTCAAATAACAATAAAAATAATATTGATATCTAAATATAAAAGCCCTGACGAAAATCCTCGTGGACTGACCTTAAACCATTAACTGGAGATAACTCGTTATTTCGATAATTATCAAGTCCCCTTCTCCAAGACTTAGCATGAGGTTTATTATTAAATATACTCATCAATGGTTTTATTATTCTAGTTTTTGAGACACCATTCTTTATCTGTTCATCAGCATATTGGCTATATATTTCAATTATATCCTCAAGTTTGATAGATTGTTTCTTATTACCAAAAATATTTGTATCTGCATCTAGTAAAAAAAGTGGATCTATGATAATTTTTCTTCCTAACATGACACCATCCACGTATTTTAGATGATTTTTAATATCACTGTATGAATTAATCTCACCATTAATTATGATTTCTGTTTCTTTTGCATAATTTTTTATATCATAAACCGCTTGGTAATTAATCTCAGGCAATACTCTGTTATCTTTTGCACTAATTCCATTCAGCCATGCCTTTCTTGCGTGAATTATTAAAAGATCTGCACCTGCATCTATACAAGATTTGATAAAAGTCTTTAGATCTTTTTCAATATCCTGATCATCGATACCCAGTCTACATTTAACTGTCACGGGTATTTGAATTTTAGTTTTAATATTTGAGATTATTTTAGACACTAACTGACTATCTGCCATCAGAGAAGCACCAAAGTTTCCTTTCTGCACACGAGGTGATGGGCATCCAATATTCAAATTTATTTCATCATAACCGTGATCTTGACCTATAGCGGCTGCATCTGCCATCTTCTCTATTGAAGAACCTCCTATCTGAAGTCCAATTGGGTGCTCAGAGCTATCAAATTTCAATAACATATTACGATGACCATGAATTAGAGCATCCGCAGAGATCATCTCAGTATAAAGGAATATATCTTGTGATAATAATCTTAGAAAATAGCGAAAATGAGTATCTGTATAATCCATCATAGGAGCAATACATAATTTATGATCATATCTTTTCATGATCAGTGACCAAGGCCAAAATATTCTTCACCATACTTATTAACAAGGGGTATAAGCAAATCTTCTTCATCGTTTAAATGGCTTTTTAATAGTGTATCAAACTTATCATTAATAACCTTATATTTGCCCAAATCATCTATAAGATTGCTATTCTCAATTGCCAATCCCAAGCTAAGCAGTTTATTCCCAGCATGAACAACATTATCTATTGAATGATGAATTAAAAGATGATCATTTTCTAATAAATCTAGGCCATAAATGAACTGCTTACTCTTGTTATAAAATTTCGGGAAAATATAATTATCTTCAACGGCATGATGTGAGTCTAAATTTTTTAACATTAAACTCATAAGTTGCGAATATTGACGAAGAAAACTCTCAGTTGATAATTTACTATCTAATTTATGCTCAATTATATCATTGATAGAAGTACTAATTTTTCGAAACAAAGAATGCCTCCCTAACCAAAAAGCGACCCAATTACCATTGAGAACATCTTCACCCCAGGAATCCCTAGGATATTTTTCTAATAATTTCTGAAGATCCTTAGGTAGGCCATCACGTTTACCTAATTGATCATGTTTTTTTATTTTCATAACTTATCAAACCTGAAATGCTGTATATTTGTATAAAATATATGTAATTTATCTGTAAATATACAACAGATCTTTAAAAAAAGATTAATTTTCTCTTAATTTTTTTTTTACATATTAAACAATGGTTTATGTAATTAATTTTAATTATTTTCAGAAAAAAATTAAAAATTAATACATTTTTTTCTTTACATTTGGGCGATTTTACGAATCAATAGTAGATGATTCGAAAATGCGGAACCGAATCACTAGGAGGAGGAAATGCAGTTGGGAGAAAACCGACCAGCTGTTAATACACAGAGTAAACTGAAAGATGTTTGCTTTTCTGTTGGATTAACATCATATTTAATTTTAACATGTTTTTTCATGTTCAGTTACTTAGATACTAGTTTGTCTATTCCAAAAATTGGAACAGATAATCTATACATTGGCCTGACAATATCTAACCTTGTACTCATTTCTTTTTTATATTTTTCTAAAAATTATAATAATAGGATAAAATATAGACTACAAAAAGAAGTTTCTATTTTAGAAAATTGTTTCAATCTTCTATCAAATAAAAAACAATCTGTATTTTTTGCATGGGATATTAAAAATAAAAATATTTATATTTCAAAAAATAAATTCTCAGTTGATAACCCGCCTATTAATAATGCTATCAAATTTGAGGAGTTCGTAAAAAAAGTTTCTTATACCGAAAATAGTTTTTATCAAATTGCAAACGATATCATTGCTAAAAATAAATCTCATGTAGATATAGATTTTAAGTATCAAACGAATTTGAGTAACAAATGGTATAATCTTAGAGGTGAAGTTATTTCAGAAACAAGTGATAACATTTTCTTATTTGGATTGATGATTGATATCACAATTGATAAAAATCAAGAAATAAACTATGACAAAACTCAAGCCACACTTGCAGAAGTAATCAATTCATTACCAATATCATTTGCGCTCTGGAATAGTAGAGATAAATTGGAAATGTGTAATAATAAATTTAGGGAGTTTTATTCTCTGGCGCCAAGTATAACAAAATTTGGATCAACAAAATCAGAAATTTTCAATCTATCGACTAAAGCAATTTTTGAGCAAAATATAACAAGTATTCACCAAAATAGAAGTAAAAATATAAAAGAAATAAAAGAAATCCAATTGAGAGATAAGAGGTGGCTATTAGCAACTAATATTACAACTGCATCTGGCTATAATGCTAGCGTAGCATTCGATATTTCTGATCAAAAAATTAATGAAAATAAGTTACTAAGAAATGAAAATGATCTTATCAATAAAGTTGAAGAACTTGATAACCTGAGAAGAAAGCAAGATATTCAATCAAAGCAACTCATTGAACTTGCAGAGAAGTATAATTCCGAGAAGAATAATTTTGAAGAACTAGAAAATGATAAATCAAAATTCCTATTAAATATGAGTCATGAATTAAGGACTCCCCTAAATGCAATAATTGGTTTTGCCGAATTACTTAAAAATAAAAAATATAATGACTTTGAAAAAATTCATGAATATGCAGATTATATTCACAGTAGTGGGGGCGAGCTGCTCGAAATAATTAGTAATATCCAAGAGATGTCTCACTTAGAAAAGGAAGACGTAAAAATAAATAAAAGTAATCAAAAAATAATACAAATTATCGATGAGGTAGTAGATGGGTTTCATAATGATTTGATAAAAAAAAATATCAAGGTAATTAATAATTTTGATTTTCAAGGATCACTCTATTGCAATCGTGTTGCTCTTAAACAAGTAATAACAAATATTTTGTCCAATTCTATAAAATATAATAAAGTTTCGGGTTGTATAAATATTCAAAGTTCTACTAGTAATGGGTGGTTAAAACTTGAGATAATTGACAACGGCCATGGAATAGCAAAAGATAAACTTGCTTCTATATTCAGGCCATTTAATAAATCTAGGAAGCTTGCAATAGTTAACCAAGAAGGCGCAGGATTGGGACTACCAATTACAAAAACTTTACTAGACACACATGATGGAACAATTAATATTACTAGTAATAAAGGCAAAGGAACTACTGTTGCAATATCTCTTCCACTAATTTCAGAAAATACTGGTTATGCGCCAAGAAAATTAGCCTAATATTTTTAATTATTTATAGTTCTTTTTCGAATTAAGTATAAAATCCCAGACAATAACATTAGTGACGGCAAAAACCATAGTAAATAGGTATTCAATTGAACAGGCGGTTTCATTAAAATACTATCACCATATTTTGAGTGTATATCTAAAATTATTTCTTCTTTTTTCTTGCCATCATTAAGCTCTTTTTTTATGTACATCTTAATATCTTTTGAAAAGTTTGAATTTGACTCAAATATATTTTGGCCATCACAAACAAGGCATTTCAATTCTTTGCTTATTTCAATGAAATCAACGGATAGGTTTTCTTTATACAAGTCATTTGCATTTATAAATGTTATTGACATAAGATAAATTAATACAAGCTTAGATGTTCTATATCCTTTGTTAATCATGTGTCCTTTTTATAAAATATATTCTAATTAAAAGTGAGGTAAGTAAGCCCGCAACCATAAAAAAACTTCCAAGCCAGATAAACCTAACGAAGGGTTTATATGAAATTGTTGCATAAATATAACTTTCCTGTACTTCCCCGACTGTTATAAAGATATGACTCATGTTGTGTCTAAATATGCCAGCTTCTGTTGTAATATCTCCACTATTTCTAAAAAATCTTTTTTTTGGTAGAATCTCACCAAGGTTTTTATTATGTGATTGTATTTTAAAATTCAAAACAAGATCATCATAATTCTCTCCAATATCAGTTTCAAGCCCTTCATATTGAAGTACATATTTATTTATATCTACTATTCCTCCATTTAAGATTTTAAGATCTTTTTGCTCAGAATAACTTGATGCCGTAACAATACCAACTATTAATAAACCAAAACCCGCATGAGCAATTCTTACACCTGCCCTTCGTAGGTTGATATTCTTGATATTAAACATTATTATATCTGAAATATTTTTATCTGCTGAGTGATTATTATTTGGTAGTAAATCTACTATCGAGTTAATAATAATCCATGCACCTAAACCAATTATCAATAAATTCAAATTGAATGTTTTACCTTCAACAATTATTTGTAGAATGATAATTAATGAGATTGTGATTATAAGTGACATACATATTCTATTAATTGTCTGCGTGCTCACTTTGCCGCTCCAAGGCAAGTTTGGCCCAATTGGCATTAAAATTGCTAGTAATATGGTAATAGGAATAAATACAGTATTAAAATACTGTGGACCCACAGTTATTACTTCACTTGTTATACTCTCTAATATAAGAGGATACAGCGTTCCAAAAAGAACAATAAAGCAAGATAACATCAATAAATAATTATTGAATAATATAAATGTGCCCCTTTTGAATATATAAAAGTTAGTCTTTTCATTATTTTCAGTTAAATTGAGTATAAAAATAGTAAACGACATAATTACAAAAAAAGACATAATTACTAAAATCCATAAACCTCTCTGAGGATCAGAGGCAAAAGAGTGCACAGAGGTTAATATTCCTGACCTAACAAGAAAAGTCCCCATAAGACTGAATGAGAATGTTAATATGGATAATAATAGGGTCCAATCTCTATGCTGGCCACTTGATCGAAATATAGAAAGTGAATGCATTAAGGCTGTACCAGTAATCCAAGGTAATAAAGACGCATTCTCAACTGGGTCCCAAAACCACCAGCCTCCCCATCCGAGCTCATAATAAGCCCACCAGGAACCAATAGTAATGCCTAAAGTTAGAGAACACCATGCTATATAGACCCACTTTCTTATCCATAATGCCCATGTACTGTTTGTATCTTTATCCAACATGGCTGCAATCGAATAGGAGAATACAACTGAAAAACCCACATAGCCAATATATAATAGTGGCGGGTGTATGATCAGACCTGGATCCTGTAATAATGAATTTAGTCCTACCCCATCGGATGGAACTGGATATTGTAATATGAAAGGATTAGACGTAAATATTATAAATAATAAAAATGCTAAGGTTATCAATGACTGGATAAAGAGAACGTTTAAGGTATAGTTTTTTGGAATAATTCTATCAATAATGACAACAAGGAAGCTATAAAAAGATAAAATCAAAACCCATAAAAGTATTGATCCTTCATGATTTCCCCAGACTCCCGTGATTTTATATATAAGTGGTTTATTTAACTCTGAGTTTTGCCATACGTTGAAAATAGAAAAATCCGATACAATGTAAGCATAAGTTAGAAGTATATAAGAAAAAAAAATAAATAAAAATTGCGCAACTGTAAAAAAACTTGAATATTTATATCTCTTATTAAGTTCAATATTAAAGAGTTTTGAATAAATTATAGTCGCAATTGAAACAATTGCTGCCGAATATAACAAAAGATTACCAAATAAGCTAATCATCTGATTTACAATTAGTTATTTTAAGTAAATTTAAACCTTTATTTATTGCGTAGACTTTCATAAACCTCTTTTGGCATATAATTTTCATCATGTTTTGCCAAGATCTTGGAAGCAATAAATATATTTTTCTCAAATTTACCCTCAGCAATAACTCCTTGCTTTTCTCGAAATAGATCTGGCAATATTCCTTGATAGAAAACTTTTGTTTCATTAACATTATCTGTAATTATAAACTCGAAGATTAAATTATCTTTCTTTACAATTGAACTCTCTTTTACTAAACCACCAACTCTCAACAATTTACTTAGTTTGTCTATTTCCGCTATATCGCTGGGAGAATAGAAATAAATAATATTTTCTTCTAATGCCTTTACAATTAACCATATTGCAATTGAGCATGTAACTAAGAGCAGTAATAAAAAATTCAATCTTCTTATTTTTTTATTCATTTTGACGTAATCTTATTTGTAATATAATCCTCATAATCATTTCGTTCAACTTCACTTTCACTTTTAATTTCGGATGAGATTATTGAATTACCAGTTTCATGAATTGTTTCATAGCTTCCAGAATTTAAATGATGCCACGGATACAAGTCTTTACCTTCTGATACTAGTTTGTAAGCACAAGTGTTTGGAAGCCAGCTAATTGCTCTTAGATTATCGTCAGATAATTTTATGCAATCTTTTACATATTGATGTCTCTCAGAATAATTCTTACAATTACATTTCTTAACATCAAATAATTTACATACTAATGATGTATCAAATATTTCATTAGAAATTTCATCTTGTAGTTTTAACGAACAACATTTACCGCATCTATCACAAAGGGACTCCCATTCATCTGAGTTCATTTGATTTAGCTGTTTTTCTTTCCAGAACATTAAATTAGATATTAATAATTATATTTTGGTAATTAAAATAATTTAAAAATCATATACTATAAGATTGTATATACTAATACACTTATTAAATACAATAAACTAAGATAATGACAAATATAAATGAAATAATAGAAAATATGGAATTCCTCGATAATTGGGAAGATAAATATAAGTACATAATCGAATTGGGTCAGACAATTCATGATTTTCCCGAGAACCTTAGGAATAACAATACAAAAGTTAATGGTTGTGTAAGCCAAGTATGGCTCCATTCATCTGCATCTAGCAACTCAGAGAATGAGAAGCTAATAAATTTTATAGGTGATAGTGATGCATTTATAGTCAAAGGATTAATTGCTATACTTATTTCAATTTACACAGATAAAAAACCAAATGAGATTCTAGAAATAGATCATCAAGATATTTTTAAGAAATTTGGACTAGAAGAGCATTTATCACCTCAACGTTCAAATGGACTGCTATCAATGATTCAAAGAATAAAAAATGATGCAAGGGAAAATATTTAAACTGGACAATTAAATTAATGAATAAAAACTTACTAGTTACTCTTCAAATAATACTATTATTTCTCTTCTGGTATTTGTTATCTGGCAAGAATGGATTACTGCTTCTCGCTGTTGGAGCTTTATGTTCATTATTCATAGTTCTATACCTCTATAAAATAACTATGATAGATGATGAATCCCTCCCAATAAAAATATTGCCAAAAGCAATCTACTATTGGCTATGGTTATATAAAGAAATGATTTTTTCTAGCGTTTATATTTCGAAAATCATCCTATCACCGAGAATGGATATATCACCTCAATATTTTAAAATTAAATCAAAACAAAAATCTACAATGGGTTTCAATATTTATGCAAATTCTATCACTTTAACACCAGGAACAATTTCTGTAATAATAAATAACACGAATAAAGAGATTGATGTTCACTCAATTTCTAAAGATACAAAAGCATCATTGCTTAAAAGTGAAATGGACCATAAGATTAAAAAATTAATGGGCGATAATGATATTTAATTTAATTATATTTATAATCTCAATTTCTCTTGTATTATCTCTCTTTAGAGCTATGGTGGGACCAACTTTATTTGACCGCCTCCTCGCCGCAAATATCATAGGTACTTCAACTGTTCTTTTTCTTGTCATCTATGGCTTTCTTTCAGGTAGAACAGACTTTTTGGATATTGCCATTACATATATCCTTTTAAATCTCATTGGAACTTTTGCTGTTCTCAAATATTTTAGATATGGCACTCTAAGTCATGGTGAGGAGGAATAAATAAATGCTTGAAACATTTCAGATTAATATAGCTTATTTCTTTTTAATTATTGGGTCATTATTTCTTCTAGTTGGAGCCATTGGGCTAATTAGAATGCCTGATGTTTTTACTAGAATGCACGCAGTTTCAGTAATGGAGTCCACTGGAGCGACCTTAATTATCTTTGGATTGATCATATACTCTGGATTTAGCGCTATTTCCATAAAATTGATTATCATACTACTCGCAATAATATATATATCCTCGGTTGCAACCCACGCACTTGCAAGGGCATGCATACATGATGATATCAAGCCACTAAAAGTTGTCGGGAGGAAAAAACAATAGAAATATATTTAAATATGATAATTCTTACTCTGATGGCAATTACGACTATTGGAATAATTAAATTAAAGAATCTTTTCAGTGTCGTTATATTAAGCACTATATATAGTTTTTTAATGGCTTCATTGTTGCTTATATTTGATGCAGTAGATGTAGCACTTACCGAAGCTGCCGTCGGAGCAGGAATATCAACAGTTCTAATGTTAAGTGTTCTGCACTATACAAAAAGGAATGAAGAACAACCTAAGCATAATTCTATTATAGCGATCTCTGTTTGCGCGATTGTTGGTGGCTTACTTATATACGGCACATATGGCTTGCCGGCTTTTGGAGCTGCCGATACACCCCTTCATACTCATGTTAGCAGTCAATATCTGGCAAGATCTCTAACTGAGACTGGAGTTCCAAATGTAGTCACTTCAGTACTAGCTAGCTATAGAGGTTTCGATACGCTTGGAGAAATTATAGTTGTCTTTACAGCTGCTATTGGTGTTATTTCTCTTCTACGAAAAGATAAACAAGAGGACTAAGAAACAATGAGATTAGATTTACTTTTAAGAATTTCAGCAAAGATATTTATTCCATTTATTATGATTTTTGCATTTTATGTTCAATTTCATGGAGATTTTGGTCCTGGTGGTGGATTCCAAGCTGGCGTAATATTTGCTGCATCAATAATATTGTACACCATAATATTTGGAGCAAAGAAGGCTCAAAAAGATTTTCCAATAAAAGTCTTTCACCTAATGATACCGATCGGAGTGTTAATATTCTCAGGTACAGGTATATTTAGTATTATAAATGGCTATAACTTTTTAGATTATGATGCACTTGCGCATTATCCAAAACATGGCCAACATATTGGAATTATCCTTATAGAAATTGGTGTCTTTGTGACAGTTATTGGTGCCATGGTATCTATATTTTATGCATTTGTATCCAGAGGGGGTAGATGAATATTCTATCAAATTTAATATCATCATATAATTACTACATCATAATATTTCTAATGATCAGCGGATTATTTATTGTTGTTGCCAGAGGTAATATGGTAAAAAAACTCGTTGGATTAGCCCTCTTTCAGACCTCTGTTTACATACTATATATTTCTCCGGGTAAAATATTAAATGGTACCCCACCTATTTTAAGAGATGACTTAATAATATATTCTAGCCCGTTCCCACATGTTCTAATACTTACTGCCATTGTTGTTGGTATAGCCACATTATCTCTTGGCCTGGCATTAGTAATTCGGATCAATGAAGAATTTGGTACAATTGAAGAAGATAAACTATTTGAAAAAGAGCTCTGATAATGACTGAACATTTTCCAGCGATTTTAGTTATGACACCAATTCTTGGGTCTGTATTAATAATGCTGATACGAAATGATAAAGCAAACTGGCTATTAGCTGTATTATCATCCTTTTTAGTAGTATTTTGCTCCATCGCCCTCTATATAAAAATTTCAGTAAACGGGCCTATATCATATGCGATGGGAGGATGGGAACCACCGGTTGGAATTGAATATAGAATCGATGAATTGAATGCATTATTTATCGTAATGATATCACTAGCTTCTTTTGCAATTATTCTCTATGCCAAGAACAGCTTAAATAATGAAATTAGACAGAATAAGATATCTATTTTTTATTCGATGTATCTTTTGTGTTTGGCGGGTTTGATTGGTATACTATCAACTGGCGATGCCTTTAATGCATTTGTTTTTTTAGAAATATCCTCACTAGCCACTTATATAATTATATCAATCGGTCAAGATAAGCGAGCGCTGGTTGCTGCATATCAATATTTAATAATGGGAACAATTGGTGCGACACTCTATGTTATTGGTGTTGGATTAATTTTTGTTATAACCGGAAGCCTAAATTTAGTTGATATTGCAGATAGAATTAAAGATATTGAGCTAATGAGACCACTTTATGCATCGCTTGCATTTATCACAGTTGGTATAGCTTTAAAGATAGCTCTTTTCCCATTACATGCATGGTTACCAAATGCTTATGCATATTCACCATCCGTTGGTACAGCATTTCTGTCTTCTACAGCTACTAAAGTCGCTATATATCTATTGATGAAATATCTATATCTTGTTTTTGGTTATAGCATAATATATTCCAACCCATTATTTATGATTGTCATAATTTCTCTATCATTGGCGGCTATGTTTGGTGCATCAATTATTGCAATATTTCAAAGTAATATAAAAAAATTGTTTGCATATTCTTCCGTAGCTCAAATTGGGTATATTACATTGGGATTAGGTATTGCAAATTATAATGGATTGATTGGTTCAACGGTTCATATAATAAATCATTCAATAATTAAAGCTGCAATATTTTTAGCAATTGGTTGCGTGATATATAAAACAAAAGAAACAAGTATTAAAAAACTCGCTGGGCTCGGAAAAACAATGCCTATTATAGCTGCTTGTCTGACAATAGCATCAATAAGTCTGATTGGTGTTCCTGGAACTGTTGGTTTCATATCAAAATGGTATCTTGTCTTGGGAGCAATCGAACAGGGCTGGTGGCTTGTTGTAATTTCTCTTGCTATTAGTTCTTTATTGGCACTTATTTATGTCGGTAGAGTAATTGAATTAATTTGGTTTCATGAACCTGAAAAAGATATGATTATAGTAAAAGATAAGCTACCTAGCGAGATGCTAATTATAACTATTATCCTCACCGGTGCGACAATATATTTTGGAGTAGATATCAGGCTTACGGCAGATCTTGCAAGGGTAGCAGTTGAGAATGTTCTATTAGCTGGGGAGGTGTTATGAATCAATTAATTTTGATAATACCAATCATTATTCCAGTTATAATAGCTTTAACAATAAAATTTCTCTGGAAATTTGAGAATTTGCGTTATCCAATTCTGATCGTTGGACCATTAATTAATATTTATTATATCTTCAAGATATTTAGTATATTTAGTGATACTTCAATAAAATTAGATCTTTTCACAATTCTATCTGGTTTGAATATTACACTGGGTGTTGAGTCCATAAGTATGATCTTTCTAATGATGGTTAACTGTTTATGGCTTATAGCAACAATATATTCTCTTGGATATATGTCCTCAAATAATGAAAAAAGGTTAGATAATTTTTTCATGTTTTTCTCAATATCAATAGCATGTGCAAATGGTGCAGCATTATCTGATAATCTGCTAACCTTGTTTATATTTTATGAATTACTGACTATTACAACATATCCTTTAGTAACTCATAAAGGTGATGAATTATCCAAGAAATCAGGGCGAACCTATCTCTTAATCTTACTTGGAACTTCACTTTGTTTTTTCTTACCAGCAATAAGTTATGTATATTTTTTAAGTGGGAGTCTTGATTTTATTCCGAGTGGTCTTCTTATGACAACTTTGGGGCTTGACGGCATAAGTAACTTGCAATTATCAATACTACTAATCTTATTTATATTTGGAATATCAAAAGCAGCAATTATGCCATTTCATTCATGGTTACCGGCAGCTATGGTAGCGCCCACTCCAGTCTCAGCCTTACTTCATGCTGTTGCTGTTGTTAAAGTCGGTGTATTTAGTATTATAAAGGTTGTAGTCTATACTTTTGGCATAGATCTATTATTTGATTTAACAATTATTGACCTGTTTATATTATTATGTGGATTTACAATTATTGCTTCCTCAATAGTTGCCATAAAGCAGGATAATTTAAAAAAACTCCTAGCATATTCGACAATTAGTCAACTATCCTATGTCATCATTGCAATTCTTATACTAACTCCCTCTGCAATTATTGCTGCAACTCTTCATTTGGTAGCTCACGCAATCAGTAAAATAATTTTATTCTTTGCAGCTGGGGCTATCTATACATCAACAGGCTATACAAAAATAAGTGAAATGAATGGAATTGGACCTAAACTGAAAATTGTCATGATTGGTTTTTCAATCGGAGCGCTATCTCTTATTGGATTGCCAATACTCGGCGGCTTTGTTAGTAAATGGTATATTGTTGAATCTGCTCTAGATGTAAACCGATGGTTCATAATATCTGTTATTATAATATCAACATTACTAAATATTGGATACTTTATTCCAATAATATATAAAGTCTTTTTTATTGCCAGTAATTCCAAGAAATCACTCAAGAAATTACCAATTTCTATTAATTTAGCAATATTCTCATGTTCTATTCTCATAGTCTTACTTTTCTTATTTCCTAACTTTTTTATTGAGGTAATGCAAAATGAATTCTGATAAAATTAGAAAGCTATGGATCGTATTTATATCAATTCTGATGATATTATTATTAAGTGATCTTTTCATTCATCGCCATTCATACTTTGAAATTGATGGTTTTTTTGCTTTTCCATCAATCTTCGGATTCTTATCTTGTATTTTCTTAGTGGTAATTTCAAAAATCATAGGTATTTTCTTAAAAAGACCAGAAGGCTACTATGATGAATAACCTCCTCTTACATCCAGGAATTATTCTCATAATATTTGGATTATTTATTCCACAAATAAGAAATAGAAAAATCATATCTATTATTCCAATCTTAGCACTAATTTCTCTTCTTTCATTTCAAGATGGGATGCAAATAATAATCAACTATCACTCATATGAATTAATTTTTATGAATATTGATAGGTTAAGTAGATTGTTTTCACTTATCTTCGTATTAATTCTTTTTGCAATTTCAATATTTAGTATTAATCAAGATAACCGAAAAGAAATTTCTTTTGCATATATCTATGTGGGTGCATCAATTTCAGTTGTTTTATCAGGTGACCTTATAACTCTGTTTATATTTTGGGAATTGATGGCAATTGCTTCTACAGTTATAATTTGGTTTGGTTCTCCTAGATCTTATGGTCCTGGAATACGCTATTTAGCAGTTCATCTCCTTGGAGGTACTATACTATTAATAGGTATTATTGGCTACGCTCATAATACTGGCTCTATTTATTTTTCTATAATTAGCCCTGATAATATATTCGCCTATTTCATATTGGTTGGCTTTCTAATCAATGCGGGAGCTCCTCCTTTTTCAAGTTGGATTCCAGATGCGTACCCGAGTGCATCATGGTCCGGAACTGTTATACTATCAGCATTTACAACTAAGACCGCTGTATTTGTTCTAATAAAAGGTTTTGCTGGCTATGAGGTTCTTCTATACATAGGAACTTTTATGATCTTCTACGGAATAATATATGCAATCCTCGAAAATGATATGAGAAGAATTCTCTCCTACTCAATAGTAAATCAAGTTGGTTTTATGATTGTTGCCATCGGAGTGGGAACTGAAATTGCTATAAATGGTGCCTCCTCTCATGCATTTACCCACATAATTTATAAAGCTTTATTATTGATGAGTGCGGGTTCTGTCTTTTACATAACTGGTAAAACAAAATGTACGGACCTTGGTGGTTTATACAAAACTATGCCAATCACAATGGTTTGTGGAATTATAGGAGCACTTTCAATATCAGCCTTCCCATTTACATCAGGCTTCATATCAAAGTCTCTTACAGTCCAATCAACAGTTTATGGAGATATGAAACTATTATGGTTTCTTCTTACTATGGCATCGGCAGGTGTATTTTTGCACGCAGGAATAAAATTTCCATGGTTTGTTTTTTTTCAGAAGGATGCGAAGTTAAAGGCTAAAGACCCACCAGCTTCTATGAAAATTGCTATGATACTACTATCATTTCTCTGTATATTTATTGGAGTGTTTCCTGGAATATTATACTCTATATTACCGTATGAAGTAAGCTATATGCCATATACTTTGGATCATATTTCCTCACAACTTCAATTATTATTATTTTCAGGTCTTGCATTCTTTATACTGCTAAAATATTTAAAAAGGACTTTAACAATTACACTTGATTTTGATTGGTTTTGGAGAAAATTCGGTCAATTAGTTGTAAATGAATTTAATATACATTTAATCAATAATGTAGCTATTAGCCTCCAGAAATTTTCTAATTTAATAAATAAAACTATAGATACTCTCCATAAGCATAACGGACCCTCTGGAGTATTAGGACGATCATGGCCAACAGGAAATATGGCATTGTGGACAACAATAATACTTGGCTCTTTCTTGCTATTTTATCTCTTTTGGTAATATGATATAATTAAGGTTGGAAAAATGAGTAAATGGAAAAATATTTTAAGTGATATACAATATCATGTGACAAGAGAGTCGGGAACTGAGAGACCTTTTACCGGTCCCTATCTTGATGAAAAACGTAATGGTATTTTCAAATGTATATGCTGTAACTCAGAATTATTTGATTCCAAACATAAATTTGAATCAGGTTCTGGATGGCCAAGTTTTTTTGATACAAATAGTTCAGAAAATATTGATGAAAAAGATGATTTTAGTTTGCTTATGAAACGTACTGAAGTGAAATGTAAGAATTGTGATGCTCATTTGGGACACTTGTTTGAAGATGGTCCAATGCCAACTGGTCTGAGATACTGCATAAATGGAAATGCTTTGAATTTTGAGGAAAAAGATAAGTAAAAATGATATCAGATCATGAAATGAATATCCAAGCTGATCCAGACTGGACTGATATACTTGGAATTGAAAATGATCTCTCAACAGAAGAGATCTTGGTTAAGAAGACTGCGCATGATTATGCTTCGCAAAAGCTTTTTCCTATTGTCACAGATGCTTTTAAGAATGAAATTTTTGATAAATCAATTATAAAAGAATTAGGAGAGCTTGGTTTAATAGCTCCAACTATCTCATCTAAATATGGTGGCGCTGAATTAAATAATGTTTGTCATGGTCTAATAGCTTACGAAATTGAGAGAGTAGACTCAGGATATAGATCAGCAATGAGTGTCCAGAGTTCTCTGGTCATCCATCCAATAAATGAATTTGGATCAGATAAGCAAAAAAACAAATATATCCCAGAACTTATTAAAGGTAATTTGATTGGCTGTTTTGGCTTAACTGAACCAGATCATGGCTCAGACCCTTCAAGTATGCAAACAACCGCAAAAAAGGTAGATGGAGGATGGAAAATAAGTGGAACGAAAACTTGGATTACAAATGCACCAATTGCGGATATTGCGATAATATGGGCGAAGACTGATGAAAATATTCTAAAAGGTTTTATCCTAGATAGAAATCAGCACAATATTGAGACAAAAAAAATAGAGGGTAAATTTTCTCTTAGAACATCCGAAACTGGTGAGATTCATATGAATGAAATATTTGTATCTGATGATTATTTGCTTCCAGGTGTATCAGGGTTCAAGGGCCCATTTTCATGCCTGAATAAAGCAAGATATGGAATTGCATGGGGAACAATTGGCGCTGCTGAATTCTGTTGGCATAGTGCCAGAGAATATGCCCTTAACAGAAAACAATTTAACCGACCGATTGCAAGTAATCAGCTAATTCAGAAAGACTTAGTTGATTTTCAAACACAAATAACACTTGGAAAACTTGCAGTACTTAAGCTGGGAAGAGAAATCGATAAGAGAAATATTAATCCAGCTGCCATATCAATGATGAAAAGAAATAATTGCCAAATTGCTCTCGATATTGCAAGGAGATCAAGGGATATATTGGGTGGTAATGGCATATCTATTGATTATCACATCATTCGACACTTATTAAACCTTGAGACCGTTAATACATATGAAGGTACTGCAAATATCCATACACTCATCCTTGGAAGATCCCAAACAGGTATACAAGCATTTTCTTAATTTTAAATATCAAATATAATAATATTTTGATTTAAATTAACTTATTTAGATGATAGTATTCTGTATAATATAAGCTATAAAAAATATAAAAAATGGAGATTAAAAAAATGGCATTTGAATTACCTGACCTACCTTACTCACATGATGCACTGGCACCATACATGTCTGCAGAAACACTAGAATTTCATCATGACAAACATCACTTGGCATATGTGACAAATGGAAATAATTTACTTGCTGAGTCAGATCTTTCAGGAGAAACACTTGAAAATATTATCATAAAATCCCACGGGAAGAACCCAGGATTATTCAATAATGCTGCTCAACATTACAACCATCTTCATTTTTGGAAAATGATGAAACCAAACGGTTCAAATAATATTCCGTCAAATCTAGAACAAAGAATAAATGAAGATCTTGGTGGTATAGATAAATTGAAAGCTGATTTTATAAATGCTGGTGTAACTCAGTTTGGTTCAGGGTGGTGCTGGATAGAATCTAAAAACGGAACACTCAGTATTTCAAAGACAGCGAATGGTGAAAACCCTCTTATAAACGGAGCCTCTCCAATTCTCGGATGTGATGTCTGGGAACACTCTTACTACATTGATTATAGGAATGCTCGACCAAAATACCTTGAGGCTTGGTTTGATAACCTAATTAATTGGGAATATGTGGCAGAACTTTATGAAGGATCAATGTAATTTTACCCACAAATAATAGTTTCTAAAATTACCCTTTATTCATTAAATAGAGGGTTTTTTTTATATTTTCAAATAATATAATTCAATAATATCAGTACTTTATAAACCGAATTAACAGATAATTCCCACCAGCGGTACATTTTAAATTTAAAGTATGTTATAGTAGCTATCTTACTTAATGGATAAATATAATAATAAGATAGGAAAATTATGAAAAAATATATGATGCCATTAGTGTTGGTAATATTAATTGCAGGTGGAGTTTATTTTAATAACATCTTAAAAGATGATACTAAACTTGCCGATTGTGGAGATATTACTATAGCTAATATGAATTGGGCTTCTGCGCAAGCAATAGCCGAGATCGATAAAATAATCTTAACACACGGATATAATTGTAATGTTGAACTTGTCCCAGGTGATACTGTTCCAACATTCACATCCATGAATGAAAAAGGGGAACCTGATGTTGCGCCTGAGCTTTGGTCTAACTCATTAAGAATACCGCTTGATGTAGCTAAAGAAGAAGGAAGATTAATTGCAAGTGACGTATTTTCACAAGGTGGCGAAGAAGGTTGGTTCATTCCAGAAGCTACACTTACAGCAAACCCAGAATTAAAAACATGGGAAGATGTGATAGCACGTCCAGACTTATTTCCAAACCCTGAAAATCCTGATAGAGGCGCCCTTGTGGGTTGTCCTGCTGGATGGGCCTGTCAAATCATAAACCAGAATTTATACAAAGCTTATGGTATGGAGGCAAAGGGTTGGGATCTTATTGACCCAGGTTCATCTGCAGGTTTAGATGCACTAATCAACAAAGCTGTAAATGATGGTGATAATATACTATCATATTATTGGGCTCCTACAGCAATTCTTGGTAAGTTACCAATGTATATGCTTGAGCCAAATGTTGATCATGATAAATCAGAATGGGAAACTTGCACTGGTGTTGCCGATTGTGCTAATCCAAAAGTTAATGCATGGGGTTTCTCATATGTTGAAACTGTAGTTACAGATAACTTTGCTAAAGAAGCATCAGTTGGTCTTGACTACATAACTAACAGATCATTTGGTAATGCTACTTTAAATACACTTCTAGCATGGATGGCAGATAATCAAGCAACCGGAGAAGAGGCTGCAATTTATTACCTCCAAAATAACCAAGACGACTGGTCTGGTTGGGTATCTAAAGATGTCAAAAAAGCTGTGCTTGCAGCTCTTTAAATAAAAATAGCCCTTAAAAAGGAAGCAATTTCCTTTTTAAGGGTGTTTGAAAATCAATAGATATGTCATTTATTACAGAATTTCCCACAATAGATACCGAAACACTTAGATCCATAAAAAAATCAATTGATGCAGGATTTAAGGCATTTTCGAGAACCTACGGAGATAATATTGAGAGTTTATTTAATCCTGTAAGGTTCTTTTTAATTGAATCAGAACAATTTTTAACAAATACACCTTGGTTTATTATTTTAACAATTATAGCAATCATTGCATGGTTGGGATCAAGAAATATAAAAGTTGTTGCAACTGTTGTTGTTATTCTCCTGCTAATTGGATATTTAGATATGTGGGAAAATACAATGAAAACTATCTCTATGACATTTGTTGCAGCTATAATGGCTATAACATTTGGGATACCGCTGGGTATACTCATGGCAAAATCCCATATAATTCAAAGAATAATGAATCCTGTTCTCGATGTGATGCAAACAATGCCTAGTTTTGTTTATCTCATTCCTGTTGTAATGCTACTTGGTATAGGTAAAGTTCCTGGTTTAATAGCTGTTGTTGTTTATTCGATCCCACCAATAATTAGATTAACGAATCTTGGTATAAGATTAGTGAATCAATCAGTTATCGAGGCTGCCGACTCATACGGTGCTTCGAATACACAGAAGCTAATTCATATTCAAATTCCGCTTGCACTTCCAACAATTATGGCAGGAATAAATCAAACAATAATGCTTGCTCTATCAATGGTTGTAATTGCATCAATGATAGGGGTGACCGGTCTTGGCCAGCCAGTTTTAATGGCTATTCAGAATCAATATTTTACTCTTGGTATATTTAATGGATTTGCGATAGTGGGTATTGCAATTGTATTTGATAGGGTAAGTCAAGCATATGGTAAACGAATCCAAGAAAGTCATGGAATCGCTGATGACAAGTAAGCCCTATATCCGTCTAAAAAATGTATCAAAAGTATTTGGTAAAGATCCTCACGCAATAATAAACCTCGTATTAGATAATATTGATAAAACAACACTTCAAAATGACTATAATCATATTATTGGACTTCAAAATATAAATATTGATATCCCAAAAAATAAAATACAAGTATTTATGGGACTATCTGGTTCTGGAAAATCAACATTAATACGTCACCTTAATCAACTCATTCGCCCAAGCCATGGTGAGATTATAATTAACGGAGTTGATGTAACCAAATTAAGTGATAAAGAACTAATGCCTTTTAGAAGACAAAATTTTGCAATGGTATTTCAAAAATTTGCACTCTTACCGCACCGAACCGTCCTTTCTAATACATATTTTGGTCTTCAAATTAAAGGAATTAAAGGAAAAGAACTCGAAGATACAGCAATGTATTGGATCAAAAAAGTAGGCTTAGAAGATTTTGAAAATTATCATCCAAATCAACTATCTGGTGGTATGCAACAAAGAGTTGGTATTGCAAGAGCGCTTGCAAATGATGCTCCTATTATATTAATGGATGAACCATTTTCTGCACTTGATCCTCTAATACGCATTGAAATGCAAGATATGCTGATTGAGCTTCAAAAGGAGCTAAAAAAGACAATAATATTCATTACTCACGATCTAGATGAAGCACTTAAGCTGGGTGATAATATTGCAATATTGCGTGACGGGAAGATAATTCAGTCAGGGACTGGTCAAGATATAATACTTAACCCACATGACTCATACATTACAAATTTTACAGCTCAAGTAAATAGGGGGAGAGTTGTTGAATGCGAAAAAATTATGAATAAACTAGATAAAAAGAACCCCTCACTATTAACTATCAAAAAAGATATGAAATTAGAAGAGGTTGCAAGATTGATGATATCCAGAGATGTTACTGAAGTTGATGTCATTAGTTCAAAAAAAACCTATGTTGGTACTGTTACATTAAATGATGTCATCTCCTCAATGATAAATCCGATTGATGAGCAATAAATAATTTTATAGCTTGTTCTTTAAGTCAGATATCTTAAACTAATTTTTATATGAAACAGCCAATTATTATTATCACTGTATTTATACTTGGATACTTACTTGCAATAGTATTTAGGTCAATAAATGCTATACTGGCACCAAATCTAATTATAGACGTAAATCTGACTGCTTCTTCACTTGGCCTACTGACATCAACACTTTTGATTGCGCATGCAATTGCTCAAATACCGTTAGGTTTATATTTAGATAGTCATGGTCCTAAAAAAGTACAAATTACACTTCTACTTTTAGCGGCATTTGGCTGCATAATATTCGCAATAAGTTCAAATATTTATATTATGACATTTGCGAGATTGCTCATTGGAATAGGATTTTCGGGATCTCTAATGAGCGGATTTCGCGCTGTGAGTATGTATTTTAAACCAGAAAATGCAGCTTTAGGTAATGGTATTATTATGAGTGGTGGTCAACTAGGTCTGCTTATTACAAGCTGGCCAACAGAATTTATGCTAAATTTCTTATCATGGCGAGGTATATATGCATTTTTTATATTCCTTATATTTATTGTTGTAATAATGACTTACTACTTAATCCCCAAACAAGAAAAAATTTATAATACCCAACCCATATCACAAAGACTTGCCGAGTTAAAAAAAATACTATCTGATAAGTCTATCTGGTATTTAGGCCCACTAATTTGGATTACAGGCGGAACGCATATTGGTATTTTAACCCTTTGGACTGGACCTTGGTTTCATGATGTCGCAGGATATGGAAGAAATGATGTAGCTACAGGTCTTACAATAAATGCTATAGCTGCAATAAGTGGAATCTTTCTCACAGGACTAGTTGCGAAGATACTCACTAGTCATCAGATAGAAATTCTTAAAGTATTTAGATATATTTTAATTATATATATTCTTTCATGGTTTCCCTTAATATTTCTACCTCCAAATATAGGAGCCTTTTTTTGGATAATTATAGCTATGACAGGTCAAGCAGGAATTCTTTCCTATTCATGGATAACATCACGCTTTGGTTTATCACTCTCATCGCGAGCAAATACAATCGTTAATCTCGGTACTTTTGTTATAGCATTTTTTGTACAATGGCTAATTGGTGTAATAATTGATTTATTTCCACTTGTAAATGGGAGTGAATATAATCCAGTAGCATATGATGTTAGTTTCATGGTACTGTTATTAATGCAGATCATAGCATTAATATGGTTTCTTCGCGGAGAAAATCACTTAAAATTAGAAGATGGATAGGAATTATCATGAAAGTTGAAATATTATGCACAGGAGATGAGGTACTAAGTGGGAAAATAATAAATTCTAACTTTGCATTCATGAGCGGGAAACTTGAGGAGGTAGGAATATCAGTAATTTGGGGAACTACAGTAGGTGATAATAAACAGGACCTACTTGATGCCTTTAAACTTGCCTCTCAAAGAGCTGATGCAGTAATTGTTAATGGTGGGCTTGGACCAACTGTTGACGATCTCTCTCAGGAGGTGGCTGCAATTGCGTCAGGTAATGAATTAGAATTACGGACAGACTGGCTTGAAATCATGGAAAGTTTTTTTATTAAACGTGGCAGGGTTATGACTGAAAATAATAAAAAACAAGCCATGCTTCCAAAGGGTGCAGAGCTAATAAATAATCCAATTGGAACAGCTTGTGGTTTTGCGATTAATATAAATAAATCACGTTTCTTTTTTACACCTGGAGTACCCCGAGAATTATTTCTTATGCTAGAGGATGAAATTATTCCAAGATTACTAGAATTATCTGGAGAGAAATTCATAACCAAGCTTAAAACATTTCACTCCTATGGTATTGGTGAATCAAGAGCTGATACTCTTCTAGAAGATATAGTCGATTTGGCGCCAGATAAAAATGTAAAACTTGGTTTTCAAGCTCATTTTCCTCAGCTTGAAACAAAATTACATGTCAGGGGAAATTCCAAAGATTCAATAGAAAAAAATTTAGTACCTGTTCAAGATGAATTGAGAAAGAGACTTGGAAACTATATTTTTGCAGAAGATAAGCAAACTCTAGAAGGAGTAATAATTGAAAGCCTAAAGAATAATAGTCAAACAATTTCAATTGCTGAGTTTATGACTGATGGTGGTATTAATTCAAGATTATCAAAGACAGATACTGGAGGTGAAAGCTTAATTTATGCATTGGCCTCAAATAATATATATGCACTGTGTAAGGGTCTGGAAATCAATCATAAAAATGAAGTAAATCTTGAGCTTGCAGAACAAGTTGCTCTAAAAACACGTGATATTTATTCTACTGATTTTGGTTTTTGTGTTCTAATAAACCATACAGAAAAAAATGAGGCAGAAACTTTCATTGCACTAAGCGGCCAAATATCACAATCGCGAATTGGGTACTTTATTGGTGATAATTATCGGGTTACATTGGGTAGCATTGAAATGGCACTTGATTGTGTTCGTAGGTATTTTCAAGGTCTACCATTTGACGAAAAGTCTGATTTTGAAAGATAATTTACTTATTTAATATTTTTTCAAGTTTTTGATATAAAAGTTTAACATTATCAGGGTCAAGTTGTATTTTACCACTATGTGTCATACGTGCTACCTCACATACAGCATCATTAAAAGGGGTTGGAATACCTAATCTCCTTCCCTCTTCTGAAACTTTTCCATTGATAAATTCAATTTCGCTTCTTCTTCCTTTTACATGGTCTTGTGCTGCATGTGTTCTAGCATTTGGACCAACGTCTTGTACCATTTTTTTCATTACAAGTTCGGCAGCATTTTCACCTGCATTTCCAATTTCTTCATTGGTTAGACCAAATAATGGCTCAATCATATATCCTAGTGCTTTACCTACCTTAAATGACTCTTTGCCAACCCCAACTGAAAATTCAAACATACCAGGCAGCTTCATTGCTTCCCAGTTTTTAAGGCTTAGAGATGAGAAAGGACATGTCATTGAATTTGCTATTAGCTTTGTCCATTTAGCCCCATAAATGTTGTCAGTTAAATCACATTTTCCAACATTTAACATTATCTTTTGAATATTTCTGAGGCGGGGTGTTATTGTCCCATCCAGTTCACCAACAGCAAACCATGTTCCAGTTGGGATAGTATTTCTTTGCACAATTCCGGGCTGGAAAATCTCACAACTTAACTCAACAACAGCTCCAATCACCTTATTTTTTCCTATCATTTCGACATTTTTATCGTCATTGTATGCGTTTTGTAAGCCAATTAATACTCCATCTTCCTTTAAATATACAGATGCAAATTTTGCAACCCATTGAGTATCGTAAGCCTTAACTGCCATAAAAATATAATCAAATTTATCTTGTAATTGAGCAAAATCTGACAAGTGGTAAGATTTTATCTTTGTATTTGTTTTTCCTTTTGTGGTTATGACATCTAATCCATCAATTCTTATTTTTTCTATATGAGCTGCCCACTGATCAACAAGACATACATCTAGGTTTGCTTCAGTTAATGACGCTGAAACACAAGATCCTATTGCACCTCCACCTAAAATACATATTTTTTCCATTATAGCTCCACGTTATTTAGAATAAGCCTTCAACCTTACCCTGATCATCAAGATATATCTTTTCAGCTGCTGGCACTCTTGGTAGTCCTGGCATCGTCATAATATCACCAGATATTGCAACGATGAAACCGGCGCCGGCAGAGAGCCTGAGTTCTTTTATTTCTATATCATGTTCTTGAGGATTATTTTTGACAGTTGGATCGGTAGAAAATGAGTATTGTGTTTTAGCCATACAAATGGGAAGTGAGCTAAATCCATTTTTCTCCATATCCTTTATCTGTGTCAATGATTTCTTAGAAAAATGTACATTATTTGCTCTGTATATTTCCTTTGATATGACACTTATCTTATCCATAATTGAATTTTCTTTATCATATAAAAATTTAAAATCTAATTGCTCCTTGCTACAAATTTCAATTATTTCGTTAGATAAGTCAAGAATGCCTTCACCACCTTTTGCCCAGTGATTGGAAAGTATAACTTTGGAATCAACACCGTTTTCTAATAAAACCTTGCCTATTTCTGCAATTTCATTGTCAGTATCTTTTGTGAATTTATTAACACATACAACAACAGGTACACCAAATTTTGATATATTTTCAATGTGCTGTATTAGGTTTGAGCATCCAAGACGCACAGCATCAATATTTTCTTTGGAAAGCTGATCTTTCTCAATACCACCATGCATCTTAAGAGCTCTTACTGTAGCGACAACGACTGCAACTGATGGCTTTGTATCTAATTGTCTACATTTGATATTAAAAAACTTCTCAGCACCTAAGTCAGCTCCAAAACCAGCCTCAGTGACCACATAATCTGATAGCTTAAGAGCCGCTTTTGTAGCTATTATTGAATTACAACCATGAGCGATATTTGCAAAAGGTCCTCCATGAACTAAAGCTGGACTGCCTTCCAATGTCTGTACTATATTTGGCATGAGAGCGTCTTTTAAGAGCACAGCCATGGCATCATTTGCACTGATCATGCTCGCTGTAATTGGATCTCTTTCCCTTGTGTATCCAACAACTATTCTACCAAGTCGTTCTGTTAATTCCGATAGACTACTAGAAAGACAGAATATAGCCATAACTTCTGAGGCAACGGTAATATCAAAACCATCACTACGGGGATAACCATTCGCAACACCGCCAAGCGATGAAACAATTTCTCTTAGTGAGCGCTCATTCATATCAAGAGCTCTTCTGATTGAAATTCTTCTTGTATCAATATTTAAGCTATTGCCCCAATAGATATGATTATCAACCATTGCACATAGTAAATTATGAGCTATACCAATTGCGTGAAAATCGCCTGTAAAATGTAAATTTATATCCTCCATGGGAATTACTTGTGAGTAACCACCTCCTGCTGCACCACCTTTCATTCCAAAACAAGGACCAAGAGATGGTTCCCTAATACAAATTGTTGCTTTTTTACCAAGCTTATTTAGACCATCTCCTAGACCAACGGTAGTGGTTGTCTTCCCTTCCCCGGCAGGTGTTGGAGTAATCGCCGTAATAAGTATTAGCTTTCCATTGGATCGACTATTCAAACTATCTAAGTAATCAATTGAAATCTTCGCTTTATAATTACCATAATTAAATAATTTATCTTCTGGAATACCTAATTTGTTTGCAACTTCACTTATTTTTTTTGGTTTTGCTAATCTTGCAATTTCAATATCTGTTGTCATATCTGATAATCTCTCTCTGATTTATTTAAAATAATCACCAATTTGAATATTATTATCCTTACAATAATCACAAGCCATAACTTTGTTTCCATCTGACCTAATCTTATTAAAGGATAATATTCCATTCTTGGTGCCGATTAATAAATTTTCTTCAACTCCATATATCCGGCCTGGATCGGAATCTTCATTTGAAAAAATGATACTCTCGTATAACTTTACTTCTATTCCGTTCAATATTGACCATGCCCCTGGCTGCGGGTCACCTGCTCTAATTAATGCATGAACTTCGTTAATATCTTTTGACCATTCTATTTGTGCTTGAGACTTTCCAAACCAACTTTCATATGATCCATCTTCAAGATTTTGAATAATTCTTGGAGCATGACCATCCTTAATCAATTGAATTGACTCCTCTATTGCTTGAATACCCATTGGAAATAATTTATTAAAATATAATTCACCCAATGTTTCATTTTCATCAATATCACATTGCTTTTGTATGAGTATTGGGCCTGTATCAAGGCCATCATCTGGCCAAAATATACTTATTCCAGTAGTCTTTGAACCCATTGAAATAGGCCAATTTATTGAAGACGGACCTCTATGATTTGGTAAAAGTGATGGGTGGTATTGAATTGAGCCATATTTGGGTAGATCTAAAATTCTACTTGGAACAATCAAAAGTACATAAGCCATAATACATAGATCTGCATCTAAAGATTTCATCAGATCAAAGGCATCTTCCGTTTTCCAACTTTCAGGTTGATATACTGCGATTTCATTTTTTATAGCATTTTCAACAAGGGGATCCATTTTCTTATTATCTTTATTTGGAGCCGAGCATACAGCTATAACATTTTCATTATTACTTATCAGACTATCCAATACGGCACTACCAAATGCCTGTTGACCATGTAAAACTATCTTCATTTATTTGGTATCACTTCATCGCTTCTGATTGTTTAATTTTATTTATTTTTTCATCATCATAATTTAAAATATCACTTAGAATTTCATCATTATGCTCACCTAAAAGGGGTGATCTTTTAACGTCAGCCTTCGAGTCCGATAGTTTTATCGGACATCCAACAGTCGTATACTTACCTCTGATTGGATGGTCTACCTCAACAATTGTACCTGTCGCTTTTAATGACTCATCATTTGCAATTTCCTTCATGGATAATATAGGTCCACATGGAATACCTAGTGGGTCACAAATAGAAATAACTTCATGTTTGGATTTTGTTTTTGTCCATTCTTCAATCGTGTCAAAGATAAGTTCGAGTTTATCGAGTCGAGCTTCGGGTGTCGAGTATCCCGAATCTTCTAACCATTCTTCTTTGCCGATAACATTACAAATCTTACCCCAAACCGGTGCTTGAGTTATAAAGTAAACATAGGCGTCAGGATCATCCTCCCACCCTTTACATTTTAGGATCCAACCAGGTTGTCCACCCCCCGAGTCATTTCCAGCCCTCGGTGTAGTATCAGTAAATGGTATTCCCTTTCCATATTGGCTATATTCTCTCAATGGGCCACTTTTCAATCTCTGATAGTCTCTTAGTTTAACTCTACATAAATTAACAACACCATCTTGCATTGCGACATCTACTCTTTGCCCTCTTCCGGATTTTTCCCTCTGGAATAATGCTGTTACTATCCCAAGTGCGAGATGAAGTCCTGTTCCAGAGTCGCCGATTTGCGCTCCGGTCACAAGTGGTGGTCCATCGAGAAAACCAGTAGTTGATGCAGCTCCACCTGCACATTGAGCAATATTTTCGTAGACTTTACATTCCTCATAAGGTCCCGGACCAAATCCTTTCACTGATGCTAAAATAATTTTTGGATTAATTTTTTGTATTTCTTCCCACCCATAACCCATTCTTTCAATTGTGCCTGGTGCAAAGTTTTCTACGAACACATCAGATTTTTTTATTAAATCTTCTAGTACCTTCTTACCAGAAGAGTCCTTAACATTTAGTGTTATAGATTTCTTGTTATGGTTCAACATCGTAAAGTAAAGTGAGTCAACTCCATCTAAATCACGTAATTGTGATCTTGTAATATCACCACCGCCTGGTCTTTCAATTTTTATTACATTCGCCCCAAACCATGCAAGTAGTTGTGTGCAAGTTGGTCCTGATTGAACATGTGTAAAATCTAGTATTGTTATGCCTTTTAACGCTTCCATTACTTAGCTCCTCATTTATACATAGTTTGGGCTTTAGTTCCAGGGGCATACTCATTCGGGTCTACCCAAATATTTACAATAGCTGACTTTCTATTTTCTTTGACAAATTTTCTTGCTTCTACCAATGCAGATTGTATTTTATTAGGGTCTTTAACATCAAGGCCAAGCCCACCCCATAGGCTTGTAAATTTTGAGAATTCCATATCACCCAGCTTATTAGCAATATCACCCTTTTGCTGTCCATATTTAGCTAATTGACCATATCTTATTTGATTCATTGCTGAATTATTTCCGATAACTGCAATGAATGGTAAACCAAACCGGTCAGCAGTCTCCATATCAAAGGCTGTCATACCAAAAGAACCATCCCCATAATAGCAAAGCACCTCTTTGTTTGGGTTTGCGAGCTTGGCAGAGAGTGCGAAGCCAGTTCCGACACCTAAGCTTCCCAAAGCTCCTGGATCCATCCATTGTCCAGGTTTTCGAGGTCGCACAGCTTGAGCTGAAATAGTTACAACATCACCACCATCTCCTATGAAAATAGTATCATCATTAAGAAACTCATTCAGTTCATAGGCGACTCGATATGGGTGTATTGGCGTGGAGTCATTTGTAAAAATTGGAAGTAATTTTTTATATTTTTCATCTTCCTTTACATTAAGACTTTTAACCCAAGAACTTCTCTTATCTTTTATTACTTTGCTATAACTATCTTTCATTTTATTTATAATTTGTTGCATTATTGTACCAGGATGACCCGTAAGTCCAATATCTATATCTCTATTTTTTCCAATATTTGAGTAGTCCTGATCAATTTGGATTAATTTAATATCTTTTGATATTCGTCCCCCATATCCCATTCTAAAATCAAATGGTGTTCCAATAATCATTAGTAGATCAGCATCTTTAAATGCATCCCCTCTTGTCCTATCAAATGAGTAGGGTGAATTACTGTCTATCATTCCACGGCTAGCTCCATTTGTATAGGCTGGTATCATTAATTCCTTAACAAATCTATTAGCCTCTATATGGCTTCTTGATTGCCAAACTTGCTGTCCAAATAATACTGCAGGCCTCTCAGATTTGGATAATATTTCTACAAGATTTTCAATATCTTTAGGGTCTGCTTGCGTATGCGTTGATGCCCTATACATTGATTTTTCTGGTATTTTAGCATTTTCGATGGGTATCTCCTTATCTAAAACATCTCTTGGAATTTCAAGATAAGATGGTCCACATGCTCCTTTAAAACACTCCCTTGCAGCCATTGCAACCATTTCTGAAACTCTTTCTGTTGACATAACAGTTGATGCAAACTTTGTTATTGGCTTGAGTATTTCGACGTGAGGTAATTCTTGTAAACCTCCCATTTTCCATTGTGATAAGGCACTTTGCCCACCAATATGAAGTACTGGACTTTCTGATCTAAAAGCAGTTGCAATACCTGTAATTGCATTTGTAAATCCGGGTCCTGCAGTTGTAATTAAGCAACCAAGTTTTCCTGTTTGTCTTGCATAACCATCGGCAGCATGAGCTGCGGTCTGTTCATGCCTAAAATCAATAATCTTTATTCCTTCTTCGATACAGCCATCATAAATATCTATTATGTGCCCTCCGCAAAGAGTGAATATTGTATCGACCCCTTCATTTTTAAGGGCACGAGCAACTAAATGACCGCCTGTAATAAAGCCTTGTTTTTGATTTCTTTTCTTCAGAATATCTTCAGTTGATGTTGCCATAATTTATACCTCACTAAGTTCATAAATTAAAATTTATTTTATAGGAGAAAAATTAGCCCCAACCATTAACTTATCTTCCTGATTCACAATCATACCAGCAATCTTGGATCTATATAAAGTCCATGCTGGGTCGGCATCTCTTTTTTCCCTAAGTGTTTCAAATTCCATAATATCATTATATTGCCATATATGGACAACTTGATTTAGGCGTCCTACTTTACTCACAAAATATGCTGTAAGTTCTAAGCCATGTTTTTTAGCGATCGGATAGGCAAATTCTTCAAATATTTTAACATATTCATTTGTTTTTCCGGGTTGTATTGTGTAGGTTCTGTGATCAAATATCATATTTGTATTCCTTCAACTATTTTTAATACCCATTATAATATTGTATATATAATTAAAACAACTAATATAAACAAAAATTTTATATCGATTGAATAGCATTAAATCATGGAAAAAGAAACACTAAAAAGAGCTCTCATAGCAGGTTCTTTTTCGGTACTAATAATAGGTTCATTATCCTACTTAACTTATGGATATGAATATGGATTATTTTTAGTCGCATCCTTTGGTTCCTCAATGGTTTTGATGTTAGGATACCCAGAAACTCCTTTTGCAAGAGGACGAAATGTATTTACAGGACACCTTTTAACATCCCTCGCAGGTACTATTTGCCATGGACTTCTTATTGTCCAGTTTGATATTCCTATTTATATTGTAATACCATTGGCTGTAGGTTTGGGAATATTTTTAATGATTGCGTGTAATGTTACACATCCTCCAGCAGGAGGTAATCCAATAATTGTGCTTGTAGGTGGATACTCTTTCGAATTTATTATAACTCCAATTATTACAGGATGCTTACTAATAATTGTCCAAGCTTTCATAATAAATAATTATATTCTGAAGAGAAAATATAAAATATGAATTTATATTATATTTGCTCCATGTATCTAAAAATGATATGAAACATTAATTTTAATCTAAAAACCCATGAAAGTTTATTGTAATGAAAGTATTATGTATCTTATATGACGATCCAAAGGGCGGAATGCCAAAAAATTATCCACTAGCTGAACTTCCAAAACTTACTGGATATCCAGATGGACAGACTTTACCTACACCAGAAAATATTGACTTTAACCCTGGCGAATTACTTGGTTGTGTTTCAGGGGAGCTGGGACTAAGAAAGTTTCTTGAGGAAAATGGACATGAACTGGTTGTCACTTCAGATAAAGACGGCGATAATTGTGAAGCAAACCATCATATAAAAGATGCAGATGTTGTTATATCTCAGCCATTTTTTCCTTTTTACCTTACAAGAGAAAAAATAGATAGCGCCAAGAATCTTAAACTTGCTATTACAGCAGGTATTGGTTCAGATCATGTTGATTTACAAGCTGCAATGGACAATAATATTGATGTTTTTGAAGTAACTTATTGCAACTCAAGATCAGTTGCAGAACATATTGTTATGATGATTTTATCATTAGTTAGAGATTATCATAACCAACACAGAATAGTTAATGAAGGTGGTTGGAATATTGCCGATGCTGTTCAAAGATCTTATGACGTTGAAGGGATGCATATCGGAACTGTTGCCGCTGGTCGAATTGGACTTGATGCTCTAAGAAAGATGAAGCCTTTTGATGTGCATTTACACTACTTTGATAGGCACAGACTGCCAGAGTCTATTGAAAAAGAACTTAATTTAACATTTCACGAAACTGTTGAATCTATGGTTGCAGTTTGTGATGTTGTTACGATTAATTGCCCATTACATCCAGAAACAGAAAACCTTTTTGATACAGAATTAATAAATAAAATGAAAAAAGGTGCATATATTGTAAATACTGCAAGAGGGAAAATTTGTAATAGAGAAGCCATTGCATCTGCACTTAAATCGGGCCAATTGAGTGGTTATGCAGGTGATGTTTGGTTCCCGCAACCGGCACCAAATGATCATATTTGGCGAACAATGCCAAATCACGGAATGACACCCCATACTTCAGGTACGTCATTATCTGCACAAACAAGATATGCAGCTGGTGTTAGAGAAATACTCGAATGTTTCATGGGAAATAAAGAAGTGAGAAATGAGTACACAATTGTTAAAGATGGTAAATTAGCAGGAACTGGTGCACATTCATATTCTGAAGGAAGTGCAACAAGTGGTTCCGAGGAAGCGCAAAAATACAAAAAAATGTAAATAAAAAATATAGCAACGTAACTTACGATGCAGTAATCATTGGAGCTGGATTTGCCGGTCTATATATGCTTCATAAGTTACGTTCCTATGGTTTAGAAGCCCATATATTTGAAAAAGCACCGGGGATTGGAGGAACTTGGTATTGGAATAAATACCCTGGAGCAAGATGCGACACTGAGAGTCTCCAATATTCATATCAATTCTCAAAAGAACTTCAAGATGAGTGGGTTTGGTCTGAAAAATATGCAACCCAACCTGAAATACTAAGATATTTAGAGCATGTAGTGGATAGATTTAAACTTTCTGAATCTATAAGCTTAAACAAAAAAATAACAGATGTTATCTACAATGAAGAAACAAAACTTTATCACATTAAAAATGATCAATTTGAGCAATTTCAATCAAAATTTTGCATTCTAGCTAGCGGTTGCTTATCTGAACCAATTAAACCGAAGATAAAAGGTATAGAAAACTTTAGTGGAGAAATATTCCAAACATCCCGTTGGCCTGATAAAAGTATTAATTTCAGAAATAAAAAAGTGGCAATCATTGGAACTGGCTCATCTGGGGTTCATGTAATACCAATAATTGCAGAATATTGTAAAAATTTATATGTTTTACAGAGAACAGCAAACTACGCAGTACCAGCTCATAATCGGAAGTTGCCTGATGAATATGTCAAAAATTTTAAAAATAATTACAAAGAAAATCGTCAGAAAGCAAAAGAATTAGTTAGTGGTTTTCTTACCCATTATAATCCATTATCTGCTTTGGAGGTTAATGAAAGAGACTTAAAAAAAGAGTATGATAAGAGATGGGAGGCAGGTGGTTTGGCATTTCTAGCTGCATTTCGTGATATAACATATAATAAACAAGCAAATAAAACTGCATCAAATTATATTGAAAATAAGATAAAAGAGATAGTTGATGATCAAGAAGTTGCAAAACTCTTAACACCTAATTCTATAGTTGGATGCAAAAGATTAGTTATCGATAGTGATTATTATATAACTTATAATAGAAAAAATGTTGAGCTAATTGATCTTAACAAAGAACCAATTAATTTTCTAACTGATCACTCTATAAAACTAAAAAATAGAGAAATAGCTATTGACTCATTAATACTTGCTACTGGGTTCGATGCAATGACCGGTGCAATAAATAATATTAATATCGTAGGTAAAGATAAAGTAAAGCTCAGGAATAAATGGTCAAATGGACCAAGTTCATATCTAGGACTTATGGTAAACGGATTTCCAAATCTTTTTACAATAACAGGACCAGGTAGCCCATCAGTTTTAACTAATATGATACCAACAATTGAACAGCATGTTGATTGGATTGGTGATTGTATCAGATATATGCAAAAAAAATCATACCATTCAATAGAAGCAGATTTAGATGCCGAAACATCTTGGGTGAAATATAATGAAGATTGTGCAAGAAATACATTAAGATACGAATGTGACTCTTGGTATTTAGGGTCAAATGTAAATAACAAGCAAAGGATTTTCTTACCATTTGTGGGTGGCCTGCCAACCTATATAAAAAAATGTGAGGAAATTGCCAGGAATTCATACGAAGGATTTCGTTTTTTCAATTAGGGGTTAAAATGAATATAGAAGAATATAAGTCATTCGACGCAACAGGGCTTGCAAATCTAGTAAAAAAAGGTGAAGTCACTGCAATTGAACTTTTAGAATTAGCTATGTCTGTAGTTAATAATAGTGAAAAAAAAATATCGGCTTTGACAACTCGAGCATTTGATTACGGTAAAAAGGAGATTGAAAAAGAAAAAAAAGACGGTTATTTCTACGGCGTACCTTTTATGCTCAAAGACTTAAATGTATCCTGTAAAGGTTTACCCACGACAATGTCGAATTCATTATTCGAAAATAATATTCCAAATTATGATAGTGATCTAATTCGTTTATATAAAAAATCTGGCTTGATTATTATTGGTATGACAAAAACTCCTGAACTTGCGCTTTCCTTAACAACTGAGCCAAATCTTCATGGGCCAACACGAAATCCTCTCAATCTTAAAAATTCACCGGGCGGATCCTCTGGCGGATCAGCAGCTGCTATTGTCGCTGGCTATGTTCCCATGGCACACGCGACAGATGGAGGTGGAAGTATTCGGGTTCCAGCCTCACTATGTGGTTTAGTTGGACTAAAACCCTCCAGAGGGAGAATTACCGCTGGACCACAAATGGGTGAAGCGCTTGGAAGTATGGCTACCAGCCATTGTCTATCAAAATCTGTAAGAGATACAGCTGCTCTCTTAGAAATATCCAAGGAACAGTCGGTCGGAGACCCGTATTGCGCTCCCAATAATCATGAAAATTTTTTAGAATATACTCGGAAGGACCTCGGTAGACTTAAGATTGGATTTATGACAACTGACTTCGAAGGAAATAAGATTTGCGAAAGTATAAAAAAATATACGCTAAAAACCGCAAAACTATGTGAAGACCTTGGCCATATTGTGGAAGAATTTGAAATTAACCTAAATCCGATGCCAATTCATCAAGCATGGAAGGTTATTCCAGCAGTAAATTTATTGTATAATATGCAAAAAAGAGCTGATTTTCTTGGAATTCAGCTTAAAAGTAGCCATCTCGAAGAGCTAAATTGGGCATGGCTTGAGGAAGGAAGACGTTACAAAGCTGTAGATTACCTGAATGCAATAAATACAATGCATGCAATAGGACGAAGGGTTTCACAAGAATTTGAAAAATTTGACATATTATTAACTCCAACCATTGTCAAAGAAAAATTAGAACTTGGCACAATAAAAACAAATCATTGTGATATTGACGCTCATTTGAATTATCTATTTAGAGACTTTGCTCCTCATTTAGCTATATTTAATCAGACCGGTGGTCCTGCAATATCTCTTCCACTATGGAAAATAGATCATGACTTACCGCTCGGGATGCATTTTGCTGCTAAAATCGGAGATGAAGGAAAATTGATATCATTAGCAAGTCAGTTTGAGCAAATGGTCTCTTGGAAAATTAATTAGAAGCTAATAGATTAAATATAGTTATAATTACAACAACACAAGATGTAGCCACGAGACGTGATTGATAATAATATTGACTTATATAACTTTTATTTCTTAACCTAAGATCTATATATTGCAAATATATAAAACATAAAATAACCACGACCCAAGCATATATGCTATCCCAGAGAATACATGCCCACGCAATCAATGTAATTAGATTACTTTCAATTTTAATTCTTTTTCCATTTGAAATATTTTTTGCGATACCCCAATGTGATCCTGCAATAAAAGAAATTATAATCACGGAATATGTGGAAAATATGAATTGATAATCTAATGGTATTGGGTAAATTTGAAATAATGATAATACTAAAATAATTAAAAAGGGTAAAATCCCTGATATAGTTAAAAACCTATTCAAGTACATAAGTATTATCCTTAATGAAATCCTCAGCTTTGGAAAAAATTTTACTTTTTCTTTCGGTATTCATTCTATCTAAGGATCCAATCATTATTGAAAGTCTAGGATTACTTTTAAAATAGTTTCTATTTTTATCTATAAACCTCCAATATAGTCCGTCGAGCGTATCACACCACTCGCCCTTTTGGAAATCCATCATCTTTAGAATATAATTTGACCCACAAATATATGGCTTTGTAGAAAATATACCGCCATCACTAAATAATCCCATTCCAAATACATTTGGAGCCATAACCCAGTCTGATGAGTCTACAAAAGCTTCCATGAACCAACTATAAACAGAATTAGGATTTATCTCGCACAGGTTCATGATATTTGAGAGAACCATAAGTCTTTCAATATGGTGTGACCATCCATTTTGAAATGCATTATTAATACAATGATCTAATGGAGGTATTCCTGTTTTCCCACTATACCAGCTATCACACATATATCTTTGATGCTGGAAGAAATTTTTTTGTTCCATTTCTTGACTATAGTTTTGATATATACCTCTTATAAATTCTCTCCACCCAATTATTTGTCTAATAAAACCCTCAATTGAGTTAAGTTTGATATCATTATTTTGATAATAATCAAGCGTCTTATTGATAATATAGTCAGGAGTAATCATACCCATATTGATATAGGGGCTTAATTTACTATGAAATAATATATTGTCTCTTTGGGTGAGCGCATCTTCATAATCCCCAAATAAGTTTAGCTTATTTTCAAGAAAAAAATTAAATAATTCATTTACCTTTTGAACTTCTGTAACAAAATTAAAATTATCAAGTGTTCCATAGTGTTTAGCGAATTTCTTCTCAATTATAGGCATCAATAACTTGGTATGTTCTGACATATTTATTTCTGGGAAAGTTGGAATCTCAATACTATCCGGAATTTTTTTTCTATTTTCACTATCGAAGCTCCATTTCCCTCCAATAGGCTTATCATTGCTATGTAATAAAATCTGATGCTTTTTTCTTACATATTTATAGAAAGTTGCCATAAAAGGCTTATTTGTTAATAAGAATTGGCTAAACTCGTCTCTACTTGTTAAGAACATCGGGCTCTTTATTATGTTAAAATCTATTTTACTTTGACTTAAATAGCTGATTATTGAGCTCTCAAAAAACTTATCTTCAATTTCAAAAAAAGTTATCGACTCAATGTTATATAATCGAATAATTTTTTCTAATTTTTTTATATAAGGACTTTCAAATTCAGGGTCATCAATATCTTGATAAATAATTTGAAAGTTATTTTCCCTCAATTTATCAGCATAAGATCTCATTGATGATAGGAATAAGAGTATTTTTTTCTTATTTGGTTTTTGATGTGAGCAGAGACCAAAATCTTCAGCCATAAAAAATGTAAAGTTTTTTTTATAATCCTCTAAGTATGAGTCAGGGAATAATTGATTACCTAAAATTATGAAAAGTTTCATTATATTTATAAATTTTAATTGCCTAGGGTACGTTGATTTATATTTTTATATATATTTCAATATTTTGATAATGGCTGGGGCGGCAGGATTCGAACCTGCGATCACGGGATCAAAACCCGATGCCTTACCGCTTGGCTACGCCCCATCAGTCAATATTTATTTATAATAAAAAACGATAAATATATTAACAATGATTACTAATATACATTATGTATATTAGTATTATAAGTTATAACAAAAATAAATTAAAAAATACATGTTATAATAAATGTTAATCAACATAAAAAAGATACTAGCAGATAATCCAAGCCCATCAACACATGAAGGCACAAATACCTATATACTTGGAAATGAAAATTTGGTAATAATTGACCCCGGACCCGACTCTGATAAGCATCTAAGTAAACTAATAAATTATATTGGAAAAAGAAAAGTTGAACTTATAGTTGCAACACATCATCATGCAGATCATATTGGTCTTCTACATAAGCTATCATCAATAAAAAATTCACCAATATTTATTGGTCGAGGCCAAATAAATACATTTTATAAGTATGACTCGAGATTAGAAGAAAGATGTTGTCTTTTTGAGTCCACAATACTTACAAGAGAATTTAGAATTAATACTATTCATACCCCAGGTCACTCTTCGGATCACTATTGTTTTCATATACCCAGTATCGCCTTATTTAGTGGAGATCATATTATGGGGTGGTCAACTACAATGATTAGATTACCGGATGGTAATATGAGAGATTATCTTGAAAGTTTGGAATTAATTAAAAATCTGAGTCATGAACAGATTTTACCTGCACACGGTGAAAAAATATTAGATGGTAAAAAAAGATGTCAGCAGCTTATTGACCATAGAAATAAAAGGTCTTTACAAGTAAAAAATACATTAAAAAATGCGGAATTAAACTTGAGTGAAATTACTGAAATAATATATGGAAAAATAAATAAAAAATTGATCGATTATGCAAAATGCACTCTTGAAGCATTACTCGAGAATATGATTGAAAATAATATTATTAAAAAAGAAAAAAAAAAAGACATATATTACTACTCGATAAAATAGCGACTTAGTAAACTATGGATATAGATAATCACGTGTCCAAGATTTATCCTGTAATTTAAATTTTAGTCTTTGATGCAATCTGAAATCAGAATTTAACCAGAATTCAATCTCATTCGGAATAATACGATATCCAACCCAATAATCAGGTCTGATTATCTCTTTTCCTTCCATACTTTCTATAAATTCAGAATATTCTTTAGAAAATTGATCTGGGCCACTTAATACAGACGATTGTTTGCTTACAATAGCCCCAATTCTACTGCCTCTCGGTCTTGTGTCAAAATAATTATCAGCTTCAATGGGTGCAATAATTGACACCTCACCTTTTATTCGAACTTGCTTTCTAATACTTTTCCAGTGGAAGCAAACTGCTGCACTTTTATTTTTATTTAATTCAATACCCTTTTGGCTATTTCTATTTGAAAAAAATACAAAACCATGATCAATTTTTTTTAGTAATACCATTCTCACATTTGGTTGGCCATCATCATTGACGGTAGCGAGAGACATAGCATCCGGATCGTTTATTTCTTCCGTCTTTGCTTCCTCAAACCAATCGTAGAATATTTCGAATGGACTTGTATAGTTTAGTTCTTTTTCTTTGAAACCGTCATAAGTTTGCATAATTTTATCTCATCATATAGTTGTAATGATATGTTTTATATAATATTATATTTAAATATTAAAAGTAGTAAAAACTAAAAATGGATAACAACACTTTTCAAAACCTGATGAATGGCAAAAAAGGCCTTATTATGGGTGTTGCCAATAATAGATCAATTGCCTGGGGTATCGCTAAAGCTCTTCATAGTGCAGGAGCTGAACTTGCATTTAGTTATCAAGGTGAAGCAATTGAAAAAAGAATAATTCCTCTAGCAAAAGAATTAAATTCGGAAATTACAATTGAGTGTGATGTTAGTGATGATAAATCAATCGCATCACTCTTCAATAAATTAGAGAAGGCTTGGGGTAAAATTGATTTTATTGTACATGCAATTGCCTACTCTGATAAAAATGAATTAACTGGTAGATATATTGAAACCACCAAAGAGAACTTTCTTCAAACTATGCTAATCTCATGCTATTCATTTACAACTATAGCCCAACACGCAGAAAGAATTCTAAATGAAGGTGCATCCCTTGTAACTCTTACATACTCTGGAGCCGAGAGAGTGATGCCCCATTATAATGTAATGGGTGTTGCAAAAGCTGGCCTAGAAGCATCCGTGAAATATCTAAGTGTAGACATGGGTAAGAACCAAACTAGAGTAAATGCTATATCTGCTGGTCCAATCAAAACACTTGCGGCATCCGGCATTGGAGATTTTAGATATATTTTAAAATGGAATGAATATAATTCACCACTTCGTAGAACTGTTGATATTGAAGACGTAGGTAATGCCTCTATTTATTTATTATCAGACCTTAGCAAGTCTGTAACAGGCGAAATACTGCATGTGGATGCTGGTTACAATATTGTAGGTATGAAAAATGAGGAAGCACCCGATATATCGGTGTTATAAGGAATAAGTTTATGTCACATAATACCTTCGGTAAAATGCTGCGTATTACGACTTGGGGTGAAAGCCATGGGGACCTAATTGGTTGTGTCCTCGACGGGTGTCCACCTAATATAGAATTAACACTTGATGAAATCCAATTTCATTTGAATAGAAGAAAACCTGGACAATCAAAATATACCACTCAACGAAAAGAAGATGATATTGTTGAAGTTGTATCCGGTGTGCTAAAAAATAAGAATGGCTCTTTAACCACTACAGGAACTCCCATTTCACTAATAATCAAAAATACCAATCAACGCTCGAAAGACTATAGCGACATTGAAGATAAATTCCGGCCCGGACATGCTGATTTTGCGTACATGAAAAAATACGGATTAAGAGACCCAAGTGGAGGTGGAAGGTCTTCTGCAAGAGAAACTGCTATGAGAGTTGCAGGTGCTGCTATAGCAAGAAAAATTATTCCTGATATCAAAATTAGAGCAGCACTAATTCAGATGGGTCCATATGCAATTAATCGTGATAATTGGGATTGGGATTTTGTTGATCAAAATCCATTCTTTTCGCCAGATAATTCAATTATAGCAAAGTGGAAAAATCATCTTGAACAAGTAAGAAAAGATGGGGACTCAACTGGTGCTATCATAGAAGTTGTTGCTGAAAATGTTCCCATAGGTCTAGGTGAACCAATATATGGTAAACTTGATCAAGAAATTAGCTCGGCAATTATGTCCATCAACGCAGTTAAGGCAGTCGAAATTGGAGCTGGTTTTAAAACTGCTTCTATGACTGGGAGCGATAATGCAGACGAAATTATAATAAAAGATGGAATTACAAAATTTTTATCAAATAATGCTGGTGGAATATTGGGAGGTATCTCAACAGGGCAAGACATTATAGTAAGATTTGCTGTAAAACCTACATCTTCAATATTAAAGCCTCAAAAAACTATTAACTCACAGGATAAAGAAACAACAATTGTAACACGTGGTAGACATGACCCCTGTGTCGGTATAAGAGCAGTTCCAATTGGAGAAGCTATGCTGGCATTAGTTTTAGCTGATCAATTTCTTAGAAATAGAGGACAAATCGGCTAACTTTTATCATACTTTCTTCCAAAGAAAAGCCACTCTTGATTTCCATCCTTACCTAATATTGGCGACTTGAAAAGTTTAATCTCATCCATACTTTGATCTATCAACCACCTTTTAAACTCTAATAACTTATCCCAAACTAATATTTCATTTTTTACAATACCATTTTTATGGATCTCAGCTCTGCCAACTTCAAATTGTGGCTTGAATAAGATGTAAAAGAGCGTATCGCTTTTTGAATTAATTACTATATTTTGAATTGCTTTTTTTAAACTTATAAAACTTAGATCAATAGTTATAATATCAGAAGTTTTGACTATATCTAAACTTACCTCTCGGACGTCAGTTCCCTCAATATTTATTACTTTTGGATTCTGCTTCAGTGATGATGATAATTGGTCATGTCCAATATCAACACAATAAACCTTGCTTGCACCATATTCGAGAAGTACTTCTGTAAATCCGCCTGTAGATGCCCCCAGATCAAGGCACGTAAGATCTGAGATTTTTGAAGAGAGCTTATGAATGATAAATTGTAATTTATATGCAGATCTTGAAACATAAATATGCTGGTTTTTGTCAACTAATACCTTATCAAAAGGTGAGACCCTAGCACTATTTTTGAAGATGATTTTGCCATTAATTGATACTAAGCCCAATTTAATAGCGTTTGAGGCAATATTTCTTGATGTATAAAAATTGTTTTCTTCAAGCCATATATCTAATCTTTTTTTTTTATCATCCCACATTCATTAGGTCTTTTGCTGCCCTGTAAATCATCTCCGAGTCTAAACCAGACAACCCTATTTGGTTTGCCTGAGTATCCTGATCTATAAATCTATCAGGTAATGTAATATTCTTATACTTAATATTATTTATATAATAATCCTTATTAGACTGAAGATATGCGCTTACTTGTGCAGAAAATCCGCCTATTACGCCTTCCTCAACTGTAAGAATGAATTTATGTGATTTTATATATTTACTGATTATTTGTGTATCTAGTGGTTTTGCAAATCTCGCATCAATAAATGTTGGAAATATTTTATCTTTATTTAATGCTTCGACTGCACCTTCACACTCCTTAAAAATCGTCCCATAGGATAATATAACTAAATCACTTCCCTCTTCAATTAGTCGAGCTTTACCTATTTCAATTAGCTTCAAATCTTCAGGAATATCAATGCCAATACCATTACCACGAGGATATCTAAAGGCTATGGGTCCTTCATTAAAATTAGCCGCAGTCTTGACCATACGAGCGAGCTCCAACTCATTAGATGGTGCCATAACAGTAAAATTTGGTATAGCTGATAGATACATGATATCAAATGAACCTGCATGAGTTGCACCATCTTCCCCAACAAGGCCCGCCCTATCAATTGCAAATCTTACTGGTAAATTCTGGATACCTACGTCATGGATAACCTGGTCATAAGCCCGCTGTAAAAAAGTTGAATAAATTGCACAAAAGGGTTTAAACCCATCCGATGCAAGTCCCGCTGCAAATGTAACTGCGTGCTGTTCAGCAATGCCTACATCAAAATATCTATCTGGAAATTTTTGTTGAAATATGTCCAAGCCCGTACCTGTGGGCATTGCAGCTGTAATAGAAATAATTTTTTTGTCGTTTTCTGCTTCTTTCACAAGCTGGTTAGCAAATACTTTTGTATAAGGAGGTATATTTGATTTTTTTGATATCTGCTCTCCGGTTGTAACATCAAATTTAGATACACCATGATATTTATCTTTAGAATTTTCAGCAGGTGAATATCCTTTCCCTTTTTTAGTGACAATATGAATTAGAATAGGCCCATCATGATTTGATTTTACATTTCTTAATATTGGAATTAGATGATTAAAGTTATGGCCATCTATAGGACCAACATAGTAGAAGCCTAATTCTTCAAATAATGTTCCTCCGGTAAAGAAACTTCGCCCATGCCCTTCCATTTTTACTAGGATTCTTTTTATTCTTGACGGTAAATATTTAATTATCTTTTTTGCATAGTTTCTAAAACCACTGTATGTTCCACCTGATATTAGCTTCGCTAGATAGGCACTCATAGCACCAACTGGACGAGCGATAGACATATCATTATCATTCAGGATTACTATTAATTTATTTTTCATAACCCCTGCATTATTCATTGCCTCATATGCCATACCAGCACTCATGGCTCCGTCTCCGATTACAGCAATTATGTTATGATTTTGTCCCTGAATATCCCTTGCAACACTCATACCAAGACTAGAGGAAATTGATGTTGAGGAATGCGCAGCTCCAAATGGATCGTATATACTTTCTGACCTTTTTGTAAAACCAGACAAACCGCCACCCTGCCTCAGTGATGACATTTCTTTTCGTCTTCCAGTAAGTATTTTATGTGGGTAGGCCTGGTGCCCAACATCCCAAATTATCCTATCTTTTGGGGTATCAAATATGTAATGTAAGGCGATTGTCAATTCGATAACGCCAAGCCCCGCTCCAAGGTGCCCTCCAGTTTTTGAGACCAACTGAATAAGCTCATCTCGGAGTTCTTTAGCCAGGGGTTGAAGTTCGCTTTCTGAAAACTGTCTTAAATTTTTTGGGTCGCTAATCTTATCTAATAGGGGGGTTGCTGTCATTAATTTTTATCACTTTGATCAGACTCATTAAGTTCGGATGAACTAACTATATTTCCCGCTTTATTAATTTTGATTGCATTTATCCGTAACTCTGCATCGTCGAGTAATTTCTTACAATGCTTGGCAAGCTCAGAACCAATTTCAAATTTTTCTACGGATTGAGATAATCGGACCTCTCCACTTTCAAGGCCTTGTATTATTTCATTAAGCATTTCCATTGCTTCTTCAAACTCAAGTTTGTTTATATCCGCTGGCTCAATTTTTTTAACCATAATATTATCCATGCATTGATTAATTAATAACTATTGGCTTTGACTTTACCAATTAAAATTATATATAAATAATTTGATTGAGTTAATAAAAAAATGAAAAAAACAATTTATAAAGCTAGTAATGTTAATATTAAAAAAGCAGTAGATATCTTAAATGGATCTGGTGTAATCGCTTTTCCTACTGAAACTGTTTATGGGCTTGGTGGAGATGCATCATGCGAAAGCTCAATAAAGAAAATTTATATGATTAAAAATAGACCATTACATAATCCTCTAATCATTCATGTTGCATCGTTAAGAGAAGCAAAAATAATTGGAAAATTAAATAATACTGCAATGATAATGGCAAAAACATTTTGGCCAGGCCCATTGACATTACTTGTCGAAAAGAAAAGGAATAATGGAATAACTCCAGCCGCCACTTCAAATCTTGATTCTATTGCAATTAGAGTACCATCTAACCCAATAATACTAAAAATTCTGAATGCATTCGGAAAGCCCATAGCAGCGCCAAGCGCCAATTTATCTGGTACAGTTAGCTCTACGAATGCAACACATGTTCTAAATGACTTTGGGGATAGTGTAGATTTAATCATCGATAATGGTGATTGCGAGCATGGAATAGAGTCTACAATAGTTGATGCTAGATCCGATAAAATTAAGATTTTAAGAGAAGGGTCAATAGCAAAAGAAAGTATTATTAGTTGCCTTAATCAAGTTATTGGAGATTATAATGAAGATAAAATAATTGCCCCCGGTCAATTAGATAAACATTACGCCCCTAAGGCATCATTGAGGTTAAATATTAAAGAACCAAAAAAAGGTGAATTTTATATTTCATTTGGTAATAATTCACATAAATCAGCAACATTAAATTTATCGAAAGAGGCGAATCTTGTTGAAGCAGCCCAAAAATTATATTCTACATTAAGAAAAATTGATGACATGGGAATTAAGGAAGTAGCGGTAGCGCCAATTCCAAACATTGGTATAGGCAAGGCCATAAATGATCGGCTTACCAGAGCATCAAAACAATAAGGGAGTAAAAATATCATAAAAAGAGAATACCCTGATAGACCAATAAGTGCGGTAGCTGCGGTTATATTGGAAAATGATAATATATTACTTGTCAAAAAAAATAATAAAGATAACATTTGGAGTTTTCCTGGAGGAGCCGTTGAGCTGGGCGAAACACTCGAAAATGCCATAACTCGAGAAGTGTTTGAAGAAACCTCACTCAAAATCGAGATAATCTCTCTCTTGAAGAACCAGAATGTCATCCGCCGAGATGAGTTTAAAAAAATTAAATTGCATTACGTTCTATCTATTTATGAATGTAAATATATTTCGGGTATACCAAAATTTGGTGATGATGTAGTAGATGCCTCATGGCATAAAATTTCTAATTTGAATAAATTACAATTAATCTCTGGCGCAAAAGAAATATTAGATCAAATCTTATAAATCTTGATTATCTGTAATAATTCTCTTTTTATTCTTACCTTCTACAATTAATGATGCCCTATCATGGGCAGATTTAATTGGAATAACCTCTGAAATTTTTCTTATTTCTTCATTGGATAGCAGTGCAAAAATATTTTCCCAAGCTGCTAATCTTATCTCTTTTGAGCAAAACGCCGAGTCTATTCCAATCAGCTTTATACCTCTCAGAAAGAAAGGTGCAAGATTTGTATTTAACTCTAAACCTCGAACTTGCCCACATACTGTCACAACTCCTGATGGAGCTATCTGCGTGATAATATTTTCTAGCACCCTACCGCCAACAACATCTATTGCGGCAGCCCAATTCTCTTTTGATAACATCTTTGGCTCATTCAAAAATGCGCTTGATTCCAATATTTCAATATCACCCATCTTAGCCAGATAATTTCTATTATCTTCAATTCTAGATGTGATAACAGAAACATTATATCCCATTTTAATCAGAAGAGTTGTCGCAATACCCCCTACTGCACCAGAGGCACCTGTAACTAAAATTTTTCCAGAATTTTGTGTTATTCCATTTTTAATGAGGGAACTAATGGATAACATAGCTGTCAGGCCTGCAGTTCCAAGGCCCATTATATCTATAAATGATAAATTAGAAGGTATTTTAATAAATTTATCAGAACCAAAAGATGCATGTGATGCGAGGCCACCATTATTCAATTCACCAAGCCCCCATCCTGTTGCAAATACCCTATCACCTTCTTTGAAAAAATTACTCTTTGACTCAATTACAATTCCACTCATATCAATTCCTGGTATTAGCGGAAAATTTCTTACAACTGGGGCAGATCCAGTTAAAGCGAGGGCATCTTTATAATTCAGTGCAGAATTTTCAACCTGAATAATTACTTCGCTATTTAAATATTTATTACTTTCAAGCTCAAGAAAACTTGAGCATGTTTTATTATTTTCCTTGGTTATTAACCATGCGTTGAATTTTTTTTGCATTTAAGTATGTTATAGCTAAAATAAAAATAAAAATTGTAACTATTTATTATATTATAAATTAATTAAATTAAGTAATTTAAAATGAAATTATTAGCAGACAGACAAATAATTGAAGTATCAGGCGAAGATCGAACAATTTTTCTTCAAAATTTAATAACAAACGACTTGAGAGATCTCAGTGAAAAAAAGATATCTCATACTTTTATTTTAAACCATCTGGGTAAAATTATTTTTGAGTTTTACATTCATTATACCTCAGAATGTTTATTCCTCGATTGTAACTGTGCTTTAGCTAACGAACTAATCAAAAAATTGATGATGTATAAACTTAGAAGTAAAATTGTTCTAAGATCTAGAGAGGATTTAAGTGTTTATTGGGAAGAGTCAAAAATAATTTTTCCAAAAGATCCAAGAAATAATAGTATCGGTTCCAGAAAAATTAATATTAAAAAGTCAATTACAAGTCAAAATGATGCATCCAATTATGATCATTTTAGGATAAAACTTGGTATTGCTGAAATCAATAAAGATTTTCATCCGTCAGATATATTTGCGCATGAATTAAATGATTATGTCAATTCTATTTCTTATACCAAAGGTTGTTATCCGGGACAAGAAATTGTCTCAAGAATTTACCATAAAAAAGCTACCTCAAAGAAAATTTTTTACCCATTTCATTGTATTCATTTACCTAGAAAAATGGGTACTAAATTATTTTATCAAGACAAGGAGATTGGATTTTTTGGTTCAAATTCAGATAAGTTAACTTTGGCCTTTGTAAATAAAAATTTCGCAAATCTAAATTTCTATATTGATAATTCCAACCTTGTCAAAAAAGAATTATTGAATAAATGAAGATACATAATACTCCTCTTAATAGTGCTTTAAAGGTTATTAAAAAAGAGCAAATAAAAAAAATAATATCCATCTATTCCCCTAATAATTCTTTTCCATTATTTCCTGAAGTGAAGGCTACGAATATTCTTAGATTATGTTTTAATGATATTGATCACTCACGAGATAATCTGAAACCCGTATCTCAAAGAGATATTCGTAAAATATTAAAGTTTGCCATGGGCAGTCACCAAAACACTGATATATTAATACATTGCTATGCAGGAGTATCTAGATCAATTGCAATCAGTATAATTATATATTTTATGCATAACAGGAATATAAGGCCATCCGACCTTTATAGCTTGATAATGAAGAAAGCACCATTTGCAAATCCAAATAAGTTAGTTTTAAAACAAGCAGGACGTGTTCTTAAAGAAGAGCAATTTTTTCAAGAATTAGTAAAAAACTTTACCCAAAAAAAAAGAACTTTTGGATCAGTCGCATTTTATCTAAATTTTTAATCTTTTTTAGATTAACAAATATTTTATTTTATATTATTATATTGCAATTGTATTATGCTTTTATGGTATTATATAAAATATAAATAAACACAAATAATGTAATTTTAAGTACATCAAAAAGATGAAAATTTCAGATTATAGAGTTATCACTGAATTACCAAATCTTGATTATACTCCGCAAATAGCTAAAGAGATGGAGCCTTATTATGAAAAGGTCAAAACAGTAATACCGAAAATTGAATGGCCTTACCATGCTCCATATGTGAAAGCTATCAATAAATTAAAGAAAGAACGAAATGCTGTATGTCTTGTACATAACTATATGACACCAGAAATATATCATTGCGTAGCTGATTTTGTTGGTGATAGCCTTGCCTTATCAAAGGAAGCCGCTAGAACTGATGCGGATATAATCATCCAATGCGGTGTTCATTTTATGGCTGAAACATCAAAAATATTAAATCCAGATAAAATTGTTTTAACTCCGGACATGGAAGCCGGATGCTCACTTGCTGAATCTATTACAGGGCAAGATGTAAGAAATCTGAAGAAGAAATATCCAGGGGTTCCAGTTGTAACTTATGTGAATACTTCAGCAGATGTAAAAGCTGAATCTGATATTTGCTGCACATCTGGAAATGCAAAACGAATTGTAGAGTCATTAGGTGTTGGAAAAGTAATATTCATACCCGATAAGTACCTAGCTCAAAATATTGCAAAAGAAACAGATATTGAAATAATATGGTGGGATAATGGTTGCTGCGAGGTACATGAGTTATTCACTCCTGAGGACTTAATTGAAGCAAGAGAGAGTGAAGAAAATTTGAAGATTATTGCACATCCGGAGTGCCCTCCTAATGTTGTTGCAGAAGCAGACTTTTCAGGATCAACTGCGAGAATGATAGAATGGGTAACTGAAAAGAAACCAGAAAAAGTTATGATGGTAACGGAGTGTTCAATGAGTGATAATATCGCAGCGGAAAATCCTGAAACAAAATTCATAAGACCATGTAATATGTGCCCTCATATGAAAAAAATTACTCTTTCAAAAATTCTAAATAATCTTTTATATCTAAACAACGAAGTTATAATTGATGCAGAAATATCAAAGAGAGCTTATAGTGCCGTTGATAGAATGATCAAACTAGATATGTCATAAGGTATATTTATCTTGAAAAATCCTGATAATAAAATTGTTATAATTGGCGCAGGGCTTGCTGGTTTATTTACAGCCATTAAATTAGCACCACTTCATGTAGAATTGATAACTTCAAAAAGTTTAGGATCGGGGACATCAAGTCAATGGGCCCAGGCAGGAATAGCTGCTGCAATGGGAAAAGATGACTCTACTATTTCGCATCTCAAAGATACAATAACAGTAGGTGGTGGTATCGTTGATGAGAAAATTGCAGAATTAGTCATAAAGAATGGTCCAGACAGAGTAAGAGACTTAATAACTCTTGGCGTAGCTTTTGATAAGAATGATCAAAATGAATTAATTCTTAGAAAAGAAGCTGCTCATCAACATAACAGAATAGTGTCGGTCAGAGGTGATATGACTGGTAAAGAAATCATGGAAACGCTGACGTCAGTTGTTAAAAAATCCAAACATATAAATGTAATTGAAGGATACAACGCTATTGAGCTCCATCAAAGTAATAATAAAATTTTTGGAGTAACTATTCAGAATGATAATAACCAAAAGTTTCTTGAGACAAGCTGTATTGTGCTTGCTACAGGAGGCGTCGGACAATTATTTAAAGTAACAACAAATTCACAAGAAGCTCTAGGGGATGGAGTGGGAATGGCTGCAAGATGCGGAGCGGTATTGTCTGATATGGAATTTGTTCAATTCCATCCAACTGCTTTTGATATTGGCCTTGATCCAGCTCCACTTGCTACCGAGGCACTTCGTGGTGAGGGAGCAAAAATCATAAACAATAATGATGATAGATTTACTTTTAAGTATCATGAAGCTGGCGAACTTGCGCCTCGTGATATTGTTTCGAGAGCAATATTTAATGAGCAGAAGAATGGAAATAAGGTTTACCTCGATTGTCGAGGAAATCTTGGAAGTAAAATGAAAGATGACTTTCCAACAGTATATGATTTATGTATCAAGAATAACATTAATCCAGTTACTGATCCAATTCCAATCGCACCTGCCGCACATTATCATATGGGTGGCATCTCATGCGATGAATATGGTAAGAGTAGTGTTGAAGGGTTATATGTTTGTGGCGAAAATGCTTGTAGTGGAATACATGGTGCTAATAGATTAGCATCAAACTCACTTCTCGAAGCTATCGTATTTGCTGATATAATATCATGTGATATTAAAGCTGATTCAATTAATTCTGAAAGAGTCAATAATAATTATACTCCTCCGAGTGTTAAAAAATTAGATTTATCCGATTTAAATAGACTTAGAGATATAATGACAAAATATGTTGGAGTTGAAAGAGAACAAAAAGGCTTAGAAGAAGCATACAGACTAGTAAAAGAAATTTATTTAAAATATAATAGAGATGGATATAAAAATAATACTCTTATAACAGCCTTACTAATTATCAAATCTGCAATAAATAGGACTGAACATAGAGGAAGTCATTATAGAATTGATTATCCAAATAAGAACGATAAATTAACTAAAAGAAGTCGAATAAAATTTGAAGAATTAGAACTATGAATGATCATCTTGAAATTCCATCTTATACGCTAAGTAATATAGTTAATAACGCCATTCAAGAAGATTTAGGATCTTTTGGTGATCTGACAAGCCAATCATTAGAAAATAACACTAACGAAATTACGGCCATAATAACCTCAAATAAAGAAGGTGTTGTGTCAGGACTTAATTGTGCCAAAATGACTTTTAATAAAATTGATGAAAAAATAAATTTTGCTCCAAAGCTAAATGATGGTGACTCTCTGAAAATTAACTCGGTAATTGCATCAGTTACAGGTAGTGCTTTATCAATTCTCTCTGCTGAAAGAACTGCACTAAACTTTTTAGGCCACATGTCAGGGATTGCATCACAGACAAGAAATTTTACTAAATTAATATCCCATACCAAAGCAAAAATTTTATCTACGAGAAAAACAACCCCTGGATTAAGGGTTATAGAAAAATACGCTGTTCAATGTGGTGGTGGTTTTAACCACCGTTTTGGTCTTGATTATGGTATTCTAATAAAAGATAACCACATAAAAGTTGCTAATGGAATATTGAATGCTATTCAAGGTACTGAAAAGAATATCCCGCACTTATCTAATGTAGAAGTTGAAGTAGATACAATTGAGCAGTTCAGAGAGTGTCAGGAACTTGGAGTTAAATATATTCTTCTAGATAATATGAGTGCTGATCAAATAAAAGAGTGTATGAAGAATAATAAAAATAATTCAATACTCGAAGCATCAGGTGGTATCAATTTAAAAAATATAAAAGCTATTGCAGAAACAGGTATTGAATATATATCAATCGGGAGACTTACGCACTCTTCCGATTCCCTCGATGTAAGTATGCATATTGAATAGTAATTTGAATTTATTTCTTATTGATCTCAGCTTGGGCTGCCGCCAAGCGAGCTATTGGAACACGATATGGAGAGCAGGAAACATAGTCTAAATTTTTGCTAGCGCAAAAATCAATTGAATTCGGGTCTCCACCATGCTCACCGCAGATACCCAGTTTAATTTTTCTATTTATAGATCTTCCTCTTGTTGCTGATATTTCGATTAACTCTCCTACGCCCTCCACATCTATTGAAACAAATGGGTCTTTTTCAAGTATATTTTTATCTACGTATTCTTGTAAGAATTTTGATGCATCATCTCGACTTATACCAAATGTAGTTTGGGTTAAATCATTAGTTCCAAAGGAGAAAAAATCTGCGATTTCTGCAATTTCAGCTGATCTGAGCGCGGCTCTCGGCAACTCAATCATAGTTCCAACTGTATAATTTAATTTTATTCCTGATTTCTCTGAAATTTCGATTGCTACGCGATCAATTATATCTTTAATTATCTGGAGCTCAGATTTTGAAGTTATTAATGGTACCATTATCTCTGGAGTAACAATTTGATTAAATTCTTGTTTCATCTGAACACTTGCTTCAAAGATTGCCCTTGCCTGCATTTCCGGTATTTCTGGATAAGTGATTCCAAGTCTACAACCCCTATGACCAAGCATTGGGTTAGATTCAATTAATTCTGATACCCTCTGCTTTAAATCATCAACTTTAATATTTAAAGAGCTAGCAACCTCTGCAAAGTCTTCCTCAGCATGTGGCAGAAACTCATGTAATGGAGGGTCTAATAACCTTATTGTTACTGGAAGGTCTCCCATAACTTTGAATAAGTCAACAAAATCATTCTTTTGCATCGGAAGTAATTTTAATAAGGCAAATCTTCTTGCTTCTTCATCTTTTGCAAGGATCATTTCTCTTACTGAGTTAATCCTTCCTTCCTCAAAAAACATATGCTCTGTTCGGCAAAGACCAATACCTTCAGCACCAAAATTCTTTGCTACAGTAGCATCTAATTTGGTTTCAGCATTAGCTCTGATCTTTAATTTTCTTATTTGATCTGCCCATTTCATCACTTTCTGAAAGTCACCAGATAAATCCGGTTCTTTCATCTTTACATTCCCACTAATTATATTACCTGAAGTACCATCAATTGTAATAATATCTCCGGCTTTATACACCTTATCATTGACAAAAACAGACTCTGAATCATAATCAATTCTTAAAGAACCAGCTCCAGAAATACAGGGTCTTCCCATTCCCCTTGCAACAACTGCTGCATGACTTGTCATCCCACCTCGGGTTGTAAGGATACCCTGAGCAGCATGCATGCCATGAATATCTTCAGGGCTTGTTTCAATTCTAGTTAATATAACTTTTTCCCCTTCATTTGACGCTCTCTCGGCATCGTCCGCACTAAACACAATTTTTCCAGAAGCTGCACCCGGAGATGCCGGCAAGCCTTTTGCTATAATTTCAATTTCTGTTTCTTGATCAATTGTTGGATGTAATAGCTGGTCTAAACTAGCAGGATTAATACGTGATATTGCATCTTGCTTTGTAATATAACCCTCTTCGTGCATATCAACAGCTATTTTTATGGCAGCGTGTGATGTCCTTTTGCCTGACCGTGTTTGTAGTATCCATAATTTTCCTTGTTGAATAGTAAATTCTATATCTTGCATATCAAGATAATGAGATTCTAATTTATTCGCTAAATCAATGAGATTTTCATATATTTTTGGCATTAACTTCTCTAGAGAAATATCATCAGAATTAGCATCTAATCTTGCCTCTTCTGTTATATTTTGTGGAGTTCTTATGCCTGCAACGACATCTTCCCCTTGAGCATTTACAAGGAATTCTCCATAAAATCTTCTATCACCATTAGAAGGATTTCTTGTGAACGCAACCCCTGTAGCGCTATTATCGTCAAGATTTCCAAAAACCATAGCTTGGATATTCACAGCTGTTCCCCAATGGTCTGGAATATCATTAAGCCTTCGGTAAGTCACAGCTCTATTATTCTGCCAAGATAGGAAAACAGCTGAAATTGAACCCCATAATTGCTTATTTACATCTTGGGGGAATTCATTCCCTGTAATGTTTGAAACCTCATTCTTATATAAATCAACAATATTTTTCCAATCATTACCCATGAGATCTGTATCTAAAATATAATCATTTTCTAATTTGTAGTCTTCAAGTATATCCTCAAAATAATGATGTTCTATATTTAATACTACGTCAGAATACATCTGTATAAATCTTCTATAAGAGTCGAATGCAAAACGCTCATCTCCCGATTTTTTAGCTAATCCAACTACAGTACTATCGTTCAAACCCAAATTTAAAACAGTATCTAACATCCCAGGCATTGAAGATCTTGCTCCTGATCTTACAGATACAAGTAATGGATTCTGATTTGAACCAAACTGATTTTTAACTAATTCTTCAATTTGATTGATAGCTTTTGAAACCTGCTCATAAAGATCTTCTGGGAATTTTTTATCATTTTTATAAAACTGATTACATACTTCTGTTGTAATAGTAAAACCTGGTGGTACAGGCAATCCTAATTTTGACATTTCTGCCAAATTAGCTCCCTTCCCACCTAATAGGTCTAGCATCTTTGCTTCCCCATCAGTTTGCTCTTTGCTAAAAATGTAAACCCATTTATTCATATTAAATCCTGAATAATTCTCTATATCTCAATTGACTTTATATCAAATAAATCACTTGTAAGATTTATTATTGCATACAGTAAATGCATTCTATTATTTTTTAAATCATTATTTTCATCGTTCACAATAATGTTATCAAAGAAATCATTTATAAGATTTGATAATTCACAATTCCTGTATAGGTATTCTTCCAACTGTTTGATATTATTTTTATCAATGACTTGTTTTCTAAGTTCCAATATCAATTTATATAAATTTTTTTCAACTTTTTTTGTTAATAAATCTTCGGATATTTTTATATGATCTCTATCTAGCTTAATTTTATTATCTATTGGCTCTAAGATATTATTCACTCTTTTTATAGATTTTAAAAAAATTTCTCCATTTTTATCCTTTCTAAAATGATCTAAAAGAACCAATTTACGGTAAATTAATGAAAGATTACAAGACTCCTCAAGTTTCATTATTGACTCATAGAGATTAATATCCATTCCCTTGTATTGCAGATAACTCTTCATCCTATCATTGAAAAAACTTATTAAGTCACTCGATATTATTTCCTTATCTTTACTTTGACAAATATGAGATTTCTTAAATATATTGTGTATTAGATTATCAAGCTCTATATCTAATTCATTCTCAATAATATTTCTTACTATTCCATTTCCAGCCCTTCTTAATGCAAAAGGATCTTTTGAACCAGTTGGTTTTTCTCCTATGGACCAGAAGCAGATAAGACTATCAAGTTTATCAGCAATTGAGAGAATATAGGATATCGGCTCATCTGGAGTTGGGTCTTTGGGCGAATTTGGTAAATAATGATCTTTGATCGAGTTACATATATCTAATTCATAACCTTGTTGAACAGCATAATAATGACCCATTACCCCTTGTAGCTCAGGAAACTCAACAACCATTTCAGATAACAAATCATTTTTTATTAATTTAGCAGCGATTGGAAGTTTAATTTTATCAATTTCTAAATAACTGGCTATATCTTTTGCAATTTCTTCAATCCTCTCCACTTTCTCAAATAAGCTCCCAAGTTTTTGGTGGTATGTAACTCTTTTTAAAAGGTGATAATTATCCGCGAGTGGGTGAGATAGATCTTTCTCCCAAAAAAATTTAGCATCGTGTAATCTCGCAGATAAGACTCGCTGATTCCCTAATATTATAGAAGCACCTTGATCTTTAGAATATATATTTGCAATCAGTATAAATTTATTTGTTATTTTATTTGACTTTCCATCTAATACTGAGAAATACTTCTGATGGCTTCTCATTGAAGTTTGCAAAACCTCCGGCGGTAATGAAAGAAACTCTTGGTTAAAGTCTGCTAATAAAACTACCGGCCACTCAACTAGGCCTGAAACTTCGTCTAATAATGTTGCATCATCAATCACCTTAATATTATATTTTTTTTCAATTTGATTTATTTGGGACACTATCAAATCTTTTCTTTTGGAGTCTTCAAGAATTACAAAATTATCCTCCAATTCTGAGAAATAATTCGATATATTTTTAATAAAAATTTTATCATTTTTCATAAATCTATGCCCGTAAGTAAAGTTTTGGGCAGCAATATCGCCAATCTTTATATCCAATGTATCAATCTTTATTCCATCTATCATTATTGCGAGAATATTTCTTAGTGGTCTAACCCACTTTAAATTACCATCTCCCCATCTCATTGATTTTGGCCACGAAAACTTGGATACAATCTCTATAACTATTTCAGATAATATTTCATTAGTTAACTTAGGAGGTGTCTTACTTATAAATTGATACCTATCACCCTTTTTATCTGGAATAACATTACACATATCTAAGCTTCTAATGTTATTAGATTTTAAAAAACCTGAAATGGCTTTTTCAGGTGAGTCAACTCTGGGACCCAATATTACGGAGTTAACCTCATTACTTTGGACAGCAATATTATAAATAATAATTGAAAGTCTTCTTGAAGAGAAAAATACTTTTAGATCTTCATATTTAATTCCATAAAAATTAATTTTCTCTTCAAATTGTTTTACTAAAAAAATCGATGCCTGCTTTTGCATTCTTGATGGAATTTCTTCTGATAAAAGTTCTAAAATGAAATTAGCCATTTATATATGTAATCCTAGTACTCAAATTAACTTCTTGTTGAAATCCATGCATCAGCTGATAGTTTTGCAAGTGCTCTTACCCTTAGAATATATGACTGCCTCTCAGTAACGGATATTGCCCCCCTGGCATCTAGTAAATTAAATAAATGAGATGCTTTTATACACTGATCATACGCAGGCAATGCGAGTTGCTGATTGGCTAGAGAAACACACTCTTCTTCAATCTTACTAAACTGTTCGGTTATCATTTGAGTATTTGCATAATTAAAATTATATTCAGAGAACTCTTTTTCTGCTTTTCTAAAGATATCTCCATATGTAACCTTTTTTTGACCTTCAAGACCATTATAATTTAAATCATAGACATTATCTATTCCTTGAACATACATCGCCAACCTCTCGAGCCCATATGTTAGTTCACCAGTTACTGGTCTACAATCGTGACCACAAACTTGTTGAAAATACGTAAACTGTGAAACTTCCATACCATCACACCAAACCTCCCATCCTAAACCCCAAGCACCAAGGGTTGGACTCTCCCAATCATCCTCAACAAATCTAATGTCATGCTTTCGTTTATCGATACCGATATATTCTAGACTATCCAAATATAAATCTTGAATATTCTCAGGTGATGGCTTTAAAACTACTTGAAATTGATAGTAGTGCTGTAATCTATTTGGATTTTCACCGAATCTCCCGTCACTAGGTCTTCTTGAGGGCTGAACGTATGCAGCAAACCATTCATCTTTCCCTAAAGCCCGGAGTATTGTTCCCGGATGAAATGTCCCAGCACCGACTTCCATATCATAAGGTTGTAATATAACACATCCTTTCGCAGACCAATAATCTTGTAACATAAGTATAAGATCCTGAAATGATTTAGTGGGTTCTTTTTTTTTATAAATTTGTTTAGCCATATCGGTAGCTATTTCTGTTAATTAAACTAATATTATCTATATAAGAAATATTCTCAATGCCATACTACTTTTTTAGTATTTCCCTATATTTGATAAAAATAATTTGTTTTAGTAATGTCAATTCGAGCTCTTCCCCTTAGAACATTTTCAACATCATCAGAGTACTTACCCAAATCAGTATGAAGAATAATAGAATTTAAAATTCTAGTATTAGATTTTGAACCCATTTTGAAATTAATGATAATCCTATCTGTTTCTTTTTTATTATTTGCAACTAATGGAAGTATGATTAGGCTGCCATATCTGGTTAACTTTCTTATGATGATATCTAAATTAGATACTTTATTGATGATTGTTATTGTACCTTTTTGTTTAATCAATCTTAGTGAAACATCTAACCACGAATCCATTAAATTATAGTCAAAAGATTTCGCAACTTTATTATGATCTGAAGTAGGTAAAATAATTTTCTTGGCATCATGATAGGGTGGGTTCATAAATATATGATCAAAAGATTTAATTAGTTTATTTTTAAAGCAAAAAGATAAATTTTTTTTTGTAATATCTGCGTTAAGCATTTCAATATTTGCAGATAATTTATTTAAGATGACATTCCGTTTTGCGATATTTAGATTTATTTGATCAATATCTATAGCAATTATTTTTAAATCTGCTACCTGCTTTGCTAATGCAATTGTCCCAGTTCCATTACCTGTCCCAATCTCTAATATTGCCTCACCAGGTTTAGCTGGTATGGATGCAGCAAGAAGAATAGTATCAGATCCTGATCTTCCACCATCAGATAATTGTTCAATCGTAATAGACCCATTTAGAAACTTATCATGAGTTGTTTGATATGCTTTTTCTTTTTCTATTTTCATTAAATCATTAGATTAAATATGTTTATTTATATAAAAAAACAATTTATAAATTATGTAAATAATAAAAGCAAAAAATATGATACCTGAAAAAATAACTAGTATAGATAAACTCATTAATATTACTTCAAAAGATATGGGCCGAGTGAATGATTTAATAATTCAGAGAACTCTGTCTGATACAGAAATAATACCTAAAATATCTCAATACCTGATTTCATCAGGAGGGAAAAGGTTACGCCCAATGCTTACAATATCAGCAAGTCAGATGTGTGAATGTAAAAATGAACACCATATTTCCTTAGCAGCAAGTGTCGAGTTTATGCATACCGCCACTTTGCTACACGATGATGTTGTTGATGATAGTAGTATGCGAAGAGGAAAAATTAGTGCAAGAATGCTATGGGGGAATGAAGCCAGTGTTTTGGTTGGTGACTATCTATTGGGTGAAGCATTCAAAATGATGGTAGATGCAAAATCACTTGAATCATTAGAGGTATTATCTAGTGCTGCATCCATAATTGCTGAAGGCGAAGTGATGCAATTAGTTTATTCTAATAAGATAAATATATCTGAAGAACAATATTTCAAAATAATAAATAATAAAACAGCCAAATTATTTAGTGCGGCATCAGAAGTCGGTGCGATTATATCTGATAGCTCAACTGATTTTAGAAATTCATTGAGAGACTATGGCCAATACCTTGGGATTGCCTTTCAATTGTCAGATGATGCACTTGACTATAGTTCAACTAATGATGCACTTGGCAAGGATATCGGAGATGATTTTTATGAGGGTAAGATAACCTTTCCAGTAATTGCCGCATATAGGAAATCTTCGGCTATTGAGAAAAAGGTATGGGAAGAGTTGCATAATAAAGTGGATAAAGATCACGATGATTTTAATACTGTTTTGGAATTACTCGAAAGTAAAAATGCAATAAATATCACCTTAGATGAAGCAAAGAAATATGGGCAAAAGGCAATAGATGCTCTTCAAGTATTCCCAAAATCAGATATAAGAGATGCCCTAATTGAGGGTGCACATTTTTCATATAGCCGCAAAAGCTAAGATATTAAATTAACCATCTTGATCCAGTATTTGGGAAACTTTTTTTTCAATTCAAATTCATTTATTCTAGCATTATCCTCATCTTGATAGACGCCGAAACATGTTGGGCCACTCCCTGTCATCCTTGCAAGATAGCATTTATTTGTTTGTGCTATTGTATCAATAATATGTTTTACATCTTCAGATTGAGATATGACAACATCTTGTAAGTCATTTTTTCCGCATTTTATCATATCTTCAAATGCCATATTTTCAGGATTAATATTATTTACAGAAGCTCTGTGATCATATTTTTTATATATATATTTGGTAGAAATAGAAAACATAGGATTAACAAGTACTAAATAAAATTTTTTATTAATTTTTGCCTCTGTAATATGCTCTCCAATTCCGTTAATAAGTGCGGGTCTATTATAGAAACAAACTGGAATATCGGCACCAATTTCAAATCCTATTTCCTGAAGATCCATTTGAGTTAAATTTAAATCATTATCCTCTATTAAATATTTCAAAAAAATTGCAGCATCTGCAGACCCTCCTCCTAGCCCTGCTGAAATTGGAATATTTTTTTTAATTTCTATTCTATAGTTATATATTTTAGGATATATAGATTTTAGATATTGATGTAATTTGGTAAGGCTATTATTTTGCTGTGAAATTTGCTCTTCGAAATCACTTATAAAACTTACATTCAACTTATCGGAGCGAGAAATATGCATTTCATCATGTAAATCTACAAAAGCTACTAAACTTCTTATTTGATGATAGCCATCTTCTCTTTTTCCCAGAATATCTAATGTGAAGTTTATTTTTGCACTTGCTCGAAATACTCTGGAAGAAATCATTTTATTAATTGGTTAATTTACATATTAGAATAGTTTGGTCCCCCTCCACCTTCGGGAGCTTTCCAAGTGATGTTTTGGTTTGGATCTTTTATATCACATGTTTTACAATGAACACAATTTTGGGCATTAATTTGGTAGCTTATTACCCCGTCTTGATTAATCCACTCATATACACCAGCTGGGCAGTAATGCTGAGATGGTCCACCAAAATTTTCGTATTCACTTGATGATTGGAGATTTGTATCTATAACATTAAGATGGACAGGTTGATCTTCTTCATGGTTTGTTGATGATAAATACACAGAAGAAAGCTTATCAAAAGAGAAAACACCATCTGGTTTTGGGTATTCAATGATTTTCACTTGATCTATATTTTTTAGTGTTTGATAGTCAGAATTTTTATGAGAGAGAGTAAAAGGAAGCCCAATCCCAATATCTCTCATCCACATATCAATTCCTCCAAGCATTATACCTATTACTGTTCCAAATCTTGACCATAGAGGCTTTACGTTTCTAACCTTTGCTAATTCTTTTGATATTGAACTTTTAAAGTATTCTTTCTGATATCCAAAAACTTCTTCATTTGTTGTGTTGGATATAAACTTTTTCATAATTTCATCTGCGGCAATCATACCACTAAGAATCGCATTATGGGATCCTTTTATTCTTGGCACATTGACAAATCCTGCTGAACATCCAACTAAGAGCCCACCTGGAAATGTAAGTTTTGGAACTGATTGGTATCCACCTTCACTGATAACTCTGGCCCCATAGGATAACCTTTTACCATTAGTTAAATAGTCCTTCATAAGAGGATGCGTTTTAAATTTTTGAAATTCGTTGAATGGTGATAGCGTTGGGTTTGAATAGTTAAGATGAACAACAAAACCAATGGATACTAAATTCTTGTCAAAATGATACATGAATGAACCTCCACCTGTTTTATTGTCTAGAGGCCATCCCATAGTATGTTGAACGAGTCCAGGCTTATGATTTTCGGGTGGTATTTCCCATAGCTCTTTTATTCCGAGTCCATATTTTTGGTGATCGGAATCTGAGTCTAAATTATACTTAGCAATAACCTCTTTAGCCAACTGGCCACGTACGCCTTCAGCAAATATTGTATACTTTGCCCTAATTTCCATGCCCTGCATAAATGATTCTTTAGTATTCCCATCTTTTGAAATACCAAAATCACCTGTAATAACCCCTTTTACAACATCTTCCTCAAAAATTAATTTAGTTGCTGGAAAACCAGGATATATATCGATACCTTTTGATTCTGCAATAGTTGCCAACCATTTAACTACATTTGAAAGACTGGTTGCATAACAATTATGATTAGACATTAAACGGGGAAGTAAAAAGTTAGGAATTCTCAAACTTCCAGCTGGACCTAAGACATAAAATCTATCATCTGTAACTTGGCTCATTACAGGGGGGCTTAATTCTTTCCAGTTAGGCAAGAGCTGATCAAGCCCAATAGGGTCAACCACTGCTCCCGAGAGAATATGCGCTCCAACTTCAGAACCTTTTTCTAAAACTGTGATACTTATCTCTTTATTGGCAATCGTTGCCTGATCTTTTAACCTAATTGCCGTGGCCAAACCCGCAGGTCCGGCACCTATAATTACAACATCAACTTCTATTGAGTCTCTTTTTTGCACATCATTCATAATTATTTAAATATCACTTTCAAATTTTAACAATTATTATTAATATCTGTTATTTTATATATATATTATAAATATAGTATTGATAGTTGTAATTAAAAAGATAATTTGTTTTTTTTTTGAAAGCCATCCAATGAAAAATCTTGAAAAAATATTTCTTCTAAACTGGTATAAGAATGAAAATATTGATTTAATAATAAATAAAGAAGCTTTTCTAAATAAAGAATCATCTGATATTCAAATACCGAGTTCTTTAGATAAAAAAAATCTACATAATCAAATAGAATTAAATAATATCACAGATATTAATGAATTATTGGAGGCTATTGAGAGTAAGCAAATTACGGATCTAAAGAATTACTCATCAAATTCTTGTATATTTGAGGGTAGCACAAGACCAGATATATTAATTGTAAATGATTATCCTGGTGAAGAGGAAGAAAAAAGTAAAAAAATTTTTACAAATCAATGTGAGATATTAATAAAAAATATGTTAAATGCAATCTCTGTTGATTTTGATAAGACAGCTAGAATTAATGTTTTCTTTTGGCGAACCCCTGATAACAGGAAACCCTTAGCAAAGGAAATAAATGATTGTAATCCATTCGTTAAAAAGATAATTGAATTATTATCGCCAAAATTTATAATAACACTAGGAGAATTGGCATCGAGCTCTATTCTTGAAGAGTCTATCAATATTATTGACGTAAGGGGCAAAAGTTTTGATAATAAATATACAAATATCAAGATATACCCATTATTTCATCCAAGAATACTTATAAAACAACCAACTCTCAAGAGGCTAGCATGGGAAGACTTAAAAATAATAAAGGAAGATTTGTAAACCTTAAAACAGCTGAATTAGGAAATCATGAATAAAAGAATGAAGTTTATAAGCTTAAATATTGGTATAATAACTATTTCAGATACTAGATCGGAAGAGAATGATAAATCTGGAAAGGTACTATATGATGCAATCATAGATAGTAAACATAATGTATTTAATAAAATTATTATCCCAGATAACATTGACCAAATTCGTGAGTGTATAATTAGCTGGATTAAAACAAATAACGTGGACGTAATAATAAGTACTGGCGGAACGGGATTAACTGGTAAAGATATAACTCCTGAAGCAGTTGAACCATTACTTGAAAAAAAAATAGATGGATTTTCCTCACTTTTTCATCAAATTAGTTCAAAGAAAATTGGAACGTCAACAATTCAATCTAGAGCTTTAGCTGGTATCTGCAATAATGTTTTTATTTTTTGTATTCCCGGCTCACCAAGTGCATGCAGTGATGCATGGAATGAGATACTGAAATATCAGCTAGACATAAATCATAAACCCTGTAACCTTGTCGAGATAATGCCAAGGTTATCAGAAACTTGAAAAATTCTTATGACAAGCCATCGCTAATATTTGAAGAAAAATTTCTTAGAAAAGGATATAGAAGAATTGCAGGCATTGATGAGGCTGGCCGAGGACCTATTGCAGGGCCAGTTGTTGCAGCATCTGTTATATTAGATCAAAACAATATACCCAAAGGTATAAATGACTCAAAAAAACTTTCTCCTGCATCTCGCGAAATAATTTTTCATCAAATTATGCTCACTGCAATTGTTGGAATAGGTATTGGTGATGTAGAAAAAATTGACTCTATAAATATTCTAAATGCTACAAAATATGCGATGAACTTATCTGTTGAAAGATTAGATGATAAACCTGACCTCCTCTTAATTGATGGAAACTTTACAATTAACAATAACACACAAAATATACCGATAATTAGTGGAGATACGAAATCCTTATCAATTGCAGCAGCATCAATTATTGCAAAAGTTACAAGAGATAATTTAATGAATAAATTTGCTCATATTTTCACAAAATATAAGTTTGCTAAAAATAATGGGTACCCAACCAAAGATCATTTAAACATTGTCAATAATTTCGGAATTTGCTCGTTACATAGGAAAAGCTTCAAACCTATAAATAAGATTATAAATAAAAATAATTTATAAATTAATAACCTTTTTAGTATCAAATTAAACTTACTTTGAAATATATGGTTTTGATCTGATGCTGAAAAAAAATATTAATGAATTATCACTGGCACAAGTTAACAAGGTAATAAATGGCGACTGTATTCAGGAAATGAAAACTCTTCCTGATAATTCTATTGATCTTATATTCGCTGATCCACCATATAATCTTCAACTGAATGAGACACTATATCGTCCTGATTATACTGCAGTTGATGCTGTTACCGATGATTGGGATAAATTCAAAAACTTTCAATCTTACGACGATTTTACAAATAAATGGCTCAAGGAGTGCAAAAGATTACTAAAACCAAATGGTTGTTTGTGGGTAGTGGGAAGCTACCATAATATATATCGTATGGGAAATATTATACAAAATTTGGATTTCTGGATTCTAAATGATATTATTTGGGTAAAAACCAATCCGATGCCAAATTTTAGAGGTAGACGTTTTACAAATGCTCATGAGACACTCATTTGGGCTACAAAAACCAAAACATCTCGATATAGATTTAACTACGACGCGATGAAATCTCTAAATGGTGAAATGCAAATGAGATCTGATTGGAATATTCCAATATGTAATGGTAAAGAAAGATTAAAAGATAAAAATGGAGTTAAATTACATCCAACTCAAAAGCCAGAGGCACTTCTACATAGAATTATATTATCCTCGACAGATCCGCAGGCAATAATACTTGATCCATTTTTAGGAAGTGGAACATCGGCTGCGGTGGCGAAGAGGTTAGGCAGAAGATGGATAGGGATTGAGAGTGATAAAAAATATATATCTGCAGCAAAAAAACGAATAGATAATATTAACTCGCCAAACTCAATCGGGATTGATATAAAATCAACAAAACGTGACCAAATTAGGGTTCCTTTCGGTATATTAGTTGAGAGGGGACTAATTCAAATTGGGGAAAAACTTTACTGCTCAAAACAAAAAAATATAGCAATTGTAAAAGCTGATGGATCAATCCAATCTTGTGATATTGTTGGATCAATTCATAAAATTGGAGCCCATCATCAAGGAACAGAGAGTTGCAATGGCTGGACATATTGGCACATTATAAAAGATAATAATTTATTACCAATTGACAACCTTCGTGAAGAAATTAGATCTGGTCTAAATTCTTTAAGTTAGTATCCTAGATAGGGAAATACTTTTTTCATGAGGCTTGAAAAACCCATTTTATTTAACTCATCTGGGAATACCCACTTTCCACCGAAAGTAATGGAGCTATCTAAAAACTCTGAATTATATTTATTTACATTAATTACTTTTAATTCGAGTTTAAAATGAGAAAACTGGTGATTTATAGATGCAATCTCATGATATGCTCCATAATTTTTACGAGATGATTTTATTAAGCCTTGAATCTTGATTTCCTCCTTCCACTCAGTCGTTGGAAATTGATATGTATTTGCAAGGACACCCTTAGAACTTCTCTTAGTAATCATATAGCTTCCATTCGATTTTTTAATTAAAAAAACATATCCATATTTAATCGGAATTTTCTTTTGTTTTTTCAGTTTCGAATAATCAAAAAACTTATTTGAAAAAGCAACACATCCATCGTTTAATGGGCATTCTTCGCAATGAACCTCCCTTGGCTTGCAAAATTTTGATCCAAGATCCATTAACCCTTGAATGACTTCCCTCGGACTATCGTGGGAAGTGAGTTCATAAATTATATCTTGAACATTCTTTTTATTTTTAGTTGGAGCGTCATACTTTAATGCAAAATATCGTGTTATAACTCTTTGAATATTTGTATCAACCGCTTGTGAGGGCATATCATATGCAATGGAAACAATAGCTGAAGATACATAATCACCAATGCCAGGTAGAGTCTTTAAAATATCCATACTATTTGGAACTTTCCCTTGATATTGTTCATTTATAATTTTACATGTTTTTAGTAAATTTGTTCCTCTAGAATAGTATCCAAGACCAGACCACATTTCTAACACCTCATCTTCTGTAGCCGCTGAAAAAATTTTTAAATCTGGCCATCTATCAATAAATCTATTGTAGTGATCGATAACTGAATTAACAGTCGTCTGTTGAAGCATAAATTCACTGACTAAAATATTATAAGGAGTATTAGCATGGTTAAACTCTCTTCGCCATGGAAGATCCCTTTTATAAAGTTTATACCAAGAAATTAATGGGTATGTGAAATCGTTTGAATTGTACATATTAATATTTAATAATAATATATAAAATATACATAAGAAGTGGAATCGTAATGTCTAAACAAGATAATATTTACAATATACTCCTGAAAAAACATTCCAAATTACACATTAGCAATATTATAGAACCAATAATAAAACCATTTCAGGATAAATTTGGAAAAGATTTAAGTGAGTTATCTATATTTTGGAGCTCTATTATCGGAGAGGATTATGCAAAAATCACAAGGCCTTTACGTATTTCTACTGAGTATAAGTTAGTTAATGGGGGGAAAAAGTTGATAAGAAAACTACATATTGAAGTTTCCGGTTCAAATGCTTTGGAAATAAAATATAATCAGAATTTGATAATAAATAATATTAACCAGATTTATGGTGCAAATTTTATTTCAGAACTATTGCTCAAACAAAACTATAAAATAATAAGACAACATAAAAACTCTGATAATATTGAGAAACAAATGAACGTAAAACAAAAGATAAATCAAGATAAAAATATTGGAATCAAAAATAATAATTTAAAGTTTGCTCTTTTAAAATTAGGCAAGCAAATAGAGAAGGGAAAATCAAATGCAAAATAAAAAAGTTATATATATTTTATCTGCATTAATATTTGTTGGATTTTTTTATTTCACCACAAGCGATAAACAAGAAGCTAAATCAATAAATGAACTAGTTATTAATAGTAATATTTTAGAATATTCAGATGGAACTTTCATAGACAATGTTGCATTAGAAGAAATATCTTTAGGCGATACTAATGCACCAGTTACTATTATTGAATATGCGTCGATGACCTGCTCACATTGTGCGGAATTTCACAATACAACTTTTCAAAAAATTAAAAAAGACTATATAGAAACTGGAGAAGTACGATACATATTTCGAGAATTCCCAATAGATAAATTAGCTATGGCAACCTCAATGCTAGCTAGATGTGTTGATAAAAATGTATCACTTCCATTTATTGGTATGCTTTTTAAAACAAGAGACCAATGGATTTCAGAAAATGCTCTATCAGAATTAAAAAATCTATCAAAACAAGCAGGTTTAAATAATGAAAAATTTGATAAATGCCTAAATAATCAAACCTTACTAGATGAACTAATATCAATAAAGGATCAAGCAATTACGGATTATAATATTAATTCCACACCGTCATTTGTGATAAATGGAAAAGTGATTACTGGAAATAAACCATATTCTACTTTTAAAAAAGAAATTGATAAAGTATTGGAAAGCTATAGAGGAATTTAAGATTATAATATGGAATTAAAAAAAATAAAACTTCATGGCTTTAAATCTTTTGATAAACTTACAGAGTTCGACATATTGCATGGGCTAACAGGGATTGTTGGTCCAAATGGCTGTGGTAAATCAAATGTGCTGGATAGCTTACAATGGGTTATGGGAGAGACATCTTATAAAAATCTTAGAGGATCTGAAATGGATGATGTTATCTTTTCAGGAACTGATACATCGGCTTCGAGAAATTTTGCTGAAGTATCTGTTTTTTTAAATAGCAAACAAAATGTATCCGTAAGCTCAAATAGCGAAATAGGTGAATACGAGATAAAAAGAAGAATAGAGAGAAATTCTGGATCTAAGTATTACATAAATTCAATTGAGAAAAGGGCTAAAGATGTTCAGCTCTTTTTCGCAGATCATTCTTTAGGCCCTCATTCAGTCTCAATTGTTAAGCAGGGCCAAATAAATCAAATAATTGAATCAAAGCCAAATGAAAGAAGAAAAATATTAGAAGAAGCTGCTGGAATTAGTGGTCTTCATCATCGAAAACATGAAGCTCAACTCAGGCTTAATGCTACGAAAACAAATATAGATAGAATATCAGATATATTGAATGAAATTGGATCACAACTTACTAGCCTAAGAAAGCAATCAAATCAAGCAGAGAGATTTAAATCAATTGTAGCAAAGATCCGCCAGTATGAACGTGAGATTTTGCAATTAGAGTGGTATGATGTGCAAACAAAAGAAACAACGTATATAAATGGCATATCAAATATTGAAGTTAAAATCAATAATAGCAAAGCTGAAATAAATAAGTCATCAGAAGAAGCCGAAGATATAATAGGAAAAATCGTTCCAATAAAAGTTGATCTTCAAAATACTCAAGAAGAACTTCAACAAAAAAATGGAGATGAACTTAACCTAAAAAATGAGCTTCAATATACTGTTGAGAGAATTAAGAATAATATAGCCCAAATTGATCAAATTAAATCTGACCTGGAACGAGAGACCAAAAATACCTTAGATCAGGATGAACAGCTTGATTATTTAGTAGAAAAGAAAAATGAAATATCAAATAGTATTGATGAGATCCGAAAAGTTGAGAAAAATGTAATTGAGGCATCTACCCAGGCTACAAAAAATTATAAAAAGTTAGAAAGTGATTATAATAATTGTTTGTCCGAAATAGTACAAAAAAAAACTGAAAGAGAAAATCTAGAAACTCTGATCCATAAAAATAACGCAGAGCTTAAAATCTGTGAGGATGAGAAAATTATAATTTCCCAGGGCCTAAAAAATAGGGAAACAAGCAATACCTTGAATAAAGAAAAGGATATTCTGACCACTAGACATAAAAACTTGGATAATGAAATCAAAAAAATTTTAGATGATATTGAAAAATGCCAAAGTATTATTGAAATATTATCCAAGGCTGAAAATCAAATTCAAAGTAAAAAAATAGATATTGAGATAAAAATTAAACAGCTGATAAATTCAAAAGATCAGACAGAAGAATTTATAAATACTGCCAGTAAGCAGAATACACTGATTGATAAAATACAAATAAATAAAGGTTATGAAGAAAAAATTGCATATATTTTATCTGACCTCGAAAATTCAACTCTTAATAATAATGATAGCCAATATTGGATATCTCAAGATAATAAATTCCAAGAAAAATTTTCTCGTGGAATATACTCCTTAAATGAAATAGTAGCAGGTCCAAATGAAATAAATAATTATCTCAATTATACTGGATTTACAAATAACGAGAATATAGAAGAAATAATACCTCTATTAAAGCCTGGTCAAGTGGTATTAACTTCTGCAGGCATTATAATTAGATGGGATGGTTTAATAACAAAGCTAAAACCAGAAGATAAAAAGAAGAATATCTTATTAGCTAAAAAAAAATTATCAGAAAAAATAAAATTAATTAAAGAAAAAAAGGTTGAAATTAACTCCATTCAATTCGATTATGAAGACAAAGTAAAAAGTCTAAAACAAGAGAGAATAAGGGAAATAAAACTCAGAAAGAAATGGCAGGAACTTGTCGAAGAAAAAAATATCATAGCTGAAAATAGCTATAATATTGAAAAACAAATCCTCTTGCAAAATGAATCAATTATATCAATGGCTTCACGAATTGAAAGCTTAGATGAGAATATAAAAATTTATAGAAAAAATATAAAGGAGTACAAAACTAGATTCTCTAGTATAGGTGATATAAGTAAGCTGGAAAATAGTTTGGAGAAAATTAAACTAGATTTTTATAACGCGAAGACTATTGCTGATATAAAAGAGACAAGCTCACAGAATCTGCTGCGTGAGAAAAGAGAATTAGATAAAAATTTAAATGATACGATGAAAGAAGAAGTATCTTGGAAAAATAGGAATTCGATATCAATAAATCACATATCCGAACTCAATAATAGACTAGAACAATGTCAATTAACTAGTGGTGAATTGGAAAAATTACCCAACGAAATTAATAAAAAGCAATTAGAATTACAAAATGAAATAATTAAATTCAGAGATTTAATGAATACAATAAATGAGAATCTGAGCCGGTATGAAAATAAATTATATAAAGTTAATACACATCTGAAGTTATGTGAAAATACATTGATAAAAGATAATGAGGCTTTGATTCAACTAAAAGCACAAAAAGAAAATCTGGACGAAAAAAAATTAGATCTAAAAGATAAAATAAAAATAAAAATCGGAATAAATCCAGTTAATATTCTTGATAATTTCAAATCCGATTTACTGGATAAATCCATAATTGTAGAAAAATTGTCACAAGCCATTAGACAACGTGAACAAATTGGTGCTGTAAATTTAGCGGCGGAGGACGAATATAATGAAATAAAAGTAAGATTCGACAATTTAAGTGCAGAAAAAGATGATCTCATATCCGCAACTGATACTCTACAAAGAGGTATAATAGAAATTGACAAAGAAGCAAGAACCAGACTCAGAGAGTCATTTGAAAAAGTGAATAATAATTTCAAATTATTATTTGAAAAATTATTCAATGGTGGGAACGCTGAATTAAAAATAAATGATGAAGAAGATATATTAGAATCAGGTTTAGAAATAATAGCTTGGCCACCAGGTAAGAAACCTCAAACCATATCACTCCTATCTGGAGGTGAGCAGGCTTTGACAGTCATAGCATTAATAATCGCTGTATTCCTTGAAAATCCATCCCCTGTCTGTATTTTAGATGAAGTAGACGCTCCATTTGATGATAATAATATAAAGAAATTCTGTGATCTTCTAAAGGAATTATCATTAAATTCACAAACAAAATTTCTAATTGTTACTCATCATCCATACACAATGTCACAGATGGATAGATTATATGGTGTTACAATGGCTAAGAAAGGTGAAAGTGTAATTTTATCAGTTGATTTAAATGAAGCTGAAAGTATGACTCAAGTATAGATAGTAATATGGATAAACAGAAAAAAAAATTAGAAGAAATTTCAGGAAAAATTGATAGCTATAAATCAAGTCGCAATGATATAAACGCAAAGTATAAAGAGAAGAGAGGTAAGCAAATATCAATAGCTATGAGGCTGTCCACTGAATTGGTTGTCTCCTGCGTAGTAGGTGCTGTTTTGGGATGGTATATAGATAAATGGTTAGATACAAAGCCCATTTTTTTTATTATTTTATTAATACTTGGTATTATCTCAGGAATAAAAACTGCAATTAATACATCTAGACAATTGTATGAAAATATTCCAAAAAGTAAATGATTCACAAATATCTGAGATATTTTTAATTAAAACTAATAAAATTACTACCAAAATGATAAAAATTTATATATAAGATAGAGATAATATATGAGGATTATTTAATGGCAGTAGAAAAGTCTGGCGCTCCAGATCCAATGCATCAATTTGATATTGTTGAGCTTGTTGATATAGAGTTATTTGGTCTAAATCTCTCCTTCACAAATTCATCTTTATTCATGGTTGCTAGTGTGGCGCTTATTATTTTTCTAACCTTATTTGCATTTAACGGACGAGCTACTGTGCCGACAAGACTTCAGTCTATAGCCGAACTTTCATATGAGTTTGTTGCAAAGATGGTAAGAGATAATATTGGGGATGAGGGACAGAGATATTTCCCTTTTATTTTCTCTTTATTCATGTTTGTTCTGTTTTGTAATATGCTAGGAATGATCCCATATACATTTACAGTGACAAGTCATATTATAGTTACATTTGCTTTAGCCATTGTAATATTTTTTGGTGTAACCATAATTGGTTTTATAGTACACGGAATAAAATATTTTAATTTTTTTGTCCCAAAGGGTGTTCCAAAAGCACTATTACCACTGCTAGTTATTATTGAAGTTATATCATACCTCACAAGACCTGTTAGTCTATCTGTAAGATTATTTGCAAATATGATGGCAGGCCATACCATGTTAAAAGTATTTGGGTTTTTTGTTGCGGGAATGTTTTTCTCGGGTAATATTTTTATATCGCCACTCGGAATTGCGCCTCTAGCATTTATAGTTGCCTTTACTGGCTTAGAAATACTTGTAGCATTTTTACAGGCATATGTATTTGCAATACTTACCTGTATTTACCTCAATGATGCAATCCATATGCATTAATTACTTAATTTAAAAAAGGAGAACAAAATGGAACCAGAAGCAGCAAAATTAATTGGAGCAGGTCTAGCCACGATAGCACTAGCAGGTGCAGGTATTGGTATTGGAACAATATTTGGTAATTATTTATCAGGGGCTCTACGAAATCCGTCTGCGGCACCGGGGCAATTCCCAAATCTATTATTAGGTTTTGCTCTTGCAGAAGCAACAGGTCTTTTTGGCTTAGTTATCGCGTTGATATTATTATTCGTTGTTTAAATAGCTCTCAAACTATTAAACCCTTAAACTTTTTTAGTACTGGAATATAGTAATGTCTGAATCAAGCATGCCACAACTAAATCCTGAGTTTTTTGCATCTCAAATATTTTGGTTAATTATATCATTTGCAATACTCTACATAGTAATGGCAAAATTTGCCTTACCCAAAATTGCCGATGTTATAGAGTCTAGGAGAGATATAATTGCCAGAGATTTTGAAGATGCCGAGGACTATAAGAAAGACTCTGTAATCATAGAGCAAAATTACCTAGACTCAATAAAAGCAGCTCGAGAAAAAGCTTCTGCTTCAATTGTAAATTCAAAAAAGAAATTACAACAGAGTCTAGATGAAGCGAATGAAAACTTTGAAAAAGAAAATGGAATAGTAATATCTAAATTTGAATCGGAACTGGATGCAAAGAAATCTTCCATACTAAAAGATAAGGAAAGTTTAGCCTATGAAATTTCTCATGATATAATTAGCAAGATATTAGGGAAAGATGCACTTATTGAAGATAATGTAAAAGATAATATTAAACGAATTATAAAAATTAGAGAGTAAAATAATATGTTAGAAAAAGATGCAACATGGGTAGCTATAGGATTTATTCTCTTTATCCTTCTATTAATTTATTTCAAAATACCAAATCAAATCACTAAAATATTAGATGATCGCTCTAAAAAAATAAAAGACGAACTGGATGAAGCCAAAAGACTTAGGGAAGAAGCGCAGACAATTCTATCAGAATTTCAAAAGAAAAATACAGAGGCTGAACAAACAGCTAAAACTATTATTGATAATGCAAAAAAATTAGCAAAAAATTATGAAAAAGATGCTAAAGATAAATTTGATCAGAATGTTGTTAGAAAAAAGAAATTACTCGATGAAAAGCTGAATCGCTTAGAGAATGACGCAATAAATCAAATAAAAGATAATATAACAGATATTGTACTAGAAACTGTAAAAAATTCTGTAAAAGGGAACAATATTAAACCAAAGGTCAGCCAAGAAATAATAGATCAAGGCATAGAGCAAATTGGAGGAAAATAAATTACAATTAGTTTCTATTTTTATTAAAATCAGCTTGGTCTGCAGATAGTTTAAAACCAACAAGTATCTGATAATCACCTGGATTTCTAGACTCTTCGAAATTTATCCTATAATTATTCTCAACATATTCAAATCTAGCTATAGTTGCATTATTTGGAATATTAACGTCAATGTTAATATATTTTCGGGAAATAACTTCTTTATTATTCTTAACAATTGCAACAAATGCTGGAAGAGAATAAAAATTACTTGATGCTTGCTGTCCCAATGAGATTGTACCCGTGATATATAAATCACCAGCTGAATGGTCAGTCTCAATATTACAATTATAATCTACTCTATCGACTCTGCCGCGATAAATAATATTCGAGTCAATGCTTGATCCGAACTCCTGAAAGTTTGTTATACTTATAGCATCAGCTAGTATCATAGGAATGGAACATTTTTCTTGCACCGATTTGTCTTTACTAAAAGGGTTCATTTTATATTGATTAAGATCTGGCATACCAAGGTTTGGCATACTGAAATCGGAAACAGTTTCACATGAAGTCAGAAAAAAAACTAAGAGTAAGGATAATATCTTTTTCATTTTTGATTCGACTATTATATTTGAACATTTATTTTGATATCTATATTATTCATAATATCCTATAGAATGCTATAGAAATTTATAGACTGATTTACATATGTGGATAATAATCAAAATATGAATATAGATGTAATTAAAAAAGAACTAAATGTATACCTTGCCAACCCGCGTGGGTTTTGTGCTGGAGTTGAACGTGCCATTCAAATTGTTGAAAAATCTCTAATTGAGTATGGCGCTCCAGTTTATGTCAGACATGATATTGTACATAATAAAACAGTTGTAAATGAGCTAATCAAAAAAGGAGTTGTTTTTGTTGAAGAATTGGATGAAATTCCGAGAACCGATCAACCAATAATATTTTCAGCGCATGGTGTCGCAGAGTCTGTAGTTAAAGATGCAGAACATAAAAATCTAAATTTTATAGATGCTACTTGTCCACTGGTTTCAAAAGTACATATCGAAGCAAAGAAATTACATAAAGAAGGTTTCGAAATAATTCTCATCGGTCATAGAAACCACCCCGAAGTGATAGGTACGATTGGACAACTACCAGAAAATTCTATCAATTTAATTGAAAACATTAATGACGCTAAAAAATATATCCCAATTAATCCCAAAAATATTGCATATATTACCCAGACTACGTTATCAGTAGATGACACATTGGAAATAGTTGCTTTATTAAAATCTAAATATCCAAATATTAAATCACCACATAAAGAAGATATATGCTATGCAACAACAAATAGACAAGAGGTAGTAAAGAAATTAGCAAAATATGCTGATGTAATGCTTGTTGTTGGATCTGGTCATAGTTCTAACTCTCTACGACTCGTTGAGGTTGGAAAAAGGTCAGGGTGTGAGCAATCTTATTTGATTGAAAACGTAAATCAAATTGATTGGAAAATTATAGATAATATTGATAATTTATTCATCACCGCAGGTGCATCAGCTCCAGAGGTGTTAGTCCAAGAGATAATCAATAAACTCTCTAATAAATTTGATGTGAAGTTGATAAATGATACTTTTACAGAAGAAAATATAAGTTTTAGGCTTCCAAAAATAAAAAAAATATAATCTAATGGCCGTATATACAAAAGTTACACTTGAAGATGCAAATGAGTTTTTAGATAAATATTATGATTTAGGAAATTTGATATCGATAACTGAAATAACTCAAGGTGTCGAAAATACAAATTATATAATTGAGACAAATAATTGTAAATACATACTCACATTATATGAACAACGGGTATCATCTTCAGATATTCCTTTTTTTATAGACCTTTTGGTCCACCTCAATAAAAGAGATATAGTCTGTCCAAAGCCTATAATAATGAAAAGTAAAAGGTATACAGAAAATCTCAATGGGCGATATGCTGCAATATTCAGTTTTTTATATGGAAAATCTGCGATTAATATTAAAAACGAACATTGTAGTTTAGTTGGGCAAACTCTTGCTGATATTCATCAAAAGACAGTTAATTTGGATATATATAGAGATAATAACCTATCTTTTAACCATTGGAGAAACCTCTATAAATCTATAAAATACCCAATAAAAGATTTACAAAATAATCTTGATAAAGAGATAATTAAAGAATTAAATTTTCTGACTAGTAATTGGCCACAAAATCTTCCTCTTGGAATTATACATGGCGATTTATTTCCTGATAATATATTTTTTGACGCGTCTTCACTTTCTGGAGTAATTGACTTCTATTTTGCCTGTAATGAATTTTATGCATTTGATATAGCAATTTGTATTAATGCATGGTGTTTCGAAAAAGATAACGCCTTTAATATTACCAAGGCCAAACACCTACTAGAAGGATATAAAAAATTTAGAGATTTATCTATGGATGAATTATATTATTTGCCCATATTATGCAGAGGTAGTGCCCTAAGGTTTCTCTTAACAAGAATAATTGATTGGCAAAGAGATGATAAAAGAGCTCTTGTCATTCCAAAAGATCCACTTGAATATTTTAATAAATTAAGATTTCATCAGTCGGTTTTAAGTGTAAAAGACTACGGAATATATGAGTAAAATAATAGAAATATATACAGATGGTGCCTGTTCGGGTAATCCTGGAATTGGAGGATGGGGGGTGTATCTTTTATATGGTGATAATAAAAGAGAAATGTCTGGATCCGAATATGATACAACAAATAATCGTATGGAACTAACTGCCGCTATTAAAGGCTTAAACGCACTAAAAAGATCTTCAAGTGTAATTATCTATACAGACTCAGTTTATTTAAAAGATGGTATAACTAAATGGATTTTTAACTGGCAGAAGAATAACTGGAAAAATGCTAACAAAAAAGACGTCAAAAATAAAGACTTATGGGTTTCTCTAATAGAGTCTGTAGAAAAACACCAAATTGAATGGAGGTGGGTTAAAGGACATATTGGAAATGTTGGAAATGAAATAGCTGATAATCTGGCTACGAACGCAATACTAGATGCAAAATCTACTCAATTATGAAATCTTCTAGAAAATATTCATTTTCAAGAAATATCAATGCTGAAACTTTTTCTCCTCTAATTTCTTTGCCATTATAGATCTCTCTGAAAGTAAATTGATATTCTTCGAAATATTCTAATGAATTTCCTGTATCAAAAAATTGGAAATTATCTGATTGATCAATAATTACGCCCTTAACTTGCTCAGAAAATATAATCCTTAGGGCGTTGATTCCATTTACATTCAATAATTTTGTTCTGAGAATCACTTTTTCATCATCAAGTCGATATTTTGGAATATCTGTAAGAACATTCTTCAGTAATTTATTAGAGTGGCTCCTGTAGTTTTCAATATCATTTATTATTTTAAATTCTATTCGGTCTTCGACTGGGATACAGATTTCTCTACAAACACCATATTCTATATCTAAATCTAAATTTAAGAGATTACCTTTATTTGTTAATTCTAGTTCTATTGGAATTACTAAGTCATCTTTGTAAGCATAATTTGTCCCATATTGATTTTTAATTATTGTTGGGGCAGGCCATTGAACATTATATTGTATGATTTCAGGATTGGGCAAGATTTGGATAGATGTTTCAACACCGCTATCACCAGGGTTTTTCCAATAAGTATAGCTCCCATCATGTAATCTGATATTAAGTCCAATCATAAGCCTATCATCTAATACCGTTGCTGATATGACCCTCAAATCTGAGCTATGATTAGCTTGCCACTCAGTATTTTCTGAGATAGAACTGACTTTATTTATTATAGCTAATAATATAATAATTAGAATAAAACATACATTATATATATAATTTTTACTTATCATTTATCTTATCAAGATCATATTTTTTCTTTGTAATCGCAAACAATAAATGATCTTCCCAACGACCATTTATTCTTAGATAATCTGTTGCATATCCTTCTTTTGAAAAACCGAGCCTTAATAATAATTTAATTGATGTATTATTACTAGGTAAGCATGCAGCTTCGATTCTATTAACTCTATATTGATTAAATAAATAAACTATCAATATACTTAAGGCCTTTGTCATATAACCTTTATTAGAATATTTTTTACCAATCCAATAACCAATTGTACAGCTTTGAGATATTCCCCTCTTAATATTGAATACATTAATACCGCCAAGTAATTGATCATTTTTATCAAAGATAAAGAAGGAATATTGAGAGTCACTTCTTCTTCTTCGGGAATATATCGTTATTAACCTGATATATCTTTTCAGAGTATGTTCACCTGTTTGCCATGTGGGCTCCCAAGGCGTTAAGAAATTTCTACTTTCTTCTCTTATTAGTCTCCATTTATTATAATCAAGCAAAGATGGTGGCCTTAAATAAATATCCTCTGCAAGAATTTTATATTTTTCGTTAGAGAGATTAAGCAATTATAATACCTAATATTATTCATATAAACGTCGGATTTTAGAAATTTCATCAAGTTTAGAAATCGCTCCTAAAGCACTTATAGTCATTTTCTCAGGCTTAAATGTATTTTCTATAAAATCATTAATATGGTTTTTGTTGATACTTTCAATTTTTTCTAGTATTTCATTCATCTCAATTAATTTACCATATATCGACATCTGTCTTGCAACTTGATTCATTCTTGCAACAGGATTCTCGGATGAAATTAATAATCCAGCTCTTATTTGTTTTTTTGCTTTTTGAATTTCTTCCTCGCTTATACTGGATCCACTATTTTTTATTTCTTGGGCTACAGAGATACTATAATCATTTACCTTATCTGGGGACGTCGCAGAATATATTCCAAATACTCCCGTATCTTTATAACTCGAAGAAAATGAAAATATAGAGTAAGCAAGACCTAAATTTTCCCTAATATTTTGAAATAATCTAGATGACATCCCCCCTCCTAATATATTTGAGAAGACGTGTGAAACGTAAAGCTGGCTGTCATGATAAGAACACCCTTCAAAAGCGTATATTATGTGTGCTTGCTCTATATTTCTGATTTCTCTAATTTCATTTGGTCTATAGCTTGCAATATTTGTCTTAGGTGAATCAGTTCTATCTAAGTTAGATAAATACTTTTCACATAGACTATGTAATTTCTCATGATCAACAGCACCTGTTGCTACAATAATAATATTATCAGCATGATAGAATTTGTTTAAATATGAGACCAACTTTGTCGAGTCAATATTTAATAAAGTTTCTTTATTACCAAGTATGGACCGTCCAATTGCTTGATCATGATATGCTGCACTTTGGAAATTTTCAAAAACCATATCATCTGGAGAGTCTAACGTTGCTGCAAGTTCTTGAAAAATTACACTCTTTTCTTTTTTTAATTCATTTGGATCAAAAGTTGAGTTTTGTATAATATCGGATAATATTGAGACACCTATTTCAAGATCATTCTCTAATAATCTAACATAATAATTAGTTCTCTCAACACTAGTTGAGGCATTTATGTCACCACCAACATTTTCAATTTCTAATGCGATCTGCTTTGAGGAGCGAGTTTTAGTACCTTTAAACGCCATATGCTCTAGTAGATGTGATATTCCTTGTTCATCTTCAATCTCATTACGAGATCCAACTTCTATCCATATACCAAGGGATACAGAACTAAAATTCTGCATATTATTAGAAATAATTTTGATATTATTTGTTAGGCTACTAATATTTGTTGTCATTTAATTACCTTTTAAAATTTGAGACTATATGATTTTTTACCAAACTCATATCATTTTTCATATTTTTAATATGCTCTGGTAATTCAAATATATTTTTGTTTTTTAATGGAAGTTCAGCTTCAATTCCAATAGCATCCTTAATAGCTTGAGGAAATTTGGCAGGATGTGCAGTTGAGAGAATAATTGAATTATGATAGTTATTCTTTGACGACACCCCTGCGGCTATAGCAGTATGTGGATCCAGAATAAGATTATGCTGATTATAAATCTTTTTAATAATATTTATTGTCTCAATCTGTTCTATTGATCCTGCATCAAATATAGAGTTTAATTTCGAAAGCTCTGCTTCATCAAGTGAAAATTGACCATCTTTAGCTAATTCATCCATCATTTTATTTAATTTTTTTGTATCTTGGTTAACTAGATCATATAAGAGCCTCTCAAAATTACTAGAAATCTGTATATCCATTGATGGTGAATTTGTTTGAATAGCTTCAAATATCTCATATGTCCCTGTATTTAGACACCTTTCAAGAATATTATTCACATTGGATGCAATAACTAATTTACCGATACCCAATCCCATTTTTTTTGCTATATAACCGGCAAATATATCACCAAAATTGCCAGTTGGCACAATAATATCTGGATTTTTTTTATCTTTTGGATTTTGTGCTATAGCTGAAAAATAATAGATTATTTGAATCATGATTCTCGCCCAATTTATTGAATTAACAGCTGTTAAGTTCACAGATTGGGAAAAGCTTTTATCTCTGAAAAGAGATTTCACAATATTTTGACAATCATCAAAATTTCCATCTATTGAGATAACATTGATATTATTCTGTTGGGATGTCGACATGAACCTTCTTTGAACTTCTGATATCCTACCCTCTGGGAATAGTATATATAAGTCGATATTCTTCTTTCCTGCAAAAGAAGCAACTGCAGCTCCACCTGTATCACCTGACGTAGCGCAGATTATTGATGCTTTACTATTATCTTTTGATAAAACTTCTTCGATCATTCTAGACAATAATTGCATTGCAATATCTTTAAAAGCAAGTGTTGGGCCATGATATAATTCTAGAATGGAAGTTTTTTTATCCAAGTTATGAATTGGTGTAATTTCTGTTTTATTAAAACATTTATAGGAGTCATTGACCATCCTTCGAAGGTCTGCCTCACTGAATGTATCTTGAGTAAATAATTTTATTATTCTTAGAGCAATAGACTGGTAATCCATTTTTAATATCTCGGAGAGATCATCTTTACTTAGAGACGGAACTTGATTTGGAATATATAACCCACCATCATCTGCAAGTCCCTTCAAAAGAATATCTTCAAAAGTATATTCCTCTTTATTATTTCTTGTACTGATATAACGCATTTTCAATGATTTGATTTTCTTCTTTTTATTCTGGCATAAAAATATATAAATAATAAGCTTGTTGCAAGACCATACCATGTTATTGCATAAGAAAGGTGATTATCTGGGAATTTCAACCTAGTTTCATTTGACTGGGGAATTAATTGATTTGACGAAATTAGATCTACAAAATATGGTTCAATGCCATTAATATCAAATATTTTTTTTATATCCTCTTTTAAAATTGAGTATAAAATCTTACCATTAAAATCTGTATCTGGTGTAAAAATATTTCTTTTTTCAAAACTTCTTATATAACCGATTTGTGAATTATTGACAGGCTCTGAAGAATCTTTTGATTTGAATTCATTAATCATATCTTGAGGTACAAAGCCTCTATTAATAATAATTAAATTACCTTCGGATGAGACGAATAAGTTAAAAATCCAATATCCAGCTCCGCCATAATCTCCTCGAGGATCAGATAAATGTGTAAATACATATAGCTCTTTTTCATACCTATAATTACCTTTAAAAGAGACTTTCTTGTATATCCAATCATTCAGATTATTTTCATTTATCACTATATTCTCAAAATCTTCCACTACTAAGTTTACTCTCTTTATTTTTTCAAATAGTTGTTGTTTTTGTTCCTTTCGGTCTAATTGCCACGTACCCAATGTTACAAGAATAATAAAGCTTATCAATACAGTAGTATTTACAAGAATAATTTTTATTTTACTTTTCATATTGAGTGTTTTTTCTTTTTTTATCTAATTTATATCCTAAACATAAAAAATAGGCTTTTATTGGCCTCGTGAATAATATGGATAAAACAATAGTAGCGGGTATCCAAATAATCATCTGTAGAAATAATGATGGCTGGTATTGTATTTCCGCAAAGACCAGTCCTGCCATTATGATAATACCAACAACAAGTATTACAAAAAAATTATCAGCATCGCCAAGATTATATTTTGAGAAATCTTCCGAACATATATGACAATCTTTCTTTAGTATTATTATTTTATGAAAGATACTTGCTTTTAAACACGATGGGCAAAGGCCTAAAATAAGAGTTTTTAGAATATATAATATTGGTTTTTGTCTATTCACTTAAAAAACTTTAAGATACATTCCTAATGGGGAACTATATCCCCTGCTCCCCATACATATATGGCAGCAAAAAGGAATAACCATACAACGTCAACAAAATGCCAATACCAAGCAGCGGCTTCGAAACCAAAATGCTGATCTTTATTAAAATGCCCGGCTTTGACCCTAAAGCTACAAACTAGTAGAAAAATAGTTCCTACTAATACATGAAAACCATGAAAACCAGTAGCCATAAAAAAAGTAGCTCCATAAATATGCCCGGAAAAATTGAAGGCTGCATGGCTATATTCGTATGCCTGTACACAAGTAAAAATTGCACCAAGTCCAACTGTTAATAATAATCCAATTCTTAAACCTTTTCGATCATCATGAAGTAAAGAGTGATGCGCCCAAGTTACAGCTGTTCCAGATGTTAGCAAGATTAAAGTATTAAGCAGAGGTAGATGCCATGGATCAAAAGTCGCAATTGCATCTGGCGGCCAGTGACCCCCCGTCAATTCAGTTCTTAAATACTGCGGAATATCACCCGCATAAAGTGATGCATCAAAGTATGACCAAAACCAAGCCACAAAGAACATAACCTCTGAAGCGATAAACATTATCATCCCATACCTTAAGTGAATTTGAACAACAGGCGTATGATCACCATTGTGAGCTTCTTTAATCACTTCTCTCCACCACCCATACATTGTAAATAGAACTGCTATTAAGCCTAAGATCAAAAGCCAATAACTGTCTTGGTGAAAATATATAACAGCGCCAATGGCAGTCACAAAAGCTGATACAGATCCAATCACAGGCCAAGGACTTGGGTCTACTAAATGATAATCATGATTTTTTGAATCTAGTTCGCTCATTTTGATGATCTTACAATTTGATGATAGCTTCGATTTTGGTACATTATATACAATATTTTATTACAATAAATCCTTATTTTTAAAAAAAGTATACGAAATTGTAATCGTATCAACATTTTTTAATTCCTTGTCTCTATCTATTGCTGGGTCGATGTAATAGGTTAATGGCATCTCAATTTTTTCATTGGGTTCAAGCTCCTGCCCATTAAAGCAAAAACACTCAACTTTCAATACATATGCTGCAGCTTCGGCAGGAATTATATTATAAGTTGCAACTCCATTTGTCTTATTAGAAGATAAATTCTTTGCATTATAATACGTGTATTTATTACCCCCGCTTGTGATACTATCTACTTTCTTTTCAGGCTCAACCTCCCAGTTCAGATCATTTGAAACATTAACATCGTATCTTATCAAAAACTCTCTTTCTCCGATGTCTGAAGTAACCAAATTAACAACTCGTGGAGCCCCTTTATAACCCGTGACTTTACAAAATAAATCATACAAAGGTACTGCTGCCAATGAGAGTGCTCCCATGAAGAATACAATTGAAACACATAACAAAAGTATCTTTGTATTTTTTTGAGTATTTTTCATAATATTAATTTATCATCTAGGAAATATTTGAAGTGATACGAACTACGGTTGTGAAAAAGAAAACCAATACTAATGCAAATAATATTACAGCAATTGCTATTGATTTTTTCTTTCTATTAGCAATGAAATAATCCAACTCACTATCCTTTTTTTTTATTTCTTTATCATCTGGCATTAATAAAAATCCTTTCAGTTGTAATAAGAATAAGTATAATCCACTAAAAAAATCATAAAGACCATAAATAAATAATAAATAGAATATATAAATAATTTTTTTGAATAGTTTTTTATTGATTTATCATTTTTCGACACATAGAGCTGTGCTGCCAAAAAGACGAAAGTTAGACTAAGGATAGAGACTGGTATGAGATAAATAATAGACACCATATCAATAAAATATGGAGAAATTGCTGTAAAAGACATAATAATAGAGTAAATAAGTATTCGATTGATTGTAACTTTATTACCCATTACATTTGGCATCATTGGTATATTTGCCTTTTCATACTCATTGGAAGTTATAATTGCTAATGCCCAGAAATGCGGCGGAGTCCACAAAAAGATAATTAAAAATAATAAAATAGGCTCTAGTGTTATTGATGCCTCAGTAGATATCCAACCAATAACAGGAGGAAATGCACCTGCTGCGCCTCCAATAACAATATTCTGTATAGTTTTTCTTTTTAACCAAATCGTATATATGAAAACATAAAAAAAAATAGTAAATGCTAAAAATATTGCTGAGAACCAATTAATCAAAACTCCCATTACATATACCGACCCAGCAGCCATGATAATGCCATACGTTAATGCTTCAGATTTAGAGATATTTCCTGATGGTATTGGTCTATTTGAAGTTCGCTTCATGATACTATCTATGTCCGCATCAAACCACATATTTAATGCCCCTGAAGCACCGGCACCGATTGCAATACAGATAATTGCAATAAATGCTAAAAAAGGATTGATAGCCAAAGGTGATAATATTAAACCAACAAAACTTGTAAAAATTACCAAGGACATGACTCTAGGCTTCATCAAAGTCAAATAATCGTAAACAGATCCTGAAGAATACACCATTAGATGTCCCTATCACGAGTATTATAATATTTAATGATCAGCATCCCTAGTAACATCTGTAACTGCTCCTTGCAGAGACCCTGGATTTGCAAAAGATCCAAAATCAACTGGCTCTGGAAGATCTCCAAACTGATGAAATGGTGGAGGTGATGTTAGTGTCCATTCTAATGTTGAAACACCTTCACCCCAAGGGTTATCTCCTGCTGGTACTTTTTTTGCGAATGCACGATACACTCCAAATAAAAATACAAGAACTGCAAAAGATGAAATGTATGAACCTATTGATGATACATAATTCCATCCTGCGAATGCATCTGGATAGTCAACATATCTTCTTGGCATACCAGCTAGCCCGAGAAAATGTTGAGGGAAAAATATTAAATTTACACCAATAAAAGTTAACCAAAAATGAGTTTTTCCTATTATTTCCGAGTACATATATCCCGACATTTTTGGATACCAATAATACCAAGCAGCAAAAATTGCAAAGACAGCTCCCATTGATAAAACATAATGAAAATGTGCTACAACATAATAAGTGTCATGAAAAGCCCTATCTACTCCTGCATTAGCGAGAATCACACCAGTGACTCCACCAATAGTAAACAAAAATATAAACCCAATAGCCCAGAGCATAGGTGTTTTAAATTCAATTGAGCCCCCCCACATGGTTGCTATCCACGAGAAGATTTTTATTCCTGTAGGAACTGCAATAATCATAGTCGCCGCAACAAAGTAAGCTTGTGTATTTACGCTTAGACCAACTGTATACATATGATGTGCCCAAACAACGAATCCGATTAAACCAATTGCCACCATTGCATAGGCCATACCTAAATAACCAAAAACTGGTTTTCTAGAGAAAGTTGAAATTATATGACTGATCATTCCAAATCCTGGCAAAATCAAAATGTAAACTTCTGGATGACCAAAAAACCAGAATAAGTGCTGGAATAAAATTGGATCACCACCTCCTGCTGGATCAAAGAACGTTGTGCCAAAATTCCTGTCCGTTAATAACATAGTAATTGCACCTGCAAGCACGGGTAAAGATAAGAGAAGTAAAAAAGCTGTGACGAGAACAGACCACACAAATAGAGGCATTTTGTGCATTGTCATACCTGGTGTTCTCATATTAAGAATTGTAGTTATGAAATTAATAGCACCAAGGATTGATGAAGCACCTGCTACGTGAAGAGCTAATATTGCAAAATCCATTGCAGGACCTGGCTGACCCATGGTTGATAAAGGTGGATAAATAGTCCAGCCTCCCCCAACTCCGTTAGCCCCCGGAGGACCTGGAACAAACATTGAAATTACCAAAAGAGCAAGTGCTGGAGGTAGTAGCCAGAATGATACATTATTCATTCTCGGAAAAGCCATATCAGGAGCGCCTATCATAAGAGGAACAAACCAGTTTCCAAAGCCACCGATCATGGCAGGCATTACCATGAAGAAGATCATGATTAATCCGTGCCCAGTTGTAAAGACATTATAGACATGAGGATCTCCAAATATTTGCAATCCAGGATTTTGAAGCTCTAACCTCATGAAAAGCGAGAGTACTCCCCCAAATACTCCACTTGTAATTGCAAAAATAAGATACATAGTACCTATATCCTTGTGATTTGTGGAATATAACCAACGTTTTAAACCAGTTGGATTTGAATGATGTGATGTCGCTTCGCTATACATGCGCTTCCCTCTTTCTAATTAACTAATCTTACTAGTTGTTTATTGTTTTGAAAATAATTATTGTTTGCAAACTGGTCTTTGGCCATATTTAGCCAATTATTGTAATCGTTCTGTTCGAGTACGTGGACTTCAATAGGCATAAATGAGTGACGAACTCCACATAATTCCGAGCACATACCATAATAGACACCCGGTTTATCAACTTTGAACCAGGTTTCATTCAACCTGCCAGGTATTGCGTCCATTTTGACACCAAAAGATGGAACTGCCCAGTTGTGTATTACGTCGGATGATGTAATTTGCACTCTTACAACCTTCCCAGCGGGGACTACAAGAGGATTATCTACTGATAGAAGTCTTATCTTTCCCTCAGTAAGTTCTTCTTCTTCTAGTGGAAGTGAGTCAAAATATATTGCATCATTATCAGGATATTCATATCCCCAATACCATTGATAGCCAGTCGCTTTTACCGTCAAGTCCGCATCAACCGGAATTGCCTGTTGGGTGTACAAAATTCTGAATGACGGAATGGAGATTGCCACCAGAATTATAACAGGTATCACAGTCCATAAAACTTCTATTAGAGAATTATGAGATGTTTTTGATGGTTTAGGATTTTTTTTAGCACTGAATTTAAACATTACATAAATTAGTAGCAATGTAACAAATAACGCTATTGCAAGCATCACCGGAAATAGGAATAAGTTATGAAACCAAGTAATATCTACCATATTTGGTGTGGCTGCATCTTGGAATATCATCTGATAATCTTGCGGAACACCAATATTTTCAGCGGCAAATAAAGGAGAAATCATCGCAATTACCATTGTAGATTGAACAAGTATAAGTTTATAAGAAAAAATTAGATTTTTTGATAGCTTCATAGATAGTGTCCTGAATTAAAAATTATATGCAGTTTCAGTAATTTCATTTATATAGAGATAATATTTTTTACACAAGTAATCAATAGGTTAATCCTAATAAATTTTTGGAAAAAATATTTATTTTGTTAATTTGGTATTTATTTATTTCCTATTGAATTAAAATAATTTATTAAAAAAGTTATTAATCAGAGTGGAGAACAAATGTACTTTAAAAATACAAAATATTATATCTTTATTATAGCCATTTTTGTATTACTCCAAGCTCTTTTATCTAATATAAATGCAAACTCGTACGTATTAAATAAAAATAGGATTTATCTTCAAGACAAATTTATAGGATATCTTAAAGCCGAAGCGGATTTTTGGTCCGTCACATGTAAAGAGAATAATACTAAAGACTGTTCTATGAGTCAGTTTGTCAAATCTAAGAGTGACGACACGACCCTATCCATCCTGATAAATAATAAAAATTATATGTACGTGACTATTATGAATGTCTACGATACGGAGTCATTGGCAGATAAGATTACATTATTAACAAGTTCAAGGGGTATGAATTTTGATCTGGATAATAAAGATTGTTATGAAAATAGTTGTGAATATTCCATTTCAATGCAGTATCCGCTAATCGAAAAACTACTCGCAGATGATAAATTTATAATTGGTATTAAAAATTTAAAAAAAAATAATACAATTGGATATTTGATTAATTCAATTGGATTTGCTGAAATGTATAAGCTGTTAGAAAATAAATAAAAATATCACTAGTAATATTTCTTAAATTATACAATAATTATTACAAATAATCTTTTATTCTATAGGTGAAAAAATGAGAAATTTAATAGCAGTAATTCTCTTACTTGTTATGGTAAACACGATTTTTGTATCTGAGTCCGTTGGAAAATTATGTGATGGACCGGGAGGTGGTTTGCTATGTGGAGCAGGGATTGGAGGTGGAATTGGTTCCGCTATCGATGGTGATGATGGTGCGAAGGCTGGCGCATTAATTGGTGCATTAATCGGAGTAACTTCACGAATAAACGAAGCTGAAAAGCAAGGTGATAACACATCCTCAGTAAATAATAATGCTTACATAGAAAATTACATAGAAAATAATCAGATTATATCAACAGAATATCCTATAAGTATGGTCTATAATACACAAATTGCATTAATTAGTCTTGGATATTATGTCGGAGTTTATGATGGATCATTTACTCAAAATACTGCTGATGCGATTAAGAGTTATCAGCAAAATAATAGCCTGATAGCTAATGGTTTCCCATCAAAAGAACTGTATAAGCATATTAAAAATAATGTAGCTATTTTATATAGTGAAGAGTAAAAAAAATTACTTAATTGCCTCAGCAATATAAAAAGTGCATGTGCCCACCAAAGCAAGAACCATTAGCTGTAAGGGCATGTATATAACACCAATAGTAGCCAATAATGCAGCAACGTAAGAAGATATAGCAGCAAGTGTATATTGAACACAACCTGAGAGGCCTGATGCTGCTCCTGCTAATTGTGGCTTAATACTTACTATATTTGCAATAATATTTGGTATTACAATCCCATTTGAATAAGTTATGATCATCATTGCACCGAAAATAATGTAAATATTAATAACTCCAGAGAGGAATATAATAAGCATTAATATTGATCCGATTATTGTACCAAATACAGCGTAACTTATCATCCTAAGCGATCCAAGTCGTTCCGATAATCTTGCTGTGGTAAAACTTCCGGCCATGAAGGCTAATGAAATTAGCATAAAAGTAAATCCGTATTGAGTTGGTGTGAAATCTAATTTTTGGATAACCAAGAATGGTGCAACCCCTAAGAATGTGAAGAACATGGAATTAGAGCATGCCATAGTTATGGTATAGAATATAAATTTCGGTAATTTCAATAACTCGTTAAAACTTCCAACCAGAGATCTTATATCACCCTTTATTCTATTATCAGTTTTTGTTTCTGGTAAATTGATATAAATATTTATCAGTAATACACATCCAACAAAAAACATTAGATAAAATATACTCCTCCAACCAAATATATCTTCTAGTAATCCTCCAACGGGCGGTGCAACCATTGGGGCTATCACCATTACTGAAGTTACGTATCCTAATGCACTTGCCGACTTCTCCCTTGAGTAGACATCTCTAATAATTGCCCTGCCCAGAACAACTCCAGCAACACCACCAAATGCTTGAATAAATCTACCAAAGATTAGTGCTTCAACTGTTGTCGCGAAACTACATATTAAAGTACCAATTAAAAAAATTATTATTCCGTACATCAATATTGATCGTCTTCCATAGGCATCAGATAGCGGCCCTATGAATATTTGGCCAATTGCCATTGAGATAATAAACGCTGATATTGCGATTTGAGCACTGGCATAACTAATATCAAAATGTATTGATAGAGAAGGTAAGGAGGGAACTATTAAATTCAGTGTTAAGGGGGCAAGACCGGTGACAGCAGCTAGTAACCAAATTGAAGGAGGGATCTTATTAATATGCTTTTCCTCTATTTATGAATTAAAATGACTATAAATATTAAGTATATCTTTTGACCATAATCTTGAATACTGCTCAATTAAATTATGTGCTTTAGTCTTCTGATTTTTTACTATTTCAAATAGCTCTTCTAAATATATATCTTCTAATTGATTTTTTGAGTCTTTTCTATTTCTATCTTTTAATCCATGCTTTGATAGATCTAATAATTCAGATAATAATTCAGATAATTCATAGTTTTTAAATTTTGCTTCAAAACCCTCACTATTTAGAGAAATATCTAATTGAACTATATCTTCAAAGGTCCATTTAGATATTATATCGTGACATGCATCTAATGAAACTTGGCTATATAAAAGTCCTGTCCATATCGCTGCCAAACTCATCACTAAATTTTGGTTTCCAGAGTCGGCACCTCGCATTTCAATAAATTTTTTTAATCGAACTTGAGGGAATAAAGTTGAAAGGTGTAACTCCCAATCTTGTATATCAGCAATATATCTTTTTCCGCTATTACTTTTGTACCCATTTAGTAGAAAGTTTCTAAAAGTAAGATTTTTGGTTTGCTCATATTTTCCTTCACGTAAAATAAAATACATTGGTATGTCTAGGGCATACTGAGTATATGTGTCAAAATTGAAGGACTTATCAAATACAAATGATAAGTAACCTGCTCTTGTAGGATCTGTATATCTCCAGACTTTACTTCTATATGAGAATAAACCTGACAAACTTCCTTCATTAAATGGACTATTATAAAACATCATGGAAATAAGAGGCTGTAACGCCATACTAACTTTAAATTTCTTTTTCATATCTATCTCAGATGAATAATCGAGATTAACCTGGGTAGTTGCAGTTCTATGCATCATATCTAATCCATTTTTTCCAACAGATGGCATATATTTTCGCATAATTGTATAGCGCTTTTTTGGAACTCTTGGCATATCACTTAGTTGCCAATCGGGACAGAAACCAATCTCTAGAGCTCCTATATCCAATTTTTTACATGCAAATTCTAATTGCTTATTATAATTTTGGATCTCGTCAAATGTTTGATGTAAATTTGAACATTTTGCTCCCGATAATTCAATTTGACCTCCTGGTTCTAGAGTAATATTTTTATCATTAGCGATATCTGTTAAACCTATGATTTTTTCTTCTTCTAGAATTGGCTTCCAAGAAAATTCGGAGATAAGTATTCTAAAAATCTCAACAATACTTTTACTACCATCATATGGCACAGGTAAAAAATTTTCTTTACCAAATAGAAATTTCTCATTTTCAGTACCAATTGTCCAATTTTCTTTTTCTTTTGAACCGGCAATGAAATAATCAATAAGATCACTTTCTGATAAAAGTTTATTCATAAAATTCTTATCTTACTTTTTTTAATTCTTTTTAAATAACAGGTCAAAGCTAACTTTCTTTAAATATCTCCAAAAGTAAATTGTATTATTGAAGCGGAAACAATAGCTGCTGTATCAGCTCTTAATATTCTTGATCCCAAAGATAATCTTACAACATTACTCAACTCAAGAATACTAGCTCTTTCAATATCAGAAAAACCTCCTTCTGGTCCAATCAAAAAAGAAATTTTTTTACCCTTTAATGAATTTATAATTTCAATTGGGTTTTTAAGTGGTGACTCTTCATCAAAAAATATTAGAGTTTTATTCTTAAATTCTTGCTTGAGTAATTCATTAAATTTAATCATTTCATTTACATTTGGTACCTGCAGAAGCCCACACTGCTCTGCGGCCTCTTTCCCCCTAAGGAAGGCTTTACTCTGATTAAATTTTCTAATATTACAGTAAGAAGTTAAGACAGGAGTAAAAGATAAGATACCCAACTCTGTAAGTTTTTCTATTATGTAATTGTGCCTATTATTATTTAATGGAGAAAAGAAGCATTCAATATTAGTATAATTAATTTGCTCTCTATTTTTATGTAGAATTTCTAATTTGATATATTTTCTAGTGATTTGGACTACTTTAGATTTCCATTCACCCTCAATACCATTGAAGAGAAATAGCTCATCGCCTGAAGATATTCTCATCACATTTTTTAAATAATGATAGTCCTCCCCATCAATTTTTATTAATAGTTGTCTCTCCAAAGTATTATTTGTAAAAAGCCTTATACTTTTGTGTGAGAGATTATTTGTTTTATTATCCATATATTTATATAATTCTTGAAATCAGGGGGTAAATCAATAATATTAAGAGAAATTATACAAGATAATATTGTGAATGCGATTAAAAAAAAAATCCGAAACTATCTTCTAATTACCCGCCTTGATAGACCAACAGGGTGGATCCTTCTATTTATACCCTGCTTATACGGTTCAGCCGCTGGATCAATTTATACAAATCAAGAAATAAATATAGAAATTATTGCTCTATTTCTCCTTGGGGCCATACTTATGAGATCTTCGGGGTGTATTTTTAATGATATAATTGATAGGAATATTGATGCTAAAGTAGAAAGAACAAAAAATAGACCTTTAGCTAATCAAAGTATGAGGATCTATGAGGCAATAGTTCTATTATGCTTACTATTATTTTTTAGTTTCTTAATATTAATAAGCTTTAATCCATTAACAATCTTTCTTGGAATCTCTTCTATGGCCCTAGTAGTAATATATCCATTCATGAAGCGGATTACGTATTGGCCACAATTATTTTTGGGCATTACATTCAATTGGGGAGTTCTTCTTGGCTGGACAGCAATATCAAATTCAGTTCAACTGGAGATGTTTCTAATTTATTTATCCTCCATTTTTTGGACATTAGGTTACGATACTGTCTATGGTTATCAAGATATAAATGATGATCAGAAGATAGGTATCAAATCTACATCCGTATTATTTGGGAAAAAATCTAAAAAAATTATTTGGTTATTTTACAGCCTTAGTTTTTTGATTATGTTAATATCTTTAATGATGATAAGTGTTAAAAATATCAGTTTATTTTTATTTCTTGGAGCTTTTTTATATACCTCATTTCTCATTAAAAGGCTTCAAATTGATGATATACAATCCTGTGCAAATTTCTTTTCAATGAACAAGTATATTGGATCCTTAATATGTGCTTCTATTTTGGTATCAATATAATAATGCCATGAAGAAAATTAAAATAAATATCAGCATATTTGTATATTCTATTTTAACAAATTTATTTAGAGTTGTAGCAAAGATTTACCTATCACTAAGGCTCAAGAACGATAAAGAAACAAGCACAAGCATTAAACAAAAACTTGCTTTGAATATGCCAGTCAAAATTCAAAAAAAAATAATTTGGATACACGCTGCAAGTGTTGGCGAAGCATATACAGGACTTACGGTTGCAGAAATTATTCTCCGTAATTTTCCAGAATTAAATATTCTTCTTACAACTAGTACAATAACTTCGGCAGAGATGATAAATAATTCAAAAAATAAGAATATTATTCATCAATTCTTACCCTTAGATATCAAAGTATATATCCTTAAATTTCTCAAGCATTGGAATCCTAAAATTTGTATATTTATGGAATCTGAAATATGGCCAAATTACTTTCTTGAAATAGAAAAAAGTAAAATTCCATTTTATATTTTAAATGCAAGACTCTCAAAAAGCAGCTACAAAAACTGGTCTAGGCAAGGCCAATTAGCATCTAAGCTTATAAATATTCCAAATATAGTTTCCTGCCAAGATAAAGAGACACTAGATAGATTAAATGACCTTAGTGCTTCTAATGCAATTCTATCAGAAAATATAAAATATGCTAATCCACCACTTCCAATTAATAAAGATGAGTATCAGAAACTTAAACAATCAATAAATGATAAAATATTCTATATAGCTGCATCTACGCATAAAAAAGAGAATGAGTTCATAATAAATAATCATGAGAAACTCCTTAGATCTTTTCCAAATCTTGTTTGTATTATAGCGCCGAGACATCCAAGTACAATTAACGAAGTAATTCAATTAGCTCGACAGAGGAGAATGAATTGGTCATATTTGCCTTCAAAAATATATGATAAAAGTACTAAATTGTTCATAGTAAATCAGATTGGTATTTTGGGCACATATTTTGCAATATCAGACTTTGCTATATTAGGTGGGTCATTCCAAAATCATGGCGGGCATAATCCTATTGAAGCACTTCAACACAATTGTAGAGTGATCCATGGTAAATACACGCAGAATTTTAGTGATATTTATCAATCTCTGGGTCAACTTAATTGTACTTATAAGATTAATATTGAAAGAGAATTATTTGAACAAATTAGTATTTTTATAAAGGATAAGAAAAAAAATAATGAGCCTCTGAGTAATCTTGAAAAAGTGATAAATAATAAAAGAGATAATGTTATAAAAGAAATCAAAAATTTGATATTTAAAGAAATTGAGGAAAGCAAAAATGAATAGACCATTTTTTTGGAAAGATAATGGTATTTTATCAAGCTTTTTAATACCAATTGGCTTTATCTACTCTTCAATATCGAAATTACACTATCATCTAAAAAAGAAATATATTTCTGATATACCAGTAGTATCTGTTGGTAGCCCTATTATTGGTGGTGGTGGAAAAACACCTGTTGTTATAGCTATTTTAAATTTTTTGATCGCTAATCAAAAAAATCCTTGCGCACTAGCCAGAGGCTATAAGGGATCTATAAAAATCCCAACTTTAATTAACAATATGCATAGCGTAAAAGATGTGGGAGATGAACCACTCTTGATTTCTAAAACTATTGACACGTATGTATCAAAAAAACGGAAAGATGCCTTAGAATTAATAAAAAAAAATGACTACAATTTTGTCGTAATGGATGATGGATTCAGAGATATTTCAATACTAAATAAGGTTAATCTTCTAGTCATTGATGGTAATACGAAACTTGATAATAATCGTCCTTTTCCATCTGGTGAATTACTTGGAATAACCAGAAAAACTATTGAAATTTCTGATGCTATAGTTCTCCTAAATGATAATAGAATTCCACAAAAAATTAAAAAAGAAATAGAAGCTATGAATAAAATCAAAATACATACATCTATAAATTATGTGTTTAGACATAGTAGTGTTAAAGATAGAATAGCTTTTTGTGGTATTGGTGTACCAAAGAAATTCTTCAGAAGCCTTGAAGATCTTGGTACCAATGTAATTGAAAAGATCACTTTTAGTAATCATCATTACTACTCTAGAAATGATGTCTATTCGCTAATAAAAATTTCAAGAAAATTTGATAAATATACTTTGATAACGACGGCAAAAGATTATGTAAGATTTAATGATATAAATGACCCCAGAAGAGAATTGAGAGAAATAATCGATGTTCTGGACATGGAAGTCAGATTTGAAGATGTTGAGAGCTTAAAGAAATTCCTATAATAATTATTTATCTGTATTAGTTTTTTTCTTATATGCTTTTAATGCAAACTCTGGAGATACATAAGCTTCTTGTTTATCTACTGACCAATATTTAATATCTGATATTTCTATTTTTTTTCCACTAATGCTGCATAATACATATTGTCCATCATGAATTACATCAAACTCACCGTGTCTATATTTTAATAAAGCCATTTTATCATCTATAGATTTATTCATAAGTTTACTACCTATTCTTTATCTTGATCTTTTTTGACATTAATCTCGCCATCTGAAAATAATATGTTGAATGAATTATAACTTTTTGATTCGTATTTTGATCCAATAATCTCCTTATCTGTTCCCCTTATGAGAGTGTATCCCCTTTTTAAGATATTCTTATAATTTAGTGACTGAAGGATTCTTTGTAATCCCTCCAATTGTTGTTTTTGCAATGGGAGTATTGAATGTATTTGATTAAAAATTCTATCAAAACGCCTTGTCATATTATCCCTTTGACCTTTGATATATTTCATTTTTTCTCTGGAGAAGAAATCAAGGTTACTCTCAAATTCTATTTTTTTTGAGAGAATATTAGTAAGTAGTGATTGTTTTGAGATTTTCGAATTTATTTTTTCAAATTGTAGATTCATATCTGTGATAAAATTTAGACCCATATAGTCTATCATATTTTCTAACTGCCTATGCTTCATACCATGCTTTTCCATTTTATCATTTAAATTTGAAAATAATAATCTTTGATTATTTTCAATTAAAGACTCTATCTCATAAATCTTTGGAAAAAGCAAATTAGCAGCACCCGTTGGAGTCGGGGCTCTTAGATCAGAGACAAAATCAATCAATGTATTATCTGTTTCATGGCCAACCGCACTTACGATTGGTATTGTTGAATTAAAAACACTCCGTACTAGCCTTTCATCATTAAATCCCCATAAATCTTCTAAGCTCCCTCCCCCTCTTGCTATAAGGATAATATCAGGTCTGTGGTTATTGGTTTCTTCTATTAAATTTATCCTATCGACCGCTTCACTAATCTCAGTTGGACATTTTACCCCCTGGACGGATACATCATAAATAGAAATATTGATAGGATAACCATTATCCTTATATACTCTCAATATATCCCTTATAACTGCCCCATGAATTGAAGTGATGATAATAATATTTCTTGGATATTTTGAAATTATCTTCTTAAATCTATTATCAAACAAACCTTCTTCCTGTAACTGTTTTTTTAATTTCTCAAAAAGAGCAAGGAGAGCCCCTTCGCCAGCTAATTCAATATTATCAACTTGTATTTGATAACTTGATATCCCCCTCTTTGAGTATGTTGTTATTTTCCCAGATACAACAACTTCTAATCCATCTTGGGGTTTTATTTTTAATTGACGATAAGCATTATTAAAAATGATTGCATTAATTACATCATCATTTTCTTTTATTTTCAAATATGCAATCCCATTTTTAATAGCGAGACCCGATACCTCGCCCTTAATTTTCACATATCCAAAGCTATCCTCAATCTTCTGCTTAATGGCAGCTGATAATTCACTTACTCCATACTCAGGAATATTTTCATTAACAAAATTCATCTAAAATATAAAATTATCAATTAACATTACGGTTTTATAGGTTAATATCAATTAGCAGATAATTCAAAATAATAAAATAATATAATGAGAATACTTTTAATTGGGAATGGAGGTAGGGAACATGCAATAGCACGATCTTTATATAATGGATCACCCTCAGACATGTTATATGCTATCCCAGGAAATCCTGGGATAAGTCAATATTGTGAATGTATTAAAATTAATCCCTTAGATTTTAAAGCTATATGTAATTTTGTTGCTATGAATAAAGTAAGATTGGTCATAATTGGTCCAGAAGTTCCAATATGCAATGGATTAACAGATTATTTGTTGGAGTTAGGAGTAAAGGTATTCGCACCCGGTGAAAAAGCCTCATTACTAGAATCGTCAAAGAAATTTACTAAAGAAATTGCTCTTGAAAATAATATTCCAACTGCTGCAGCAAAATCGTTCAATGTATATGCAGAAAGTATTGAATATTTAAAAAAGATGCAACCCCCATATGTTATTAAGGCAGATGGATTAGCTGCCGGAAAGGGTGTGGTTATATGTGACTCCTTCTTGGAGGCACAAACTGCTGTACATGATATATTTGATGGTCGTTTTGGCTTAAATCAATCAGTTCTAATTGAAGAATTCCTTGATGGTGAAGAAGTAAGTTATTTCGCTATCTCAGATGGTGAAAATATTCTCCCGTTGATGGGTGCTCAGGATCATAAAAGACTTTTAGATGGAGATAAAGGTCCAAATACTGGTGGAATGGGAGCATACTGCCCACCTCCAATCCTAACAAGAAAATTAGAAAATAAGATTATTAACCTTATATTAGAACCAACTCTAAGTGGTTTAAAAAAAAGAGGTATTTCGTATACAGGTGTTTTATTTGCTGGGCTGATGATCAGAGATGGAGAACCAAGCTTAATTGAATATAATATAAGATTTGGTGATCCTGAAACTCAAGCACTACTTATGCTCTTAAAATCAAACTTTACAGAACTTGTGCTTGATACTGTTAATGTAAATTTAAAGAATCATAAAATTCAATGGCATGATAAAAAATCCCTTACTATCGTGTTAGCCAATAAAGGATATCCACTCGAATATAATATTGATTCATCGATAACCGGCATTGAAGATGCTGAAGCGAATAAAAACATAAAAGTATTTCACGCAGGAACATCCATGGTAAATGGAGAGTTAATTGCGACAGGTGGAAGAGTTCTAAATGTGACTTCAACTGCTAACACAATTCAAGAAGCAAGAGACCAGGCCTATGAAGCCGTGGATAAAATCAGATATAAAGATAAATTTTATAGAAGAGATATTGCATGGAGGGGTATTCAGTCAGAATAATTCATCTTTTACTCTTGAAAAATAATTTTAGTAAATTTCTATTCTCTTCTTCTAATATTCCACCATATATCTCTGGTTTATAGTTAGAGGTACCTACTCCATTAGGCTTTGAGTAATCTTCGAGTATATTTCTATCGATCTCATAACTATAGGCTCCAAAATAAATACGCCGAATCCTTGCATAAGAAATTGCAAAATAACACATTGAGCATGGCTCTAGGGTTACATAAATATCGCAATTTGATAATATATTATTGGCTAACTTTGAAGATGCTAATCTTATCGCCATGATTTCTGCGTGAGAAGTTGGGTCATATAAGGTTCTTGTCATATTATGAGCTTGAGATATGATCTTTCCGTGAATGTCCGTTATGACAGCTCCAACTGGAACCTCATTATTATTTTGAGCAAGTTTTGCTTCTTCAATAGCTACTTTCATAAATTTCATGATATAACTTAACTATTAATGCTAATTTTATTTTTTATTTATATAATTAAAGTTATGCCTAATAATCCAAATTACAAAATAGAAAATCAACGTATTGCCAAAATAATATCTCGTTCTGGTGCCTACTCTCGAAGAGATGCAGAAAAATTAATCATAGATCGTAGAATAAAAATAAATGGGGAGCTAGTTCTGTCTCCAATAACTTTTGTAACTAGCAGAGACACTATATCCATTGATGACAAGGTCCTCTCTTATGAATTAACCACAAAAATCTGGATTCTAAATAAGCCCAAGGGTTACATAACAACAACAAAAGATCCACAAAAGCGAGAAACTGTCTTCAGCTTATTACCAAGAAAAGTTAATCACCTCATATCTATTGGAAGACTAGATATAAATACTGAAGGGTTATTACTATTCACAAATAATGGAGATTTATCCAGATTTATGGAGCACCCCAGAAGTAAATTGATAAGAAGGTATAAGATTAAGACTCGAGGAAAACTAGAGCAAAAGCTTGTAGATAAAATGTGTGGTGAAATAATAATTGAGCATATAAAATATAACATAATTTCTGCAAGTATATTATCTTACAGCGAGGCGAACACTTGGCTTCAAATTGAGATATCAGAGGGAAAGAACAGAGAAATTAGAAAAATTTGTCAATATTTTAATCTTCAAATAAATAGGCTTATCCGAACAAAATTTGGACCATTCGAACTTGGTAATATTCAAAAAGGACATTTTGTTGAAATTGATTATAAAATTGTAAATCAAAGATTAAAAAAAATTGGTTTTAATATAAGGTAATACCCATGAGAGTTATATCTGGTATCGCTAAAGGAAAAAAATTAGTCTCAAGTAATGACAAAAAAATTAGACCAACATCTGATAAAGTTAAGATGGCAATATATAATATTATTGAGCATGGGAACATAAGCTTTTCGCTTTATAATAAAAATGTTTTGGATCTTTTTTCTGGTTCTGGAAGCCTGGGAATTGAAGCTCTTTCAAGAGGCTCAGCCCATTGCTTATTTGTAGATATTAGTAAGATATCGCAACAAATTTGTCGTACAAATTTAGAAAATTGTAATTTATTAAACAAATCAAATAACTTAGTTTTTAATATTAGTAATTCAAAAAAATTTGAATCTGAAAAAAAATTTGATCTTATTTTTGCAGATCCGCCATATAATAAAAATTATATCAGTACAGTATTTGCATTCATATTGAAAAATGAACTTTTAAATAAAAATGGGCTACTTGTGGTTGAAGAAGATAAGAAAAGTAAAATTATTGAAGATGAATATTTTGAGTTAATCTATAAAAAAATATATGGAAACTCTCAAGTTCTTTTCTTTCAATTAAAGTTACGTTCTCTCAAATAATTTCTCTATCTCCTCTTGGCTAAGGTAAATATGTGAGGGTCGACCATGATTGCACTGTCCTGAGTCTGGTGTAACTTCAATTTCTCTTAATAAAGCATTCATTTCATCAATATTTAATTGTCTTCCACTCCTAATTGATCCATAGCAAGCGATCCTTGAGAGGATTAAGTTTAATCTATCATCAAAGTTTTTTAGTAAAAAATCATCATTAATACAATCCAATATATCATTAATAAGATCCTTTAAATTAGCTCCAATTATTAGAGTGGGTATTGCTCTAATAATTATTTCATTACCGAAGTCTTCAATTTCAATTCCAAAACTCAATAAATCAGAATCTACAGATAGTATTTTTTCTTTATCTATCTGACTTAAATTATGGATATAGGGTATTAAAAGTGTTTGTCTTTCTATCTCATTATTATGGAAACTTAACTTCATTTTCTCATATACTATTCTCTCATGAGCCGCATGCTGGTCAACGATAATCATTCCATTCTGGTTTTGTGCCAATATATAATTCTTGAAAATTTGTGCTCTTGCAAATCCAAGAGGATAATTATTGTTTTGATTACTATTTATTAAAATATTTTTATCATTTATTTCTGAAACATCATTTATGTTTCTACTATTTGTTACCAATTCGTTGTATGTTGTGCTATCAGCCTGTATGGCCATCTCACCCTGAGTTTGGTAGAGTGAACTTTGATATTTCTCATGAATGGTATTATCATTCTTCAATGTTGATGATATATTCAAGCTTTTGGAGTTTGATTTTGCTAGTGATTTATTAATGGCAGAAATCAAGATAGATGTAACCTGCCTATCGTTGGCAAATCTAACTTCTGATTTAGCTGGGTGGACATTAACATCTACGGCATATGTTGGTATGGTTATTTTTATAATAAAAATTGGAAATCTTCCTTTGGCCAGCCTATCTTTGTAAGCCGATCTTATAGCACCAGATAATCTTCTGTCGGTTATCACGCGATTATTGACAATGATATACTGTGAATTTGAATTAGTCCTATTGTAAGCAGGTAGTCCAATATAACCCTGAATTGTGACTTCAGAACTTGTATGGTTGAGCGTGGTCATGTTATTAAGGAAATCTATTCCAAAAATATCAATAATACGATTTTCAAACAATGACTCTTTTAAAGATTCTGCACTGACCCAACTCAGATATTGTTTCCCATCTACCTCAATTTTGAAAGAGACCTCTGGGTTAGATATCGCCAGTTTCTTTAATAAATTAAGGATAGCACCTAACTCACTGCGGGCACTTTTTAAAAATTTATACCTTGCTGGTAATTTTAAAAACAAATTTTCGACAGTTACGATAGTTCCTTGATTAGATGGGGATTGTCTTATTTTTTTTTCTTCACCATAGTCGACTGTTATTTGATACCCATTATCTGATCTAACCTTAGAGATAATCCGAATCCATGAAACTGATCCAATCGATGGAAGTGCCTCACCTCTAAATCCTAGTGTATTAATTTTTTCAATATTATTTTTTTCCAATTTAGATGTAGCATGTCTCTTTATAGATAAAGCAAGATCTTCTTTTGACATACCGCAGCCATCATCTTCTATTTCTATAAACTCTTTACCACCATCTTTGATTTTTATAGATATATTTCTAGAGTTCGCATCAATTGCGTTTTCAACCAACTCTTTAACAATAGAGGATGGACGCTCAATTACTTCACCAGCTGCAATTTGGTTAATAGTATTGCTATCTAGTAATTTAATAACCATTACCATACCTCATACTGAACGATCGTTCGGTTAAAATAAACCAAAGCCACTTGCTATACCACCCATTAACCCTTTAAACACTGTAGGCATCCTATCAACAGGTGGAATTTCGTCTCGTTTTGTAGTATCTACGCTACTTTCAAATTCTGTTTCACTTCCACTATTTGAGTTTTCTTTTCCATCTAAATCTATAATATCATCAATTGATAGCTCATAATTTATCTTACTCTTGCCAGAAATATCATCTGTTTCCTGAAGATTTTTTAACATCAATCGATTCAAACTAAGAGCCTCAACTTTAATAGAATTTTTTTCTTCATTCTCTACCATAATCTTATTACCAATAATTTCTCTCGTATTTAGTCTTTCAAACTCTTCTTCCAAGTCTAATGCTTGGGCATTTTCATCTTTGAGTCTTGCCAGATATTCAGTAAGGTTTTCATCTTTTATAGCCCCCTCTTCAGCATATAGTTCCTTTTTTATATTAGGATTGGCACTCTTACTATTTGCCATTAGTAGAATATCCTCTTCAGCCCTTGATATACTCGATGGGGCTTCTTCACCTAATACTAAAAGCTTAGCTTCTTCTCGGGTATTAATAAGAAAAGCAGGATCCTCATCAGATGGCGGCCTTAGCAAGTAATCTGGTGGCATTATCAATGGTTTTTTGGTAACAGTTAGAAATTCATCTGGAGGGCCTGCTTGGAATGGGCTTCCAGTAGTAGATGAAGATACAAATTCCTTTAATGAAGATCCACAACTTGGCAAAATAAGTAAACAAAGAAATAATATTCTACTATATTTGGCAAGTGACATATTCAATTTATATTATTTATTAGATAATTTAAAATTAATGTTAGGCCAAGTGAATACCAAAAGCAATAGCATTAATCCTGTTACTATATATATATCCGCAATATTGAAGACATACCAACTATATTCGTTTAAATAAAAATGAAAAAAATCTGCAACACCCGAATATAATAGCCTATCAATAATATTAGATAGTGCACCTGAAAGAATTAAAGTGAGTGATACCATTTTAAATTTAATTTTAGAACTTAATATAAACTTTGTGATCCACAGACAAATTAAAAAAGAAAAAATACAAATAAATATTTGTCCTAAATAACTCTCCTGTGGAAAAAGACCGTAGCTAAAACCTCTATTCCAAACCAGTATAATTTCAAAAAAACTAGTTACATCTATAGCTTTAATATTAAATTGCTCAAAATATCTTAATAGAAGATATTTTATCAATCTATCAAATATAAATAAGCCCATAAAAAAAATTAAGAATTTTTTTTGAATTATGTTACTAAAAATATCTATTTTATACATTTTTATTAAGGTTTATTTTCTTTTATAAACTCTCGTACTGCGTTCGCATCTCTGATTGATAAATCTGGATAATCATTATCTTTTCCAACATCCTCAGAAATTCTCCATGATCTCTGGCATTTATTACCCTTTGCATGCAATACTAAGACCCCAATATCAGGCTGATCTTCAAGAATAAAATATTTATCTGTCAATTGATCTTTCACAATTTCGGCATGGCTTGTGATACAAACTTCAGCAATATCAATATCTTGGATAAATTGTAAAATATTATCATTTTTAACACAAATCTGTATATCAGCCTCGAGACTAGAGCCAATAGTCTTATTCCTTCTTTGAATTTCTAAAGCAGCAGTGACTGTTCGCCTTAATTTGAGAATATTCTCCCATTTTTCGTTGACTTTGTTATTAATCAAACTTAACTCAGCATTATCAAATCTAGTAAGGTGAATTGACTCTTTGTCACTGTATTGATAATTTTTCCATACATCTTCCATCGTAAAGCTCAGAATTGGGGCATATAGTTTAATTATTCTGTTAAAAATTATATTTATTACATAAAGAGTAGATCGTCTCTTACTGCTTGAAAAGCTGTCACAATAGAGAGAGTCTTTTCTGATATCAAAATAAAATGCAGACAAATCTTGATTTATAAAGTTAATTAATAAAGATGTAACCTTCTTAAAGTCATATTGATCGTAAGCAATTGCTACATCATTTTGTAAATTAGTAAGTTTATGAAGCATATATTTCTCTAATTCATTAAGATCACTGTATGAGTACTCCCATTCAGAATCATAATGTGACAAGACTCCAAGCATCCATCTTATTGTATTTCTAATTTTCCTATACGAGTCTACTACTGATTTGAGAATCTCATCGCCAATTCTTTGATCATCAGTATAGTCTGTTGATGCTACCCAAAGCCTTAAGACATCAGCCCCATATTTCTTAACAATATCTTGCGGAGAAACTACATTGCCAGAAGATTTTGACATTTTTTTGCCATCTTTATCCATCGTAAAACCATGTGTAAGAAGTGCATTATATGGTGCACGACCTCTTGTTAAACTACTTTCTAATAATGATGAATGAAACCAGCCCCTGTGTTGATCACTGCCTTCCAAATAAAGATCCGCTGGCCAGTTTGCTGACGGATTTTCTTCTAATACAAATGCATGTGTTGTACCCGATTCAAACCATACATCTAGAATATCATCAACCTTTTCCCATTCTGAAAAATCTTCGATAATTCCATCTAAGAACCTCTCTTTTGCATTTTCTGCAAACCATGCATTTGCGCCTTCTTTAGAAAAAATATCTTGTATACGGCTAATTAATTTTTCTGAGCCTTCAAAAGTTGGATTCGGAATAAAAATACCAGTAGATTTATTGATAAATAAAGAAATTGGTACTCCCCATGATCTTTGCCTCGATAAAACCCAGTCTGGTCTATTCTCTATCATAGCCTTAAGTCTATTTTTGCCGCCCTCTGGGTGAAAGACTGTATTTTCGATTGACTTTATTGCTTTAACCCTCAATCCATCCTCTTTATTATCTTCCATTGATATGAACCATTGGGGTGTATTTCTAAAAATTACAGGTTTTTTTGATCTCCAAGAATGAGGATATTGATGATCAAATCGCTTTCTGGCAATTATTGAGTTAGTTTCAACAAGCTTACTAATTACGTGATCATTGGCCTTACCTTTTTTACCACTTGCATCAATTACACTAATATTATCAAATCCATCTATTTTTTTATCAAAACCACCATCTTCCTTTACAGTATATGGAATTGAACTCTCAATATTCATCTTTTCCAAATTCTTCTTATTTTTCATCCAAATTTCAAAATCGTCAATCCCGTGCCCAGGTGCAGTATGGACAAACCCAGTTCCAGTGTCATCCATCACATGATCTCCGTCTAGTAATGGTACTGAAAAGTCAAAATTCTTTAGAGAATTTCTGAATGGGTGATTGCATATAATCTTGCTTAATACTTTTACTGGGACCGACCCAATTTTCTTGAATGAAGTAACTTTTGAGATCTTCATTACTTCTTCAACAAGTGTGTCTGCAATTATTAACCTATCACCCTTTTTTGCCCACATATCCGCTTCAACTTCGGACACTTCAAATATAGAATAATTTATTTTCGATGAGTAACATATTGCCCTATTCCCTGGCATCGTCCATGGAGTTGTTGTCCATATCAATATGGAAGCATTATTGATTTGTTTAGTTATTGCTGAATCATTAAGTTCTGTTTTTTCAAGATCAATTTTAAACTTAACCCAGACAGCATCTGAAGTATAATCTAGATATTCAACTTCTGCCTCTGCGAGAGCTGTTTTTTCTATTACTGACCACATTACAGGCTTTGATCCTTGATATAGAGAACCCTGCATTGCTATTTTCAATAACTCCTTCGCGATCAATGCTTCTGATTGAAATTTCATAGTAGTGTATGGATTTTCCCAATCACCAATTACACCAAGCCTCTTAAATTCTTCTTTTTGGATATTAATCCAATGCTCTGCAAAATCTCTACACTCATCCCTAAACTTATTTACCGGAATTAAATCCTTATCCATGCCTTTATTTCTGTATTTCTCTTCAACCTTCCATTCTATTGGCAAACCATGACAATCCCATCCAGGAATATAAGATACATCATAATTCATCATAAACTTTGACCGAACAATTAAATCTTTCAGTATCTTATTTAAGGCATGACCGATGTGTAAGTTTCCATTTGCGTATGGAGGGCCGTCATGAAGAGTAAATTTTTCTCTACCACTAGAAATTCTTATATTTTCATTATATAGATCCAACTTTTGCCAATATTTTAATACTTCAGGTTCAGCATCTGGAAGATTTGCGCGCATGGCAAAATCTGTTTTTGGAAGCAGTATAGTGTCTGCCCAACTTTTTACATCTTCAATTTTTTTATTCATCTATGCCACATTTTTAATTATTTATCTAATAAACTAAATTTTTTGTCATAGTATTGCAATTTAATTAAAACATTTTCACAGTCAATTTTCATTTGATTTTTTAATTTATTATCGCTCTCATATGTCTGATCATATCTTACAAAATCAATAAATTCTACCTTGACTTCATGATCATAAATATTGCTATTAAAATCAAATATATAGGTCTCTAAGAATTCTTCAGTTCCGTCATAAGTTGGTCTTTTTCCATAATATGTGGCGCCTTGATATCGCTTTGAGTCTATATATACATTTGTTGCATATATTCCGTGTGCAAATTTAATTGAACCGTCTAATCTTATATTGATTGTTGGATATCCTATTTGATTACCTTTATTCGCACCAGTTATTACAACACCCATTGTATACCAATAATGCCCCAGCATTTTATTTGCTTCGGCAATATTCCCCTGCAATAAATATTCTCTGATTGAAGAAGATGAATAAGTCTTTGACAAACTATTTGCTTGTTTTTCAATTACGTCAAAACCTATGTCATTCTCTTTAGATAGATCTCTGAGTATTTCTATATTTCCGGACCTCTTGTATCCAAATTTAAAATCTGACCCTACTATTATGTGAGAGACGTTTATACCATTCTTAAGCACATGATTAAAAAAAACATCTGGTGGCATCAAAGATAAATGTTGATTAAATTTAATTTTAAATAAAATATCCAGATCTTGCCTACTGAGAATATCTTGCTTTGTAACTTCATCATTTATTTGTGAGAAATTTTTCTCGCCTGAGAAGAAAACTCGTGGATGTGGCGTGAATGTGATCAGTCCTGCCAAACGGGCATTTTGATTGGCCAATTGAACTACTTTTCTTATAAGAGCTTTGTGGCCATTATGGATACCATCAAAATTACCAATTGCAACAACTGATTTATGGTATTCCTGATTAAGGTCGGTATAATTTTCTATGATTTTCATGCTGGCACTTATTTATATGTAATTGAAAAAATCCAATTCACGTTGAATATATTTTGGCATTTTTATGTTTATATTATTTTCTTGAATAAAGTTGATAATTATATTTCTCTCAAATTCACTATTACCAATATATTCATCTAATTGTTCCTTATGTACGCCATCCGTAATAAATAATGTATCAATATCATTCATACTTGCTCCCATAATATCAGTATACAAACCATCACCAATTGCAAGTACTTGTTTTTTTGAAATTTGTTTACCAAGTATTTGATTTGCCCTTTTTATGACTTGATCATAAATAATTGAGTATGGTTTCCCAAAATAAACAACCTTTCCACCTACTTCTTCATATCTTTGAGCAATTAGACCAGCACAAGGCAAAATAGTGGAACCTTTATTAACATATAAATCTGGATTTGCGCAATGCAGTGTTATTGATCTCTCTTTAAGATTATTTAAGATACTTTCATAATCTTCAATTGACTCATTGTACTCATCAAAAAAACCTGTACAAATACAATCATCACAATTTTCAAAATTAACTTTGTTTATTTTTATATTATCGAATAGTGAGTTATCTTTGGCAGGACCTAAATGATATAAAGGAGATGAATTAAGAGTATTTAGCCACTCGAAAGTACAATCTCCCGAAGAGACAATATATTGACAAATACCACTATCAATTCCCATTTTTAGCAAGTAATCTCTAACATTCTTTGATCTTCTTGGTGCATTCGTTAGAAGAATGACTAGTCCTCCTTTATCAATAAAATCTTTTAAAAACTTTACCGCTCTGGGAAAGTAATTTTTTCCATTATGCAACACTCCCCATATGTCACAGATGATCACCTCGTAATGATTATTCATATTTTTTTCTACTGGCTATCCATATTATCTATGAATTTTTTACATTAAATACTTAAATTAGTAATATTATAGAAAATTACTATACATTTGCTAATTTATCGCAATAAAAAAATCTTGTTATACATCTATTGACAAATTATCTGCGAGAACTTATATGTACATTAGCACTTCATTAGGGTGAGTGCTAAAATAATTTTATATTTTAACAAACAAAGTATTGGAGAATAGAAAATGAGCTTTCGTCCTTTGCACGACCGCGTACTAGTACGTCGAGTCGATGAAGATGAGAAAACATCTGGTGGAATTATAATTCCAGACACAGCAAAAGAAAAACCAAGCCAAGGTGAAGTTGTATCAGTTGGTCCAGGTGAAAGAGATGATAATGGAAAAAGAGTCGCTCTTGACGTAAAAAAAGGAGATAAAGTACTCTTTGGTAAATGGTCAGGAACCGAAGTCAAAGTTGGTGATGAAGAACTCTTAATTATGAAAGAGTCTGATATCATGGGCATTGTAGAATAAATTTTTAAATTAGAGAGGAATAAATAATGTCTGCTAAAGAAGTTAAGTTTTCTGCTGACGCGCGTGATAGAATGTTAACTGGTGTTAATACTCTTGCTGATGCGGTTAAAGTTACATTAGGACCAAAAGGTCGTAATGTTGTAATAGATAAATCATTTGGTGCTCCAAGGATCACTAAAGACGGAGTGACTGTTGCAAAAGATATTGAACTAAAAGATAAGTTTGAAAATATGGGTGCTCAAATGTTAAGAGAAGTAGCATCAAAAACTAATGATGTTGCAGGTGACGGAACCACAACAGCTACAGTTCTAGCACAAGCAATTGTTAGAGAAGGTGTTAAGTCTGTCGCTGCTGGCATGAACCCAATGGATTTAAAAAGAGGAGTTGAACTTGCTGTAAACGTAGCAATATCTGACTTAACCAGTAAATCAAAGAAAATTAAAGGTACAGATGAAGTATCTCAAGTTGGAACGATATCTGCTAATGGTGAAGCTATTATCGGTGAGAAAATTGCCGAAGCTATGCAAGTTGTCGGTAATGATGGTGTAATAACTGTAGAGGAATCCAAAGCTCTAGAATTTGAACTAGATACTGTTGAAGGTATGTTATTCGATAGAGGTTATTTATCTCCGTATTTCATCACAAACGCTGAGAAAATGATTTGTGACTTAGAAGATCCATATATTCTTCTATTTGAAAAGAAACTTTCAACTTTACAACCAATGTTACCTATTCTTGAACAAGTAGTTCAAAATGGTAAACCACTTCTTATAATTGCGGAAGATGTTGAAGGTGAAGCTTTAGCAACGCTAGTTGTAAATAAGTTACGTGGCGGTCTAAAAGTTTCTGCAGTAAAGGCTCCTGGATTTGGCGATAGAAGGAAAGCAATGCTTGAAGATATTGCCATCCTAACAGGCGGCCAAGTAATATCAGAAGATATTGGTATCAAGCTTGAAACAGTTTCTCTTGAAATGCTTGGACATGCAAAGAGAGTTTCAATCACAAAGGAAGAGACAACAATCATTGATGGTTCAGGTGAAAAGAGTGATATACAATCTCGTGTAAGTCAAATACGTTCGCAAATTGAAGATACATCTTCTGATTATGATAAAGAGAAACTTCAAGAGAGACTTGCAAAACTATCTGGAGGTGTAGCCGTAATCAAAGTTGGTGGTGCTACAGAAATTGAAGTAAAAGAGAAAAAAGACCGTGTTGATGATGCATTAAATGCAACACGTGCAGCTGTTGAAGAGGGAGTCCTTCCAGGCGGAGGAGTCGCACTTTTAAGATGTACTGACGCGGTAAGAAAAATATCTGATGCTAACCCTGATATACAGGCTGGTATCAATATTGTTCTCAAAGCTCTAGAAGCTCCAATCAGACAAATTGTTGAAAATGCTGGTGTAGAAGGTTCAATTGTAGTTTCAAAAGTTCTTGAGAATAAAAGCCATAGTTTTGGTTTTGATGCACAAACAGAAACTTATACTGACCTTGTTAAAGCCGGTATAATTGACCCAACTAAAGTAGTAAGAACAGCTCTTCAAGATGCTTCATCCGTTGCAAGCCTTCTTATTACAACAGAGGCAATGATTGGTGATCTTCCAGATGATAATTCGTCAGCACCTGCAATGCCTGGTGGAATGCCAGACATGGGTGGTATGGGCGGAATGATGTAGATCATTACCCAAGCACAAAAATATTACCCCTTTAAATAATAATTTAAAGGGGTTTTTTTTGAAAACTGAGTATCTTACTTTGTATATTAGCAACAGAATCTTTGCTGACTTCTAATAAACCTAAAATTTCCTCTAACATATCTAGTTTTGACTTATTCCAAGCTGAATTAAAGCTTGCAAATATACAGGCTTGACTTTTTAGTATTGTACCAGAATCTAACCTTTTCAATTGATTAGCTTTTAGTGTGGATCCTGTACTAGTTATATCAATAATTATTTCCGAAGCTCCATATGCAGGAGCACCTTCAGTAGCTCCATGACTATCTACAAGGATATAATCTGAAAACCCCTTATTTACAAAAAATTCACGTGAAATTTTGGGGTATTTAGTAGCAATCCTCAAACGTTTTTTATTTGTAAGCCTAAAATCATAGATTACATCTTCGAGATCTTCGAGTGATATAACATCAATCCACGATACTGGGACAGCTATTACGATATCTGCAAAGCCAAATCCTAGATTATGGGCCAAAGCAACATTATTTTCAGTATCATAAATATTTTCATGGACTAAATCTAGACCTGTTATACCCAAATCAATGCTACCTTTTAACAATTCGAGTGTTATTTCTTTTGGTGATAAAAAGACTATATCTACTCCTGCAATCTCTAATATCTTACCCCTATAATCACGATCTCCCTTATCCCGTATGATCTCCATATTATGAGAAGAAAAGATCTTTTGTGTATCTTGCTCCAATCTACCTTTGTTTGGAATCGCAATTTTTAAATTATTTTTCATTGGAAACTTCTTCATGCAATAGTCTATCAATATATATAGAGCAACCTACGGATGGTATTGGTTCATGTGAGCCAAGTTCCTCAAAAATTTTATCGTAACGACCACCAATTGCAAGTGGGTCTATTGTTTGGCTATTCTTATTACTAATTTGAAATATTAATCCCGTATAGTATTCTACTTTTCGAGATAAAGTTGCATTAAACTTAATATTATTTAGTTCTACATTACTCTTCTCTAGCTTTTCTAATCTATCTTCAAAGTCAATTATACCTTTTGATAAATCAAGCTTATATTTATTCTGAAATTTATGCAGATTTTCTATAGTTGATTGCAGATCTTCATCTAATGATAGAAATTCTAAAATGATATCAAGGTTTGAAATATTGAGCTCCCCAATATAATTAGAGTCATACTTATTTATGAAATTAGTAACAATTTGTTCTGGTGTTCTATTTGAATATATAGATAAATCATCATATCCTGTAAATTCTTTTATAAATTCCAAGTTTGTAAGTTTATCTTTTTTATAGCTTTCGATGATTTTTTTATCTATTTTTGTATCAAATTTTCTTTTTATAATATTCTCAAGAGATTTTTTAATCTCCTTTCCACCCTGACCTTGCCAATATAGTCGCTTAATTTTATTAGTTAGGAATGAGTCAAGTTCCAGATGACTTAGTAATTGAAAAAAGAGAGAGATATCACTGATCTTAATTTCTAGCTCAAAGTTACATAATTTTGATAAAATATCATAAGTCTGGCTAATAATTTCTACTTCAGTCTTTATTTTCTCTAGAGAACCAAAATTTTCTATTCCGATTTGTCTAAACTCAGGACATGATCGGGTTTCTTCATTATCTGACGGAAATCTAAAGGCGTATCCGTCATATACGAATTTATGTGCTGAAACTTGATTATTCAAATAATTTAAGGCCAAGGGCAGTGTAAAGTCTGGTCTAAGACAAAGTTCTTCTCCGTCAGGAGCATCAGTAAACAAGAGCCTATTTCTGACATCTTCCCCCATAAAGTTCATAACAACATTAGCAGGTATTGTCATGTTTGGATTAAAAAATTTATAACCTTGTTGTATATAGAATTCCCTGATTGATTGAGGGTCAATACTCGATAACTTATTATTTTTTATTTCTTTAATCATTCTTTAAAAGCTTTGAAATTGTTTCAACTAATTCTGCTCTATTAACTTCAAATTGAATATCAGTATTTTTAATCCAATCTTCACGCGAATCAATTGATTTAGAAATTTCCTTTCCTCTTATTAAATTTTTAATCGTTACAATCCCTTTTTCTCTCTCGACAGTACCTTCAATGATAACAATTGGGGATCTTCTTTTATCGGCATACTTCATTTGCGCCTTCATACCTGATGATCCAACATATACTTCCGCTGAGATATTGCTATCCCGTAAATCCTTCGCAATCTGATAATAACTATAGCTATATTCATTATCCATCTTGAGTACTAGAATTGGACCATTTTTTACTTTGTCCGATTTAAATTCAGCCATCTGTAAAATAGTTACAAGTCGACTTATGCCTATTGAAAAACCAACAGCACCTATTTGATCCTTTCTAAACCTTGAAATTAGATTATCATATCTACCTCCTCCCCCAATTGAACCAATTATTGGAAGGTCTTTATCATTATCTTTTTGGAATTGAAGATTAGCTTCAAAAATAGTACCTGTATAATACTCAAGGCCACGAACTATTGAACTATCAAATGAAATTTCATCTAAGTAATCTAATTTTTCCAATAAATTATCTATTTCTGTTAGATCTTTTATAGCTTCTTGTCCGGTATCTGTTTGATTTACAATCTCATCTGCTTGAGTAATGAATTTCTTTCTATCTTGATTATCGATTGATAAAAAATCTAATATTTTACTTATACTGACCGGAGATAATTCAGCACCTTTTGTAAAATCACCTGAGTCATCTTTACGTCCAGTATCCAACAATTTCTCTACACCGCCAACACCGACTCTATCCAGTTTATCTATTGCTCTTAATATTATTAATCTTCGAGCATCATTGATTGGCTCGTTAACAGCTATTAGCTGAAGAATAGAGTCTAATAACTTTCGATTTGAGACTTTAATTCTATAACTATTTTTATCAAGTCCGAGTATCCGCATACAATCACATGCAAGCATTATTAGTTCACTATCAGCAAGATTATTATCGGCACCTATAATATCAGCATCTAATTGAACAAATTCCCTAAACCTTCCAGGCCCAGGTTTTTCGTTCCTCCAGACACTCCCAACTTGAAATCTTTTATATGGTTTTGTAATTTTATCATAATTCTCACCCACATAGCGAGCTAGTGGTGCGGTAAGGTCATATCGGAGTGAGAGCCATTTTTCATCATCATCCAGAAATGAGAAAACACCAGCATTTGGTCTATCTTGGTCTGGTAAAAATTTTCCAATAGCATCACTGTACTCGAAAGCCGGTGTTGATAATTCCTCGAATCCATATGACTCATAAACTTTTGATATTTTATCAATTATGCTTCTCGATAATCTGAGTTCTGAACTATTTATATCCCTCTGCCCCCGAGGTAAGCATGCTTTTATGATATCTTTTGAATTAATATTTGACATTTGCTAGGTACAAGAATTTTTATTTAAAAAGTAGTTTTAAAAATTATACTAGATTTTCATTTTTACAAGAAAATTATTAAAATTATGATAACAGAATATATATATATTTATTAGAATAATAATCTATTTTATATCTTTTACATATTGAATTTAGAATAAAATACTTATAATATACTATATATGAAAATATATTACTAAAGTAAGAGAGTATAAAAATGGCAAAGCTAGATAGAATTGATAGAAAAATATTAAATATTTTGCAAGAAGATTGTACTATGGCTGTTTCCGAAATTTCTGCAAAAGTTGCCTTATCTTCAACACCCTGCTGGAGAAGAATTCAAAGAATGGAGAAGGAGGGAATAATCGCTAAAAGAGTTGCTCTTTTAGATCCAAAAAAAATAAACGCTGAAGTTACAGCCTTTGTTGCGATCAAGACAAATCAACACAGCAATCAGTGGCTAAATGCATTTAAAAAAGTTTTGCATCCCTTCCCTGAAGTAGTAGAATTTTATCGAATGGCAGGTGATATAGATTACTTACTAAGAGTTGTTGTCCCTGATATTGCAAGTTTTGATAAATTTTATAAAAATTTAATGGACAGAATTGACCTCACAGATGTATCTACAAGCTTTTCAATGGAGCAAATAAAGTACACCACGGCCCTTCCTCTCAATTATACAGAGGAAGCAACTGTAATAAAGAATGATGATCTGGCCTGATTTAGCCGCCTGTGACTGACATGTGTCTGCTGACAGCTGGCTGTGAGTTGTACTTATCAATCTTAAAGTCATGACTTATTGGTTTCATTCTGATTGATTGATATATTAGGTTAATTATATCATCATCTGTTGCCTTTGACCTCATAAGGCTATTGAAATCTACAGAGTCATCTTGACCCAAACACATATACATTTTACCTGTACATGTTATTCTCACCCTGTTGCAATCAGCGCAAAAATTGTGGCTCAGCGGAGTTATTAACCCTAATATACCGCCTGTTTCCTTGCAAATATAATACCGCGATGGACCACCAGTTTTATATTCACAACTACTTAAAGTAAAATATTTTTCAAGGGTTGCTCTATAAGCTGAAAGTGAGAGGTAATTTTCGGTTCTATCACCATCTATATCACCCATAGGCATGGTTTCAATAAGTGTTATATCCATATCATTATCATGAGCCCATTTAATAATATCGGGTATCTCTTTATCATTTAACCCTTTTAATGCAACGGTATTTATTTTGATTCTGAGACCAGCTTTCTTTGCAACCGTAATACCCTCAATTACTTTTCTTAAGTCGCCCCATCTAGTTATCTTCTTAAACATATCCTCATTTAAGGTATCTATTGATACGTTTATCCTATTAACATTATTTTTTACTAGATCATAAGCATATTTTGAGAGCTGACTTCCGTTTGAAGTCAATGTCAACTCATCCAAAAAATTACCATTAATTTTTTTTGATAGCTGCTCTATCAGCCACATAATATTCTTCCTTACAAGAGGTTCCCCTCCAGTAAGCCTAATTTTTTTGATACCACAATCAATAAATAGTGAAGCCAATCTGTATAGCTCCTCTAATGTAAGAAGATTAACCTTAGGTAAAAAAGTCATATTCTCTGCCATGCAATAAACACATCTGAAATCACATCTATCTGTAACGGATATTCTCAAATAATCTATATTTCTATTGAAAGGATCCACAAGACTAGCCTTATGATCAGTATCTATAAAATTTTTTACCATAGTTCATATAATAACAAACTTCTTGTAATAAATAAATTCAATTTATATGATATGTTCATTATTAAATATTAATAAAAAAATAATGTCGTTGAATAAAATATTTGAAAATGCAAGTCATGCCCTAGATGGTATACTATTTGACGGAATGACCATTCTCTCAGGGGGTTTTGGTGTTTCTGGTATTGCAGAAAATTTAACTGAGGAAATAAAAAATAGTAAAGTTAAAGAATTAACTGTTGTATCAAACAATTGTGGAATTGATGGGTATGGTTTAGGAACTCTGTTACAAACACGGCAAATTAAAAAAATGATTTCTTCCTATGTTGGTGAAAATAAACTCTTTGAAGAACAATATCTTAATGGAGACTTAGAATTAGAATTTTCTCCGCAAGGTACACTTGCCGAGAGATGTCGAGCTGGAGGATCAGGAATACCAGCTTTTTATACAAAAACTGGTATTGGGACAATTGTTGCCGAGGGCAAAGAAATTAAATCAATTGATGGGGTAGAGTATCTACTTGAGAAAGCTATTAAGGGTGACTTAGCAATTATAAAGGCTTGGAAAGCTGATTATTCAGGAAATCTAGTATTCAGAAAAACTGCAAGAAATTTTAACCCACCAATGGCAAAAGCAGGAAAAATATGTGTTGTCGAGGTTGAAGAGTTAGTAAAAACAGGTGATCTTGATCCGGATCACATACACTTACCTGGTATCTACGTAGACAGAGTTTTTCAGGGTAAATATCTGGAAAAGAAAATCGAATTTATTACACTGAGAGAGGAATAAGAAGCTATGCCTTGGACAAGAGAGGATATATGTAAAATTGCAGCACTTGAACTGAAGGATGGTTATTATTGTAATCTTGGTATTGGGATGCCTACAAAAGTTGCAAATTATATTCCAGATACCATCAATGTAACTTTGCAATCAGAGAATGGAATGCTTGGAATGGGTCCCTTCCCATCCAAAAATGAGGTGGATGCTGATATAATTAATGCAGGGAAACAAACAATCACGGAACTCCCTGAAACCTCCTACTTCGATAGCTCCGAGTCATTTGCTATGATAAGAGGCGGACATATAGATTTATCTATACTTGGTGCCCTGCAGGTATCTGAAAACGGTGATTTAGCAAATTGGATGGTTCCTGGAAAAATGGTTAAAGGTATGGGTGGCGCTATGGATTTAGTGGCTGGTGTAAAGAAAGTTTTGATTTTAATGGAACACACAGCAAAAGATGGCCAACCAAAATTACTTGAAGAATGTACACTACCCCTAACAGGGAGAGGAGTTGTGGATAAGGTGATTACAGAGCTCGGTGTCTTTGAAATATCAAGTTGCAGATTGAAAGTACTACAAATAGCTCCAAATGTATCACTTGATGAAATAAAATCAAAAACTCATGCTAGAATACAAGATTAGATAACCAGGTATTATTTTTCAAGATGGTAGAAATAGTCTGGTTCAAACGTGATCTAAGAATAAAAGATCATCAGCCACTCCACGATGCATCCCTGATAGGATCCGTAATTCCCTTATATATAATAGAACCCGATCTCTGGAAACAACCGGATGTTAGTGATAGACAATATGATTTTCTATGCGAGTCACTAGAGGATCTTACTCAATCTCTTCAAAAATTAGGTCAAGAAATGATAATTAGAGTTGGTAATGCTGAAGAAATATTCATAAATTTGATAAACCAGTACGCCGTAAAAAATGTATGGTCTCATCAAGAAACATGGAATGACTGGACTTATCAAAGAGATATAAAATTAAGAAAATTATTTAGAGTAAATAATGTTAATTGGAATGAGCTTCCTATCAATGGAGTTGCACGTCTATTAAAATACAGGAAAGACTGGGCGAGGTTATTTTATCAGGAGATGAATAAGGAACCTTTTCAACATCCAAGTAAGCTAAAAAAAATTAATATAGTCTCTGAAGATATTCCAAGTGCTAAAAGCTTAGGAATTGAAAAAATAAATTATTTATTTAGGCAAAAGGGTGGTGAGATGCAAGCTTATCAAGTTATGGACAGCTTCTTGAATGAAAGGTCTTATGATTATTCAAAAAATATATCCTCCCCCCTATACTCAGCTGACTCATGTTCTAGGCTATCAACTTACCTTGCTTTTGGGAATATCTCACTAAAACAAATATTTTATGAGACAAATAAGTTTATTGACGAAAATAAAAAAAATAAATCAATGACAAATATAAATATACGGTCAATCAATGCCTTTAAAAGTCGTCTAAGATGGAGGTCACATTTTATACAAAAATTAGAAGATCAACCTAATATTGAATATAAAAATTTGCATAGTGCTTATGATGGGCTGAGAGAGAATGACTTTAATGAAGAACTGTATTATAAATGGTGTACTGGTCAAACAGGTTTTCCCTTTGTAGATGCTTGTATGAGATCTCTTATTAATACTGGGTGGATAAATTTCAGAATGAGAGCAATGTTGGTAAGTTTTGCTGCAAATAACTTATGGTTGGATTGGAAGAAATTTTCTCATTTTTTATCTAAGATATTCACAGACTATGAACCTGGAATTCATTACTATCAATTGCAAATGCAATCAGGTACTACAGGTATAAATACAGTAAGAATTTACAATCCAATCAAACAAAGTTACGACCAAGACCAAGATGGAATATTTATAAAGCGTTGGGTAAGTGAATTAGAGAATCACCCAATTGAAATGATCCATGAGCCCTGGAAAAGTCCATTATTTAAGAGTAATTACGTGGAGCCAATAATAAATGAAGTAGAAACAAGAAAGAATGCCGCTTCTAAATTGTATGCACTCAAAGCACAGATACGAAATTCAGATAATACAAAAAAAATTATTCAAAAGCATGTAGGTTGATACTAACAGTTTTAATTTTTTTTTCTTAGATATCAAAAATGAAGATGATAAATTTGATAAAATGTTTCTATCGCAGTTATAAAATTTGGAGATAATTACCTTTATTTTTAATTGATTTATACAGTATCTATGAAAATCATTTAAGTCACTGAACGCCTACTACATGTTGATTAAAAACAAAGTTAGGAACCTATACTCCGCATAAGAACGCGATTTATGAAAATAATTGGTACTATACCAACTGCAACAATGGTCATAGCTGGAAGGGCTGCATCTTCTAGGGCAGACAGAGAGGCATAAGTATAGACATGAGTTGCTAAAGTATCAAAATTGAATGGTCTTAGAAGTAAAGTAGCGGGTAATTCTTTCATGGAATCTACAAAAACCAATAATACAGCGGCTATCAAGGCAGGCTTAATGATTGGCAACTGTATACCCAGTAAAGTCTGAATCCTTGATCTTCCAAGTACACGTGATGCAGCACCCAAATCCGGATTTAAAGCTGAAAAACCTGACTCTATAGTTCCATATGCTATTGTTAAGAATCTTACTATATAAGCATAAAGAACTCCAATAGCTGTACCTGAAATAATTAATCCCATTGATATACCGAAGACGTCACCAATTAAGCCCTTTAGAAAATTATCGACTGTAATAACTGGAACAATAATCCCAAGGGCAAGTACAACCCCTGGAAGAGCGTATCCCAATCTTGATACTCCAATAGACAATTTAATTATAAAATTATTAGATGAGATCGATACATTTATCAGGTAAATACTAATTACTAATGTTAGGAATGCTGCGAAACTTGATAAATAAATTGAATTAAGTACAAGGTGAAGATACTTGATAATATCAATTTCGTAATATCTTTGTATTATAAAATCAAGAAGAACAATTGATGGGAATATAAATCCAATCAAAATCGGAAGAAAGCAAATCATTGATACCATATATGCCCTCAATCCAACAAGTTGAACTCTGTTTATCGCTAACGTATTATTATTCTTTTGAACAAATGAACGCTTATTTCTAAGTTTCCTCTCAATAATCATCAATAAGAATACAAATATAAGCATAAAAATTGCAATCTGAGCTGCCCCGCTAAGATTATTTTTTTCGAGCCATGTTATATAAACCCCAACACTCAATGTGTTGACACCATAATATTCAAAAGCGGCAAACTCATTCATGGACTCCATCATAACAAGGATTAATCCTATAATTATCGCAGGTCTAGCCATCGGTAAAGCTATTCTAAAGAAGCTTGAAGTGAGGGAATACCCGAGTGTGTTACTTACTTCAATTAGTGATATTGACTGTCTCAGGAATGCTGCACGAGACGTTAGGTATACATATGGATAGAGAACAAATGACATTACAAATATAACACCACCGTTAGAATAGATATCCGGGAACCAATAATCCTTATAGGATTGCCATCCAAATATAAATCTTAATGATGATTGTAAAAAACCAGGATAATCAAAGATCTCACCATAAGTATACGCAATTATATATGTTGGCATAGCTAATGGTATTAAACAAAGCCATTCTAATATTCTTCTGAATGGAAAATTATAGACAGTAACTATCCAAGCTAAACCAATTCCAATAACTAATGTTATAAGTCCAACTCCAAATAGAACAATTAGAGTTGTGGTAATATAACCTGGTAAAACAGTTGAAGAAAGATGCGGCCAAATATTTTTCTCAGATGAGAGGGCCATATAAAAAATAGTTAGTATCGGTATAGCAATAATTGCTGCAATAAAAAGAGCTCCCAGTGATTCTAGGAGCTCTTTAATATCAACATTTTTAATTAATGCTTTCATGAATAATTGTAATACCACCTATGGTAAAAATTGTCATAACAATTTTTACATAGAAGTAATCAATTATTCGTCGTATCCAACAAGATCAACCATTTCACTTGCTACAACTCTATTATTAGCAATAGTGATAAGATCAAGTGTGTCAGCATTAAGATCACCAAATGATGCTACCATATCAGAAATACCAACACCTTCTTTTAGGGGATATTCATGATTAGTTTCGGCATACATTTCTTGTGCAATGTCTTCAGTAAGGAATTCAATAAGTTTGATTCCATTATCCTGATTTGGAGCATGTTTTGCTAGCACAGCGCCTGACAGATTCATGTGAGTACCTCGACCGTCGGCATTAGGCATAATAATTTTTGCACTTGCAGCCCAATCTTTTTGCTCTGGCTCTTTATCATTTGTACGCATTTTTGCCATATAATAAGTATTACCAATTGAAATATCACATTCACCGGAGAATATTCCTTTTACTTGGCCTCTATCATTACCTTGAGGTGTTCTTGCCATATTTGCCTTTACACCCTTTAGCCATTCAATTGTTTCCGCTTCACCGTGATGTGCAATTAATGATGCGAATAATGCTAAGTTATATGCATTTTGGCCTGATCTCGTACATAATCTTCCAGCCCATTCTGGACCAGCTAATTCTTCATATGTTATTTCGTCTTGTGCTACTCTATCAATTGATGCATAAACTACACGAGCTCTTGCTGTTAGACCCACCCAGTGACCATCTGGATCACGATACTGTGATGGAATATTTGCATTAACTACTGATGAAGAAAAAGATTGTGAAACTTCTTGATTAACTGCATCACTTAAACGACCAATATCTACAGTTAGAAGTACATCCACTGGACTACTATCTCCTTCTTGAACCATTTTATCAACAAGACCTTTACCTGCAAATAAAACATTTACTTTAATTCCTGTTTCATCAGTAAACTTTTCCAACATTGGCTCTATTAAATAGGGTTGTCTATATGAATATACGTTCACTTCAGAAGCGCGAACTGTTGCAATGGATAACGCACAAAATGTTGCTACCATGAAACAGCCTGTCAAAAATCTAAACATTACAATTAACTCCTTCTATTTTTGTGTTCTTGTTTAATTTAGAATTGTTATAATTTAATATGTAAAAAAAAATAACGCGTGTTAATAGTCTTGTTTTTTTATAGTGTCAATAATTATTTTTTTATTTGTCTGAGGACTTTATTAGATTAGCGGAGGCTATAATCTCTTCTGCAATTGTGATTGCCTCATCGGGGCTAAAATCAAGAGGTAAACTTATATCTTTATTTTGGATAAATATTCTAACCATACCTTCTGTAGTTGGACCTACCTGAAGGTCGGTTACTTTATTATGTGGCGTATTTATTCCCATTGCTTGAACTTTAACTGAAAATGATATAGTAATTTTTATGAATGGTATTATACATATTTTTTACGGATTTTGATATAATATTTAAATTAAGATTGAATATGCCGCTGTAGCTCAGCTGGTTAGAGCGCCTGATTGTGGATCAGGAGGTCCCTGGTTCGAATCCAGGCAGTGGTACCAAAATAATCATCAATCCATGATACTCCAAGCCCATATATATGGGCACGCCATAACATCAGCCAACGTCTTTAAGCTGATAATCATTTCTTACATTAATGATTCTATATCAATGCATAATGCTTGTAAAATACTTAATTTATGATCATTTTCGATCACAATTACATTTATATTACATTTTTACAATTCATTGTAAAACATTGT